>JAABUP010010090.1_pt1 | contig 11282 bp, 7 predicted proteins | sample 5559201 | NCBI WGS metagenome assembly JAABUP01 (sample SAMN10711887, study PRJNA513373) | rock metagenome | isolation source: Antarctica rocks | place: Antarctica | reverse complement strand
AGGGCATCCCTCCCCCTCGTCAGCCCAGCTCCCCCCAAGTACTCAAGGCCTCGAGCAGGACGGGGTTTCTCAGCGGATCTCGCCGCGCCATCACTCGCCACGCCGGTTTACGCCATGGCACCAGTCGCGACCCCCTCCCGCGGCCTGACTCGAACACAGATTCGAGCCGGAAAGTTGGCGCGACCGTGTCGAGCCGGAGGGGGGTCCGGTGCTTACCGGAGTGTGATGTCGCTTCACAAACTGAGCGCCGGGGACGGGTACTCGTGCCTGACCCGGCAGGTCGCTGCGTTCGACGCGACGGAGCGCGGCCACACCGGCCTGTCGGACTACTACAGCCAGCGCGGGGAGTCCCCTGGGCGGTGGCTCGGCTCTGCCCTGGGCGACGTTGACCTGCAGGACGGGCAGGAGGTGAGCGCCGCGCAGATGGCCGCCCTGTTCGGGGTGGGCAAGCATCCGAACGCCGACGTGATCACCGAACAGGTCATGGACAAGCGGGCCGGCGGATCAGGGCGCCTGCTGGACGTGCAGGACGCGATCCGGCTCGGTGCGCCGTTCGCGGTGATCGACTCCACCCCGGCGTTTCGGGTGGCGGTGGCCAAGGCCTGCGCGCGGGTCAACGCCGGGCTGGGGCTGCCGCCCGACCGGCCGTTGCCGGCCGCGGAGCGGGCCCGGGTGCGCACCGACGTCGGCCGGGACATGTTCACCCGGGAGTACGGCCGTCCCCCGAAGGACCCCCGCGAGCTGTCCTCGTTCATCGCCCGGCATTCCCGGACGGCGACCACCGCTGTCGCCGGGTTCGACCTGAGCTTCACCCCGGTGAAATCGGTGTCGGCGTTGTGGGCGATCGCGCCCAAGGACGTCGCGGACCAGATCGCCGCCGCGCACCACGCCGCCGTTCAGGACGCGTTGTCCTGGCTGGAGCGGGACGCGGTGCGCACCCGCGGTGGCCGCAACGGGGTGCAGCAGCTGGACACCACCGGGATGCTCTCGGCCGCGTTCAGCCACCGCGACTCGCGGGCCGGTGACCCCGACCTGCACACCCACGTCGCGGTCTCCTCCAAGGTCCGCGTCCGCACCGCCGACGGCACCCCCGGCCGGTGGCTGAGCCTGGACGGGCGGGTCCTGTTCAAGGCCACCGTGTCGGCGTCGGAGCGGTACAACACCCGCGTTGAGGCCGAGCTGCACCGCCGCCTCGGGCTGAGCTTCACACCGCGGTCCGACGCCGCCGCGGCGCTCGCGTCCGGCCGGCGGACCATCCGGGAGGTCACCGGCGTACCCGAGCAGCTGCTCACCCACTGGTCCTCCCGCCGGGCGCGCATCGACATCCGCCGGGCCCAGCTCGCGGCCGCCTTCCAATCCGGACACGGCCGCCCGCCCACGCCGATCGAGGCGATCAAGCTGGCCCAGCAGGCCACGCTGGACACCCGGGACGCGAAGCATGCGCCCCGCTCCGAGGCGCAGCAACGGCGGCAGTGGCGTACTGAGGCGGCGCACGTCCTTGGTGGTGACCGGGCAGTGGACGCCCTGGTGCGCTCCGTGGTGCACGCCCCGCAGGCGAGGGTTGTCCCGGTGGCACCGGAGCTGATCGAGCGTGTCGCGGACGCCACCAAACGGGTCGTGGAGTCGCACCGGGCCACCTGGCAGGTGTGGCATGTTCGCTCCGAAGCCGAACGACAGATCCGCGCCGAGGCGCCGGCCGGCGCCGACGTCGACGCTCTGGTCGAGGACGTCATCGGCGCGGTCCTGCACCCGGACCGGTCCATCCCGCTCGGGGGCGACGACCCGGTCGTCGTCCCGGCCCTGCTGCGCCGCCGCGACGGGGTCAGCGTGTACGAGGTCGCCGGCAGCCGGCTCTACACGTCCGCCACCGTGCTGGCCGACGAGGCGTTCCTGCTCGAGTCGGCCGGGCGACGCGGCGGTCGGGCCGTCACCGACGTCGACGTCGAGGTGGCCCTGTTGGAGTCCGTCGCCAACGGCGTCACCCTCAACACCGCGCAGGCGCACCTGGTCCGGCAGCTGGCCACCTCCGGCGCCCGGGTGCAGCTGGCGATCGCCCCAGCCGGGTCCGGCAAGACCACCGCCATGGCCGCGCTCACCACGGCGTGGACCTGCTCCGGCGGCACCGTCCTCGGCCTGGCACCGTCCGCGGTCGCCGCCAGCATCCTCGGCCAGGAGACCGGCGCCACTGCCGAGACCCTGGCCAAGCTGACCTTCGGAATCACCACCGGGCTGCTGCCCGACTGGGCGCAGAAGGTCGACGAGGCGACCCTGTTCATCGTTGACGAGGCCGGGATGGCGTCCACCGGCGACCTGGCCGCGGTCACCCGGTTCGCCCTCGAGCGTGGCGCCAGCGTCCGCCTCATCGGCGACGACCGGCAGCTGGCCTCGATCGCCGCCGGGGGGGTCCTGCGCGACATCCAGGCCAGCGTGGGCGCGGTCACCTTGTCCGAGCTGATCCGGTTCCGGGACCCCGCCGAAGGCGCCGCAAGCCTGGCCATCCGCTGCGGTGACACCGCCGGTATCGGGTTCTACATCGACCGCGGCCGGGTCCACGTCGGCGACCAGGCCACCGTCACCGAGCACGCCTACACCGCCTGGTCCGCCGACCGGGGCGCCGGCCTAGACTCGATCATGCTCGCCCCCACCCGAGACCTGGCCACCGAGCTGAACGTGCGGGCCCGCACCGACCGGCTCACCCGCCTGACGACCGGTGACGAGCAGAGCGCGCCGCGCACGCGGCGGCCAAGCCGCGAGGTCGCCCTCGTCGACGGGTCCGCGGCGTCCACCGGGGACCTGGTCATCACCCGGCGCAACAACCGCCGCCTGAAGACGACCGCGACCGACTTCGTCAAGAACGGCGACCGGTGGACCGTCACCCAGGCCCGCCGCGACGGGCGCCTCGACGTGGTCCACACCCGCACCGGCCGGCACCTGACCCTGCCCGCGCAGTACGTCCGTGAGCACGTCCAGCTCGGCTACGCCACCACCGTGCACGGCGGCCAAGGCGTCACCTGCGACAGCAGTCACACCGTGGCCACCGGCGCCGAGTCCCGCCAGCAGCTGTACGTCGCCGTAACCCGCGGCCGGGACGCCAACCACGTGTACCTGGCCGCCGCCGGCGACGGCGACGAGCATTCCGTCATCACCCCCGCCGCGACCCACCCGTTGACCGCGGTCAACGTCCTCGAGCAGATCCTGGGCCGCGACGAGGCCCAGGTGTCCGCCGCCACCACCGCCGCCCGTCTGAGCGAGCCCGCCGCGGACACCACCGCGGCCGCCGCCCGCTACCACGACAGCCTGCACACCGCCGCCGTCCACGTCCTCGGCGACGGCTGGTCCGACCGGCTCGACGCCACCTTGGAACAGACCTGCCCCGGGGTCACCCACTCGGCCGCCTACCCCACCCTGCGTGCACACCTGGCCCTGCTCGCCGTCGACGGCGCAGACCCCGTCGCCGCGTTCACCGCAGCCTGGGCCGCCCGCGAAATCGACACCGCGGCCGACGTTGCCGCCGTCCTGGACTGGCGCCTTGACCCCACTGGCGCCCGCAGCCGCGCCCCCGGGCCGCTGCCGTGGCTGGCGGGCATCCCCGCCTGCCTACGCACCGACCCGTACTGGGGCGAGTACCTCGCCGGCCGCAAGCAGCACGTCCAGGACGCCGTGACCGCCCTGCGCGGTCAGACCGGTGACCTGACCGCGATCTCCGCTCCCGCCTGGGCCCGTCAGCTCCTCACCCCCGAGCACCGTCCGCTGCTGGCCGACGTGGCGGTCTTCCGGGCCGCGCACGCCGTCGACCCGGACGAGATCCGGCCCACCGGCCCCCGCCGCCAAGCCGCAGCCGACCGCCGCGAGCAGCGAGCCCTCGACGAGCGTGTCGCCGCCGCCATGGACACCGGACACCGCGCCGCGTGGACGCCGCTGGCCGTCCAGGTCGGGCTCACCCCCCGCACCGACCCGCACTGGCCCGCTCTGGCCGATAACCTCGCCGCCCTCTCCCGGGCCGGCGCCGACGCGCCCACCATGCTCCGTCAGGCGGCAGCCGAAGGCCCGCTGCCGGATGAGTACCAAGCAGCGGCGTTGTGGTGGCGGATCGCCCGGGACGTCGCCCCCGCCGTGCTCACCCCGGACCGGGACGGCGCCCCCGGGGATCCGCTGCGCCCGGACTGGCCCCGGCGCTGAGCAGCTGCCTGGGACAGCCCGCCACGGACACCCTGTCCGCCGACCCGCGCTGGCCGGCAGTCATCACCGCCATCACCCGGGCCAGCGAGCACGGCATCTCCCTGTCCGACCTGGTCCAGGTCCCGGTCGGCCACGACGGGCAGCCCGTCCCGGACCACGCCCTAGCTGATGCCCTGATCTACCGGGCGCTGAGGATGACCGATCCCGTCCCGTTCGACCCGACCGACCCGTACGAAACCGGTGACCCGTACCAGGACACCGAGCCCGGCAGCCCCCAGGCGAGCCAGCCACGGGCCCACCCCGGCCGCGCCGAGCACTCCGACCGGCCGGGAGACCAGGCGTACCCGCTCGACCCCGATGACGACGACCTCATCCCACCGAAGGACCTGCACATGGTGAGCATCGACCTGGACCCGAACGCGCCACTGAACCTGGCCGTGCCCGACATCGAAGCCCCCGAGTACGGCCAACGGCCGCGAACTGCCGACAACCGCGCGCCGTCACCGGTGGAGACCGTCTGCGTCGACGAGGTCGCCCTGTCCGGGCCGGAGCTCGACGGCGAGCTGTTCCAGGCCGCCCGGGCCCGGCAGTGGCTGCCGCCTGGGGAACCCACCCCGGCGCAGCAGGAAAGAGTATTGGCGCGTGCCGCCGAGGCCGAGTTCTCTCCCGTCACCCCCGAACGCATCGCCGCCCTGAACGAGCAGGCCGCCACGTTCTATCAGGCCACCTACTACGGCTCCTGGGCCCAGACCTATCTCGCTGACCGTCTCGGCGGCACCGACCTCGCCGGCGACCCGCGCACCCGGCCCGGGTACGCCCCCGCCGGCTGGACCACCCTCACCGCCCACCTGCGACACCACGGCGCGACCGACGACGAGCTGCTCGCGGCCGGCCTCGCCAAGCAGGCCTCCACCGGCCGGCTCATCGACACCTTCCGGGACCGGCTCGTCCTCCCCATCCAGCACCACGAGCACGTCGTCGGGTTCGTCGCACGCCGCAACCCCGACACCGACCACCACGAGAAGACCGGCCACGAGGCCGGCGCCGAGGCCGGCAACAAGGCCGGCCCGAAGTACCTCAACACCAGCGAGACCGTCCTGTTCGCCAAAGCAGACCAGCTGTACGGCATGGACCCGCACGCCGACCGGCTCGCCCACGGCGCCGCCCCGGTCCTGGTCGAGGGCCCGATCGACGCCATCGCCGTCAGCCTCGCCTGCCCCGACCATGTCGGAGTCGCCCCGCTCGGGACCGCCCTGAGCGACACGCAGGCCGACATCCTCACCCGCGAGCATCCCGCCAAGCTGGTGGTGGCCACCGACCCCGACGGCGCCGGCCACCTCGCCGCAGAGCGGGACTACTGGATCCTCGCCGCCCGAGGCGCAGACCCCCAGCACGCCGCCCTCCCCCGCGGCCTCGACCCCGCCGACGTCCTACGCACTACCGGACCCGCCGCGTTGCGCCGCCACCTCGAGCAGGCCGGGTCCCTCGCCGACGCGCTCGTCGACGAACGCCTGGCCCACCTGCCGGTGGCCGAGGCCCTGGCCGTCGTCGCAGCCGGCGACGCCGACCGGTGGACGCCCCGCACCACCGGCATCGCGCGACGCCTCCACGTCCCCGTCGAGGTGGCGCTCACCCAGCTGATGCCCATGGTGGCGGCCTGGGACCGAGACCGCGCCGGCCAGAGCGCGTCACGGATCCACGACAAAGCGACCCGCGACCGGATCACCGGTCAGTCCGCCCTCAGCCCGGCTCAGCGGTGGGCGCCCCTGGCGCGGCAGATAAACCCCGCGCTGGTCCGCGCGCACGACTGGGGCTCACTGGCCGCCACCATCGACCGGGCCGACCGCGCTGGAGTGGACGTGCAGACCCTGCTGCCGAGCATGGTCGCCACAAGACCCCTGGCGGCCGAGTATCCCGCTGCCGATCTGCGATACCGGCTCGAAGCGGACCTCGACCCGGACCACACCCCGCTACCGGGAGCGGGATCGCGGGTCGAGGCATCGCGCGGCCGTCGGCCTAAGCCACCGATCCAACCGCCGAACCTCGGGCGTTCCCCCCGCGACCACACACCTAGCCGCTGAACCCTCAGCGGGCCACAACCGTAGCCGTGCCGTGCCGTCACCTCAGGTCACGTCGTGGTCTGCCTGGCTCCGCCGGTACTAGGCGGCCTCGGTTTCGTCAGTGGACTCAAGGACGTCGCCCACCGCAGCGAGCAGGATCTCCCGGACTTGCCGCGGTGCTGCCCAGAAGAACTCACGCCGCAGGTTCACTTGGTTGATGCGTGCCTCACTGAAAACCTGATGAAGCTCAAACTCCACCCCGACAGCGCTTCCAGGCCTTGGCCGGGGGCGTCATCGACGGTGACCCCGCGTGATGCCGCCCCTTCCGTCTCCGCCCACATGCGCTGCGAGATCCCGAAGCCCGTCCGCCGGGGCTGCTACACCGGCGAATCCTCGGAGGGTTCGGTGGATGTACGTGCACAGATGGCGAGGGCGGCATCGCTTCGACCGAACGACAAGCGGAAGGAGCAGCGGACACAATGAGGACGTGCTGATCACTCCCCGCCCCGGTGCTGACCGCGAGACGCTCCTGCGGAACCTGACTCATGTCCAAACCGATCTGATCAACATCCCGGGCAAGTCCCCGTCAATCGTCGACCGCTACACGAGCTACATCACTTGGGTGGCGAACTCCGTCCGGCTGCTCCGCGTGCAAGTCACGCAGGCGGACCTGGAACAGCTCCTTCTAACGCGCCGCTCTTGGACTCTGCAGGCAATGGCGACGTCTCCCACCGGCACGACGGGCGACCTGGTGGACACCGAATTGGCTGACCGCACAACCGAGTTCGAGGAAGCCATCCGGGAGACCCGCGAAGAGTTTCAACGCTGGAGTCGTGTTCAGCGCCTCGTCGTCGGTGATACGACCATGTACTGCCAACATCCGGAGAAGCTCGAAAGGATCGACTTCGCCTCTGTGATGGAGTGCCGCGACGAACAAATCGAGCTGATCGTGCCGATGGCGGTGGTTGACGAGCTCGACAACCTGAAGCAGTCGAGGGACAAGCGTTTGAGATGGCGGTCGATGTACACCTTGGCGGTGCTCGATCGGGTGGCCGGCACCTCTGGTTCGGGACGCCTGCGCGAATCTGACTTCTCGGCTCTTCAAGAGGGCGGGATTCCTCGAGGCGAGATCTGGTCGACATCCTTTTCGATCTGCCAGGTCATGTGCGACTGCCGATCACGGATGACGAGATCGTTGACCGCGCTCTGGCAGTTCAGATTCTCTCCGGCAAGGGGGTCACGTTCCTGACCTACGACACGGGGCAGGCCATGAGGGCAAGGAGCGCCGGCCTGGCTGTTGTGAGGAAACTGGTCGAGGATCTAGGACCCGAGCCCACAGCGGCCGGGTCTGAACAGCGAGCTAGCCAGGCTGGCGAGGACTACTGACGGCAAAGTCCAGCCGCCCGAACCTACGAATCCTCCGGCGGGTGCGGCTCAAACGGTCCTTCGGTTACGACGTACTGGGATGCCTCCAGCACGAGTCGACCCGACTGCACGTGTGATGAGAGGTCGCTGAACACGACCGGGTACCCGGCGGCCCGTAGTCGCTTATACTCGTCGGCGGGATCGGCGGCCAGGTTCACCCCGCCCCAGAACTGCACCTCATAGTTGGCCGGGTTCTCAGAGGCCACTCGCCATTCGTTCGTGGAGAGGAAGAACCGGATCTCGGCTGCGGCGCTTGCCTTGACCTCGATGAGGCGTGGGCTCGACTCGGTGGTGTCCTCGATGTCGTATCCCAGGTTGTCGTCGTCTTGGGCTACCCAATGGATTCGGGTGCGATCGGCGGCGTTGTCGCGTTCGTGCTTGTAGGAGAACTCTTCTCCCCGGTCGCCTAGGGACTTGCGGTTATCGACGCGCGTGCGGGTCGCTGCGGGGATCCAGGCGCTGTCCAGTTCAGCGACGAGCCCATGGGGGATGACGAGATGTGGTCCGAACTCGACCTCGGGGAATCGGCGCAACAGGCCCGTCAGTTGGGGTGCCAACGAGACCGCGAGGTCGCGGCGGCAGTGAAGTGCGCCCGCGCTGTCCGCCTCTGATGACTCGATCAGGAATCTTGACTGGTTCAGCAGGACGCCACGGGCGATGATCTGACGGGCAAGCAACCTGCCCCCTTGTTGGTGGTCTTGGGTTGCGACTTGGCGTCCGGGTCTGGTCAGCTCCAGGTGTGGGGGGTTGTGGCGGAGGAGGCCAAGGGCCCGCAGTACCTGGAGGAGGTCGGGCACGTCGCTGAGAGGTCCTCCGACGGTTTTCCAAATGGTCCGATCGGCCAACTCGAGTCTGAGCCCCGTTCGTCCGGCCCGTTGCACGGCGCGAAGGGCCTTGGTCATGCGTTCGAGCCGCTGGGGGGTGAGCCAGGACTCTGAGTCAAGCGCTGGCATTCGGAGCTTCTCACGAATAGTGGCCCCTTCGTCAAGGGGCGAAGTAGTCGCTGGTTCGTAGGGGAGCGGAATCAACGCCGGACCTTGGACGCCCTCCATCCGAGCGAGCGAGACTCGTCGGCGAGACGCGGAGGTGTCACGCCGGAGACCGCTCGCCAAGCGATCGGCCGGATCCAAGCGCCCCGCTTCGCTCGGACAACGATCGGCCTGTCTCGGATGGTGAGACGTTCAGGATCAGGATGTCGAGCCCAAACGGTCCCCGGTGCTTACCGGCATGTAGGGCTTCACTTTCTTGAGAGGCGAGAACATGCACCGACAACCAGCCAGCAAGGGTTCAGGAACCAACAGCCCACGGGACGTCGAAGGTGCGATCGGCCTCGATCTGCGACCCCTCCTAGGGGTCAACGAGGTGGCGTACCTCCTCGGCGTCCCGCGGGCCACCGTGTACCGGTGGCAGTCCCTGTCATCCCCAGGGGCTCCACAGGGACCAGGGGCCTTCCGGGTGGGGCGGTATCTCCGCTACACACTGGACGACGTCCAGAGCTACATCGAACAGCTGCAGCGCAGCGCTTCGTTACTTCCAGATGCTGCCCGGCTGCGATGAACCCGAAAGCTCCCTGCCCCGCCGAGGTCAGGCTGCGGTACGGCGTCACCCCCGAAGACGCCGGCCCTGGCCTGGTCCCCGGCATGTGTGCCTCCCCGGCGCACGACCGGGAGAACCTCGGCCTCGGGGGCCGGCGCGTCCCCGTCAGCCGGCGGTGGTCCGGCAAGACCCTCACCGAACACCGCGCCGACCGGCGCGAGGTCGTCGCTCAGGTGCTAGCCGCCGCCGGCATCGAAGCTCCAGACGCGGACCGGCGGGCCGCCGACCGCACCCTCCCCGACGGGGACGCCTCGATACATGTGGGCCGACTCCGACCCCGACGCGACCACCTACGTCGCCGTCATCGCCGCATACCTACGCCAGGCCCAGACCTGGCGAAGCCAGTACGAGCACGCCAAGACCCCTGCCGTGCAACGCGGCTCACCACCTGTGGGCAGTCATTCGGCAACACAACCAAGCGTCGCAACCGATGCGGCCTTAACCGGAGAGATGAGGACATGGAGACTCACGAGCTGATGACCACGGAGGAAGTCGCCGAGCACTTCCGGGTGAACGCGTCGACCGTGCGTCGGTGGCGGTTGGATGGGGTGGGGCCCCGGTTTGTCAAGATCGGCAGCGTCTACCGATACCCGAGGGCGTCCTTGTCCGAGTGGATCGCGCAGCGCATCGGCGGGAGGCTGGTGTCATGACCTCGCGCAACATGCCGCCGCTCGGAGTCCGCCTAACAATCGACGTGGACCGGCGGGACCTGCTTGAGCCGAGGTACGACGCGCGGGTGCGATGGACTGATCCAGTGACCAGACGCCGACACGGGGTGAAGAGGACATTCCTCACCCCGGAGGCGGCTCAGTCGTGGGTCGACGACATGGAGCGTTCGGCTAAGACCGGCATCGACACGGGGCAGACGCTACGTGAGTATGTCGACGCCCTGGGCGGTCGGTGGACTCGAACGATCGACCCGACCTCGACCCTCGACCCGTACTCTGCGGGCCTCCGGCTGCGGGTCTTGCCAGCCATGGGACATCTGCCGGTCGGAATGATGACAGCGGGTCTGATCGATCGAGCCATAGATCGTTGGGAGGTTGATTGCGGCGCTTCGACGGTCAAGAACACGGTTGCGGCCCTCGTGCTCGTCCTCGACGAGGCGGTGCGCGACGGGGTGCTGGCGCGGAACCCAGCCAAGGACCGGGCCCGACGGAAGAAGGTTGGGCGCTCCCGTGAGTTCATCGAGGCGGCCAATCCCCGCGACCTGTCGTTGCCCAACGTTGCCTCACTCGATCGGCTCGTGATCGCGGTCGTTGAGGGGGGCGGCCATCAGTGCTGGGGAGACATGGTGACCGTGCTGGCGACCACCGCAATGCGCATCAGCGAAGTCTCAGGTCTCACGGTGGGTGATGTCGACATTGCTGCCGGATTGATCCACGTTCGCCGCCAGACGTATCCGGGTCGCGGCGGTCTCATCACGAAGACCACCAAAGGGCGACGCCGTCGGGTTGTGCCGATCATCAACCAGCTGCGGCCGACGCTGGATCGCTTGATCGACGGGCGGTCAATGGATGAGCGCTTGTTGACAGGTCCTCGTGGCGGAGTCATCACCACGGCGACGCTCAGGGACTCCACCAGATGGGACGAGGTCGTGCGCCGCCTCGGCCTGGGCGGGTTGGTGCGCCATGGTCTCCGCCACACCGCTCTGACATGGATGGCAGACAGCGGCGTTCCTCTGCACGTGCTGCAGCGCGTTGCGGGGCATCAGGACCCGGCAGTGACAGGTCGGTATCTGCACCCCGACACGCGGGCGTTGATCGACGCGGCAACGGCGTTTTCGGCGTGGTGGTCCACGGATGGTCCATTGGATGACGTGGAAGATGCGCGCGAAGAGTCAAGGGCGGCGAACGAAAAGCGGCCCTGACCTGCGTGACCAGGTCAGGGCAGGTTGGTCGGGCTGACAGGATTTGAACCTGCGACCCCTTGACCCCCAGTCAAGTGCGCTACCAAGCTGCGCCACAGCCCGTGGCTTGCCTCCCGCCTGCGAGAGGGCGAACGAAACCCTAGCGCACGGCA
>JAABUP010010088.1_pt1 | contig 11284 bp, 13 predicted proteins | sample 5559201 | NCBI WGS metagenome assembly JAABUP01 (sample SAMN10711887, study PRJNA513373) | rock metagenome | isolation source: Antarctica rocks | place: Antarctica | reverse complement strand
GACCGTACCGCGAGCTCAAATCAGACGTATCATGCCGCTTTCATGCTGGTACCCTCAACTCTGCTGAGACCTACACGAGAATCTGACTTGGATACTTCCGTGATCTGGTGCGAACGATACTGCCATTATGCAGCATATCTAGCAGGGCCTCACGCTCAGAAAGCTGAACGCATTCTCTACCTTCGAGAGATTTGATGTCGCTTCGCCGCGAACAGCCATGTACGCCAGCGGCGTGTTCCTTGCTCGCTGGTCGATTAGCCGTTTGAATTCGCATCTTCCGATGCCCGCTGCTCGACGCGTGTCCATGGCCACATTCGGAGCTTCCAAGCCGGCAGTCGAATTTTTGACTTCGGATTGAGCAGTCGCCTTGGATTGAAAGTCAATCGAAGCAACCCCATGCACTTTGATGCATGGCTTCACTTGTTCCATGGCCCTTGACCTGAATTCTTTGAAGATCATGATGCAAAGACTGGCACGCATGAGCGGCAAACCCTTGCCAACTTCATTTGTTGGTGCGTATACGCAGGAGCAGACTGCATGGAGAGAATGATCACACAGGAAAGAGTGCGGAGAACCCAGGACCCTGCTGCCAAGCTTTGTGCATCGGGCATTGATCCGCACACCGTCATCGCCAAATAAATTTGCATGGAGAGGGCTGGTGGCCCCTAAGAAGAAAAGCCCCTAAGTGACCCCCGAGAGAGGTTTTATGCGCCAGAATGGAGATCTCCCGGAGGCAGCTCCGCGGCGGTAAGTCTTGGGGTCCTCATCGCAATTTACTTTTGGCGATGGCGGTGATCCGCTCCATGATTCGCTCGTATGAGTCGCGTCAAAAACCCTGAACTATTGTACATACCCTGCTGACAAGGCCTTTTTCAGAAGAGTTCAAGAGAAATTAAGATTCGATTGGAGGTGCCCGCTCCACGAACTCCACGTATCAATCCCAGATGGGCATGCACGGTTGATCAAAGGGTCTCTTTTACCTAATGGAAGCCATAGAACTATTGTCAACCAAGGATGGCCCACCCGCACCTTCCGTTGGCCCCCGTACGTCCCGTGCCTAGCCAGTCTCGATTTTGTGGAGCGTGTAGCGCGAGAGTTAATCAACCTCCTTCCTTGCTAACATCAACAACACAAAGCCCAAAGAAGGCATCAAAGGCTTGCTGCACTCGATCTCCTCTCTCGAGATTCCGATTATTCGCTTGACCACATGCCCTAAGACCCCAATAGCGTTGCTTGTCTCGGCAGCCCGCCGATTAGCCCACGTGCAGTCAGCGATGACGGCATTGCTCAGACTGGGAATCAACGCGCAAACAGCCAGGGTGACATCGTTCAGGTTGGCAAAGCTCCACCTTTGCATGAACAAGACCTTGTCCAGATGCGTATGAAGTATGGGGCTCTCTAAAAATTGGATTAGGACACCGATTCGTCGGCTCTCACTCTCGCGATTGAGCGGCGCTATCTGACAGCCGCATAAGCTTAAACCTACACTCACGCTGCTTCTCTAAGTCGTATCTTCTTCAACCACTGATGGCGGCTAGGCTTTCTCGATATCAATGCATTGCCAATGTATGGGGTGCATGATGCAGCTAAGAGTGATGGCGCCACACATCCTATCCGCCAATGACATCCGGACCCACCGGGCGGTGTGTTTTGCTTTGCGGAAACAAGCTAAATGATGTACCCAGCTTTGAAGATGATCTCAGCTTGGATATCCTGGCAGCGCATGGAGGCTCATCCAGCTCTGAGTACCCAGGCTGCAGATACATTCTTTTACATACCCGCCGATATGGGGAAGATTGGTAGAAGGTCAGGTACAATCGACTCACAGCCCCATACAGATTCTCCCGGTGTTTTAGCTGAGCTAAGATCTCCATCGACTACCTGACAGATCCGTAGCTGGTAAGGCTACAGCGGCACATTCCGAAGTTTTGCTATGCAAGCGCCGCCACTACCGGATAGCTCATACCCTTGGCAAGCCTCAATTGTCAAGAACCAAGGCGGCTTGTCGGGTCCACTGGCGCAAATGTGGTACCAGAACTCTGTATGCCCCTGGGCACGTCCACAACAAGAGGCCGTAGATGGTCGAGCACCCCAGAACGTGGCTGGCTGTTAATGCCGCAAGCTTGCTGTACGGACAGTGTATGATGACTGACTTTTCCATCATCACACATGATGTTTCTACCACCGACGTCGCTTCGCTTGATATTGCTGGATTTAGCACCCTCGAAGCTAATTGATTCAGCCAATCCATGCGTGATATGCATTCAGAGCTACAAAAATAGTCATACTGGCGACACACGATCTTGCAATTTGAACGTAAAGTATATATGTTTTCCAACCACTACTTGACTAAGGAAATTGCAGTGCCGATCTCGAGACAGCTCAGGCGTATTCGATGACGATATGCTGACTGACTTGCAGCTCCGCTGCTATCTACAGCGTCAGTGGCTCGTTTAGGAAGATGCGCACCACCCTCACGGGAATCCGTCGTTGATATATTGGCCACTGTAGAGGAAAACAAGGAAGTTGCACTGTCAACGAACGTCATCTCAGGACCCCCAGATACCTATAAAGAGGTTGTCCTCCTCCTTCTTTTTCAATCTTCATCAGCTCAACAATCAACAACTTCTTCAATACACTTCCATTCCAAATACCAGTCTTCCAAAAATCTCAAGACTTCCGTCTTCAAAACCAATCAGCCAAAATGCAATTCTCAGCCATCATCGCCGCTCTCTCCCTCGCCCTTGTGGCATCTGCTACTCCCACCTCCCCCTCGCCCAGCCCTGCCCCCGCTCAGTCTTGCGGCCAAAACCAAGTTGTGAGCTGCTGCAACATCAAGCAGAAAGGTGTCTTGCCAATTGGTGTCGATTGCGTTACCGTATCCCGTAAGTTTGCCGGAGAAATTGTCCAATTTGCAAACGGCTCAAGAAGATATCAGTCGTCCAAATTCTCTCAGGAACATGCACTGGAAACAAACAGCAGCTCTCCTGCTGCCAGACAAACCAGGTGAGCTTCTCCATCAATTCCAATGCATCACGGCAAGACTAACTGGAAAATAGCAAGGACTCATCAACGTCGGCAGCACTTGCCCCAACGTCGCCGTCTAAGCGTCTCCACGCCGCAACTTTCCGTCTCGCCTTCAAGCCCGACCTCGCAATCGCTGGCAAGATGGAGGATGGGTGTTCACGAGCTCCAAATCATATCCTGACAAACACCTTGGACATCTACTCGAAACCCAGTATAATTTAACACATGGTTCACAAACACCCTTTCCCTTATCAGTATACGACTTCTCCGACCTGGCCAGTCGGAGTGTGTTTCTTCACTTGACCTCGGGAGCGGCAGGCAGAATATGCAATGACCAGTGGAGCAGATTTGGTCGGGCAATGTTTCATATAGCTAGCTGGTCTGAGTAATCAAACAAAAATAAAACCAATTTTCCGGAATTCCTGCTTTCACGACGTTCCTTTTATATACACGTCGAATTGTACTGTGGCGCGATCCAATTTAAAATGCGACAGCCTCCTCCCAAGAACGCAAGATCTTCGAGAATACTCCTATCAGCCATCCATATATTCTAGTCTTCCAGATGTTTTGACCAAACATAGATTTAATCTGTACTTCTTTTCGGCACCGACCCAATCTCTCCAGTCATAGGCACTACCATACCCGCACGTCCTTTCACACCAGTTTTCTAACCATATACGCACGACTGAGGCAGTCAAGCAATCAAAGTAGACCACTGGTGCAGCCGACTACAGACTTCCTTCCCGTCCGCAGCATTGACGTCTTCCATCTACATCATTTTGTTGAATGTCGTGCTTCCTACCCTACCAGCTATCATAGCCAGCCAGTAATCGCGAAAGCATTTAGGAGACAGATTTTTGTCCCTCCTTGGCTTTGCATTCATCTCTACGAAGTCGCTTCAGAACCGGATAAAATAAAACTAAATATGTGTTTTTGGGGCACGCCATTGCTGGCCGGTAATTGACGTTACAGTCAACTTGAAACTAGCAACCGATCAGACCACCAGGATCCAGGAAGGATTTTATAACAGGGTTGAACCACTGAATTAAGAGCGTGGTATGACATCTCAAGGTAGGTAGCTACCCTTCGATCATTTGATCTCGGATCCATCACATTAGTCTGACGTTGCAATCTCGGTACTCTTATAAATCGGTATCAGCGGAGGTTAGAAGTGAACCCAGGTCAAAATCATAAACATAGAAAGATCGATTAGAATGATACAGACCATCGTCAGACAATCCAACCACGGAACTTGAAAGCTGCGTCCTACTCTGATATACTATCCTCAGTGCGTCTGCAAGCATTGTCCCAAGACTCCTCTCAGCCTATAAACAGATACAAAATCTTTCAAACCCATAAATCTCACTTTTGAATCGAGACTCCATCCCCTCTTACCAGCTCATTATTGACTCGCCTCCGCGGCTTAAAAGTGAGACGATACCGAGCTACACCCCATCATAGAGTACTTTGAACCTCAACCCTTCCAAGCCCCCCTGCTGCAGCACAAACCGCGTGAAAATACTACAACCTCCGCGAGTAAATATACTCCGCACTAAGACTTTAAGGGATCCTTGCTAAGAACACCGTCATTACATGAAAGCCTCTACAAAGATAGTATCATGGAATAGCAGCTCAAAATGGGAAATCATTTGTATAAAGAATGCCATAAGAGCAATCCAGCGTCGAAAAAGCCGCTTGCAGCCTTGCTGACCCAAACTTCGCGTGTCAATAGGCCTGAATTACGGTGCGTGGCCACCGAAAAATAGTAGCAAAGCCGCAGGAAAAGCCGAGAAGTGCTCATTCCGAACTCAAGAACAACCAAGAAGGTCAGTCAAAAAGGAGGGCTACAGAGCGAGAAAATATGACCACCCGCGTACGGAGGAAGTAAAGATCTGGTCTTTTTGCACTTCAGATGGATAGCGACCCAGTAATCGTCAACGCCTGAACAGGCTCGAATAACTAACTTGCCACTCAAATCGAGATCACTTGGGATCGAATCCCTTGACACTAGCGTCCAACGAAAGCTCGTACAACGTGGATGTTAATAGGCAAGCCTCTTTAGCTGACCACTCCTTCTCACGCATTTGGTTGCACCAATTACAAAACAGCGGTTTTATGATAGCAGAGAATTCCGTCAGGGTTTGCTTTATGTCTGTTTGAAAGCGTTCAGCAATCGACCTTGTCATGCTTGAACCTTGGCAGATTCCCAATGAATATCCGGAAATACTCGTACGCCCTAGTGAATAACTCACGCAAGCCGGCCGTTGGGGGTACGAGTAAATATTACAAGTCTTTCAAACATGATCCCGCAGAGCTACATAACCACGTATTCCTATCAGCCAACTGAGCAAGCATCACAGACAACACTACCATAGTGCACTTAGCGTCCCACACCCACAAAATTCCCCGACACCAACCCAAATCAAGATACTCATCCGAATCCCAATCCCCACGCTCGTCCAGTAACCCTCCCGTTCACCCTCTCACACACGAACCTTTCAACAGCACTCCCACACCCCCATCACCACCCCCAACACCGCCTACAAGATCGATCCCCTCCTTCTCACCCAACCGCACCTCCTGCCTCACCAGCAGCAACACTTCCACCACTCCCACCAGCAGACGCACCTCTCAAGCGCGCTCTAACCCCACCATTCCTATTCCAAACCAGCCAGTCCGCCCACAGCTCCCGCCTTCACTAATCTTCCCTGCGCAGCAAGCTTCGCCGGGTCAATAAGTTTCATGGATAAATTCTATGTTGCTACAGGCGGGATATTGTAGCAATGGAACGAATAATCAGATCAACAATGACGGGGAGTCTTGTTAGGACGTTTGAGCTGCCGTGCAGACTACCCGAGGTTGACATTCATCAATCATTTAGCTTGCGAGAGCACCATCAATTTAAGGATTAGGATCTCGAGGTAGAGCAATGCTGATGGGGCTATTGCTTATTTTGATGGAGATGGCACGGGCTTGAGGAAGTGTTCTGGGCCTCAGAGAAAAAGAGTGTATCCGGTATCCCACCCACTAGACTTTCTGTATTTATTAAAGCTCACTAATAAGCGTCTTACGTCAGCCCGCAGACTCAATGTTTCAAGTGGACACTCAATTGTAATGTCGAGACACATGGTTGGAGATGGACCTTTTCTGCGATTTCATAAAGATCGTGCCAGTTGCTGAGTGCACCCACAACTTCAATGCATATGGTGATGAGCTCGAAGCTGAATCTACTTGAGTAGGTGGAGGACGATCTTTCTTAGGCGCAGCGAACTCAATCATTCTTCTCGGTCTATCTGCATTAATTATCACACCTTTATGGGTACTCCATTGCCACTCGGAGTGGACTTCTTCTTCGTCATCATGCGTCCATAACCTTCACGCTTCTGCAGCGGTACCGTGCCAGTATAATTACCTGTTTGGGTTGTGAAGTCTCCGGTCTGACTGAGGTCAGAGATTCTTCCCAACAGCTTCTCGATGACGCGATAAGCGGCGCCCGGAGTATACCCGGGGAGTTCTATCGACTAATTAGGTTTGCCCCCTTCACTCGGAGCTTGAGAAAGCTTACCGTGCCCCGCCAAATAGACTTGGTAGAATGTCAAGCCTCGCTCGGAAACCCAAGTGCCGAGATCTCCTGCGCCAGCGAGAGCACCCAGGTTGTACTCAGGATGGTATGGGACGAAGAAAGCGTTCTCTGTCGGTGGGCTTTGTAGGCCTTGCACCCCGTTCCATGTCATGTTCTGGATTGCGAGGAGGGTCCCGTTAGTCGGCAAGATGTAGTCCAAGCCACCCACGCCGATGATCGTATTGTTCGTGTGCTCAATGACATGCTGGAGTACACCGTCTTGAGCTGGCCCGAGAGATTCATCACCGGCAGAATTATTGCCATACGGGCCTTCAAAGACGTTGGTGGGCGTGCATTGAGCCCAGTTCGTCCCAACAGGTGCATTGATCGCGGCTTGCACGTCGCTGCGATTGAAGTAGACCTGAGCTCCTGGAGGGAAGTAGTCGCCTTGATTGACTATTCCGAGCACATTGAACAGATGAGGGCAGGTGTCAAGGATGTGGTAAATGTTAAAGCAGGGGTTCACTTCCAGAGCCGCACTGAAAACGTCGTCGAAGATGTCACACCCATTGGAGCTATTTGCAGGTAGTGGGAAAGGACCGGCTGGAGGTGGGAATGTTAGGTACTTGTGGATGTACTCGGTGTAGCCGCATGAGTCAGCGCGCTGGTGTATGGCAGCGGTAAAGGTCTCATTCAGGTCGAAGACGTTTTGCCAGTAGTCCAGGAAGGGGACAATAGGCACTGTCCGCGTATTCAGCATATGCGACAGGGGATATAGTTCTTTCGGGAGGGAGCTTACCCTCTTGCTGCAGGTCCCCATCACCAAGAATAGGATCATTGATGGCCACTCCCGCTAGGTTGTAGTAGGTGGTGTCATCCGCATTGATGAAAGCATCTGCCACGTAGGACACATAGTATCCGCCGTAGCTCTCGCCTGTGATGTAGACCTTCTTCCCTTGGGCTTGGAAAACATCCACCCAGTTCTTGTAGAAGCCCTGTCGTGAATTCGGAGTCAGCCTCATCGTCACCGGGTGTGTTTTTAATACACAAGACACATTCGAAGAGTTTATCAGAAGAATTCACTCCTCGCACACGTCTTACGACTCCAGAACTAGCATCAGATGAAAGAACACATTGCGAAATGGGTGTACCATAAACTGTTGTGCCAATTGAGTCTCGTCTACTATATCTGGTGTTCCCTGTGTAAACCCGACACCCACAGGTTGTTCGACCCACAAGGTATTTGTAAGATTGGACCAGCTATAGGGGTTTGGGGTGGGCAGGAATGTGCCGGCCTGCCACAAGAAAGGACCATTTTCCGAGAGCAATCCGCTCAGTGACGAACAGCCCGGGCCACCATTGAACCTAAAGAACAGCCAGTGTTAGCTGAGACATCTGGTATATTGAGTCACATGAAGCTCACCATATGAGAATCTCATCAGTTGCAGCAGGATTCGACGAGGGAAAGAACCAAAAGAATAATTTTCTTTCTTCGTTGACATCGGAGGATATAGGGACAAGACCAGCATACGACTCGCCAACATCAAAGTCGACATCGGGGATCTTAGTCCCATCAACAGCGAACTTTTGCGTAGCGTTGTTCAAGAAGGGTGAGGCACGCTTCTGTAACCGGTTCGTTGTAGGAGCTTGTGCATGTTGTTTGGCAGCGTTTCTGGACTCTAGCACTCTGTCAACGCGCTTGAACGCATCCACAGCATTCGAGGCTACCGTTGAGCAAGCGAAGAGGGCTGAAGCCAGGTAGACTGGGGCACGCATATTGCTTTGGTCAACAGATAAATATGTGTGTCCACCTCCAGTGGGGCCCCTGCGTCCTTTGTACTGCTTCTGTTGAATGATATGGCGGGGGCCAAGCTCGCGAGATACGCTGATACCGCATACTGTTTGACACCTCCCACTCAGGTGTGCTGACTTCCCCACCCTTCATACCTGCCTGCTTCGGCGTGGGGCCCATATTGTAGTATTTATCATTGCATGCCGAGAACCGAGCAGCAGGTCCAGTCAAGCATGACCTGTCAATCTATGGGGTCCTGTCGTCACCACCTGCGTGCTAGCTTGTGCAAAGTTTCGGGGGCAGCATTGTCTTTACTCGGTCATCCTTAATTAGGAAGGTCCGTGGTCGAAGATCGGATGAGGTGAGGGGTTTGATCCCGGCTGTTACAGTAGCAACCACATCATGGTCCTTGAGGCTGAGTTGCTTGCAGAGGGGCTCGTATTACGGCCCTATCGTTCCTCATCCTCCTAGCTTGCGTATGGCAAAGGTAGAATGGAAGAAACAAAGTGCATGGACGAGACATGCTTGCCAAGTCGAGGATGCGCTTACCCCGCTAGGCTAGTGCACCGAGGCATGCCTACAAACGCAATTGTCTGCGTTCATTCACTTTACGCAGATGAATGCAAGTCATCATGCCTATTGTTTGAGTCTATTTACTGCTCTGCAGCGATTCTCGTTACACTTGGTGACTACATTAATACTGAAGGATTATAAGGAGAACCTTTCCTTGCCCCTATGGCTGGATGGATGACTACGCCAGGAGTCATGGTCATCATATTCATCCAATTCCTACTCAGGCGTCATAACTTCCCTTCAGATATTACGATAGAGCATTGAATGAAAGCATTCAACTTCATCCTTGATTACTTGGTCGCGCTTTTCCTCCTATCAATTACCTTATCGGTCTTGCTTTTTCGAATTGGAGCTTCGGAAGTAAAACAACAAACGTGAGAAGAATATTCCAGCACCCGTGTCGTCAATTCTTTGGCAGCTATGTGCGGCTCCATGCCATCGTTGCCCTTATTCGACAAGGCCAGCCTCACCCCCTTGGAACGAACGCGGAGGTGTCCAAAAGACTCGAGGATAGTCTTACTCTGATCAACCATCGCGGTCCTGATGCTCAAGGACAATGGACCAGGTCTGACAAACGAATTGGTCCTCGACCTCAGGCCCTAGCAAACGTAGATCATAAATTTTACTAACACCTATTAGACGCTTTCGAAGATCTTACCTTTGGTATTCCACGAGCGAGACCGCCTAAGGGCCTGAATGATCGACAAGCGTGGCTTCATGTTCCAAGACAGACATGACTGCGAGCCAATATCCCAGCGAAACCATTACGACTGTATATAGTTTGTCCTCTCTTCCAAGAAAGACCCGTCACCTCTCGTCATAACGCAGACCACGAGGTGATTCTCGCTATACAAATCAGTCACGGCATCAAACTCTTCTCTTGGGCAACACTCAATGGGAAGCTCGTGGTAGCTGCTGAGATTAAAGCGCTCAATCCTTTAGACTACAAATCGAGATAGAAAACCACTACTATTATCAACTGCAATTTCTAATTCGATCCAAGGAAGACCTTCATGGATGCGCGAGAAGGGTGCCAGTCGTCAGTCTACTTGCTCTACCGAATGCTGCGGGGTCTAATTAGGTCTTTTACTGATCAGCGAAATTATGAGACTATTTCAGGTTAGTCATCTTCGGCTGCTGCTCCATACTTTACGTGCTTGAGCATTCATCAATGGCTTCGGCTTTCGAATTCAATCAGCTGATGATGATGTTTGGGCCCCATTGATATCAGTATGAACAATGAACGAACAAAAAGATAGTTATTCGTACTATAATTCGTGGATAAATACAACGTGTCCATCTCACACTCAATCGAGGCTGAATTCTCGATATTCTGAAACGTGATACTAAAGCATCGGTACTTAGATAGAATTGCTTTGCGCGGTTTTCTCTGACTAAACCGTTGGAAGCTTCGGGATCAACACATTGCACGTGATGCGACGCGAATCGTTTAGTGATGTTTTAGTGCTTCCATGGTCAGTCAATGACCGGTATATGCGGCTATGCCAGCAGCGACCTTTCCTAAGATTCCTCGGTATCCTCCCTCAATTGCGTTGAACACTCTAGCGAGAACACGAAGTTGCGTTGCAGCAAGTGCGAGACCCGTTCCAAATGCATCTTGTGCTGTACTATCCGAAAAATTCACACCGCTTTGTCTTTCGCGCACACACTCAGGCCGTTGAGTAGGTAACAACAAGTCTGCCTTCGTATTTCGCTGGCCACTAACCATCTAGCCTGGTTTGAGCCGACAATACACCGAACACCTATTTTCCGGCTGGGTACAGAAGTGCGCCTGCTGCTGGAGACCTCAAAATGCCCTCGCCTTCAAGATCTTTCAACAGCGCCAGTAGCGCCAGATCTGTACCTGGTGGACTAAGTATGGACAGAGAGATGGGCAACGACATCTTTGCCTCTCTGATTCGCGAGTGAGTCTCTATTTCTCCGATAGGTATGGTGCAGTCCGGGCAGCCAGAGAGATAACTCAAGCTGTACAAAGAGAAAGATGAGAAGAACAAGTCTCCCATGTCAGGATCCACACGGTACTCTGGGCGACCCCAGCTTTGAGGGAAAACGAGTAGGGGAAGTTCGCTTTTATCCGACTGGACAAGTAAACACTCCTTGACCCATTTCGAAAACATCTTTGCTGTTTCCATGGCAGCAGCATTTTGGGCAGAACTGATTTGTCGACCATAAGCTTGCCGAGCCTTCACTACCGGGTCAATGAATGGGGATTTGCCTTGATTGGCGGCTCGAAAATCGGCTATGAAAGGATCAATGGTTTCGCGGACACATTTGTAAGTTGTCAAGACTGTGTAGATATGGCCTGTCGC
>JAABUP010010086.1_pt1 | contig 11285 bp, 17 predicted proteins | sample 5559201 | NCBI WGS metagenome assembly JAABUP01 (sample SAMN10711887, study PRJNA513373) | rock metagenome | isolation source: Antarctica rocks | place: Antarctica | reverse complement strand
GCCCAGACGCCGCGGCGGTGCCCGCGCAGCGTGTGCAGCGCGACCAGGTCGGGCAGCCGCCACACCTGCGCGGCTGAAGAAGCGCCTGGTCTGCGGGCTTGCTGCGCACGCTCTGCAAACATGCAGCGTCATTCAGGCTATGTGTTATTCAATGACAACTCATACATTCGCGACGCCCAAAACACACATCCATGCCTCCAAGGCAACTTCTTGGAAGTCTACACCCGTTGGCTGGACACCACGCACTGCCAAGCTCCGCAGCACCCGCAGCAGCCTTGGCGCAGGCACAACCCCTAGCATAACCCTGCCCCTGGGCCGCGCGCCTTGGCAGTGCGGTCCTGGGAGGCCGTGACCAGCAGCGCATCGTTGGGCGCGACCGCCACGGCGTTGATGTCCTTGTCGTGCGCCGCGGCCGCCGCCGTTGCGCGCAGCGCGGCCGGCTGCGGCCCTGCCGCATACCCTGCCGCCAGGTAGGGCTTCACGTCCCACACCTGCGCGCATCACGCTTCGGCAACCAGGGCCTGCTGACGCTGCAGGTCGCCGCATGTGTGCCGCCCTGGGTGCTCATCATGGCGACGTCGCAAAAAAATCCCAAAAGCATGCGCATAAACAAGCAGCGTAGCACAGCTGCAGCGCAGCTCGCTGATCATGCTTGACAAGCCTCGCGAATGTACCTTGCAATGCTGCACAGAAGGGCTGGAAACCCTAATCTGCAGCAGAGCCCCGCCGCGCCTTCAGCAGGCGGTCGGCGCCGCCGCTGACGAGGAAGCCGCCGCCGCGGCGCGCGAACGCGAGCGCGGCCACCGCGCCCGCGTGACCGGCGCCGGCCGCCACGCAGGCGCCCGCGGCCGCGTCCCACAGCCGCACGCTGCGGTCCTTGCCGCCCGAGGCCAGCAGCGCCGCGCCGCCATCCCTGCGCGCGCCCGCGCTGCCGGATGAGGCTGGCAGCGCTTCATGCGGCAGCAGCATGCTCCCTTCCGGGTGGAGCTCATCGCAAGCATCACTGGAAGCAGGCGACACAGGGAAAGAGCTCGGACGTGGGCCACCTGGCGAGCAACACCTCGGATTGTGACAGCTGCAGCGCATGCGGCAGGCCTCGCGCGCGAGGCAGGGCGGCACGGGCCGGCTGCCCGCACTCGCCCCGCCAGCCAGGTCGGCCGCTGGATTGGGACACCAAGCCCCAAACCCTATGCCAGGGGCCACTCAGATTGGGAAGAAAGTAAGATTTGTTCAAACCTAAACCCTATGCTGCGGGCCGCACCTGGCAGGCAGCGCGTCCAGCGCGAGCACGGCCTCCGTGTGTCCGCGCAGCGTAGCCGTGCAGGCCATGGTGGCCAGGTCGAACAGCCGCACCGCCGGCGCATTGGTCGCGAGCGCCAGCGTTGCGGGCGCGCCGGCGCCGCCGCGCACGAAGCGCGCGTCGGTCACCTCATCGACGTTGCCGATGAGCTCGGGCGCGGCCGCCAGGCGCCGCGCGCCGCCCGCGTCCTGCTGGCGCGCGGCGCAGAGGGTCTGAGGACGTAGGGTCAGGGGTGCTGAGGTGGGGCACATCAGGCAGCATTGCCGCCGGCAGCACGCTGCTCCGGCCGGCGCGCGCGGCGCGCCGACGCAGTCGCATACTTTCGGCTTGGCTGGCGGGGCAGATCAGGGCTGGGTCCGCTGGCCCAGAGGCGGCGGGCGGCGGCGGCGCACCGTGGGGCGCAGCAGGAGCGCGCGGCAGTCGCCGGTCAGCGCCAGCAGGCCCGCGCCGCGCGGCAGCAGCGCCAGGCCCGTCAGCTCCTCGCCCGCCGGCGCGGGCGCTGCAGCAGGCGCGGCGCCGTCCGGCGCGCCTGCAGAAGAAGCCAGCGTTGGGATGGGTCGATATACCCGTATGATGTTGCTGTTCCGCCGACATAGCGATGCGTACTTATACCGTGCGGTGACGCCGTATGGCCTGAGCATGTTCTGAGACCGCGAACCCCCAGCGGCACGCCCTGCAGCACGCATGCGCCTCGCACCCAGGCGCAGCTCGTACACGCAGCGGCCGGTGTCGCCGCGCCAGAGCCGCACCGCGCCGCGCTCGCCGCCGGTCGCAAAGTAGAGCGCGCGCCGGTCGGCGCGCGCATTCGCGGCCGCGCGCTCCGGCGCCGCCATGCCGGGCAGCGCGGCCGCTGCCGGTACGATGACCGCGCCTGCGCAGCGCCCGGGCCGTGAGCAGCCCCACTCGATGGCGCTTTGCAGCAGCGCGTGAGGTAACGCCCCGCTGCGGGTGCCGGGCCCACACGGCTGCTGTGAACTGGGAGGGATGCTGACTGCGGCTGTTCCGGCTGGTGCATGGTCCCTCAGGCGCACTCACGTCAATTAGCCCTGCACCTCGTTACCTAAGCGGGGGGTCACCTTCAGGATCCTCTTCAGGGTCTCCCCTCGCACCAGGTCACCGGTCAGGCACTGCATTTCGCGGGCGCACACCCTGCTCCTGACGCGGGAGCAGCGCCCAGACCGTGCGCAACCCGCGCACCGTCTGCGCAAGCAACGGGTGCGCACCCTCGACGGCCTCATGTATGGGCACCGTCGCGAGCTGCGCATACTTGCGCAGGTCCCACAGCACGGCCACCTTATCGCGCCCGGCGCTCAGCAGCGTCCAGCCGTCGGGGCTCAGGCTGAGCGCGGTCACCGCGCTGAAGTGCGCCTGCACGCGCGCCATAAGCTTCAGCGCACGGCCACGCGCGACGCCACCGGTCGTGCACCGCTGCGCGCAGGCCCGCGATGCAGCGGCCACAGCATTTTCGCATGCTGGGTCGCCACCTGCGTCGCAGCTCAGCACAGCGCAGGCGCAGCCCACCGACGCCGCGTCACTGGGCGAGCTCTGCACGAGATCGCGGCGCTGCGCCCGGGACAGCAACCCGCGCACGCCCCGCGCCTGCACCGACCCTTACACGAGGGTAGGGTAAGAGTAGGGTACAAGGGCGCGCCTTGAGCGTGGCCACGCAGGACTTGTCCACCAGGTCCCACACGCGCACCTCCGCGTCCTCGCCCGCGCTCACCAGCATCAGCTGCTTGGGGTGGAACAGCACGCGCAGCACCACGGCCCTGCCCAGGCGCCCCGCGCTCAGCCCGGCCCGCCCGCACCCATCGGCATCAGCTGCCTGGGGTGGTACAGCATGCGCAGCACCACGGCGCTGCCCAGGCACCCCGCGCTCAGCCCGGCCCGCCCGCGCCCGCCGGCAGGGCCGCCGACGAGGGCGCGCTCCGCGGGTCGCGCCGCCGGCGGCTGCGAAAGCTCGCGGCTACCTTCGCGGCTATCTACATGGCCAAGGTGACCATGCGAGTGCTCCCATCCCTGCCACAAGATCAGCAAGCCTGAAGGTAACACATTCACAGCTTTTCCTCTTATTATATGCGACTCGGTGCACCAGTGGCCAGCCGCGGCAAGCGCAGCGCCGGCACAAGCGGCGCCCCGGCCGAAATCGTTCTGGGCGGCCTTCAGCGCTGAGCGTGGCCAGGGGAGCGGCCCGCCAGTGACTCTAAACAGGTCGCCGGCTGCGCTGCAGCCTGAGTGCGTTACATAATACAAACGGGCCGAGCTAGGGAAGGGATGCAACACCATCCTGTTAAATTTCGCAAGCAGGGCCAAAAAAAGCCACAGCTGAGAGCCACATATGGGCTAAGCCATGGGCAAAACCCGCCTGCACAACATACGGGCTCTGTCAAAATGCGCGTGACGTCTTGGTCAATACCGCGGCCTCTTCTGTCATTCCAACATGCTGCAGAGCCTTGCGGCAGCCGCTTGCCCAGTGAAGGTGTTGATCTGCGCTGTTTAGGGCTTGTGAAGGGCATCTGGAGCCGGGGCCCGCGCACTGGTGCCCATGGAAAACGTGCGTGCAGAAGAAGCCGTCGGCGTCCCACACGCGCGCGCTGCGGTCCGCGCCCGCGCTTGCCAGCAGCCCGCCGGAGCCGTCCACCGCGAGGTCCGTCACCGGCGCGCGGTGGCCGCGCCACGCGCGCAGCGGCGCCGGCGCCGGCGCCGGCGCCGCGCCGGCCGCCCCGCCCTCGCCCGCCGCCGCCGCCGGCGCGCCCTCAGCGCCTGGCGCCCGCCGCTGCAGACGTCACTGCGGCATCAACGCTCCCGCCGGTCTGCCTCCATGCTCTGACGGCAGCCTGCTCAACCAAAGAACCGCGGCCTGCCTCCACCCGCTTGCAAGGGCTGCGCCATGCGCACGGCGGAGCCGCGACGTCAGCGCGCTCAGCGCGCACCCGCCGAGAGCAGCCCCCGCATGCACTGCCTGAGCTCGGGGACACCAGGGGGCCCGCGAAACTGGCAGACGGCGCAACACTGCTCACCACTGGCACAACATGCCTTTGGGGGGGCACTAACAGGACAACTCCCATACGATCACTCAGCAGACCCCTGCTCCGCGCAAGCGCTGCCAGAGCGTCGCTTGCGCAAGGCCTGAACGAGCAGGACGGGCGCGGCACCTGCGTCTGGGCCAGCACCGGCCGCGGCTGCCTCGCGCCCGGCCGCCACGGCGGCCGCCGCGTCCCAGGCGCGCTGCTGCAGGCTGCGCGAGGCGGAGTACAGGCGCCGGCCGGACGGCGACCAGGCGAGCGCGGTGACGGGCTCCGAGTCGCCCGGCAGCGTGGCAAGCACGCGGCCGCTGGCCACCTCCACGACCTGCGCGCGCGGTGAGTGCCGCTCCGGCTTAGCTGAGGCACGGCGGGGCGCCACTCCTCCCGCTGCAGAATGCAAGGTATATTTACTTGTGCGGGGCCTAGCTTGACGGCCCGGAGGCGCACGCTACCATGCCTGCACTAACAGTTGCCTGTGCTTCCTGCCTTGCAATTCTCACCAATAAGACCAGGCTTGACACAAGGCAGTCTGTCACTTGCGGCCCATTCAGTGAGGTATGCGGGCCGTCACCTTGACTTCATCGCCGCACGCACAGGCGAGCAGCCCCTCGTCCGACAGCTGTGCGGGCCCGCCTGTGTAGAACACTTCCAGCCGCGCCTGCGGCCTGTACGAAGTCTTCGCTCGCGCCGGCGCAGCCGCCATGGCGTGCCAGCGCCTAGAGCGTCCTTTGAAGCGGCAGCATAGCGTGCCGTCCAAGCGGCAGAGCGTCCAAGGCCACGCTGCGATGTTAGGAGGTGAGAGTGGTATTCTAAAAGAGTGGGAGTGTCCTTGCGGAGCGACCACTACCGTATCCGGTTGTTTAACCGGGGTATACTTTGGTACCAATACAAATACATACAATGTTCTCAGAGCAAAGGAAAACCGTTTTGATTATGTGACATGTGTGGCTACAAGCCACTGGTTGCTAAGCCAGGCTTTAGCATAGCGTTCCTTTTGGGTATATGCACCTGCATGTGGATGCGCGCTAGCCTGCGTAAACCCTGCCAAACACGCCTCTGATGGGTCATCAGAGGGACACGGCCATGGGTCATGTGTGAGCACTTCAAATGTGAAGCCAGAGAGCAGCGCATGGTCCCAAATTTGTCACCTATCAGGGACGGTGTACCCTTGTCCTGCACTTGGTCACAGTCCGGTATCCAGTTTAAATTGAAAAGTATTTGCAGGCTGCACGTATTGCAGGGTGTCACAAGCGGCGCACCATATTCTGAGTTAGGAGTACCCCAACAGGCTAAGCTGAGGTGACCCACAGAAAGCACTACGGTGCAAACTCACGCCAGAACACAGCTGTGCTGCTTGCTACTATCCAGAGCTCCTCATGCCGCACCCCGCAGCAGCATAACGCCCGCAGCGCTGCGCCAGAGGCCTGCGCCAGATGCCATGCACTTGCGCTGCCTCTCGGTACGGAACAAGCGCACCCCAGCGCCAGCCCCTAGCGCGCTAGCCCGTCACAGAACGGCTGAGCACCCACTGGCTGTGTGCACCCTCGGGCAGTGACAGTCATTAAGAGGCAGCATGTGAGGGCAGCGCGTCGCCCCAGGCCGCGCGCCAGGGCCCCGCGCCGAGCGCCACGCGCTCCAGCTGCCACCCAGCGCGGCCTCGAACGCCGGCCACTCGTGCTGCACCCAGCGCTCGGCCTCCTGCATGCGCGTGCCCTGGCGCAGCACAGCAGGCCTCAACTGTGTTTGCTTGACGATGAAGCAAACATGCGACTGTGTGCTTGACACTTGCTCACGTCACCGCACAAGCTTTGATTGGTGCAGCCAGGGCTTGCTTGACTACTTATGACAACTTACTCTTAACATCGCATGTTAAGGCGACCTATGAGCAGCAACCCCGCTCGGGATTGAGTATGCATATCATGAGTCTGGACTGGCACGGCACACAAACGCATGAGCTCGCTGCAATGGCGAGGCGGCGCCCACGTGAGACGGCATCAAGGCTGGCACAGGGCCAGGCGCGGCGCGGCGCACACCCGCACGAGGCTGCGACGTTGGAGCAGCAGCCCATGCGCGCACGCGGCGGCCACATCCGCGCCGCCGGCGTCAGCACGCAGCACCACGGCCGCGCGGCCCTCCGCGAGGGCGGCCACATGGCGCCGCCCGGGCGGCGCGGCTGCCAGGGCCGCCTGCACGTCCTCAGAGCTGCCCTGCAGGTGCACGCCGGGGCGTGGTGGGTCTGTAGACAGACGCAGCGCAGGTCTGCAGTCATGCAACCGCGTGGATGGCAGCGGTCTTCCGCACTACCGCCATGCAGCCCATGGCCAAACCTCTTGGCTTGGCCCCAATCATCAAGAGCTCAGTGGCACGGGTTACACACGAGCACGCGCCAGCAAGGTCGCAAGCCAGGCGCCTGCCGCACGTGCACGTGTTCTTTGCCATGCAACGGGAATATGCCGCCCTCGAGGCCACCTTTCTGGCAGTGCGCAGGATGCTGTCACCACCGCTCAACCTCGCCCCATACGACACCTCATAGCCTGGCACAAGCTCGGCGGCGCAGCAAGTTGGTGGGTGCGGCATCCTCAGGTCTGCCTGACTGGGAGGCCCGGGAGGGCGTCAGGTAGCCAGCACAGCAACCACCAGTTGCGCATGTGGAGATTGCCCAGCGCACCATCTTGCCGGCACATGCCCGACCCACTGCCACCAAGACCTTTGGCTCAGGGTCCGAGGGCAGGCCAAAACCCTGGCATTGGCGCCCCCGGAACGGCCCAACGGGCGCACCAGTGCCGACAGGGGCGCGCCCAGGTCGATGGGCGCCGTGCTGCCGGCTAGGCCCTCCCAGAGGCCCTGCACCGGCGGCGGCGCAAGCGGCTCCAGCGCGCCGGCCTCCGCCGGCGTCAGCACGCGCCCGGAGCCCTCTCCCTGCCGGCGGCGCCGCGCGCGTCAGGGCGCGGCAGGCCGCTCAGGCCGCCGTTGAGCTGAATACAGACCGCTTTCAATGATCCCGTGCTACACCTGACACCGTCACCCTTGCTCACTATGTGCGTCCCCAGCCTGGTGGGCTCTGCGCGGGGACGGAGCGCACTCCGCGGGCCTTGCCTAGGGGCGCCGCCTTTTGACCCGGCGCACGCCGCTCGACCCTTTGCCCCAGTAAGTACGCTAAGCTTCCTGTGCCATGACCATAGGCATGCAGTGCGAGCAGTCCCTGCATGAGCAGCACGACAGTGGTGCGACCGATGTCAAACGCACACTGTTGGACCAAAGACTGCTAACATGCACATTTGGCTGAGCATCACACGAGGTCACACGGACTCCGCACACCAAAGGCGCACACAAACCGCGCTGGCGGCGCGCACTCATGCGGGGCAGCGTGGCGGCGCGGGGCGGGCGCGCGCCTGGCTGGCGAGGTAGTGCCGCAGGAGGAGCGCCAGCCGCGGCCGGTTGAGCGAGCTGAGCTGCAGGCAGCGCATCGCGCGCACGTTGGCGAAGATGTGCAGCGCCGTCAGCGCGGCAAAGATTGCCCAGACCGCCGCCGGCGCGCCTACCGGCGGGTGCGCCCGCGCTCAGCCACGCCGCCCAAGCGCCCTCATGGGGCTTTTGTCAGCTTTGCTGGCGTGCGCTCCTGTGAGGGCCCGGCCAAGGGCAGGCAGCCCCATGGACGGCGCGCGCAATGTCCACCAAGACAGCCGCCTTGTTACGGAGCACCCGGATGCAGCGGTGCCAGCCAGCTGCCACTAACGCCGCCGGCGGCAGACGCCTCGACCCGCTGCACCACGAGCATAGGTGCAAGCACAGGGCAGGCCCCGGCAGCCGCCGCATGAGGGTGCGCGCGTAGGCCGCCACCTGCGGTGACCTGCAGCAGCAGCATGCCGAGCAGCATGCCCGCCAGCGTGGTCGCTGTCTCCTGCGCCGGCCCGGCCTGGGCTCAGGCCTCCCTGATGCGACCGGCATGCAGCCGGTGCGATGCTAGCGGGTGCACTGTCACATGGTCACAGGTCTGCTTGCAGCTTAAGACTTTGTGAGAGTCACGAGCGGGTAGAGGTGCCGCCGCATCAGTCGGGCTGTGGTTTTAGGTGGAAGGCAGCCGAGGCACTCTGTGCTGGACCGGCGGGCGCGTTCCCTGCCGCGCTGGCTGGAAGACATGGCGACCCGCGCCACACGCGCCCCAAACACAAACAAACAACAGCCTCCCCAGCCGCACACAGCAGCTCTCTGGCGCAGGGCGGATGCTGAGGGGGCGCGCCTGGGAGCCCTCCTTCGCGGCCACGTCGGCGGCGTTGCCCGTGCGCGCAAAGTGCTGCGTCAGCGCAGCGCGCGTGGCGCCCGCCGCCACGCCTGCGACCGGCGCCGCAGCCGCTCAGAGCACCGACCCTCCCAGTCTGCATGCACCGACTCTGCGCCCCTGTGCCCTGCGGCTTTGCGGCGCCGCGCACATGACCTGCGGGCTGTGCTGCGCACCGCCCCGAGTGCTTCACATCAGGCAGAAACCGGGTGTGGGCGCGCGGCCGGGTCAGGCCGCGCGCCTGTGATGGCGCGCGCCAGGCTGCCCAGGCACGCCAGGAGCAGGAAGAAGCGTGGGTACAGGGGCGACGTGAGCTCCAGCAGGTAGCCTGGCCGCCCGCAGCCCCGGGTTTGTGCGAAACTCGCGTCGTGAAACCCTCAACACACCGCAGGCGCTCCGTCGATCGCACGCGCATCATCTCAAGACATAACTGGACATGAACATAGCATGAGCTGATATGACACACTGCGCGCGGAGGACAGTCCGCAGACACAATGACAGCCCTGCTTTCCTGCCGGCTCACACAGAAAGGCTTGGCCGCTGTGCTCGCATGCGCTGGTCAGGCTGCCTGGCTCACTCACGTGCGGTCCGGCGCGGCCCGTGAGCGCTGCCGGGGGCGCACCGACGTTGTTGAACACATCCGCAAAGAGGCGCCACTGCTTTGCGTGCGCGTCCAGGTCCGAGCCCTGCGCGGCCACGGCAGCTCAGCACAAGCCATACATGCTGAGTCTCCCAGGTCCTGGCCGAACACCGCACCAATCAGTTATGTGGCTCCCCAGCCACTCTGGTGACAGTCTGAAGAAGCTCGCCATGTGGACCCGCCTTGGATCGACTGCCTGCAAGCGCCGCGCTGCCCAACCGCACGATGCACACCTCCGTGATGCAGACTGACATGATAACCTTTTTTGCAGATGGCGAGAGAGCGCGCGCCTGCGCAAGCGCGAACAGGATGCCGCCCAGCATGCCGGCAAAGTCGCGCAGGAAGAACTGGAACGCCGCCGACAGAGGCGTCGCCGCCTGCACGCGCGGCCCACCGCAGCCCATCAGGACCATCCCCAAGCACAATTTTACTGAGGTCCGCCGAGCCGTTCTGACATGGTTCGTGAAGACCCTCACCATGAGGGTGGCACGCGGCTGATGGGGCCCAATGTGGAACAGGACTGGTGCCACTCGAAGAACATCTTTGCCCATGCACACCACATGTACATGGATCCTGCAATATTGTGCAGGAGAGCATGCGCCGCCACTCAATGTTTGCACAAGCACATCAGCACAACTCCGAGTCCCAAGAGAAGGAGCCGCCGCGCGTGGGCGCGCCGCGCGGCCGACGCCCACGCCGGTGAGCAGCGCCTGCGAGGTCAGCATGCCGCGCACGTACGAGCACAGCGCCTGCACGGAGTCCCACGCCTGGTACCCTGCGCCGCGCAGCCCGCCCGTCACGCAAATGCGCAGCTCCCTACGTGAGCAGTACCATTAGCACCTGCCTGAGCATGATATTGCTGACGAGGAACTGCAGGGCAGCAGTGGTCATAGCATGGTGGTTTTGGGCACCGAGCAGGTGGCGGCCGCGAGAGACCGGAGCGCTAGCTGTGCGGGCCGGGCCGCCCGGGAGCCGCGGGGGGCGCACGCAGGTAGTCAGGTGTCACGGAGCCCGGGTAGCCGTCGGGCAGGAAGGCCTGCAGCGCGGCCAGGTGGGCGGGCGCCGCGCCCGCCCGCGCCTGCTCGGGCGCCGACGTGGCGCGGCTGCCCGCGCCGCCGCGCGTCCAGGTGCGCACGTGCGTGCCGTTGCGCAGCTCGACCGCCATGCACTGGCCGTCAGCCCTGTCAGCACGCGGCGAGCCCTTGGTACCACACGCTGGTAGCAGAGTAGCTGGACAGCTGAGAGCCTGTCAGCACTCGGCGGCGCGCGGCAAATGCGTGCTATTGGTTAGCCCCTGCACACCCTTCTTTCTGAAAGGCCCGACACTATACACAGGGAGACAGTGCAAGCACTGGGCAAAGCCTTGCCTCAAAGCTCAAGTGTGCATGCTGAACACACGCGTCCGCACTTCCTTTCATGCAACTTGCGCAGCGCAGGCGATATGATAGAAGGAGTGGAGAGGATCACAAAGATTCAACTCAGCTCTGTACAATGCAGTGCGCATATATGCGGCACATTGCCTCCAGCACTGTGCAGACAAGCAAAGTATGGGCTTGTGGTCAACGCAAGAGAGACTTGTGCTGATGCTTTTGAAGCAGGCTGTCTCCCAGCGTTTGCAGGCCCAAGCGTACTGACATGTCATCACTGTGTCACACCCGGGGCCGCCGCCGTCGTTGCCCATCTTTTGTTCCGCCATCGGTGCCTTTGGAAGGCTCATCGAGGTTCTGCGCCAACAGCGTAGACAGCGTTGGAGATAGAAGCCAGCTACAAGACTTGCATTCAAGGGAATACGGGACAATTGCTTGCGACGCCTGTCACACATCTGCATCGCGCACAGCCATACAGATGGATTAGGTACTCGAGCACCATGCGCAGTCCGGCCCTGCCCGCCCCGTGTACCCTTGCGCTGCAGTGCTGCCGCTGCGGCAGGACATACCTGCTTCTCAGCAGGCGAGCGCCAGCACGACGCAGCTCCAGGTATCGCAGCACAGCAGCCAGCGCAGAGGTAGGCAAGGCGGTGGTTGGCGTGCAGAATACACG
>JAABUP010010085.1_pt1 | contig 11286 bp, 15 predicted proteins | sample 5559201 | NCBI WGS metagenome assembly JAABUP01 (sample SAMN10711887, study PRJNA513373) | rock metagenome | isolation source: Antarctica rocks | place: Antarctica | reverse complement strand
TCTTTTTCGAGCAGAATTCCCACCAGCTTGGTTTTGTTGCACACCACATACACCTGTGCTTTCAAGCCAGGATGTCTGATGAGTCACAACTGGCTCCACACCCCAGACTGTAAGGTGCTAAATGAATAAATTCAGACTGTGGAGTTCTTAAGGAACTGAAAGCACTCACCTTTCTTGCAATGCATTATGGAGCGTCAGTCGACTGCACATTGCACCTCCTAGGAAGCAGACTCTATAATGATCAAGCATTTTTCATTGACTATTGGACAAAGTTGGCAAAGTACATACCACTACTGGCTTTTGACAACTCATGGCTTGATGATCACACAATGCTGTCATACATCCAATGGCAACACCTTGGCGCCTTGCAGGTGCTGACTGGAGCCAATTCAATAGCATGCACAAGGCACATCGGCACAACCATGTGGCAATTTTTGGAAACAAGCGGCGCCTATACGCGACGACAGAGTTGATCAAATCTACTTGGCAGCAAATTGGGGTGTCCCTGTTTGCCATGCAGGCAGGGCCTTCATGTGGCTGTGTTTGGCTTTGCATCATGGCCTTGTAGTGCTGGCATCATATTTTGTTCCTGATTGCAGTCGGCCCATAATCTGTGTTGACAATGGTGTAACCACAGCTCAAGAAGCATGGTGTACATAGGGTGCCAGCACCCTATGTACCCTTTGACAGATGTTGCCATCTGTCACCTTGCTGTCCAGGCAACATGATCCTGACAACTTTGAGTCTGAATATTGTGTTGTTGCTGCATTATGTGGAGTGCATATATGCCTTCTACAGAGGCTACTGGATTTTCCCGCTGATCTGTGCTCTACTCAGTCTGGCAGCAAACTTTGCTCAGGTAGCTGCCATATGCAAGAGGCATACCACAACACTGGGCCTGATCAGCCTGCGTCGCCTTGCACCAGTTGTGCAGCAGGGTTGGGTCAGAGCGCTGCCCTCCTACAAGCTGGTCCCCGGAGATGTGATTGTGGTGCAGATTGGCAAAGCAACTTGCAACGTGGTCATGCTACGTGGCAGCTGCTTAGTGGAAAAGTCCATGTTGTCTGGCGAGGTGACTGCTCTCCTGTCGTCATGTGTCTTGCGGAATGAAGCACGTGCTCTGTTTGCCAACATACCGATGGCATGCCTCGTCCAGTTGTGCATGTCCATCATGCCTGTGCTCTGCAGCCTCACATGGCTGAGCTTCTGCACAGGGCAAACCTGTCACATCTAGAATGCAGCTTTGTCGCATACCCATCTGCCGTTGGTGCTTAGCTCTACCATATTCCAGGTGGGCCTGCCATATGCGTCATTACTATACTATTGCGCTTCTTAGTAATATCGTTATCATCATTATATTTCTATTGTGACCGTTGTATTAGTGGTAGTTTCAGTATTGGTGTCTGTATTTCTACTTCTATTTATATCAGATACAGTACTAGGATCAGTATATAAGGATATGAGGAATGTATGGCAGGCCTGGTCAGCATGTCAACAAACTGCACATCTCTGTTCTGTCCATTGCAGGCAGCCCAGGTTCGCAAGTCCAGCTATGTGCCTGATGTAGGAGCGGATTATGATCCAGACAGCTACCATACTCGCACTGTATATGCTGGCACAGTGGTGCAGCAGGTAGGTAGCTGCTTGGACCAGTCAAGCACTCGTTACTTTGCTGCTGCCATGGCAATGATGTGGCTCCAAATGTCATTGAGTTTAGGGAGATGCTGCGGCCAATGCACAGCTTGCTTGCACTTTCTGACAGGGCCAGCATGTTGCATATTCAGAAAGATTTGTGGTGCATGTGTTGTGCTGGATGTATCAAGTGTTGGCATTGCGCCCATGCCATGTCTTTGAAGCACATCCTAGTCTAACCTATTGATGGCAATCAATCACACATTCTGTGTGGCAGGTATGGAATGCAGCAGAGGACCAGTAAGAAGAAGTGCTGGCAATGGTGGTCAGAACTGGGCTGAACACTTGCATGGGAAGCATGATCAGGCAGCTCATTGCACCTTCATAAATAGACAAGGGCCAGATCTCTCTTATCCAGGTCGGCCATGCCGCCACCTAGACCTCATTGTCGTGAAGATCGTTTGACTGAGGTGGCTCACTGAGGGTCCCTTTGGTAACACCAGCTCATGAAATCCAAGCGCTCATCTCACTACAGACTGGCAGCTCACCAAGTGACTCTGTCACATTGTCCTCTGTGACTGTACTTGTCTCAGAGGATGCATGATCGTACTCATCCCCCTGCAATCAAGTGCACAGTCGCTTGAGGGCCTGCACTGATCAGCTGCAACTGGTGCAAGTGTGCAGGCCAGATATGGTTCACGTAAGGTGCAGATAGACAGCAAGTCAGTGATAAGAAACATGGTATACAAATCGCATAACAGGCAACCTACGTAGATCGAGGGAGCAAGCAACACACCTGGCTGGAAGTTGGAAGCACGTTGACCATATGGGTCAAGGCTCTCAGCACTTCTTCCAAGGTGTGCAGGGCTCTGTTGGCCTTTGTCAGGCATTGCTCGGCTGCTTTGTGCGCAGCAGATACCCTCCTAGAAAGCTCTAGTTGCACCAACCAGTCCGGGTCGCTTTGGTCGCTCTTCCGTCTGAACGCAAAATCCAGTCTTCATCTCAGTAAGCACATGAGGCTACAGCATGACAGCATGCAATAGGGTGTTGACAGGGACTAGATCAGCACCATGGCGCAGAATTTGCAGCTGTGATTTGTTGAGAATGCCATAGAAATGCACTGGAGTTAATTTGTTAATATCGGAGTTTTATTGAGAGGGTGCTCGGCCAAGGCTGTAGTGCAGTGCTATGGCCAAGCTGCCAGCCCAGCAATGCAAGCATCACTATTGGGAAGGCCCCCAGAAAAGTAGGTTAGATAATAAGGGGGACAATGTCCCCCATTAGAGTTATCAAACTCTAAAGAACAGATACTACACTTGATCTTAGCCAAAAGGCCGGGAAAGGTTTGATTAACTTGGGCAGGCACCCCTGATCATATCCATTGCAGCACTGAAGTATGGATAGACAGGTATGGAAGTCTGTCCCTAGATTGAAACCCACAAAAGCCCTAAGACTGGCTACCTTGCCCACAGATCAGCAGTTCGATGCCAGTCAAAAACACCATGCCATGTTCGCACTTTTTTTGCTGGCATCTGGTGGCCACGCAACATGACGAAAACTGATGACTTCCTCAGGCACAAGTTTTTAGCCATGAGAACATGGATCCATCTTGTCAACGCAATCGTCATACCGTCACAAGAATTGAGACCAATCATCCTTTTTTGCACATAACACGGGACAGATTCGCCGCATACCATTGCCTACAGCCAAGGTCTGGCATGCCGCTCCAGATCCAGGCATGCCTTGCAGCTGTATAGACAAGGTTTGATGGTGGTGATCACAACTGGAATGTAGTCTTTCTGCTTACCTGAGGCGTCCAACGAGCAGCTGCTGTTGCACAATGAGGTCTTGCAGCTGTGCAGCTTGGGTGTTGATACCAGCCACCTGATTGAACAGCTCAAAGTTGGCTGCTTCTGCTGTGACATATGCACCCACCAGCTCTGCTGTGCTGCTCATGCCACCTGCCTGTTGCATGCGCTCAAACTGCTCCTCACATTCTTGCTCCTGTGATCATGACAGCCTTTGAAGCAACATGCAAGTTGCTTCACATGCTGCTCATTGCAGCTGCTTCAGTAAGCGCTGAGACTGATCTGTCTGCTTGGACTGTCAGTAGTGTTGCACATTCACGTCAGATCAGCGTGTACCAATCTGCTTCAGCGCAAGGTGCAAGCATGATGGTGATTTCAGACTGGCCAGCTTGTAAGCAATGCAACGGCCTTTCAATGGCCTCTTTTGTTGCTGCTGCTGCTGCGGCCATAGCTGATGCTGCAGCTTTTGAGTGGTTTAGCTGATGCATTGTTATAAGGCTGGTATCTGACAGCAAGCCACTTGGTGTCAAGCAACTTGATATCTATTCCTTAGGCTACAGCACAAACAACTAATGCAAACTTCCATATTGTGATCTGCATACGCAGACATGGAAAACACGCAACGCGTGCTATCATGGCTCTGAGACTGGCATGTCCTTTCAGTTGCATGTTTTTGGTACCTACGCAACTTTTCAGGACAAAGAATAGGTGCCGATAATTCCTCATTCACATACCTGCTCTGCTGTCCAGTCTGGCCTTTCAAGGCTGGCAGGGCTGTTAGCAACAGCCTCCGCAGCTGCTGTGTCAGCTGCTGAACAGCTGGTCACCGAGCCTCTGAGCTGCCACAGCTTCTCATCAGCTGCCATCAGCAGCTTCAACTCATGCATCTGGCTGTCAAAGGCCACCTAGACATTCAGAAGGCGTTGTTCAAGCCAGATGTGAGATGTCGGGAGCGCTAGATGCAGGATGTGAATGTGATTATGTATCAAGAGTGGGCCAAAGTGAGGGCTTGATACAGCTGTGCTGGTACAGCAAAGGCATGCATAGCTGAGGGCTGACATAGGCAGCGAGACATGAGCTGCCAAGGTTGCACATTAGCTGTATGCGCTTGAACAGCAAGGTTGCCGTGACCCTGTACGCTGCTAGCAGGGTGACTGTTGGGAAGAGCAGGGCAACCGTTGGTATGTACTGAGAAGTTATTGTACCAACCTGCCCATGCTGTTGTGCAGCCTGAATGCCAGCAAGACAATAGTTGCTGCTATGCGAGTGTGAGACATTCAAGATGGAGGTGGTGCACCTGTTCTGAGTCGCCCTGAGCCTTGAGGACCTCAGTCTCTGCCGCTGCATGCCTCTCAGCTGTTTGAGCAACATCAATGCCACTCACAACAGCATCCACCTCAGCAGACACTGTCTGCAGCTGCTGTGAAAGCTTCCCATAGTCTGCATCAAATCCGGATCGCTCCCACCTGCAGTGCGTGCCCTCTGACTGTGACCACTGCATTCCACTTACTTTGTTACACCCTTCTTGTGTGTGCATGCTCTTCAAGTCACGCCAAGAACGGGTTTGGTGTGCACATGTCAGCTGTTGCTGCAGAAGCCCACACCGTGAGTCATAACTACCAGCAAGTTTTCCCGACAACTGGCAGCAGCAGTCAGTTGAGTGCCAGTAGCGCAAGGTCAGGTTGAGAGTGTACTCTGTAGGAGCAGCGCTGATAAAACATATGCAGCAGAGTTGACTGCAACTGTGACCAAAGTGTGTGCCCACACAGAAAGTATATGCAAAGCAATTGCTGCGTTCACGATGCACAAAGGGCAAAGTGCACCTGAGCTCCTGGATGTCGGCTTGAAGAGCTTTGTTGCGTGTCAGCAGAGTGTGGTAGTGCAGCAGAGCTCTGTCAAGCCTGCTTTGCATCTGACTAGCATTCAAGGCATGGTTACGTACAGCATGGCGAGCCGCATTGATGCCACCCATGTGTGTGCGTGTTTGCAAGACCTGCAGCCAATCATTGTTCAGTTGTAAGCGCTACATTCAGCGCCAGTTCTTCAGGATCTTGCACGTAAGGCAGTGAATGTAAGGATCCTGACATCTGCAGCACCCTGTGTGACAGATGATGGTGTCTTGTGATGATGAGCAGTTGTGTTTGTAGGGGCCAGGCTAACGCAAGTCTACTGCGACATTTCCAGTCCATGTTGATGACATGGCAGCATATAGTGTCAAGTCAATTAGAGCAACCTGGAGTGATGAGCATGTGGCAAGGCAATCACCTGATCTTGGCATTGCCTGATTTGCAAATGCAGAGCTTCCACCTGATGCTCCTCTTGTGCAACCTGGTCAGCACAACATGTCAGCATATATGGCAGCTTTCATCAAAATCAAGGGTCAAGGCTCCCATACCTTTCGGGTGAAGACATCGATGAGATCTGTAAGCTGTGCCAGCTTGTCTTGCTGGTATGTTGTAGGAACATAAGGCTCCCTCTGTGCGCAAGACACGTTAGCACTGTGGTTTTGTGTTATCAAGCAAGGAGGTCTGTGTGCGACGTCTGCAGGCGTACCTTGGTTCGAGCATCAAACTCTCCTTTAAGTGCTTGATTTTCAGCTTTACACCTATCAATAATCTTGCGTTGCTGCAGGATTTGTTGTTGCAGATCCTCAACGGCCCCCTTAGTGGCAGCCGCTGTCTGGGCAGATGAGCGTTGAGCTTCGAGAACAGGCGACTGACTTCGACGTGCAATGACTGCTTCCATGGTGACACAAGAGCAATATCCTCCACACTGCCCAGGAGGGGCAGAGCCTGTAACGCTTGCCAAAACGCCAGCATTCCACAAAGGTCAAACACAGTGTTTCAAAGTCTTTTGCACAAATCACTCGAGCGGGCTTAGCAGCAGACCTCAAGATGGGGGACATCACCATGGTGGAGGAGACCTTGAAAAGGATCAGCTCGCATAAAGGCATACTTGGAGTCATCATCGTCAACGCAGACGGCATCCCAATCAGAAGCACCTTTGAGAACAACGTATCTGTGCAGTATGCATCGCTGGTCTCCCACTTTACAGTGAAGGCAAGAAGCGCTGTCAAGCAAGTCAGCAAGAACGATCCGGAGGACGATCTGCAGCTAATTCGGATACGGTCCAAGAAACACGAGATCATGATAGCACCAGACTTTGACAAGCTGCACGAGTACCAGTTGATAGTCGTCCAGAACCCTTCCACGGCGTGAAGATGGCAACCCTGGCTCATCACAGCACGCAAGCTTACTGCAGCAAATGTGTTTTCTCTGCCACAGCTTGCTAATATACTGCAATAGGTGTTTTGATAACATTCAGGCTTTCTACCAACAAGTGTGTCCAATTGCGGTTCGACTGTCACAGCGTCTTGAACCGTCTCAGTTCTGACCACATGGCTGATCCTGATTCAACTGTAGCAATGAAGGGTACCATCATACACTTTAGCTAAACTACTTAGAAAGCTGTACTGCCGCAGTAGCACTGTACAACTGCAAGCTTGCAATCTTTTAGCTTGTATGCTGCACGGGAGGTTGTATCGAGTCATTGCAGGTCAGGTCCAATTTGGAAGAGGTGTATGTTAGGAGTTTTACAACCTTGTCACATACTACCGTTGAAGCTGCATGGTGTACTAATGGCATGTTCATATTCTGGCAGCAAAACTGCATGACGACATGAAGTTTGCACATTGTGAGCAAAGCCACAAATTGTGGCTTGCAAGCAATCAAGCACCTGCATCCACGTGCAGTGCATTTGACAGGAACATGCACACAAAATCTCTCATCACTCCAACTGTACTCACACTGTCAATGCTGGAATGAAATAAATAAGCCTGACACAGTCCATCAAACACCATGTCCTTGAAAAATGTTCCTGTCACAACCATACAATTGCATCAAGCACCTTATGACTTGACAGCAGGCTGTGGTTGGGTGGCTGACAGCATTGGTTGCAGAGGCCATGGCATGAAATTGTGCTGGCCAGCATCAGCAACTGTTGCCTGTTTGAAGATACGATGCTGAATGCCTGCCATGTATGTCTGCATGTATCGCCTCCAATCAGCGTTTTCCCACGAGAGTCTGAACATGTGCTGCTCCTCAACTGGCAGTGACTGTTGCAGCCATTGCAGATTGTCTGTCTTGAAACAGAGGTCAAAGTCTAGTGCTGGGCTGTTGTACTTTTGCCATGCCTGCACAAGCATCATCACTGGCTGACGCGCTCCTGTTGACGAGTCAGTGCTTTGCCACATGCAACACACATGGATCCGGCTATGACAAACCTTTTTCGACACTCATAATCCCATAAGTCGGCAGCATTTGCCTTCAAACATTACATTTGGGTCCAAATATTTATTGAGATACTGATGGTGAGTTGCCAAGTCAGCAATTCTCGCAACACAATGTCGCCATCAAGTGTGTGGCTGTTTATTGTCATTGCCAGGCACATCGTCGCGACGCACCTTCCAGCCTGAAAACAGCTTCTTGGCCAGGTGCTCCTGCCCTGCTGCCCTCAAGACACCACAGAGCACCACAAACTTAGCTTCTGCCAAAACATATCTCACTGCCCTGAAGTGGTTGTTGCTCACAACGTTGAGCCCCTGGTATTTGGGGTAGGGTCCTAGGATGACTCTGAAGGGAGGGGGGTGGGATGAGAAGTACGCCTGAACATGTTGGAAGAATTGGCCTGTGGTGAGGGGATTCTGGCTGCTGGTACAGGCATGCACTATCAAAGGATGCCTGTTTGTGGTGCAGCCCTGCAAGCACAAAACTCTTCAACAGAGGCGCTACTCTGCTTACTGTTGTACCGTAATTGCAGGAGCGCCTGTTTGTGCAGAACTATCTTGCTGTTGATCTCCAGCATCGACTGCTAAGGGCAGATCAGAGAGTGCAGAGCAGAAGAGCAACTGCACGTCTGCCAGTCAAACACAGGGACTGTGCTGAACACCCCAACATTCTACAGCTATGGAGTGGCATTAGGATGTGCTTAGGCAAGCTGGTAATGCACAAAGAGCACCTGGGCGGTCACAGCAGCAGCCGCCAGTATTGTGGAGGAGACCATATCACCGGGGACCAAATCAAATGTGCTGCTAGGCTGATGACAGGTCCACGCTGCAATACCTATACGCACAACATTCTTCTTAGAAGATTGTGCCAGTCAGCGTGGCAATGTTTCTTTCAAGTACAGATCTCAGGAAGGCTGGCGACATGTGTGCTGACTGTCATTGCACGCTTTGAAGAAACAACTTGTGGAGGTAAGGCGATGCAGCAATAGCTGCATAGTGCAGTGCCATGCATGGATCTGAAGATAATTGCACTGGCACTAGCCTAAACTGATACATAGGGCTTCCTGGTGTGGTGCTGCACTCTGATCCGCAGCAGTAGCCAAAGCAGCCGAAACAGAGCTGGCAGTCTTCCTGGCACGCTTGGGATCTTTTCATGCAGCCAAATTCTGAATTTTCCATTTACCAATCAATTAAGTTTCAGTGACACTGGAAGTTATGACTCTTGTGCACTCACTCTAAACGTACAGCATACGTCATGATGCTTGCTAGCTTCCCATTCTGGATTTCATACCTGTAGCAATGGCTAAGGCAGCCCCTGTGGAGCCAGCAGTGTTGCCCACATAGCCTGGCAGGGGGCTGCCTGCCACAGCCCCAATGATGGAGGGCCGTATGATGGCAACAGGAAAAGCCCTGTTATGGTACTCTGCCATGAGAGACTCTGCCAGATGCTTGGAGAAGCAATAGGTATTGGGGAAGCGCCACTGCTGCATGTATGCTTGCGCCTGCATAGATACTGCACAGGCTCAAAACTCTTAACATAAGCCTGGAGCAGACACAATCAGGAACACCACGTGATGGTACTGACAGAAATCATACCACATTAGTGACACCGCCTTTTGCCCACCATGAGCCTTTCAGCCATTGTAGAGAACTCAATTTAGCCCATTCACATGCAGATGCACAATCATTGACACACATGATACTGCATCTTCCTGCAGATTAATTGAGTTTCTGCCCGATCTTTTTCATACGCGCAAGACGCAGAGCATTATGCATTTCTGGAGTGAAGCCATATGCTTACTTGTTGAGCAGCTTTTGGCTTTGGAACAGCCTGCAGATTAGCCACAAGGGCAGAATGAGACACATGCGCATTTGGCTGATCAGTCAGGGGTAGCATGACCTCTGGAATTACGCTCCCCTTTGGCTGGTTGCCATTCACGTAGGCTGTAGAAACATGCACGAAAGCCTTCAGATTGGGCATACGTGACGCCATGTCTGCTAAGTACCTGGTTGCCTGCAGACATTGTCAACAACACTGAGGCATCGCAAGACTTGAAATCATGACTTCATTCTCTCAGACGATCCTTTGCATCTGCATTGAACAGTATGTCAGCAACAAAAAGATGCACAAAAGGAATAAATGTTTGTGTGTGTCTGACTCAAGCAGGCTGTCAAGCATGTGATTATCCCATGTCATACTGAGGACATAGACTGCAACTCACCATGTAATTGTGCGTGATAGCATCATGTATATGGTCATCAAAGCTGATGCTTGCTGCAGCGTGGATTACAATTTCTGTCTGTTGCTGCAGCCTGAGCAGATCAGCCTGAGCAATGCCGTAGTCAGGCAGTGTTATATTCCCAGCTATAGCTTCAATGTGTGGGTTATTGCAACCAATTAATTCCAGATTTCCATCGTCATTGCTTGCATCATGGCCAGCACTGCCAGCAAAGCAGGGAAGCAGCAGGGTGCCTCTGAGGAGGCGAAACAATGGATTTGTGCGTAGCATCTTGTGGAAGCGATCCTGGCCAGAGATTCCATGCTTCTGACGCACGACGACATAGATTTTCGTAATTTCTGGACAGGTGCGCAGGAGCTGCTCTAGCACAAGGCTGCCAACAAAGCCTGTGACCCCTGTCAGCAGTACAGTACGTCCAGCAAATGCGTCGCGCACAGAGAGCTGCTGATGTGCAGGAGGTACATCCTCCAGCTGGCTGGCATCATGCAGTGGTGTGACAGACAGCAGCCTTTCATTTGAACTGCTGCTGTGGGACACATTTGTTGCATCATTTGGAGGCGCCCAACCTGCTGCAAGGAGCCTCCCATCATTGTCACCTCCAGCAGGGTTGGAGCATGCCTGCACGCAAGCGAGAGGCCACAAGTCGATGAAATCTTATGGCAATGCCTGATTTTGAGCTTTGACACAGTGAGATAGCTCGAACTCACAAAAGTCAAGGCAATTCCCAGCAGACCCCAATGGCTACCGGGTAATTCTCTGTCCTCGTCACCAGGGTCGACAAGGCGGTTGTTGCCCCCGCCTTCGCCACTGCCGCCGCCTTGATCAATACAAGGTTGGCTTTGTGACGCTGTATTGTGACCTCTGCCAACACGTGAACAACAGAGAGCAGGCTGACGACGGTGCCTGCTGTTGCGATTCAACTTTGCAATTTGACTAAGGTGACCCGTTCTGCAGCAGGCTTGATGAGATAACGCAGCACCTCGCGAAAATGTGTTATGTTTTGCGGAATGCAAGCGACAATGCAAGCTCCGCATAAAATGAAGGTTGCATACAGAAACGCCTGGTCAATTTTTGGGCAATACAACTGCACACGCCACACTCGCTCGCGCATGGGAGACAGGACGATGGTGTTGTGTTTCGCTAGACGCACGAGACTATTTGCCCATCTCAGACTGGAATTTCATTGCGCGAATGGCTGTTCGAGAGAGAGAGAGAGAGAGAGAGAGAGAGATTACAATGCTTTAGCCAGCCAGCAAGTCTGATCACATATAGAAGAAGACGAAGGTCAAATGTGGAAAACATCAAGACAGTCTAGAACGAA
>JAABUP010010083.1_pt1 | contig 11287 bp, 5 predicted proteins | sample 5559201 | NCBI WGS metagenome assembly JAABUP01 (sample SAMN10711887, study PRJNA513373) | rock metagenome | isolation source: Antarctica rocks | place: Antarctica | reverse complement strand
CCGGCGTCGAAGTCGTGGTTGCCCAGCGCGTAGACATCGAAGCTGGCGGTGTTCATCCACTCGATGGTGGGCCGGTCCTGGAAGAAGGAGGAGATGGGCGGACTCGCACCCACCGCGTCGCCCCCGGTGAACAGCAGCGTGTTCGGGTTGGCTGCCCGCTCCCGCTGAAAGTACGCCGACAGCGCTGCGGCCCCACCGGTCTGCGCCCCGTTGACCGACACCGGCTCCAGGTTTCCGTGGAAGTCGGCGATGTTCAGCAGCTGCACTGCGACGGTGCTGGCCCCACCCTTGTCCGCACCCTCGCCCCGGTGGGCAGTGTCCTCGCCAGGAGAGCCCTGGGCAACGCCGACCGACAGGGTGGGTGCCACGACGGCGGTGACCAACGCTGTGGCCGCCACCAACGAACGCCATCGGCGGCGGGGCTTGCACATCGCGAACTGAGTCATGGTGGGGTCCTTCCACGGCGGGATGACAGCTGCCCCACCGTGGCACGTCGGGGGCTGCGATGACACGCCCAACCAAGGCCCGCCCACGAGTTGTCACCAGCTGGTCGCCTGATGTCAATCCCGCAGTCATGCAGCGCCGGCGAGCAGTGCCCCCAACGTGTCGGCCAGGGCCAGCCACGTCCAGGTGAGGTCCCGCTGCCGCTGTGGTGTCCCGCTGACGCCGTTGCCCGGACTGTATGGTGTCCCGCCGGCTATTGGATCGGGGCGCGTCTTACACGCTGGACGCGCACATGCCGCCCCGATCGCCCCGCTTACCGCCTGGTCGCCGGTCGCTGTGGTCGCTGCCGGTGGGTCAACACCCCGATCGGGGAGCGTTCTACCCGTTGTACAGGCGCTGGGCGCCCCGATCCCAGAGCGTCGCGCACAGCCATCCGCACCGGGTCGCGCACCGGGCCGCGCACAGCCATCCGCACCGGGCGGCGCGCGAGGTGGACGCCGCAGCCAAACCGGTCCGCGTACCCGTCCTGTCCGGCAAGATGGGGGTCGGGCTCCACGCCGGAGCCGAGAGGGGGCAAGACATGACGTATCCCAACCCGGTCGCGCCCCCGTCAGCGGTGGCCAATGAGGACGGCAGCGGGCGCATCGTCGTCGAGGGGCTCTCCAAGCAGTTCCGCTCGGTCAATGCCGTCAGCGACCTCAGCTTCGTCGTGCACCCCGGAACGGTTACCGGCTTCCTCGGGCCCAACGGTTCCGGCAAGACGACCACGCTGCGGATGGTGCTCGGCCTCATCGCACCCAGCGCAGGCAGAGCCACCATCAACGCGGTGCCCTTCGCGCAGTTGAGCAGCCCGGGCCGCACCGTGGGCGCTGTGCTGGACTCGCAGGGTTTCCACGCCAAGCGAAGCGCGCGTAACCACCTGCGCGTGTACTGCGCTGCAGTCGGAGTGCCCGACGACCGGGCCGATCAGGTGCTGGAGCTGGTGGGTCTGGCCAGCGCGGCTGGCCGCAAGACAGGTGACTTCTCGCTGGGCATGCGTCAGCGCCTGTCGCTGGCCACCGCGTTGCTGGGCGATCCACAGGTGCTGGTACTCGACGAGCCGGCCAACGGCCTCGATCCCGAGGGCATCGCGTGGCTGCGCGGCTTCCTGCAGAGCTTCGCGCGCACGGGGCGCACGGTGTTGGTGGCCAGCCACCTGCTGCGCGAGGTCGAACAGACGGTGGACTCGGTGGTGATCGTGAGCCGCGGGGTGTGCGTCTACCAGGGCACCATGGACCAACTGCGCAGCGGGCAGCGAACCCGCGTGCTCGTGGCCAGCGCCGATCCCGCTGCGCTCGGCGCCGCCCTGGTCGCGGCCGGCATCAGCGACGTGTCGAGCACCCCCGACGGGCGCCTCGCCGTCATCGGCGTCGATGCGCAGCGGATCGGTGCGCTCGCGCTGGACGTCGGGGTCGCGCTGTGGGGCATGCAGGAGGAGCAGGTCGACCTGGAACAGGTGTTCTTCGCGCTGACCACCGGGCAGTTTTCGGGAGCGCCTCCACCACCGGGCTATCCACCCCCACCACCGGGCTATCCACCCCCACCACCGGGCTATCCACCCCCACCACCCGGATACGGGCCACCACCAGATCAGCGGAGATGGGGGCAGCAGTGATCGGCAACCTGCTCAGGTCCGAGTACCGCAAGACTGCGACGGTGAAGCTGTGGTGGGCGATGGGCCTGGGCCCGCTGGCGGTCGGCGTGTTGTCCGGTTCGCTGTCGCTCGCGGTATTCGGGGGCTCGTTCAGCGGCAGTGGCAGCGGCAGCGGCCTCGGCAGCTCCGCGGTCGGGGGCGCTATCGGGCTGGTCACCGCACTGTTCTTCCTGCTGATGTTCAGCGCGATCTTCGGCGCGGTCAACTCCGCGGGCGAGTACCGGCACAAGACGATCAGCACCACGTTCCTCACCACCCGGTCCCGTGGGCGGTCGGTGCTGGCCAAGCTGACGGTGACGGCACTGGTCGGCGTGCTCTACGCCGTGGTCATCGAGATCGTCACCATCACGCTGATCGCCATCGTCGGCAAGGATCTGCCCAGCGTCGACGGGCAGGTGGCGGGCTTTCTGGCCATGGCCGTGATCGTCACCGTGCTGTGGACGTTGATGGGCGCCGGGTTGGGCACGCTGCTGGCCAGCTCGGTCGCCTCGGCCGTGGGCATCGTCGTCTACTACCTGCTTGGGGAGCTGTTGCTCACCGCCCTGCTCAACTCGACGGGGGCCGAGGAACTGAATCGGTTCCTGCCGCAACAGGCCACGGTCGCCGCGATCGTCGGTATCGGAAGCGACTTCAGTGGCCTGCTTCCCTGGTGGGGTGGGCTGCTCACGCTCACTGGCTGGACAGCCCTGCTCTGTATGGGCGGCTGGGCGGTGACCAGGGTCCGTGACGTCGGCTGAGCCGGCGCCGGGCGCAACCGGCTGGTCGCGGCGGCTCGGAGCGGCGTGCTGGCGGCACCGCGGGCTCGTCATCGGCGCCCTCGTGGTTTCCGCCGTGGCCATCGCCGTCGAGGCGGCCGTCCCGCTGCTGGTCAGGACGGCCGTGGACAGCTCGATCGCCGGCACCCCGGGCGTGGTCGCGCCGGTCGCCGCCGCCCTGCTCGGCCTGGCGGTCCTGCGCTTCGTCGCGCTGTTCGCCCGGCGCTACCTGGCGGGCAGGCTCTCGCTGAACGTCCAGCACGACCTGCGCAGTGACGTCTTCCGCTCGCTGCAGCGCCTGGACGGGGCTGCGCAGGACCGGCTGCGCACCGGCCAGGTGGTGTCGCGCTCGATCACCGACCTACAGCTGGTGCAGGGCCTGCTGGCCGTGGTGCCCCTCGCCGCCGGCTCCGCGCTGCTGCTGCTGATCTCCCTGGCCGCCATGATCTACCTCTCCCCCGTGCTCAGCGTGGTGGCGTTGGTGGTGGCGCCCCTGGTGGGCGTGGCTGCCGCGGTCTCCCGGCGCGCGTTGTTCCCGGCCACCTGGTCGGCCCAACAGCGAGCGGGCGACGTCGCGCAGCACGTCGAGGAGACCGTGACGGGGGTACGGGTGGTCAAGGGCTTCGGCCAGGAGCAGCGCGCCGTGACCGAGCTGGAACGCGCGGCGCGGCGGCTCTACGCCGAGCGGCTGCGGGTAGCCCGGGTGAACTCCAGGTTCGCTCCCACCCTGGCCGCCCTGCCGCAGCTCGGGCTCGTGGGTGTCGTCGCGGTCGGCGGGGTCCTCGCCCTGCGCGGGGAGCTCACCGTCGGCACCTTCCTGGCCTTCGCCACCTACGTCACTGCGTTGGCCGGAGTTGCGCGCATCCTGGCCGCCCTGGTGGTCAACGCGCAGCTGGCCCGCGCCGCCGTCGAGCGGGTGTACGAGGTCATCGACGCCCACCCCGAGGTCGTCGACGCCCCGGCGGCCCACGACCTACCCGATGGCCCGCTGGACATCTGCCTCGACGACGTGGAATTTGGCTACGCACCCGACGAACCGGTGTTGCGCGGGGTGAACCTGCGGGTGGCGCCCGGGGAGACGGTCGCGCTGGTGGGCCCCGCCGGCTCCGGCAAGTCGACCGTGTCGCTGCTGCTGCCGCGCTTCTACGACGTGCGCAGCGGGTCGGTGCGCCTGGGTGGGCACGACCTGCGTGAACTGACGTTGCACTCGCTGCGCTCGGCCGTCGGCGTGGTGTTCGAGGAGGCGTTCCTGTTCTCCGACACCGTCGCGGCCAACATCGCCTACGGCCGCCCCGACGCCACGCCCAGCCAGATCGCCGCGGCCGCCGCACAGGCCCAGGCCAACGGGTTCATCGCGGAGTTGCCGGCCGGCTATGACACGGTGGTCGGTGAGCGTGGGCTGACCCTGTCCGGCGGCCAGCGCCAACGCATCGCCCTGGCCCGGGCGCTGCTGACCGACCCCCGGGTGCTCCTGCTCGACGACGCCACCTCGGCGGTGGACGCCGCCACCGAGGCCGCGATCCAGACGACCCTGCGCAAGGTCACCGCCGAACGCACCACGTTGCTGATCGCCCACCGCCGTTCGACGCTGCAGCTCGCCGACCGGATCGCGGTGCTGCAGGACGGCCGGGTGCTCGACGTCGGAACCGCGGACGAACTCACCGCCCGCTGCCCGTTGTTCCGCGCACTGCTGTCCGGGCCCGGCGACGGGCTGGACGAGGCGCTCACCGCACCCGTGCCCGACCGTCCACTCTGGCCCGAGGTGACGCACGAGACCGCACCACACACCCCCGACCCCGTGGGTGGCACGGGAGGTGGAGGCGGCGGGGGCAGGGGCGGCGGGGGGAACATCAGCGGTGCGCTCGCCGCAGCGCCGCTCACACCCGAGCTGGTGGCGGCGGTAGCCAAGTTGCCCCCGGCGACCGATTCCCCGGGACTCGACGACACCGACCTGCGCGCACCCGACCCGCAACTGCGGCTCCGGTCCCTATTGCACCCCGTCCGCTGGGCGCTCGCCGGGGTGGTGGCCCTGGTGGCGTCCGACGCTGCCGCCACCATCGCGCTGCCCTCGCTGGTCAGGCACGCGATCGACGCGGGCGTGGTCGGCGCCTCGCTGGGTGCGCTGCAGCTGGCGGTGGCGCTTGGGCTGGCCGTGGTCGCCGTCGACTGGGCCGCGGTGGCGACGCAGACGGTGCTCACCGCGCGAGCGGGCGAACGGGTGTTGTACGCGCTGCGGGTACGCAGCTATGCCCACCTGCAGCGGCTCGGCCTCGACTACTACGAACGCGAGCTCGCCGGCCGCATCATGACGCGGATGACCACCGACGTCGACGCACTGTCCACGTTTCTGCAGACCGGCCTGACCACCGCCGTGGTCAGGCTGATCACGCTGGCGGGCATATCCGTGACCCTGCTGCTCACCGACGCCGTGCTCGGCGGGGTCGCGCTGTCGGTGCTACCCGTGTTGTTCGCCGCCACGTGGCTGTTCCGGCGCTACTCCTCGGCGGCCTACACCGAGTCCCGCGAGTTGGTCAGCACCGTGAACGCCGAGCTGCAGGAGAACGTGGCTGGGGTGCGCACCGCGCAGGCCTACGTGCGCGAGGCTCGCTCAGCCGCCCGGTTCGTCGGCCGCAGTTCCGAGTACCGGAGCTCCCGGATGCGCTCGCAGACGGCAATCTCGGTGTTCTTCCCCTTCGTCGGCTTCCTCTCCGACGTGGCCCAGGCCGCGGTGTTGCTCGTCGGCGCCGGACGGGTGGCGTCGGGGCAGACCAGCGCGGGCGCGCTCACCGCGTTCGTGCTGTACCTGGCGTTGTTCTTCACCCCAGTCCAGCAGCTGTCCCAGGTGTTCGACGGATACCAGCAGGCCCGGGTGGGCCTGAGCCGCATCGGTGACCTGCTGCGCACCCCGAGCACCGTGCCGGCCAGCGCGCGTCCGCGGCCGGTTCCGGAGCACCTGCGTGGCGAGGTGGAGCTGCGCGGGGTGAGCTTCCGCTATGCCGGAGCTCGCAACAACGCCCTCACCGACGTCGACCTGCACATCCCGGCTGGGACCACCGTGGCGCTCGTCGGCGAGACCGGGGCGGGCAAGTCCACGGTGGTCAAGCTGCTCGCCCGCTTCTACGACGTGAGCGCCGGTGCGGTGCTGGTGGACGGCACCGACGTCCGCGACTTCGACCTCGCCGACTACCGGCACCGTCTGGGGGTCGTGCCGCAGGAGGCGCACCTGTTCACCGGGGACGTGGCCAGCAACATCGCCTTCGGCCGGCCCGGGGCCAGCCGGGACGAGATCGAGGCCGCCGCACGGGACGTGGGGGCCCTGGCCGTGCTGGCCGCGCTGCCCGCCGCCTTCCACCAGCCCACCGGCGAGCGCGGGGGCGGACTCTCGGCCGGGCAGCGCCAGCTGGTGGCGCTGGCCCGCGCCGAGCTGGTCGGCCCCGACCTGCTGCTGCTGGACGAGGCCACCGCGGCGCTCGACCCCGCCACCGAGGCCGCGGTGCTCGCGGCCGGCGACCGGCTGGTGCGCAGCCGGACGGCGGTGGTGGTGGCGCACCGCCTGGCCACGGCCGCCCGGGCCGACCTCATCGTGGTGATGCACGGCGGACGGGTGGTCGAGCAGGGGACGCACGATGCGCTGCTGGCCGCGGGCGGTCACTATGCCCGCCTCTGGCACGCGGGAGACGTCAGCGCCGCGGCGTGACCCCCGCCGGCCCGCCCCCACGGCCACCGACGAAAGGACTAGCCTCAGGAGCCGACGAAGGCAGATCGGCGATCGAGGACGAATCGAGGCGACACCCTCCGTGTCCAGCAGTTCCGTGTCCGGCGGCTCCGCATCCAGCAGCTCGGCATCCGAGTTCGGGTCCAACCAGTGGCTGGTCGACGAGATGTACCAGCGGTTTCAGGACGACCCGACGTCCGTGGACGCCGCCTGGCACGAGTTCCTCGCCGACTACGCGCCGGAGAATGCGGCGACCCGTGGTGGTCCTGCTCACGACGGTGACGCCCCGGGCGCGCGCAACGGCTCCACGAGTGGGCGCCGCCCGCGCGCCGCGTCCAACGGCAGGGCGCCCGACGGCCGTGCGCCCAACGGCGCCGCGCCCAACCGCAGTGCGCCCGGCACCCCCGCCCCGGCGCCCCCGCCCTCCCGCACGTCGAACCCGCCGACCGGCAGTGCCGCTCCGCCCGCGCGGAAGGCACCGGCGCAGCAGACACCGCAGCAGTCGGCAACTCAGCGGACTTCGACGCCGAGGCAGGCAAGCCCGCCGTCCGCGCCCACCGCCCCGGCCGACCCCACCACCACTGCTCCCACCGGCCCCGTCGCCGCCGAAGACCAGGCCGCAGACACCCACACCGTGCTGCGCGGCGCTGCGGCTGCCGTGGCCAAGAACATGTCCGCCTCGCTCGCGGTTCCCACGGCCACCAGCGTGCGGGCGGTACCCGCGAAGCTCCTCGCCGACAACCGCACCGTCATCAACAACCACCTCAAGCGCACCCGCGGCGGCAAGGTGTCGTTCACCCATCTGCTCGGCTACGCGATCGTGCAGGCCGTGGGCGCCTTCCCGGCCATGAACCGCTACTTCGCCGAGGTGGGCGGCAAGCCCACGGTCGTGCAGCCCGCGCACGTCAACCTGGGCCTGGCCATCGACCTGCCCGGCCGGGGCGGGGCCCGTTCGCTGGTCGTGGCCTCGATCAAGGGCTGCGAGACCATGAGCTTCCAACAGTTCTGGTCGGCCTACGAGGTGGTCATCCGCAAGGCACGTGACGGCAAGCTCACCGCCGAGGACTTTGCCGACACCACGATCTCGCTGACCAATCCCGGCACCATCGGGACCGTGCACTCCGTGCCGCGGCTGGTGCAGGGTCAGGGCGCGATCATCGGTGCGGGCGCCATGGAGTACCCCGCGGAGTTCCAGGGGGCCAGCGACCGCCGCCTGGCCGAGTTGGGTATCGGCAAGACGATGACCCTGACGTCCACCTACGACCACCGCATCATCCAGGGTGCCGAGTCCGGCGACTTCCTGCGCACCGTGCACCAGCTGCTGCTCGGCGAAGACCGCTTCTACGACCGGGCGTTCGCCTCGTTGCACATCCCCTACGAGCCGATCCGCTGGCGCCAGGACATTCCCGAAGGTGCGGTGGACAAGGGCACCCGGGTGCTCGAGCTCATCGATGCCTACCGCCACCGCGGGCACCTCATGGCCGCCACCGACCCGCTGAGCTACGGGATCCGCAACCATCCCGACCTGGACGTGCTCAACCACGACCTGACGTTGTGGGATCTCGACCGCGAGTTCCCCGTCGGCGGATTCAACGGCCAGCAGCGGATGAAGCTGCGCGACGTGCTCGGCGTGCTGCGCGACTCCTACTGCCGCAGCACCGGTGTGGAGTACACCCACATCCTGGAGCCCGAGCAGCAGGCGTGGATCCAGGAGCGGGTCGAGGCACCGCACACCAAACCCAGCACGGCTGAACAGAAGTACATCCTGAGCAAGCTCAACGCCGCCGAGGCCTTCGAGACCTTCCTGCAGACGAAGTACGTCGGGCAGAAGCGCTTTTCGCTGGAGGGGAGCGAGTCGGTCATCCCGATGATGGACACGGTGCTCGACTCCGCCGCGGAGAGCGGGATCGACGAGGTCGTCATCGCGATGCCGCACCGTGGGCGACTGAATGTACTGGCCAACATCGTCGGCAAGCCGTACTCCCAGATCTTCACCGAGTTCGAGGGCAACCTGAACCCAACGCAGGCCCACGGCTCCGGCGACGTGAAGTACCACCTCGGCGCCGAAGGCAAGTACATGCAGATGTTCGGCGACTGCGAGGTCGCGGTCTCCCTCACCGCGAACCCGTCGCACCTGGAGGCGGTCGACCCCGTGCTGGAGGGCATCGTCCGGGCCAAGCAGGACATGATCGACAAGGGCGAGGCCGGGTTCACCGTGTTGCCGCTGATGCTGCACGGTGACGCAGCGTTCGCCGGTCAGGGCGTGGTGGCCGAGACGCTGAACCTCGCGCTGCTGCGGGGTTACCGCACCGGTGGCACGGTGCACATCGTGGTGAACAACCAGGTCGGCTTCACCACCGCGCCGGAGGCCTCCCGCTCCAGCGAATACTGCACCGACGTCGCGAAGATGATCGGCGCGCCGGTCTTCCACGTGAACGGTGACGACCCCGAGGCATGCGTGTGGGTGGCTCGGCTGGCCGTCGGGTTCCGCCAGGCTTTCGGCAAGGACGCGGTGATCGACCTCATCTCCTACCGCCGGCGCGGTCACAACGAGGGCGACGACCCGTCGATGACCCAGCCGGCGATGTACGACGTCATCGACACCAAGCGCAGCGTGCGCAAGAGCTACACCGAGAGCCTCATCGGGCGTGGTGACCTCTCGCTGAAGGAGGCGGAGGACGCGCTGCGGGACTACCAGGGCCAGCTGGAGCGGGTGTTCAACGAGGTGCGCGACCTCGAGAAGTACGACATCAAGCCCAGTCCCTCGGTGGAGTCCGACCAGGTGGTGCCGAGCAGCGTTCCCACCACCGTCGACGCATCGGTCCTCGAGCGCATCGCCGACGCCCACGTGATGCTGCCCGAGGGCTTCACCGCTCATCCCCGGGTCAAGCCGGTACTCGAACGACGCGCGAAAATGGCCCGCGAGGGCGGCATCGACTGGGCCTTCGGCGAGCTACTGGCCTTCGGGTCCCTGGTGATGGAAGGCCGTACCGTGCGGCTGTCCGGCCAGGACACCCGGCGGGGCACCTTCACCCAGCGGCACTCCGTGGTGATCGACCGCCGCAGCGGCGCCGAGTACACCCCCCTGCAGAACCTGGGCTCCGACACCACGGGCAAGTTCCTGGCCTACGACTCGGCGCTGAGCGAGTTCGCTGCCGTCGGCTTCGAGTACGGCTACTCCGTGGGCAACCCCGACGCGATGGTGCTGTGGGAAGCCCAGTTCGGCGACTTCGTCAACGGTGCGCAGAGCATCATCGACGAGTTCGTCTCCTCCGGTGAAGCCAAGTGGGGCCAGCGCTCGGACGTGGTGCTGCTGTTGCCGCACGGCCACGAAGGCCAGGGCCCGGACCACACCTCGGGCCGCATCGAACGCTTCCTGCTGCTGTGCGCGGAGGGCTCGATGACCGTCGCGGTGCCGTCCACCCCGGCCAACTACTTTCACCTACTGCGCCGCCACGCCACCGACGGGGTGCACCGCCCGCTGGTGGTGTTCACCCCCAAGTCCATGCTCCGGTCGCGGGCGGCCGTGAGCTCGGTGGACGACTTCACCCAGGGCAAGTTCCTCTCGGTCATCGACGATCCAGGCTTCGCGCCGGGCGCGGGTGACGCCAAGGACCCGACGGCGGTGACGAAGGTGGTGCTGTGCAGCGGCAAGCTCTACTGGGAGTTGGCGGCCAAGCAGGCCAACGACGGGATCACCGACACCGCGGTGGTGCGCATCGAGCAGCTGTACCCCGTACCGCGCAAGCGGCTGGCCGCAGCACTCGACCGGTACCCCAACGCCACCGAAGTGCGATGGGCGCAGGAGGAGCCGGCCAACCAGGGAGCGTGGCCGTTCTTCGGGCTCGCCCTGCCCGAGCTGTTGCCCGATCACCTCTCCGGCATCAGGCGGGTCTCGCGGCGGGCCATGGCCGCACCCTCGGCCGGGTCCTCCAAGGTGCACGCCGTCGAGCAAGACGAATTGCTCCGCGTGGCGTTGGCCTGATGGCCGGCGCCGCCGAGGCCGACTGATGGCGGCGCGCTGATGTATTCCACCGACCGCGGGATCGAGGAACTCCAAGCCCGGCGCGGCGAGGAGCAGGTGAGCCTGGAGTGGTTGGCCGACCGCCTGCGGGCATTCGTCGACCTGCACCCGGAGTTCGAGGACGCCGTCGACCGCTTCGCGACCTTCCTCGCCCGCGACGACGAGGTGGTCGATTCGCTGGACTGAGCCGCACACGACGAGCATCATTCCGGACCTATGCCGTCGAGGTTCGCTCGACAGCGCTGACGGTCACAGGGCTGTGCGACGCTCTGGATCGGGGCGCCGACCGCCGGTCCAGCGTGCGTAACGCTCCCCGATCGGGGTACTGACCGACCCGCCATCGACCGAACAACTGCGGTGACTTACCGGCAGAACGGTGATCGGGGCGGCAAGTTCACGTTCAGCGCGCAGGACGCGCCCCGATCCCAGAGCACGCGGAGCGCCACCCAGCCCAGGCGGGGCGCTGCTGGTGCGTGCGGTCGCCGTCACGACCATGCGCGACGTGGAGGACGGCGACAGCGCGTTGGGCTGCTCAGCCCAGGTTCTTGTCCTTGAGCCACCCAGCGGCCACGTCAGCCGCCGGCATCTGGTCCACCTTGATCTTCTGCACCAGGGTCGCGAGATCCGCGGTGGTCAGCGCCTTGGACACCTTGTTC
>JAABUP010010081.1_pt1 | contig 11295 bp, 6 predicted proteins | sample 5559201 | NCBI WGS metagenome assembly JAABUP01 (sample SAMN10711887, study PRJNA513373) | rock metagenome | isolation source: Antarctica rocks | place: Antarctica | reverse complement strand
AGTCCTCTACAGCAGTGATGATCTCTGCGCGGTGTTGATCCCTCACACCCATGTCGTTTCGCGCCGCAAGGCCAAGGTCTTCTCTTAGCCTGAAAACCGGGTCCAGTAGCTCGTCCAACGCTTCCTCAGTTGTCTGGTAGAGTACCTCCCGACCCACGTCTGTTTCAGGCGCTCGTACCTCAAGGCCACCCCAACGCTCATTGACTGGAATGCTGCGAGCCGACATCGACGTTACTGATCGAGCTTCATGCTCGTCGTCTGTGTCTAGGTCGTCTTGGAATCTGACCTTTGAGGAAGACCGTGACCGCCGGGAGGAAGGGAGGGACTCAACTGCTTTTTCGCTTCGAGCTTCTGGGCGTAATTGTTTCACGAATTCAGAAAGCCGATCATACAGCATTTTTACAAGCTTCTTCGAATCGTTTGAGTTAATCGCGTAACCCGAGAAGTCTTCGGCAAGAGCGCTAGCAGTCCACCCATTCGAAAGCAATCTCAGAGCCTCATCCGCGACGTCATTTGGAGATCCAAGGGGCCATCGTAATTCCTTCACGCCTTCTATGAGGGACTTGCAAAATGCATCATACTGGTCTGATCGCAGTACAAGCAGGAAGTTGCTCGTCAAAACTTCGTCGTCTGAGGCTGGCGGGTAGATCCAGAGACTCTGGGTATCGACTGCTTCTGAACGCATATCACCAGCTTCTCTATCGATGTTGGAAATTCGTCTTGCCCGCTTCTCGCGGATGGCTATGCGACGCACATACTGGCGCTCTTGGTGGTCTCTCGCAAGTCTGGCATGAGCCATTCGTCGGATGGCATAACGATCTTGTTGTCTGGTCACTTCCTCCAGGGGACGGAAGGCCAACAAGGCATCCTCGACATCTATCCTAGTGATCTCGGAAGGAGGCCAAGGAGCGCTGTATATGGTGCTAAAGTCCACAAATCCTATCATGTTCTTGGGTCGGATGTTTCCATATTTTGATACTTCCGCAGCGTCAGCGATGGTTTCGTCAGGCTCTGCGAGGTCGTGATTCGAGTCCTCGACAGCTCCCACGTTGTCTCGTATCCTCAAATCGCCGTAAGAGTCGTTCATTTTGCCCTGACCAGCTCTTGAAGGCTCGCCCGCTGGAATTGAGCCCGCAAAAGCCGAGCTCATGGGTTGATTGCCAAGCACGATATCCCTGACTCCATTCTCGGAAACCTCTTCTTCCATGTCTGCCAGAACATCCTGCGTGAGTTCATTTGTAGCTGCATAGTAGCCTTTGAACATTTCTAAGAAGTCTTTCCGTTCAACGAATCCGTCATCATCATTGTCGTAGGCGTCGAATATACGCCTCAAGCGTCCGTCGGTATTTCTGTTGGTCAGGCTAGCAAGACCCCTGATAAACTCGTCGAATCCAATGAGACCGTCATCATTTTGGTCGTAGAATCTAAACATCCGATCATATATCGGGTTTGACGGTGGAGGACGTGTCGAGGTGTTGGGGATGAAGCACTTGTCGAATGTTTGACGATCAATTGCCAGGTTGTAGTGGCCAGGGTCATCAGGCCATTCAGCAGCGGCAAGGCATCGGAATTGCTCCCAGAACGCCTCAACTTCAGAGGATTGGTACCCGGTTAAGTCGCACAATCTCTTGATTGACTCCTTTGTTAGATCATAGACCGCGGCGGCGGGCTTGCCAGGGTATTGCACTGGCTCAGGTTGTCTTGGATGACCAAGGAATGGGGCTGGAATACGGATTTTGTAGAATAGATGGGTTTTCGGATGTACCTCCTTGGCTTCGCATAATTCGCACAGATCGAAGTCCAAACAGTTGGCGCAATGATACCGTATTCCCTTGATAGGCATAGCATCGCAACCATTGCAACTGACTCTTCGATGCACGTAGCCTTCTTTCCTTGCTCGATCTTCTGATATCCGGTATAGCAGGTTGAGTAAGCTCTGACCCTCATTGCCAGCTTGAGGATGCTGATCCGTCTTCCCATTGGCTCCTCTAGATGGCTCACTGTCGACATCCGTTACAGCACCCGGCCCTGCGAGCGCACCCCTCCTTCGTAATGCCTCCTCCGCGAAATGAGGAGGCAACGACGGCCTTCTGGCATCGCTGGGCTGGTGTCTGTCATCTTGAACAGCGTCCCATTGTGCAATGCGTTCCTCGAGCTGCCGCTCTTGGTGGTCATGTAAAGCTCCGATAACACTGCTGAGAGCGAACGCATGGTCCCTTGTCAACTCAGCCATTATTGAATTCCTTTGCTCTGGCGAGATTGGACTTGGAGGTAGGTGGACTAAGAAGTATAACAGCAAAAACCCTTCTTCAAGCTCTTTCCGAAGATTTTCCGCTTCTGCCCGATCTGAGGTAATTGTAAGTAACTCCGATACTCTGGGTAAATGGCGTGTGAGTGGAGACCTTGCGCTATGGCCCGCTCTCAACACGTAATAACGAAGCCCGTACACACGTTCGTTTGCATCGCTGTCTGTGAGGAAATCGAGTGACACGGGCACAGTACCCCAGGGAGTGTTGTTGTCGTACGCAGGATGTGCTGGGTGTCGTCTTCTACTTGGAATGACTCTTGTGCTCGGATTGGCACCTCTGCGAGATTGTCGACGGGCATTTGAACGGCGCAATGCAGGCTTTGGAGGAGGAAGGAGCGACGACCATATTTGTTCCCGGACCTGATAAATTGTCCAGCCTAGTGCTATTGCGGTGAGGGCAAGAATGACCGGCTTGTGACGCGCCAGGGAAGGAGCTGCCCAGTGAGAACTTCCACCTGCCATGCTTTAGAAATTCCCCGGTTCATGGTATAACAACTGGAGTTCTCAATAAGTTGTAAGGCTTCTATAAGCCCAGGTGTGCTCTCTAGTTTGATGGTATCCTCCTCTTTCTTGTCACATTCATTCACTTGCAAATGCTCCTGGTAGCTGGCCTAGGAAGAGCTCTAGTGCGATAAAGCTTACATCCGGTAAGACCGACAAACATGCATTAGCTTATACCAATTATCATATCTCTTGGCAAATAGACCTAATTCCGAGGGAGCAGGCTCTGACGCTACCGAAGAAGCTTCTTTGACGTGGACGAGCCAGACCTAGAAGGTTTAAAGGGGCGAAAGAAAAGTAGAAATCTTTAAAGAGGCTCTGGAGTGCTGCATGGAGTCTAAGCAATGTTGGTCCTATGTGAGGTCAGCGTACGTGAATGAAAGGTTAGCCTCTTGATAGATTTCTTTGCACTGGTACTGTTGTACTATGCCCGTATACATGAATCCTTTCGTTAATAGGTATATATGATAAGTAAGTCAGTATCTGGACGTTGCATTTAGTTGTTTCTTGCACAGCGCAAGCCATAGGAACGTGGTTTCAGCCTTGGCCCACAAGCGGGGCTCCCATAATCCTACCCGTAAGAGTCACGCTTGGAACACTTGACACAAGGTCTGATCTTCGTACAGTGTAAGAGCGTCTTCTTCCACAAGAGTTAGTATTCTCTGATCAGAAGGCTGGTCATTTTCCGAGTCTGTTGCCCCATTTTGTTACTAAAAAGCTCGCATTCTTATGTACAGTTATACCGGTTCCAGGGGCTCATTGCCTTTCGTCTGCCAGAGGCAGTGTTTGATATCCCTTCTTCATAAACAACCTCATGGCTTCCAACCCTTGCTCGAGCACTTCCGTTTCACAACAAAAACCAAATCTGACGAATCCCTTGAATTCTTTCCCGAAACAGTGGCTTCCTGGGACCAACATTACCCCTGTGTCCTCCATCAACTTCTTGCAAAAAGCCACATCATCGACTTCTTGACCCATCTTCGAGAACTTGACAAATGCTGTCGTTCCGGCTACTGGTTTAATCCACTCGCAGGCCCATCGAAAAGTGTCTATAAATTTGTCTAGAAGTTCCAGGTTTCCCTTCGCAAGTTGTATGTTTCGGGAAAGGAGACCATGGATGCAATCCTGGCTAAGAGCAAAAGTTGCGATCTGATCGTCCAATTGGCTCACACTGATCGTCGTGTAATCTCTTGCCTGGGCGCAGGCCTCGATTATCTCAGAGCTTCGGGATGCAATCCAGCCGACACGTATACCGGCAAGGCTGTATGCCTTTGAAAGTGAGCCTGTAGCTATCGACTTCTTGTAAGGAAGTGAGAGTATCGAAGGCGGAAACTCGGGTGAGCTTGGGGACAGGGAGTGGAAAACTGGTCTATAGACCTCGTCGGAATGAATGATAAGATCGTGCTCCTCTGCGAGCTTAATCAGTGCATCAAGTGTTGGCTTGGGAATGACGGCGCCAGTGGGGTTGTGTGGATTGTTTATTATGATAATTTTCGTGTTAGGACGTATCAGACCTTTCAGTTCTTCTATGTCTAATTGCCATTTCTTCTTTTCTCGTGCTCGCCAGAAGTCCACATCAGCCCCAAGGCTTTTGGGTATTTCGTATAGCTGCTGGTATGTGGGATAGTGACATATAACGTGATCACCCTTGCCGATAAGACCATAGAAGGCAGTCATATTGGCAGCGATCGCCCCGGGCGTTATTAGTACGTTTTCTGCTGACATGGGCTTCTTGGTGGAGTAGAGCTGCGCAAGATTCTTTCTCAACTTCTCAGAGCCTCGGATAGGTCCATACTGGACGATTTTGGAGTCAAAATCACTCTTTTAGGACTGAAGATTGGTCGCAAAATAGATCTTGCGAGCAGAATACTCGCGAACGTGCAACGAAGGGGGAAGTCATGACTGCGAAAAATAAACGTACTGTTAGCTTCGTTGATGAACACCATATATCGGTAGACTTGTCTTCTGACAAGGCTTTGAGATCATCGAGAGAGATCGAGGCAACGCATGTCTCGGCAATGTTGTATTTGGCCTCCAATTCATACTTGTCCATCCACTAAGTTCATTGGTCAGCGACTGACTCTACTTCCATTCAGAAGCATGAAAACACTGCACAGACGCACAAGTGTGGAGCGTAATCTATCTACATCAATTGACAAGTTGTACGCATGCTAATTCATTGAATTTACAGTAACATGGGTTCTTCTTTTAGAGAAAGGCGAAATGAGTAGTATCTTTTCGAACCTCTTTCCAAGACATTACCAACATTCAACAACCAAAGATCATGCCTGCCCTATTAGGCTCGTATTAAGACGAGATTCAATTGTAGGCTCCACAATGATTCGCTTCTGTGAAAGCGAGACGCAGAGGAAGGTGAATATACCGCAAAGAAGGCGCAGGAAAGGCGACATTTACCTGCTCGACAGCAAATGGCGTGACTTTGGATAGCGCCATAGTAGAGTTGAGTATTCCCCCAATGTCGGGAATGGTGGTACAATAGTCACAAAAGACAGTATGTCCGTCACACGAAGGACGCAGTTTCTTCTCCTCTTTCTAGAAGCTTTTCACTGGGGGCGAGCGTAGCCGAGGTAGAGGCGCAACGCCAAGCACCCAGCCATAGCCGCAACGTCAAGTTCATGAGCACAAGACCAACCATTTGATATACCTACTTCCATCAAGTAGGTGATGATATCTTACATGAGTTGCTGCGGCGAGAGGTAAACGTACCTACTAATTTTCCCTTTCTTTGAGTCACTTGTCATTTTGCATCGCTGTACGATATTATCGGCGCTCGCCCCAGGCTCCAGCTATCCTGTTACCCGCCTCAGAGCTCTCTCCATGATCAGTTCATGTAGTGCGCTCGCAGCGCTTGGAATACTGAGCTTATCATGGCCCACTTTTGCCTACCACAACTATTCCAGATCAGATCTCCTTCAATCCAGCTTCTCTCTCGACGATGACCGGCCGCCAGATTGCCCGCCCTGTTTCAACTGCAACCTCGAAGCTTTCCAATGTGCGCAATTCGCTACATGCAATAAATACAACGGCAAGTGTTCTTGCCCTCCTGGTTTTGGGGCCGAGGATTGTTCGAAGCCAGTATGCGGATCTTTGGCTTTGGGAAAGGATAGGGCACCCCGGGATGGGGGCGAATGTGTGTGTGAAGAAGGCTGGGAGGGCATAAATTGCAATGTATGCAAATCGGACAATGCTTGCAACGCATTGATGCCGGAGGATGAAGGGGGAGTCTGCTACAAGGATGGGGTCGTTGTGAAGGAGAACCACCAGATGTGCGACATTACCAACAGAAAGATCCTGGATCAATTGAAGGAGAGAAAACCGCAAGCGACGTTCTCTTGCAATGCAGAGGATGATACTTGCAACTTTCAATTCTGGGTCGGTCAAGATGAATCCTTTTACTGCGCTCTGGACACTTGCACGTACCACTCCGAAAATGACTACGATAGAAATACCACCAACTACAAATGCGAACATATCAAGTGTGCATGTGTTCCAGGTCGAATGCTTTGTGGAGAAGAAGGCTCTATCGATATTGGGGACTTCTTGGAAGAATCGATTAAGGGACCCGCATCGTTTTCGTCAATCAGCACCGAAGGAGGCAGCAGCAATGATGGAAGCAAATTTGAAGAGCCGGCAATGAACGACCTCATCAAAAGTGTTTTTGGAGACGAGTCCATTACTCTGCAATGTTCTTGGGGAGAATGTCTATACAGAACGGATGTCCCTGGATATTCGAGGCCTGTGAAAGAGATCAACACGCCGTTGATTGCTGGAGTCATCGCTGGTTGCGCTCTATTTGTCGTGTTGGTCATACTCCTGGTCTGGTATTTGTCGAGAAGGTCGTTCAAATATGGCCCAATACACCTCTCGGACGACTCAGATGACGACCTGGCCCAGATGATGGCAGAGCATAAGCCAGCTTCATTGCAATTTGAAAAAGTCTCTTACAACTGGAATGGTAAACAGATCCTATCTGGCGTTCAGGGTATTGCCCTGCCCGGCCAGCTTATGGCGGTCATGGGTGCCTCAGGAGCCGGCAAAAGCACGTTCCTCGATATTCTGGCAAGGAAGAATAAACGCGGTGTTGTCGAGGGCAATTTTTATGTCAATGGAGAGAAAGTCCTGGACAATGAGTATCGAAGCGTGGTTGGGTTTGTGGACCAGGAGGACACCATGCTACCGACCCTGACTGTACATGAGACTATAATTACGAGTGCTCTGCTACGATTACCCCGAGACATGAACATTTCAGTCAAGGAGCAGCGAGTCTACGAAGTCGAAAAGCAGCTTGGAATCCTTGCAATCAAAGACCAGCTTATTGGATCAGAAGAGGGCAACGGGCGTGGTATCTCTGGTGGTGAAAAGCGTAGAGTAGGCATAGCTTGCGAGCTGGTCACAAGTCCTAGCATTCTCTTCCTGGACGAGCCGACCAGTGGACTGGATGCGTTCAATGCATTCAATGTCGTTGAGTGCCTCGTGAACCTGGCGAAGAACTACAATAGGACAGTGATTTTCACCATACACCAGCCTCGATCGAACATTGTCGCCCTTTTCGATCATCTCGTTCTCCTTGCGAAAGGCAGGACCGTCTATTCGGGACCTTACACTAGCTGTCAAAATTACTTTGACCGCATAGGATACGCTTGTCCCCCCGGCTTCAACATCGCTGATTACCTCGTGGATCTTACCATGCATGCCGAGACAGCTACTACGCCTATGGATGAAAATGGTCCAGCTGGTTTTGATGGGGGAAGTGAAGGCATGCGGACCGTGAACAGTAGCGTTCGTGCTGTCAAATCCATTGCAAGTACCTCGAACATGAGCGTGGAAAATGGCAGCTTTGGAAGTTACAACGAATCGATCAAGAGGCCGAAGAGCAAACGGAGACAATCTCTCAAGCAACAGCAAGACCGGAAGCTGTACACAAGGAAGAAGAGTGCTGGGGGGGAATTGACGCCAAAGACCGACGATGAAGCCTCGGATCCAAACGATACCCGAAGAAATAGTGCAAATTTGATCAAGTTGTCGAGACAGCAGGGTTCAGCACCTCCACAAATCATGGACGATCCGCACCAGCTCCCACCACCCGCGCATGGCACTGGAACCGGCCTGGACGAGCTTGTATCTAGTTACCAAAGTTCAGACGTCGCCACATCAGTACGAGATGACATTCATGCTGCTGTGGGCAGCGCAACAAATGCAAATGGCTCAGCCAATGGTCAGACAAATCAAGCAGTAGTGTCTGGTACGATGAAGAGCTATCGGAGAGTTGGCTACGTTAGCCAATTCATGATTCTATCCAGGAGAACTTGGCGGAATCTCTACCGGAATCCGATGCTGATGCTTACTCACTACGCCATCGCCATCCTTCTTGCTGTCCTTTCTGGCTTCCTCTTCTACGGCTTGACCGACGACATCAAGGGCTTCCAGAATCGACTTGGGCTCTTCTTCTTCATCCTCGCCCTCTTCGGCTTTAGCACCCTAACGAGTCTCACTGTCTTCTCTTCCGAACGACTTTTGTTCGTACGTGAGAGAGCTAATGGCTACTACGCACCTATCACCTACTTCGCAGCTAAGGTTGTTTTCGACATCGTTCCACTCCGCCTCATACCACCTATCATCATGGGCGCCATCGTATACCCAATGTCAGGGTTGACACCAGCTTGGCCCGAATTCTTCAAATTCATCCTAATACTGGTACTTTTCAACCTTGCTGCAGCGGCTATTTGCCTCTTCATTGGCATTGTCTTCAGAGACGGAGGTGTTGCGAATCTGATAGGTAGCTTAGTGATGCTGTTCAGCCTGCTCTTTGCAGGTCTGCTGCTCAACCACGACGCTATACCGAAGGCAGCGTTGTGGCTGCAGACCGTAAGAATTGCTTTCCTCTCCTAAGGCGATTTTCGCTAATCTACTGCAGCTCTCAATCTTCCATTACGGCTTCGAAGGCCTCATCGTCAACGAAGTCAAGTACCTCACCCTGATTGATCATAAGTACGGCCTCGACATCGAAGTACCAGGCGCCTCCATCCTCAGCGCTTTTGGATTCGACAACAGTGGCTTGTGGCCAGACGTCGTTGGGCTCGCCATCTGCTCTGGTGCTTTCATTGTGATTGCTTACGCTGCTATGCATATATTATTGGTTGAGAAGAGGTAATGTGAGATATGCTGAATGCCCAAATGTATGGGGTTTAAGTTCTTGATATGTGTTATATGACCTTACCCATCGGAGGTATTGGTCCAGGAATTTAGCAGGGTGCATGGGTTGGCTTTCACTGGTAAAGGATATTCTCTATTCTACGAGTCGCTACCCTATATTCGTACGTTTTCTCAGATCCAGGCTCAGGATTGCAGTCCGGCAGCCAGCTTCCTACTTCCAGATCCTTGCTCTCAAGGAAGCCCTTGCTACTCGAGAGTCCATGCTCCACGTCCGTCGACAGACAACTATATTCACAACATCATCTATGACTCCCACACAATGGCATATACCCGCACCCAAGCCTAAATTTCCCGTCCATCACTGCCACCCTCGAAGACTGCATGCTCCGGTACCACTCTTCCCTCAGCCCAAACCCAGCGACCTATACACTACATGCGGAACCTCGACTAGGCCTGCAAATTTACTAACAACTGCGAAGCCCTCCTATTTTTGTATACCCTTCTTCACCACTACTCGCTCAATTGGCATCTATCCCTACTAGTGATCCGTCCTTGAAGTCACCCACAACACCCTTCCACAACCACCAGCGATGGCAAAGAGACGGTCTCGAAGGAATTTTTGGTTCGGGTTCAAACTGGCTGCAGTCATACTTGGCATTTTGGCATGGTGGGTTGGTGACTGATGTGGTCGATTCAAGAGGCTGGCTGGGGGTGAGCTTGTGAGTATGGGTTTCTTACCATTTCGATGTTGGATCTGCTGATTGGAGTACTCAGCGATCTGAGACTGGGATTGGAGATGGATTGCTGCGGTTTCATTCCGATTTGTCTGAGAGCTAAATGTATCCTACGGTATCTCGAAGGTGGGCGATGAATTTGATGGAGGTTCGATATTTTATGTATGCGATTGGATCATGCAGCATATCTTCAGAGCATGGGATTCTAGATTTTACTAGAGAGTTACTCATTATCGATCTTCCTTCGTTTTCAATTTCGCCCTGCGTGGCAAATTTTCCGACTTCAGCCGTGCTGCGGTTAGGTGCAGGAGAAGATCTTCACAAAAAATGCCTCAGATGCGAGTCGACGTGATCCCTATCCATTGTTTATCACGACTTCTATAAAACATAAGGTCCAACACATGTCCTTCGGATTCTTCCGCTGCATTTACTATCCTCGCAGACTTCGTCGTCGTTGAGTCTCGAAGCACAAGATACCACTCTGTGCACGCTTCTTCCACCAAGCTTCTAGTCACCCTACATTGCCAAGACGTACCAGAAAACGTGTCGTCCGACTACAACAAAATACCTGCATCGAATAGCCTTAGCTGCATATTTCCAGGCTCCCAGACTTCATCGAGATCAAACTTCATCACCACCACATCCGACCCAATGTCTCGGCGCTATCACGGCTTCTTTGGAGTATACTCCCACCTCTTCGCTCTCGCCCTTAGATTTCCAGAGTTGATATTCGCATGATCAGGAGCACTAACTCTGGTTGGATGAAGGGAAGTATGGGCAAGATATTAGTATTGTATGACGCTACGAGTAACGAACATGAGGTTTTATGAGAGCGACTAAGACGGTTAGAGGAAAGGGTGTGGTAAAAAAGTAGTCCTTTTCGTCTTTGGAAACGACATGTTACTCTAGGGCCTCATGATACCGTGGCCTTCAGTCGACATCATCAGCCTCGGGCTCAAAGCCCTTCTCGCCCTCATGCCTGCTCTCATCTCTCGCAGCATCTTTCCCCCCCTCTTCGCCTGCGTCCGACTTCCCAGTTTTCGCTGCTTTCTCCGCTTCTTCCATCTCAACGTCCTCTTTATGCAGCAGCGTAAATACCACCACAAACAGTACCTCGTCCGTATCCTTGTTCTTCAGCACATACCTCAGATAGTCCTCCCCACCTAAGTAGGGCAATATGGACAGCGAGAAACCAGGCAACTTCAACGCAAAGCCATTAAAGTCTAGATACGGATTAAAGAAGTCAGCCTTATAAACCCTCCCTTCCTCCCATGTCCATTCATCCGTCTTCCCCTTTGTCAAAAAATGCTTCTTCCTCGCATCAGCCGTCCCAGGCACATTCTTCCCCTTCCTCCACTCCTCCCCTTCTCCATCCCCTCCCTCTTCAATCGCCCCCACCTCCCCCTCCCCCTCGGGTAGTTCCTCAGTCTTCTCCCCCACCCTCAGCATATTAACGCTACTCAACGCATTCCCATAAAGATGCGGTTTATCACTATACACATCCCCCTCCAGCCCCGGATCAATGCCCCATTTCACAATCTTGAGCGCTGAGCCAAAACCAGGGGGGAGGCGGTCGCG
>JAABUP010010080.1_pt1 | contig 11296 bp, 12 predicted proteins | sample 5559201 | NCBI WGS metagenome assembly JAABUP01 (sample SAMN10711887, study PRJNA513373) | rock metagenome | isolation source: Antarctica rocks | place: Antarctica | reverse complement strand
TCAATGATTGATTCTTTGACAACGTTGATCATGACAAAAGCATACACAGTAAACTCATTTTATAGAGCTTTCGTAAAATCTTCTGCAATGAATAACTTAAACGCATGCTCGTTCATATTGAAACATTATGTTTTCATGATCATGTCTATTTGAATACGCTTGAATTGCATATTCAATATGCTTAAGATCAAGAAAGATTATTTCTTGTTGATAGCATAAAAGATACTTATATCTTTCTTTTCTATGTTTCAGCTGTTTATGAGTCGATAACACATCTTATAAACATCATAGCAATAAACACTTTGATCATTCATTCAGATAAATCTTGAAAGATCAACGTTCAGCAATGATATACTCTGCTTGATGATGAAACATTGACTAATCACGTTCATCTCAGTATCAATATTCATGTGAATCTTCGTTTCTATCTTCTGATTTCTCTGAACTACATGCTCTTTATATATAAGAATCTTTACGAAGAGAACTTCTTGTTTTTCTCTCGATGATTTGAAGTGTTCATTGAGAACTTGTCTTTTTTCGAAATCTTGAAATGACTCATATGTGATATCAAATCAATGAATACTCAATTTGCATCAGATTCTTTTGATTTATTCTTGACTTTTTCGTCTTTATAATCAGTAAAGTAATGATTCTTTCAATTGCATATGTAACACATTATGTTGAACAAATTCTTGCTATAACATGACAAAGCATGTGAGCTTGTCTTTAATGAAGAATTAAGTTTAGTTGATTGATGAAATTTCTTTTACTTTGAATGAGTCTTCTTATTGACTTTGTCTCAATCATGCAAGTTCTTGTCTTAAAGTCATTTCAACGACAAGATGTGTTCTTTTTACAGATTTGTTTTCAATTGAGTGACAAGATTGATTAATGCATCTCATGTGATATAAATTAACTGAACATTAGTAATAATCACATGCAGCTTAGATTTCAACTTGATGAATAAATGAGCTCACTTATGCTCATCACTATACAATGAAAGTTGATGTTTCAAAGTGCTCAGATAAACTGCAAATGTTCATATCATCTGATCTGAACATTACAATGCATTCACATATTGCTGAGTCATGTTTATGCTTCGATTTATCGAGTTCTTGATTATGTTCAGAAGAAAGTTGATAAAATCAAATCACATCTGCTGAGCTGCAGACATAGTCTCTTCATGATTGAATCAAAGTTTCTTTGATTCATTCTTGAGATAGATCATGCAGTACAAAATCTTTTTCTCATTTCTTTCAAAATGTTAAAAGATATTTCGAAATGAGATTTCAGCGTTGCAAATTTATTCTCTATGTTTTCTGATAATTTTGTCATGATACTTCTTTAAAGACATTGAGAATCTTCGCTTTTGCAAAATGATCTCATGAAGATTTTGTTTCATCTTCGTCAACATTATGAAGATGATGCGTAGATCATTTGAATTCTTCATAAAGACTTAAGTGAAAGCTTAATGACTTTTCTGCGTCGTTTCAATGACTTTCAGAGTCTTAATCTTTGATCAAATAACTGCTAACTTTTGTTTCTTTTGCAGTTCATTGCATCAAAGCATTGCTCAAGTCAACTGTTCATTAATATTAAGAAAGAGTTCATCTTCTGCTTCTTCACTTTCTGATTTCATTATGCAACGTTCATTTTCTGATATAGTGTTTTGCAAGATCAAAATGTTGTTGTTGCAACTTTGTTGTGATTACGTTGCTGTTATCATGCTTGAATATCAAATCATTATTTCTAAAAAGAGTTTGAAATAATTAGAACTGTGATGATTGAATCTACTAAATGAATAAACAAAGTCTATAAGAGTAATATGACAATGTGATATTTTAAGCAGACACAAAATGAGTATATATTATGATAAAGCTAATTATTAAGAAGTTCTTGATAACTTGAGAAAATTGACTGACTATAGAGAGTTTATCAAGCATTGTCAAGTTGAACATGACATAACTTATGACATATTAAGTTGAAGATATGACGTGATCTAAATGATGTCTTGACAAAGTCACAGAGTTTCAAAGCTAACTCAGATCTGATTTTCAACTCAGTCTTTGACTTTAGTCTCTGATTTAATCTTTATGTATCAATTTATCATGATAAACTTGAATTAAGTTGAGAAGTTTGATTCAACAACTTGACTCAATAATTTAACTTAATTTAACAAGATATTAAATAAATGTAAATAGTTTAATTGAATAGTCTTCATGATTTCTCTTTATGACTTTCTATCATGTTTTTTCATCATGAATCTCTATCAAAGTCAAATGATTTTCATGTTTTCTGTCATGATGTCAGATCATCAACTCAATTTAGAATATAAATCATTGATATTTTAAATAATCTTGATTCATTGAATCTGTTTCACAGTTCAATGAATCAAGTCATTAATTTAGTCATCATCATCTTAATTTAGTTTCAGCAATTCTGTTTTAATCATCTTAATCATATGCATGAACTTCTGCAATCTCAAGTCAATAGAACTATTGTTTAGTCTTGATTCTGCTCAATTTATGTATATAGAAGTTGAGCTTTCATTCTTTTCTTTCACTCTTTGTCTTTCGTCTTGTACATTATCTGATGTATTGTTTTGTATTTAAATTTTATCAAAGTAATAATAATATCAGTCTTTTATATTGATAGTATTTTTAGTTTAGAAAAACAATTACAACGCGCGTAAAACGAATTTTTGAAAAGCGCACTACAAACGAGAGAGTAAAAATCAAGTAGACGAATAGATGATGATAAATTGCATGAACAACAATAATGCTGATTCAAAAACGATTGCAAGCAACGTTGATTTATCACAGAGAGACAGCGACGCGAGATTTAAACGCTCACGCAATGATGAAATAAACATTATCAGCATCATTGATCTGCTAACACAGACATCGACGTTAGAGAAAGAGAAGAGCAAAGATCATTCATGAAAGAAAGTGACTTTAAAGCTGATTCAATGTCTTTGAAACGTCTCAGAAAGAAAGATCGAAAAGAAAGAGAGTCAAGATGCATTCATTACGAAGAATGTACAGAAGTTGAAGACATTTCTTCAACTTCTCAATAAACAGCTACAAGTGTAAAAGAATACGCGTTTCACATTCAAAACATCATCATGAGTCAATGTAATAAGAGAAGAAACAACAATGAAAGAGCAATGACTCAGAGATAATCTATCATTGCTTTGCAAAAGATGCAAAGTTCTAGTAAAAATAGCGAAAAGAAAAGAGATGAAAGAGATACAAAAGAAGTCAGTCAATCAGATCTTTCAAAGAATCAAAAATGTGTTAATGATGTAACAAGATTTAATCATGTTGATTTGCAAGCTTGAAAGCGAAGATGTTGCACTGCACGCAGTAAGCTCAGAAGTTTGAGCAGCTCTGAAAAAGTCTTAGAAATGAGTGAAGAGAATTGCAGACTCAGCGCATGTAATGCGTTGAAGCTTCATGACATTGACACATGATATATGCATCACACTGAACATAAGCAATCAGAAGATGATCATCAAAAGATTGATGAAAGACAATGCAAGACTTCATGAAGATTTAAAGATGTTAAGAATAGCTTAACTCAAGAAGATAGTTGAAAGTGAAAAGACTCACTCATCACTCATTGTAGAGATTGCAATCAAAACGATGATGAATCGACTATTGAACATGAGCATGCTAAACTCGTATCAAGAATGCTCATGCAAATTATTTGAAAAGAACTGTCATATCACACAGTGCTACAAGTGCTTTGATTTTAATCATGTAACTAAATCTTGCAAAAATGAAGAATGCTGCTTCAAATGCACAGACAAGCATCACATTGAAGAATGCGTTGTGTTAATGAATAGAAGATGATGCGTGAATTGCAATGATAGTCATGAACTCTGAAGATGCTCATGTCTCAAGTGAAAACTACAGATAAAGCAATCAGAAGAAATCTTTTGAAACAGATTAATCAGATATTCTGAAGCATCAAAATACAATTACTCACTCTTTTCTTTCTCTTTGAACTTTTTAGATTCAATGAATTTCTTGAGTTCAATGAATTCATCGAGTTTAATGAACATCTCAATGATGACAAGCAGTCGAGACATCGACAAGTCAACATGACAAGTGATGAGAGTCAAGAAGAGACGAGTCAATCACTCTTCATGCATGATTAACGACTCAGAAGACATGACGTCTGAACAGACACAGAAACATCAAATCAAAAAATGTGAAAAACTCTCAGCAACTGAAAGCATACAAAAAGTCATCTCAGCGCAAAGTCAACAGCAGCTACAGATATCTTTATGATAAAACAACTTTTTCTGCAAATTTTACAGTACAACATCAGAAAGTCACTAAAAATTCAGAAATCATTCTTGATAAACAGAGAAATTTGCAAATTTAACATAATAATCATTCAGAAACAGAGTCACAACATCAACGTTTCACAGACATTTAGCTTGACTCACAGCTTCTTTCATTTAGTAGAGAATTCATCATCTCAGGCAAGAACATGCATTTACGTCAATAAACGTCTAAAACTCAATCAATGAACAGCAAAAATTATTGAATTGAACATCTGCTTAATCAAGCTGTTAATTAGCAGCTCAGATGATGAAATGCTGATGTTACAAGTCATAAATGTTTATAACTTATGCTCATTGTTCATAATCTTCACGAAAGAATCATTTACTATTTCTCGTCTGAACAAACTAATCAAAGATGATTGCAAACAACTGATTGTAAAAGACTTCAACATGCATCATTCACATTGAAGAGACAAAAGATGCTTCACTCATCACACAGTGACTGATGCTCTACTAAACATCATTATGAATGCAAGATTAAAGCTATTGCTTGAATCAGATACAATTACTAGAGAAACTCACAATCAGCTCACAACAATAAATTTAGCGTTTGACAGCGAGAAAATACAGTTCATGATACACAAATGCAAGATGAGAACTGATCTACATCAAGAATTTGATCATCTTTCAATTGTCATGAAGTTATGTCTACGCACATTCTTCATGCAGCTTACGACTCGTCGACTATGAAAGAAAATAAACATCGAAGCACTAAACACTCATTTAAGAATACATCTTTTCGTCAATCATTCTTTGAACGACAGAACAGCGATAGATGACAGAGTAGTTGAGATCACTTATGTGTTACAAGAAGTCATAGAGAAATCTACTTCTTAAGCAAAGTCGTTGAATCAAGCACAAGACTTTTGAAATCAGAACTGCTTAAAAGTCGTGACGAAGTCGTGATGACTATGAATCATATGAAAAACGCAGAGTACTTTAGAAGCATGAAATGATTACTTGAAATACAACGATCACAAAAATAAGATTATTAAAGAAATAAAACATTTACATTTTAGATTTTAAATACATGAGTTGAACAATGAATCAAAATCAATTTGACGCTTCGCAAAATGAGTCAGAATCGAAAGTCAGTTACTCAAAAAACTTTCACAGTTTTCTTCATTAAAGAGCAATGATTTCAATCACATGACAGAATCATTTGAAGAAAAAACAAAGCTGTTACGAAAGAAGTTCTTTTCATCATCTTCTCAAATAGATTTGATTTGATTTGATTTGATTTGATTTGAATTCATACATTCTTGTGACATCGATTTAAGTTCTACTCATGAGAGAAACTATGCTATGTATATCAAACGAACAAAACTCTCTGAGAAAGAAAATCACTCATTGACTACATGATGACTTCACGTCATCGAAATAATAAGATTGACTCTATATTATCAGTAATGAATCTATAGCTTCTATTCAGCGCGTGATGCTTGAGTAAACTCTTGATGAGAGTGTCTGTACTGTTTGATTATAACACATCGTCTTTGCTCTGCTCTTCATTGACAATATTCTATACAATGATGTTTTGATTCGATTTTCGATTCGAAGACGAAAGACGTTTCTTTGCACTCGTGATGCTTGTGATTGTAACGCAGAAACTGTGTTCTCTTGCTTAATGATTGTCATTCATTGAGCAGAGAAATGTGTGATGAAAGAGAGATGTGCACGATGAAAAGATAGAGTATGATTGTACTGAATAATTCTTTTCTTCTCTTGATTTGACTTATGTCACGTAGACGTTGAATAGATTGTTAGTATAGACATGTGATCGCAATCATTCAATGTTTGACTCTGATCAATAGAAGAGAATGTGTTCTGATTGCTCTCTTGTACTCTCGATTTTTCACGTAGATAGATGTATGACTTGACGTTCAGTAAAGAAGATGAGTTTAAGCTCTTTCAGTATATCAGCGTGATCGACGAGTCACTACTTCTTCGAGCACATGTAGTCACGACTCTCAGATTCATCATCTGAAATGACTATTTTATCTGATATCTTTTCATCAATTACTTGATGACACTGTTGATGTGATGAAGACGTTTCAGTATATCGACGCAATCAACAAGTCATCATTTCTTTGATCACTTGCAGTCACAACTCTCAGACTCTGCATCTGAGTTGTCTAATCACTAATAGTATCTTTTCATTTCTTACTGACATCGACATGTCATTAATCTTTCTCGTAGATCGATTGTGACTGTTAGAGAGAATGTTGTTGCATGAGTAAAAACTCTGCACGACAACTTTTCTGATCACGCAACGTTCTAACATCGTTTGAACTGCATTGAATTGAGATCTCTTGACTCTTCTGACTTCTATTCGAACACAGAATAGAATCAAAAGATTCGTAGTCGACATCATGTACAGATGAATCTCGTTGTCAGTCTATTTCTTGTTTATTTAATGAAACTTTTTAATCAAAGATAAAGATTATTGAATTACAAATATTATGTTGAAAAATGTAACTATTTGTTACTCAATTTGAGTTGATATGAGATTGAAATTTTAAGTTATTTAATTAGAAATTTAAAGTAATTAAAATATACAATGAATAAATCAGCGATGAAACTCTACAATACTATTTCGTACTCGTCATGACAACATCACAACGACAAGCGACGATACTAAAAGAAGGTATTCTAGACTCGAACTAGCCCTTCAAGCCTATTCAAGAAACCCAATTTTCAACTTCTACCGTGGCAGCAAAAGCGTACGACGTTTCTCGAAAACCTCTACAACGGCGTATAATCGGTATATCATCAAAACTATTCTAGGTCCTATCTCGAAGAAACGCCTCCTTACGCCTACCGAAGAGGAAAGCCTTATACAATGAACATTATCGATGAATCGGCGCGGTACGCCGCCTAGAATCGCGATCGTACGAGAAATGACACGTCTTCTAGTCGCGCAACGTTTTAAATCAACCACCCTACCACTGAGTACGAAAGTTTATCGACCGCCACGATACGATTAACTCGAAATATAATCGGAAATACGACTATCAACGAGCAAAATGCGAAGATCCGAAGCTTATTCGAGCGTGGTTTCAACGCGTAAGAGATATAATTGCGGAGTACGGCATTCACGAAGACGATATCTGTAATTTTGATGAAATCAGCTGTCCTCTGATAGATGCAGAAAAGCAACACTATTAAAGTTAGCGAGCAAACATGTTATCAAATTCGAAGGGCTTAGAGTTTCGACTTGGATACCACTCACTCATAGGAGCGCTTTCGAAGGTGCTTGGAGTTTCGACTTGGAAGCCATGCGAGGACACGGAATGGGTCTTAATACGTCCTGAAGTCTCAACAATCGCGCGGGACGAACAATAGAAGGGAAAGCGGGGAAAGCCTGGATCGCAAATTTAAGAGGACGCAGCGTACTTCGACATGGATACTTTCAATTGTGTTTCTTCTACTATATGCCATGTTTATGATGGATACAAAATATCAGTCTAAGGGATTGAGACACAACCAAGGAATGCGAAGGGGTACTTTGCTTTCCATGTATGGATGGATCTACCAAAAAGTTTATAGGCATGCTTGACGACCCAATTTTTCGCCCGAACTCCGATGAGATGGAGGGCGAACACATGTGTATTGAAGGGTGATACTGAAGGTTTCCTCCCAGCTTTTGCCAGTGTACTAAGTAACGCCTGCGTTTTCCCATGTTGTCTTGGACCTTGCATTGTGTACGGAGCATTTCAACGTTCGCTCTGTTCAATACTCGTTTCTTGTTTGCGTTGATGAGAAAATCTTCAGGCTGTTTACGCCCTTCACTGGGTATGGTCTTCACGAGTCTTGGAGCATTTCACTAAAATCACCAATTCATCTCTTTTTTGAAAAGCGTTTCCACACTTTGATACGATGTCTTATTCTTGTGGGGCACGCTTATATCATCTGAGTTTTGCCACGGCCCCAAACCTCCAACAAGCTATGAGTAGTCATCAGATGTTATACCAGTAATGTGGGGTTCTTTCTGGAAATCCACTGAATGAGCTTTAGAAGTAAGTTAGCTTGGTCTACACTTCCGCCCATCCACCCACTCCCTTAGCTCAGTCTTTAGATAGAGGCAGTTCTTGGCGCCGATGAGCACCTGCTGGGCCCACTGTTTGCCCTGGAGGCTGCCAGTTGGAGCCGAGGCCAACCAACCGAAATATCTACGTATATACAACAACACCGATGCACCAACGGATGCTCGGGACTAATAGTCGAGGACAATGACGACGATGTGCAGCGAGAAGTAAACAATATGGCAGGGATGCTGACTGCTAAAAGGGTGCATCTGTCCAGTAACGGCCAAGCAACAGAGGCGGCCGCTTCTATTCCGGGACATATCTCTAGAGTCAGGTCAAGAAGAGACGGAGAGCCATGGCGTTAAATACAGCGACGGGCTTAGTTACACTCACGCCGAGTGGGACAAGGAAGAGAGGATACTATGTCCCTGCTAAGCGGAGACGGCAGTCACCATCTTACAGTTGGCCCAGCGCAGAAGATCATGTCCAACGTCGAGAGTTTCTGAAGGCAACGGTACTGAGATGCCGGAGAAAGGAGACCTGGTTATCGTCAAATCTACTGGCTATTCCTATGACGAGTCTGCAGCCGTCAGCAACTATTATCGGGGAACTCTATACACTACAATTTCGTGTCACCTTTCAATGCTCACCAGTTACATAGCTCCTGCTTTAGCTTAAGGTTAGGTATTGCAATGGTACGTTGCCTTAGGGTAGAGAACTTCTCCGCAGGTCGCGATGTTCAGAAGCTCTATTTCTGCACAATATTGCAGCTGCATCTCGTGAGACGTCGCTGCCCGGACTTGGTTGCTTTGGGTGGGAGAGCCGGGCTAGAAAGAAAGAGCTAAAGGAGGGCGTCGGACGAGGTAGAGGAGTAGAGGGTGAAGTGGGTGGCGGGCGAACAGGATGTTGCATGGAATAGACTTTGGCGAATACTTGAGTGTAACAATTTATCTACGCATGGTGATCGAGTCCTCAGCTCCCGACAACAGGGACGCGAGAGGAAGTCAAGTGGGTCAAGGGATGCGTCGTACCTCGCACGGCCATCCCGACTGCAGTGATGCGGGATGATGGCGAAAGTTCGATATTTAGGGGGGAACATTGGCCTTCATAATCCATCCGTTTCCGGCATCTCCCCCAACTCTCCCCACAGCTTTCTCACGTTCCCCAATTTCCTCTCCCATGGGGGTGATGCCACGGTGGGAGAGTGCTACGGGGCGAAAGTAGGTGCGAGATGGGTTTGCCTTTCCTATCCCCATATTCCTCTTTTACCAATCTCGCACCTTCTCGGCTTCTCTCATTATTCCCACCCCCATATTCACCTTCGATATCCCAAATGCTTCCTCGCTGTCAACGGTTCAATCTTGTTGTGTATGGGCGGTACAAAGACGGTGCGGCTGTATTTGGCGTTTCTTGTGCTCCTTATATAGCTTTATTGTAGATATGGTGTAGATATTGCTCGGAGGAATCTAAATCACTCGAGGGGCTTGGGCTTGTTGAAGCCTCTCCCAAAGCTTCCCGTCTTGCACTCGGTCTCTAGCTGAATCACGGCGTGGAGGACGACCTTCGTCATGTAGCCATGCGTACTTTCTAATACTGGCTTCTGTTTGAACAAAAGTTTGTGCCGGCTATCGATGACCGTCAGAAAACATACCATATGGAACGGCTCTAATGGCTCGAGTTCGAGAACTCTCGAGTCGACCACATGTATCCAGTTGAATCATCACCGGAAGGCACAGAGGACCTGGTAATTGCCAAGACAGTACCCGGCCCCACTCCGGCAAATTGGAAAGCTGCTTAATGAAGGGTCTCGAAGCTGGTTGGGTATGTTGTGAAAATCTTCAACACCTGGATTTCATTGCTGATAGAGCATTAATAGGTATCTTCTGGACCAAGCGCTCCATCAAATGACCCTCGCAACCCAAGTGAACGTTGTTTCATGTGTTCCTGAGCAGGCGAGGTATCCGTGGCCACAGCAAATTTGGGGGATTTGGATAGGTGGAGGGAGAGGAATCGGAGGACGGTGGTGGGAGCTTGTGAGTAGATTCTAGGTATTTATAGTAATCTTTGATCTGGTCGTGCTGCCGTGTCTCTGCCTTCCTTACTTTCGATAAAGTTTACCTGCTGGTTGTGAAACTCTAGAAGGGATGATACGTGTGCGTTGAACAAACATCGAATACCCCCGATTATGTTTTGTTGAAGAAAAAGAGTTGGGAATATATCTCAGGTGAATTTATACACAATACATGGTCCTACTGACCACAATTAGATCCTTATGAGAGAATCAGTATCGTACTATGCGACGGTAGCTGGGTGCGCATCCTTATAAATCTGTTAGAATCGGCTTGTGGGCCAAATCTGGGTCGTCGATGAAGCCGGGATCTTGAAAATGGTCATTGACCCAGTCCATTTCGTAGTACTCCTGATCGACAGAGTCCCCGGATCCCCACAAGCCACCGGCTTTTCCCTGGTTCTGAACACATCGTGATACAAGTTCACCCTGGAACTTGAGTCAGCTTCGTTTCCAATGGGTCGCGACAAGGTGAATGACAACACACCACGACCGGTCCACAGCGAGGTCTGCCACCCGAGCCAGTGTTCTGACCTTTCAACTTTATATAGTATTCCGTAGAAGAGCGCGCCTGTCGGTCACACTCTGGCGTATCCTCATCATAGTTGCAGGCGTCTGCGCCACATAAAGCTTGGTCAAGGCTTTCCATCAAAGGTGCCGGATTCCCAGATGGCAGACTATCAGAATTGCACGTGACGAACGGAGCGTTGAAAGTGATCGCGAGGTTGTAGTTGTCCAATGTGTTGGAAATGTTGGAAACAGGGAACGGTACTGTTACCCCTGTGGTTAGTAATCTCCGCATTTATCCGGCGCTAGTGGATGGGTATTTACCCTTCGCCCACTTCT
>JAABUP010010078.1_pt1 | contig 11299 bp, 13 predicted proteins | sample 5559201 | NCBI WGS metagenome assembly JAABUP01 (sample SAMN10711887, study PRJNA513373) | rock metagenome | isolation source: Antarctica rocks | place: Antarctica | reverse complement strand
AGTTCGGGGGTGTCGGCCGATGGGGCGACTACTCCAACGGCCAGATCATCCCCGGCACGAACAAGGTCTGGCTGGCCACCCAGTACATCCCGAACAGCGGGGACGGAAACGCCAACTGGGGCAACCGCATCTTCGAGCTCACGCTCGGCTGACAGAACCACGTAAACGAGGGACCTCGCGCAACCCGCGGGGTCCCTCGTTCGTCAGGGCTTGAGCTGCACCTTGACGTGTCCGTCGCGCTTTAGGTCGAAGGCGCGGTAGGCCGCCGGCGCCTCGTCCAGGCCGATGCGGTGAGCGGCAAAGGTGTCCACACCCAGCCGATCTGCGTCAGCAAGCAGCGGCATGATGTCCGCGAACGCCGTTGGCTGGGCTGGCGGCTCCTTCCAGGCTGGTGACAAGCCGTCGCGCCGGCCCCAGGACGGCGCCGCTCAAACCCCTCCCCGCCCCAAAGATGACGCGCTGATAACATTTATTATGTCACAATTAGCCCATTAGGCCGTACCTGCGGTTGGTTCCTCCGATTGGGGGCCGCGCCTGCGTCGGTCGCCGAGTCGGGAACACGTCGAGACCATCGTGACCCGGCCTTGGTCCTCCAGCGGCTTCCGGAGCGAGCCCCAGCACCGTCGGTCGTGATCTTGGCATATCTACACTTCTCAGTGGTCGTTTTGCCCTGCAGGCTCGAGCCGCTCAGGCGTCTTAGACCCCAATCCCGCTGCTTAGAAGTGACCGCCTACACGGCGGCGGCCAGGGCACAGGCGGCGTACATGCAGGTGGGCCTGGTTGCTGGCTGCCCTCATAACCTGGTCCGTGCCAGGACCGACAGGTGTCGGGTCACGCTTGGGCATGGTGTGCTTCGAGACTGCGAGTTGGGTCGGCAAGAAGCTGCCGGTCGATCATCAGGTGGTGCTGAGCCGGCTGCCGCGGCGTCCAGCCAGCGCGCAGCAAGCACTCGGCGAGCGCCACCCGGGCCCGCAGGATGGCTTTGTAGTCCGTGAGGGCGTCGGTGTCCTCGGTGAGCCGCTCGCGGTCGCCCAACGCTGATCCTTCGACAGGTGCATGTACAGCCGCACGCGCCACGCGCTAGGCCGCAGGCCATGGGTCCAGCAGATTGGTGCGCGCCTGCGCACAATCAGGGCAGTGCACGCCGCTGCGCAGGACTATTCGCACCTTCGGGCTGTCTGCAGCAGGAGGCGCACGGGCAGAGTTGCGGAGCTGGCTAGGCCAAGGATGACTAGGACGTAGCCCAGACGTACCGCCGCCCCGGTCTCGAGGAGCATCACACCCCCGGCCATGAGGACCGCGGACACCGTGATGAGGGCAGCGTCTAGAGCCTTCACGTTCGGGACATTGACGCCACGGGGCCGCCGCTCACTTCGCGAGCCCGGCCACGAGGTTGATCGAGGCGGCGATGATGACCGCGCCGAGGGGAAACGAGATCCAGGCGTGGTGCAGGCATGTCCGGCGAAAAGCCTTGCTCTGCAGGTCGGTGTCGGAGACCTGGAACGTCATGCCGACGGTGAACGCGAGGTAGGCGAAGTCGGTGTACTGGGGCGGGTCGTCCTCGTTGAACGACACCCCGCCGGGACTGCCTTGGTAGTAGAGCCGCGCGTACTTCAGCGTGTAAACGGTGTGGATGAGGGTCCATGACAGGAATACCGAGAGCAGCGCGAACCCCGCCTCGATGTACTTCAGCGAACCGGCGGCGCGGCTCGCCCCGAACAGCACGACGCCGACGGCGACGAGGCTGGCCACGGCGGCGGTGAGCAGGGCGGCGTCCGCGAAGGCCCGGGTCGGGTTCTCTCGCTGGGAGTGCGAGGCAGACGCGGCGGCGTCGAGCGGCCACACCGCCATCCACGTCCAAACGCAGAAAACTAACGCGGCGGTGTCCCAGCCCAGCAGCGGGGCGTCTCTGCCCGTCATCCAGGCGAGCAGCGCCACGGCGACCCCCACGCTGATCGAGACCGTGAGCTTGAGGCGGGCGGAGGCCCCGGCGGCCCGTCCGCGCACGCCCTCGACGCGGTTGGATGGAGCAGCATCGCCGGTCACCCGCCCAGCATGGCCCTGCTGCTCGCACTGCGGGCGGAACGCCGCGCCCTACCTTCTCGGGGCCATGTGACCGGGAGCCGCACGTGCTCGCGAGGCCGTCGGGTTGCGCAGCGGCGAGCTGCTGTGGGCGCGGCGCGGCCGGCCTCTGCCCATGCGCCGTACGAATACGACGGCTCCCCCTCGTCGGAGTGGACGCAGAGGACGACCCGGTGACAGAGCTAACGTTCGTGCGGGACTTCGGCGCAGCGTGGCCAGCCGTCAGCGACCCGGAGGCTGCCTGTTCCGCAGGTACGCCGGCGGGTGGCCAGTGACGATCGTGGTGCGCGCAGATGGCAGCCGAGCCGGCGTTCACGTCGGCCAGCTCAAGACCCTGCACGACATCCAGGCGCTCGCGCGCCAACGCTAGGCATCAGCCCGTGCAGCCATGCGCCATTTCCCAACGCCTGGCAACGCCGACAGCGCCGAGCGGCTAATGCCGGCTAGGAGCGATGAGAACGCTTCCTGCACCTATCCCGGCTCCTCGTGCACGTCGTCCGGGCATCACGTGCAGAGACTCGTCGGATCGTCAGCATGCCGCTCAATGACGCGACGGTTCAGGTGTCGGGGTCGCCGCCGAGCAGCTCGTCGATGCGGCGCTTGAGGTCTTCTTGTGCTTCCGCGTCGTGGACGTCTCCGAGGAGCTCGGCCAGAGTCCGGAGCGCCAGGACGTTGACGTCGAAGTCGTGCTCAGCCTTGATCCGGTCCCGTTCGGCGGTCCGGTTTTGGCTCAGCAGGATCAGCGGCGCGGCGTAGGCGGCCTGGGTGGAGAACAGCAAGTTCAACAGGATGAACGGGTACGGGTCGAACTCCTTGCTATGCAGGTAGTGAACCGCGGCGTAACCGTTGTAGCCCAGCCAGATCAGGATCAGGGCGCTCTGGATAAGGATGAACCCCCAGGAACCGAACACAGCGGTGACCTTGTCCGCGATCCGTGCGCCGGCTGGGAGATCGTCGTGACGGGCTTGGTTGGCCGGTGCCCTGTGGTGTTGCGGTCGCACGGTCCGCGCTCGGCGGCGGGGCTTCTCGCCGGTGCTGGTGCTCATCGTTGCCGTCCTGCTTCGGGGACCGTCTTGGCGGGTTGCGAAGGCGAAACGCTCTCTGCCGCTGTCATCTGGGTCGGTCCTCGAATCTGACGTCGATGTGTGTTCGTCGAACTCGGGTGACTCACAGCCTGGACGGTACGCGCCCGAGACCGTGCCCGACTGACGAGAACGCCGCCTAGCCTCTCGCCGACGGCCGCATACAACGCCGCCTCCTCGCGTGGTCGGGCGCGCAGCCCGCCTGCTCGCTGCCCGTGTAAGTCCGCCCTCCCCCGGCGTGTACCTGGCCGCTGATAGCTCTACTTATGCCAGTAGGACTGCGGAGGGCTTCCGCGCCGCTTTGGCGCCTCCTGCTACGGCCCGCGGTAAGCGCCCGGCGCGCGGTGGCGTTGGTCAGCGGTCGGTGCCGCACTGTGGGCAGTCGGCAGGGTCGGGCAGGGTGATCACGATGTGTCGCGCGGCCATGGCGGCCTCGAGCCGGCCGAGCATCTGTCGGTGGCGCAGTGCGAAGTCCTGCTCGGTGCCGGCGGCGTCCTGGACGACGACGACGTGTTGTTCGCTGTCCCACAGGGCCAGGGCGAGCCCGTTGTTGTAGGCGGACCGGTAGCGGATCCCGTCGACGTGCTGGCCGGTGGGATCGTCTTCGTAGACCGCCCGGGCCCAGGCCTGGGTGAGCTGGCGCGGGTAGGGACCGTCGGCCAGTGACGGCAGCGCGTTGATCGCCATCGCTGAGCCGGGCGCGGTCAGGTCGAACAAGCTGAGCTGCCGGACCGGTCGCAGCAGGGCGACGCGCCAGGCCGGGCACAGCCGTGCCTCACCGGCCTCGCCGAACACCTCACACGCGCTGGTGGCCAGGTCCTGACCGGCGTAGAGCACGCTGCGCAGGGCCGGGTCGAGACCGGGGGCGGCAGCCGGCAGGGTGTGTGGGTCGAAGCGGGCCAGCGGACCGAAGCCGCGCGCACTGTCCCCCCGCGGGGTCTGCCGACTGTGGTGGTACACCCGGCACCATCCCCAAGGCCGAGCGGCGGTAGGCCTGCGCCAGCGCCAGGTCGCCGTCGTTCCGCCCGCGGGCAGCGGCCGCCTCGGTGTGTCCAGCGGCCTCACCACCCGGCTGAGGTCACCGTCCGGGCCAACTGCAGGACCGCCTGCGTGCCACCGTCGGCGAGTACGTCGCGCGGCGTGCGATCGGCGAGGTCCGGGCTCGAGCGGGTGACCCATCCGGACAGGGCGACCACTCCCCCGGGAAACACCCCGGCCAGCTCGGCCAGCCCAGGCAGCACCCCACGTTCGGCGTCCGGGTCGAACTGCCAGGCCGGGATCAGCCAGCGGCGTCCCCGCTTGAACCCGAGCAGCCGACGCGCTTCCAGCCCGTCGGTGACCGCCTGCTCTGAGGTGCCGAGCAGCTCGGCGGCCTCAGCGCGGCTCACCGACTCCCCCTCCAGCGCCTGGCGACCGGCGAACTGCTTGCGCAGGTTCGCCAGGACCCCCGCCGCGGCCTGCTCCCGGCTCGGCGCCGGGCCCCACAGCGCCGCGTCGAGGGCCTGCCCGGCTCCCCCGCTGGTTGCCGTGAGCACCCGGTCGACCTCGGCGGCCGGAGCATCGCGCAGCAGCTGCGTCACCGCAGCCTTCACCTGCCCGCCCCGGTCTGATGAGCCTGACCCGGAGGCAGCTGCGGAGGGCACTTCCCCGGCTGCACTGGTGCGGCGCCTGGTACCCGCCCGAGCCTTCATGGCCGATGTGCTCGTGGTGGTGCTCATGTCAAACCTCCCTCCCACACAGAGGCTACGCAAGTTACGCAAGGAACGCAAGCGAGTCGACGGACGTCACCGGGGCGCCCTTCAACGGGCCGGGCCAACTGCCGCAGCCCGGCTCTGTGCTGGATGACCCAGCCCCGCAGCGTCTCCGGGTTGATCCCGAACGGCTCATCGATCCGCACACACGTGCTCGGCCGAGACGCCGGATCTCATCCGTCCAGCGCCAACCCGGATCGCGCGCTCCCGAAGCTCCTCGGGGGTTCTTCGTGGTGCCGCCGTGCTTCCCCCGTGGCTAGAGGTCTCCATCAAACCCGGGCAGGAGACAGTTCCGGCTTGGTCTGTTCAGCTCCGCGCGGTCCGCCTGCGCCGCCGGTTGACGGCGACGGCGCCCGAGCCGGCCGCGACCAGCAGGGCGCCCGCCGCGCCGAGCTCCCAGCTCATGCCGACTCCGGTGTCGGTCTGCGCCCCGCCGCCGGTGCCGGCGCTGACCGAGCCGGGCGCGCTGCCCGACAGCGCGCTCACCTCGGTGGTGGCCATGTCCAGGTGGCCGGCGGCGATCGGGATGTAGTCCTTGTCGTACCCAACGACCGCGGTGTTGCTACCTGCGGTGCTCTCGGTGCGGGCGACCGCCAACGCCATCTGGTGACCGGTGACCTCCGCCTGCGCGTAGGCCAGGTCGAAGGCGCTCGTCGAGGTCGCCATCAGTTGCGATGCGACCGCCTGCTGCACCGCGTTGGGCGTGGACGGCACAGTCAGCCCGGCGCTCTTGGCGGCCTGGGTCAGCTGTGCCTGGAGCTTGGTGTGGTCGCTGAGGGTCACCGCCGCCAGCCGGCGGGTCGCGGCGTCCTGGCCACGTTGCTCACCGAGCTTGCCGAGGGCGATCTCGGCGAGGTTGGACTGCGCGTGGAGGTGACGAAGGTCTGGTCCTGGGTCCCGGCGCTCGGGGCAGCCCCGGCCGGAGCAGACACCAGGCCGACCAGGCCGACGCTGGCCCCGGCCAGGACGGCCGCGGTGATGAGCTGGGTGGTCTTGGTGCGCACGGTGGCTCCTTGAGGCGGGTGGGGTGGGGTGGGACGGCACGGGCACTACCCGGGCGCCGATCGACTAACCGGCACGCCGAAGGCGACGATGTTGTCGCGGTAGTGCCTGCTGCCGGCGTCGAACGGGCCGCCGCAGGTGACCAGCGCCAGCCGGGGGGCGCCGGTACGCACGAACAGTCCACTCGCCGGCAGCTCGCCCTTGTCGTACTCCCGGACGCCGGTGATGCGGTAGGTCACCGACCTTGGGTCGCCGGACACGGTCACCGTGTCGCCGACCGACACCCGTCGCAGGGAGAACAGCGCACCCGGTCCTGCGGCGGCACTGTCGACGTGGCCGTCCAGGACCGCCGGCCCAGCCAACGAGCCGGGCAATGGCCCGCCGGCCCACCAGCCGACGGTCCGGGGATCGGCCGGCACGCCCAACGCGCCGCCGGCCGCGACCACGACCGGCACGACCGGCGCGTCGACGTGCAGCTGCTCGACCCGCAGCCGCAGCGGCAACGACCCGGTCGGGGCCGCGGCGGGCGGGACCGGACGGCCCGCCTCGTGCGGGGCCGCGACCGGCGGCAGGGAGACGGCCGCGATCGGTACGGTGCCTCGGTCGATGGGACGGCTGCGCTGCAGGAACCCGCCGACCGCGAACAGCACCGCCAGGACCAGACCTGCCGCGACGCCCCACCACGGCCACCGCGCGCGGATCGACCTGCCGCTGGAAACCACCGCTCTCAACTGCCCCGCTCAGTGCCAGGCACACACCGCCCGCCGCTCGCGGTGGAGTCGGGGGCGGTCTCATCAAAGCCGACGTGGGCTTTGATGAGACCGGCTCCCGAGCCTGATCGCCGACGCTCCCGAGCTCGAGCTATAGCTGCCCGACCGCCTCGATGCCCGGTCAGCAGGGCGGCCCGTGGGGAGCAACGAAATGAGTTCCAGCGGTAGCGGGTCTGATCGTGCACAGGACGTGGTCGCAAGCGGAAGCTGTTCCGACCGGGACGCAGCTCCCCCAGTCATCGATCCTCGAGCGGAACACCTTCGAACGTGTTTCTGTGCCACACTAACGTGTTTCTGTGCCACACTAAACTGTGGGCCGAACGCTTCGGTGGTACCGCTCGGCGCGACGCCACCGCATTGGCAAGGCCCACGCGAAGTTCGTGATCGACTCCGTCGTGCCCGACCACGTGCCCGCAACCGCTACCGCGGACGCTCGCCTGGTCTGGATCGGCGAAGACGATCGGGGCATCGAGCTCGAGATCGTGGCACTGGACCTCGACGACGCCATCGTGGTGGTCCACGTCATGCCGACCGCCCTGAGGAGGCGTTGAGGTGAACAAGCCCACCAAGTACCAACTCGGCCCGGACGTGGCGGAGGACGAAGAGCTATACGACAGTCAGGGACGCTTGATCGACGACGCCTATGTCGACGCCGCCGTCGAGGACGCCATAGCTCAGGTTCGCGGCCGCGGCCGCCCGTCGCTGTCCGCCTCGGGCGAGTCCCCGTTGCTGCGCGTGCGCCTCTCGCGTGAGCTGGACGACGCCGTCCGCCGCGCGGCCGAGCGCTCCGGCGCCTCCAGACCGGACTGGGTCCGCCGCGTCCTCGACGACGCAGCGAACCAGGCCAGCTGACAGGTCCGGCCCGACCGCGTCCCAGTTGCCGATCGGCTACCGGACAAGATCGCAGCCACCGTACGGGCACCGATCCGGCCACACAGCGTTGCGAGAACGGCGTCACCTACCGCTGCAAGTCACAGAGCTCCGGCCTTTCCGCTGCGTCTCGTAGACGATCGTTCACAGATCCCGAGCTCTTTGGAACTTGTACCGCACGACCTTCGGGAAACGGCATGGCCATCTGGCCGAGCTGGCCTTCGTCTGGGGCGGCGGGCGGTCTACCACGCTGTGGCCTGCTTGGTGCGAGGCAGTGCTAAGACGGCGAGGCACGCGAGGATGCACACGGCGACCTCGTAGAAGAGGGTTTGTTGGATCGAGCGGGAGAAGTTGGTGCGCTGGGCGGTGGGCACGGCATGATCAAGTACTGCTCGTTGGATGGCGGCGGTGACGGTGGGCGACGCTCCCGACGACCCAGCAGCGGAGGCCTGTTGGCAGACGGGCGGGACGACGGTGGGATCGGTTTCGGTGGCCCGGGCGTGGAAACACACCGTGAACTGCTGCTCGATGTTGGTGATCGCGGCCGGCGGGAGGTGGGCCGCGGTCAGCTCGGCGCGCAGGTCGGGGACGGCAGTGGCCGCGGAGCTGTCGGCGTGGGCGCCGAGAAGGCCGAAGAACACCACGCCGATCAGGGCGGTCCCGATAGCCCCACCCAGCTGTTGCACAGTGGATAGCGCCCCTGAGGCACCACCGGCGTCGACCGAGCCCACGCCCGCGAGCACGATGTTGGTTAGTGGGGCCACGACCAGGCCGAGCCCGACTCCGGCGACGAGAAGCGACGGGATCAGCTCGTAGGCGTTTACCCTGGTTCCGGCCTGGTGGATGCTGACGATGAGAAACACCATGCCGAGGCCCATCAGCACGGAACCCAGGCTGAGCACCCGTTTCCCAATGCGCTGGGCGATGCCGGCGGAACGGTAGGAGGCGATCCCTGAGCCGACGGCGAAAGGCAGGACGGTGAGGCCGGTGGCCAGGGCGCTGAAGCCGAGCCCGGCCTGGAGGTAGACGCTGAAGACGAAGAAGAACGGGGCCACCCCCAAGAAGAAGACCAGCGACAGGGCGCTGCCTACGACAAAGGCCCGCTGGCCGAACAGCGACCAGCGGATGAGCGGATGACCGCCTCGGCGCGATGTGCGCCGCTGGAGCAACGCGAACGCCGTGAGTGCCGGCACCGACAAGGCGAGAAGGACGTCAAGCCAGATGGGCCAGCCTTGCTGGCGGCCCTCGATCAAGGGGTAGACCAGCAGACCCAAACCGAGGGTGGCCAGGGCGGCGCCGGGCAGGTCCAAGCGAGGCTTGTCGGAGGCTTCCGACTCGGGCAGCGCCCGGAGGGCGCCGGCGAAGGCGGCTATCCCGATGGGCAGGTTGACGAAGAAGATCAGCCGCCACGAAAGCCCAGCGATGTTCCAAGCGATGAGCACCCCGCCGAGCAGTGGGCCGAGGATGGTGGCCAGGCCGATGACGGCCCCGAATATCCCGAAGACTTTGCCCCGCTCGGCTGGTTTGAAGGTGACTTGGATGACCGAGAGAACCTGGGGATACATGAGCCCGGAGAACATGCCCTGAAAGATCCGGGCCACGACGAGGACCGTGGCGGTGGGTGCCGCCCCGCACACCGCCGAGGCGATGGTGAAGCCGGCCATGCCGATGAGGAACAGTCGGCGCCGGCCGAAGATGTCGCCCAAACGTCCCCCGGTAATGAGGGTGACGGCGAAGGCCAACAGGTACACCGACACCATCAGCTCGACGGCCGCGAAACTGGCGTGCAGGTTGGCTTGGATGGAGGGGATGGCGACGTTAACGATGCTGACGTCGATCAGCTGCATGAAGGTGGCCGACAAGATGACCGGCAACAGCAGATAGCGCCGGTCCTTCCCGGCGTCTGGACCCGTGTCGAGGCTCGCTTGGTCGGTCACCCCCGCCGCTCCACTCGACGTCGACGGGCGCTCATCACCGGAAGGCCTCGAGGTGGGCGTCGGCCCACTCGGCGAAGGACCGGGCCGGGCGGCCCGTGACCTGCTCGACGGTGGGAAGTACGGCCATGGCGTGATCGGTGCCGGCCTGAGCCATGCTGGCGATCACCGCGTCGGCCAGCTCGGCGGGCATGCCGGAGTCCACCATGGCGGCCTTGGCCCGTTCGGGGGGCACGTCGACGACTCGCAGCGGGCGGCCCAGCGCGGCGCCCAGTATCTCAACCTGGTCGGCGGCGCTGAGCAGCTCCGGGCCGGTCAGCGGGTACGTCCTGCCGTCCTGGCCGGCTCCGGTCAGGGCTTGGGCCGCGACCGCGGCGATGTCGGCCGGGTCCACGGCGGCCGTCTTGGCCTGGGCGAACGGCGCGTACACCACGCCCTGGGCCTTGATGCTCGGCGCCCACATAAGCGCGTTGGACATGAACGCCCCGGGGCGCAGGATCGTCCAGGCCATTCCACTGTCGACCACCGCTTGCTCCCCGGCCAGGTGCCAGCGGGTGATCGGGTCATCCGCGCGGTGATCGGCACCGAGGACCGAGAGGATCACCACGTGGGCCACGCCGGCCTGCTTGGCCGCGGCGATCAAGTTAGCGTCATGCTCCGGCCCTTCCGGACCACCAGACAGCAAGAATGCCCGCTCAATTCCCGCCACCGCGGGCGGAAGGGTCTCCGGGCGGCCCAAGTCGCCGGGCACCACCTCCACTCCGGGCGGAAGCCCGGCCCGCTCGGGGGTTCGTGACAGTGCTCGGACATCCGCGCCGGCGGTGATCAACTCGGTCACGAGTGGGCGTCCGACGGTCCCCGTCGCTCCGCTTACCAGGATCATTGGTCCTCCTTCCGCGGTGGCATTCGCCAACTCGCGATACAGACCGTATCACGAGTTACATGCGGTATCTTGAAGTCGTGGCCCAGTCAGCAGATCAGCCCCAGGCTGCAATGGGACTGCGGGCGGCAGGCGTGCAACGCACCCGCCACAACGTCGTCACCGCCGTACGCGAACGACTGATCGAAGCGGGCTACCACGGTCTGAGCCTCGAACAGGTCGCCGAGGACGCCGGGATCACGAGGGTCACCATCTACCGCCAGTTCGGCTCCAAGCTGGGTCTGCTCCAGGCCGTCGCCGACGACCTCGCCCAGCGAGGCCACGCCGCCGAACGCCTCGGCGCGGCGGTCATCATCCCCGATGCCTCAACGGCGTTCCGGTCGTTGGTCAGCGAGCTGTGTCGGTTCTGGGACACCGACCCTCCGCTGTTCCGGCGGATGGTCAGTCTGGCCGCGGTGGATCCCGAAGCCCGCCAGGTGATCGAGACCCGAGAACAATGGCGCTACGACGGGATCAACGCCCTGGTCAATCGGCTCGCCGACGAGGACCGCCTGCGAGCACCCTTCGGCGCCGACCAGGCCATCGCCACCATCGCCGCCGTTACCAGCTTCCCCGCCTGCGACCAGATCGCCACGACCCTCGGCGTCAGCTTCATCCAGCTTCCCGAGCTACTACTTCCACTGCTCAGCGCAGTCCTGGACCTGAGGCCGTCCGGTCCCGTCGAACGTCCATAGCCCACGCGAGTGCCGAAAGGATCACCGTATAGCGATCGTCATGCGGAGTTCACCGGCCGCGGCCGGGCCGCCCGGCGGAACCCGTAGGGGTTGGCCGGGGAGACTGGGCCTCGTGACGCTTTCTGATCCAGCCTTTGCCGGGGACCGGGCCACTGCGACGTACTACGACCAGCGCGCAGTTGAGTACGACGAGT
>JAABUP010010072.1_pt1 | contig 11304 bp, 11 predicted proteins | sample 5559201 | NCBI WGS metagenome assembly JAABUP01 (sample SAMN10711887, study PRJNA513373) | rock metagenome | isolation source: Antarctica rocks | place: Antarctica | reverse complement strand
AAAGCGGTCGCAGACCATGGCCAGAACGCCGAGGACGGCCAGCGGTGGCAAGAGCCCCGTAGAGCGAAGTCGCGGACAAGGCCAAATGATGACCAGCGAAGTCTTCGGCGGCGCAATGGACGAAATGGCGCCCCTGATCTCGCAAGAGCAGAACTTCATCGTCGAGCTTTTCCACGCCACGAGCGCCGAAACGCAGGACTTTGCCGAACTCGTCGCAGCCACCCCGCCGGACCAACGACAAGCCAAAAACTTACTAATGCCGCGACCCACCGACCCGGACCGCGAGATGGCCAAGCAAGTCACGGCAGTAATGGAACAGCTCTTCGGCTCCTTCGCGCAGGAAATGGGCGTCTTACTCGAGTGGAGCATAGCAGGCGATCCCATCCAAGGCGTAGGCGTCATGGCCTGCCTTTCACGCCACAGCTTCTATCTGCAAGAAAGCAGCCAGGAGTTCCTGCTGCAGCTCCTCGAGGGCTTGTCTTCGCGGCTGCAAAATCTGTGGAGCAAATTCGTGGACGAGCAGGTGCGCGCTATCGAGGACACGAAGGTGAAGGTCAAGAAGCGGAAAGGTGTGATTGGGTTTATGAAGACGTTTCCGCATTTTGCCGCCGCGGTTGAGAATGTGTTCTCCGCCGTGGCAAGGGAGGAGTACGATAAACCCGGTGGGGAAGCGATGTATGATGTTCGACGGCTGGTGGATGAGACGTATGCGCGGATCAACCGGGCTATGTTTGATAGTCTCAAGGTTATTGCCAAGGAGAGTCCCGGGGCGGCAGGTGGGCCGCAGCAGAGGATTGCGGGCGGGGCTGGGGCTGGGGAGGATCCGGAGGATAAGGAGGTGCTGAATTACCATATTCTGCTTATTGAGAATATGAACCATCATGTCGAAGAAGTGGACGATGGGGGCAAGGAGGGCGTGCTGGCCGAGTGGCGCGGGAAAGCGATGCTGGAAAGAGCAGAGGCCTTGGAGGCTTACGTGGGAAGGGTCATCACGAGGCCGTTGGGCAAGCTTCTGGTTCGTCCCCCGGTGACAGTCCTTTCCTACCATGCCAGCCCGCTAACAATTCACACCAGGACTTCCTCGACTCCACCGAATCCCTCCTCGCCCTGCACCCCACCAACCCCCTCTCCCTCGCCACCCGCCCCTCCTCCTCGCGCAAAACCGCGCGCAACCTCTTCGCGCAATACGACGTCAAGGAGATCCGGCGCGGAGTCGACACGCTGCGGAAACGAATCGAGAAGCATTTCGGGGACGCGGACGAGGAGGTCATTTCGAGGAATCTTGTGGCGCTGGTGGGGAAGGAGTGCGAGCGCGCTTATGAGAGGACGATTGAGCGGATGGAGAGGTTGGTGCGGGAGGTGTGGCCGCCGGGGGAGGGGGAGAAGGGAGTCGAGGTTGAGTTTGGGAGGGAGGATGTTAGGGGGGCTTTTAAGAGTTTGCAGCGGGGTTGAGGGAGGGGTGTGAGTGATGGGGTTGAGTGTACATAGCGAGAAGTTGAGCGGGCTTTGGGTTGGAGTGGCTCGGGTGGTTGTTGCTCTTTGGGTAGCGAATGGCGCGTTCGAGCGGGAGGTTATATGCAGGTCGACAGTGTTGATGGCGTTGACGGGCTTGGGCTATCGCTACGGGGTAAGTGCTCGCTTGTATGTACAGTAATACAACACTCGTGTCAATGTCGCGTTCCCGGCTATTCGCTTCATCGGTCCAGCTTCAGACCGCCACTTCTTCGCCCGACTCTCACGGATTCTTGGTCTCTTGCCATTCGGGTGTTCATTACCATACATCGACGTTAGCCACCGACTTCTCCTTCATGAACGTCATGATCGCGTCCTACACACACAATAGTCAGAGCGTGACCACAGTGACAACGGAGAGATTCCAAACAATCCACTCACCCAGTCCTTGCACTCATGCGTAACCCCCCACCCATCCACCGCAAACCTCCTCCCATCCTCCTCCGTCCTCGGCCACTCAACCGTCATATCGCCCGCACACATCAGCGCCTGCCGAATATAATCAAAACAATGCCACACATGCCCCTCCTGCGGTTTAAGCAAAAGATCATAAATCTCGTCCCGGTTCTCGCGATCCATGGCAGCTTGCAGCGTGAGAAGGTGCGCGCGGATGTTCGCCAGACAGTGCAATTGGTGGAAGAGCGAGATATCGTAGACTTGGCCGTGGGGAGTGGATTTGCCCAGGGGGAGCTTGTAAAGGCTTTGGGCGGTGGCGTTGGGGAGGAGGATGAAGCCGTCGCCTGGTGGGAGGAGGGAGGACCAGGCTTCGTCTCGTGAGGGGGATGAGCGGCCGGCGTAGAGGGGGTCAAGCTCGAAGGTGGTTCGGGTTGATGGGACTGTTCGGATGTTTTAGTCCGGAGTTGTGGATGGACGTGGCCAGACTTACTTGGAGGTACTGGACTTTGTGATTCAGGTTTGCTTGTATGCAGAGAGGAAGCATTGGCGATTACAAGTGTCAGGGCCAGCACGACCAGACCGAGCAAGACGACCAAGGCCGTTACCCAGAGCTTCAGCCTCTGGAGGCTCTCTTGTAGAACCGCGTGGTGAGCGTCTTCATCGTGTTCCTGGTCAATCAGAGTCTTACTCTCCGGGCTGGTCCGGTGAGCTTGCTTGGACTCCCTGGCGTGCCACAAATGCATCTTGGTGATGTATGTACGAGTGTGAAAGTTGTTCTCGCCAACATGGAAGTATGTCACGTCGGATCTGCTCCATCAACCCGAACTGTCGACCTACGTCGTTCCGAGACGGTCGGCCATGTCCAGGAAGGCGCGCATGTGGGCGGGTTTTCGAAGCGAGTCATTGATCGGAAGCAGAAACACTGTTGAAACGAGTGGGCGGTGGAGAGCAGTCTCGACCTTCAAAGACTAGGGAATTGCAACAGCAGAAGCCTCGGCTGACATTCGATCCCTCTCGCTCTCACTGGCGGAGACATGTGTTGAGGAAGAGGACGTGGTGACGGGTGGTGGATTTTGGGTGTGGTTCGACATGACGGCGCTGTTGCAGAAGCCGGTTGGAAACCGCCAATTCCACCATTCCGGGACACTGAGTCGCAGACTACTCTGCGACTGTGCTCTCGGCCATATTCAGACTGTTGGAGGCGACACTCGTGGATGCGTGCATGATTTGATGTTGATGGCGTGCCGAAGAGATAAAGACGTTCAAACATTACAGTGTCAGAAGTTGGAGCCGAGGTGATGTGGCGTCGTGAACTCGGACTTTGACTTCAGACGTCAAACCGTCTCCACGACACACCATCCACGAGGCGTGACAGTTGGCACATCCCGTCATCAAGGCATCCAGCCTCTTCCAACAGGTCGGACTATGGAATGGGGAAAGTTCAGGCAGGCGTCCACAGACTTTGAAGTGTCCCCGAAGGAGGAGTGGTGTTCGGGGGGAAGCAACGGCGCTTCGACTCCATCATCAAGACCAGCATCTGCGAGCCAACCCAGGCTCGTGGTCGACACCCCAGTGCTATGTGCGAAGCCCAGTGGGGCTGGGCGATCAAGATCGAGTGTCTGTCCCACTCGATCTGTTGCACAGACGCATCAAAAACAACCTCGTGGGGAAACCCCTACCGAGTTTCAAGCTGCTACGTCAAGTCATGGCATGGGAGTTCGATCCTGGTGGCGGGAAGCAGATGCCCCGGCACCGAACACTCTCTCCGAACTCCTTCTGGAGGGATATGGGTTGAGGGTCCCAAGCTGCTACGTGAAGTCACCCTATGGGGGTTCGGATCCAGGTGGCGGGAACACCCGCTTCGGTACTGTGTGTTTGTTCATGACGCCACCTGGAGTGGATTCTGTTGAGGACCAGGTATAAGACTCTGCTCCTCGTTCCTCGATTCGAAGTGATCCATTCAACAAGCAACTGTCTTTTACCATCACGTACAGACCTCCTGTCTTTCGTTCTCTTTCAAGCAAAAAGAAATCATTCCAATACCACAATCCCCGACCACTATCACAACAACTACACCTAGCAACCATGCAGCTCACCGGCCAGCTCTCCTACCTGCTCTACGCGGCATCGATTGTCGCAGGAGCCCCCGTCGTAAAGCGTGCTGGCACGACTTACAACGGCGGTAAGTCTAGCATCTCCCCCTTGACCTACCAACCCAATGCTAAGTACCCGACAGGCCAGACGGCAACCGACGTTGACGATGGCGTCTGCGCACCCATCACCCTCATTTTCGCTCGCGGCACGACCGAGCCCGGGACTATGGGCTCCAGCGTCGGTCCGGCCCTCGCGAAGGCCTTGATCTCGTCTCAGGGCGCCAGCGGTGTCGCGATTCAGGGCGTCGATTACACGGCGACGATCGAGTCGAACATCGACCAAGGTCGTACTGGTGGACCTGGTAAGCATTTCGAATATGCAGCTTCTGTCGAGACACCTGCTGACAATCTGAACCCTCGCCATCAGTCATGGCTCAGCTCGCTCAAAAGGCATTGAAGAACTGCCCCAACACCAAGATCGCTCTCTCGGGCTACTCGCAGGGCGCCATGGTCGTCCATGTGGCCGCCAGCACGCTGGGCTCGGACATCAGCTCTGCGGTGCTTTACGGAGACCCCGAGCTCCACACCGCCAGTTCCGTCGGTAGTCTTCCCGCGAGCAGGGTCAAGGAGTTCTGCGGTATGTTGATGTTGGGTACGCGTGGGCAGCAGCACTTACTGACAAAACGATAGCTTCCGGCGACGGTGTCTGCGAGACTGGAGGCTTTGCGATCACGGCCGCTCATCTGTAAGTCGCGCAAACTCACACCTATGCGATCATTGCTAACTCTATTAGGTCTTACACCACGAGCTCCGACATTCCCGACGGCGCTAGCTTCATCGTCCAGAACGCCGGCTCGCCTTCCAGCTCAAGCACATCGAACGCTTCAAGCACCGCCTCCGGCACCGGCTCCTCAAGCAGCGACGCCTCCTCATCGTCGACTGGCTCGACGTCCGGGGGTCTCGGCTCGCTCGGCGGACTCTCCGGTCTGGGCGGCAGCAGCGGTTCATCAAGTGGACTCGGGTCACTTTCATCCCTCGGTGGTGGCAGCGGCTCTTCCAGCGGACTGGGATCGCTGTCTAGCCTCGGTGGTGGGAGTGGCTCGTCTGGGCTCGGGTCACTCTCAAGCCTTGGAGGCGGCAGTGGCTCGTCTGGACTCGGATCGCTCTCCAGCCTCGGTGGCGGCAGCGGTTCGTCTGGACTCGGGTCACTCTCAAGCCTTGGAGGCGGCAGTGGCTCATCTGGACTCGGATCACTCTCTAGCCTCGGCGGTGGCAGCGGCTCCTCAAGCGGACTCGGATCGTTGTCCAGCCTCGGAGGTGGCAGTGGCTCGTCAAGTGGCCTGGGCTCTCTCTCCGGGCTTGGTGGCACTGGCACGTCCAGCGGTCTTGGCTCGCTGACCAGCGGCACCAGCGGGCTTGGGTCGTTGACCGGCGGCAGCAGTGGACTTGGGTCGTTGACCGGTGGTAGCAGTGGACTTGGCGGCTTCAAGCGAAGCACTTGAAGGTTGAGTAAACGTTGATGGAATGAGATGAGGGGGAAGTTGACCGACAGGGTGGGGAAGAGTTTTGTCATACTGTCCTTACTGCTGTTTTGGCATTGGGCCTCGGAGCATATGTACTACCAACGATATAGATTGACACCAGCTTTACTCACATGATTGTCATCCCACTATCGTCGCCATGATTATTCGCACCGTTGATGTGAATGCGAGAGTGATAGTGTCCTCCTCCACGTTCCCAGTGTCTGTCGGTGACCTGCTGTTGAACAACCGTTGATCACCTCTTGTCGTTACGAACGCATGACATTATATTGAGAACTCGAGGGACAACGGTATTGTGAAGACGTGCAGGCGGTGGCGGCGGCGGCAAGGACGTGTGTAGCCAGACGGGATCGCTCGCCATTGGCTCTGCGCAAGTCTTGGCACGACCTGAAACAAGCGTCAGGTCGATCAATCACGCCAAGTGTGCCTCAGGTCGGGGATGCGACGACGGTACCTTGAGACTCCCCTCGACACACTCAACCGCGCGCCACACCACCACCACCCATCGGCCAAGGAGAGGCCTCACTCCCTCCGCACAACACTCCCTGGCGACAATCACAAGAGCTTCGGTACAGACAATCCACATGTGTACTTGACCTCACACATCCCAACGGTCATTACCACACCTCCACTCGCCCTTCGCTCACCTCGTCCTCCCTTTGTTCTATTGCCGGACAATAGCTCACTGCCGCCACTGACGAGGATCGGAATCATCTGTGGAGCTTTGTTGCGCAATATGCCAGCATTGTGAAGACGGACAAAGAGCGAGGACGCGGAAGATTATGCGAGGCAGCATTCCTGCCGGCCACTCGAAGTAGCCACACGGTCACTACACACCCTCCTTCTACAACACCTTACCATCTCCGCCTTCATCAGTCAGGTGGTGGATGAGATATAGAGAGTACTGCTGGACAGCTCACGCGCGCACATACGATTCGACCTTGATTTACTGGTCACCCCACTCCGTGCGACACAATCACGAATTTCGTGAAGCTGCACGACTCAGCAGCACCGAGACGCGACTCAGCTGGGCTGAGCGATATTAAAACCCCTCCCATAATACACACCACCGCATCATTAGCCACCATGGGCTGCGGAAGCCCTCGCGAGAAGGGTCCCCCCGAAGAAGTGCAGACTTGGAAGTTCCTCAACTTGTCCGACTTCAAGGCCACTTCAGGATGGACGGTACCGGCCTACATCTGGCTATGGTTCATGGCCGTCGTGGCAGTAGCCGTGTACGCGGTCGATACATTCACTGCCGTCAACCTCCTGGCATTCGACAAGTGGAACGGACAAGTCAAACCGGTACTCCCGTTCCAGTACAGTAAATGGATCTTCGCTGTCTGTATCCTACTGTCGTGGCTCCTCTGCTTCTACGAGACCTTCCGCGCCGTCCGCGTGATAAGGCGAGGAGGCGTGGCGCAGAGCTACATGGACCCACTGGCTGTCACGCTGCAGAGCATGCGACCGCAAGGCTGGAAGAGGTTCCTCGTCTTCACCGAGTTGACGAAGAGCAAGAAAGGCGCCGACTACGTTGCTTTCTTCGTGTACTTTGCTTTCGATGGCGCAGTGCGCATCATTCTGGCTGAGGGACCAAGACAGGCTGTAAATGCCATGACCCTATACGCGGTCATGAAGGCGGACTTGATACCAACGCACGGGCAACATTCGAACGTGGCGCAGTTCTTTCTGAACGTCAAAGCGCTGGCGGAGAAGCAGGAGAAGCAGGCGGTCATCCTCTTCTCAATGCTTTTCACCCTCGTCATCTGGGTCTTCTTTGCGCTGTCACTCCTCCTGGCAACTGTCTTCTACATCACCTTCCTCTGGCACTACATCCCGCAACGCGACGGCCGTCTTAGCATTTACTGCCGCCGGAAGATTGATCGCCGACTGGAGAAGATTGTTGAGCACAAGGTCAAGGCAGGGATTCAAGAGGAGGAGATGAGGAAGCAAAAGGCCGAGAAGAAGGCGGAATTGAAGAGGATGAAGACTGGAGATACCCTGCCCCCGCGGCAGCCAGCATTGGTCAGACAACCTACATTGCCGCAAATGGGCGAAAGTCCAGAGATGGTGCAGGACAACAAGTCGCAGCTCGCGAGACAAAGTACAAGCAACACCGTCTCGACGCTACCGCAGTACGAGAGTAGAGCGCCGGCTCGAGATGGTCTGCAAAGGCAACCCACCTTACCAAATATTGCCGCGGAGAGGCCAGGGATGCCGAGCAGGATGGGCACACAGGCATCAGGCTGGTCGCAAGCGAGCTACGCGTCGGATGCGCCCTTGCTGTCAAATGCAGGCTATCCCGGAGAGGGCCCGCGCGGTTCTCCGGCGCCTACCATGCCGCCTCCGGCCTACGCCAGCAGGCAGAACTCGAACGAGTCAATGGGCAGGCCTATGCCCTCCCGGACGATGACGCAGGAGAGCCAAGCTACGCAGCGTCCGTATGCGCCGATGTCGAGAATGGACACGGCGGGATCGCAGCAGCGGCCCTTCTCGCCAATGTCGAGCAACGGCTCAATGCAGTCGCGCCCAGCACCCGGCCAAAGGTTTCCGGTTCGATCGAACACCGGCTTTAGTTTCGACACGGAATCTCAGTCGCCTATCTCGCCGCAAGATGCATACGGCAGACCAACAGCCTACACAAAGCAGCTTCCGCACGGCGCCCATGAACAGGCAGGACAGCCAAGCTTCATCATTCAGCAGGCCGGCATACGGCAGCCAGCATAGCCAGCAGCGCTCGTTCAGCCGACCTATACTTCCTGCGCAGCCGTCGCAGACCACCTATGCGCAATTCGCGCCACCGAGCGAGAAGCCGAGACACATTGCGACGGGCGATAGCTACGAAATGACCCGCCAGGCTCCCTACACCATCTCGCCTACCGAGATAGCTGGCGCAGGCAGCTACGTCGCTTTTAATCCCGCCATGCTCTCTGCCTCCTCTACGCCAATCCCACAGCCACCATCCGCATACCCGCTACCCGGCCCACCACCCCGCCGCAACATCACCGTCACCGGCGAGCCGGGCGCAGCACACAACTACTTCGGCGCCGTGCGCAAAGTCCCTCAACGCAGCGCCACGGCTCCCATTGATCCCCGCCACACGACAGGGTACGGAGACATCATCAGCGACTACAGGGATTCAGCACGGAACTTCATCTCGCCGCCGGTGTTCGCGGGTGTTGACGCGCAGCGGCACGTAAGCTCGGTGTACTCTGTCCTACCGGACGATCGCAGTCTGAGGCGCCCGTCGCTGCCTATGGAGCCTGTGCCGAGTCTGGCGAGGCAGTATACGGCTTCGCCTACAGCTATGGGTACTCATATGGCGGCCTACCCGTACGCGAGCTCAGTGGGCTCCGCGGAAAGCGGACTGAGGAGTCCTGCTTATCCTGAGCCACCCGCGGCTCCTCCTGCGCTGACGAGAGCGCATACGGACTCGTGGGAGGCGAGTGGAGCTAATCGCTTCTGAGGGTGCACGGCGGATTATGAGAGTGGCGATTCATGAGTGCTATGCTAAGATACTAGGGTGCTGAGATGTGCGATGCTATAGATACCCCATTTACTGAAAACGAATTGTTCATCTGTGACCGACTCCTCCTGTGGCCGCATTCGATTGTGCAAGATACAAAGTCTGGAGACCGCGAGGGTGAAGATCGAGTGCGGAAATATCCCGCTGTGTTGACTTCACGCCCTGTGAAGAGACATGATTTGTCAACTGCTGACACAAATTAGTAGGGCGTACAAGTAGTCTTCCAGAACCTTGACACAACGATGCATGGAAATCATGACGGTAGTAGCAGTGACGAGCACAGAAAATTGCCTCAAAAAGTCACATCAAAATTCCATCGCAACGCATCATCCACTTTCTGACGACTAGGCACTCAAGCTAAGGCCCACGAGAGAGAGACCCGACGACCCCAGTGAATCCCACGAAAGCTCACGAGCATGGCGTACTACCAGGACATGCCATGGCACGATGGCGAGATCAAAATGCAGCAGCTCATGAAAGTCCCAAACCTCGACAACCCAACAGTACCCGCGCTTTCCCCGCAGTTGGCAAATCACCTCAAAGTGGCTCCACTCATCGCCATCGGTACGCTGGATAAGCAGGGCCGACCATGGACCACTCTCTGGGGAGGCGAGAAAGGCCTCGCGCGATCTCTGGGCGGCGGCGTAGCGGGCATTCGCACTCCCGTTACTGGGCGGTTTGATCCCGTCGTCGAGGAGCTGGTAGGCAAGGAGGCAACTGGTGAGGTTGTGAAGGAAGCTGGTGAAGGTAGGATGGTGTCCGGCTTGACGATCGATCTGGAGACGCGGAAACGTACCAAGCTGTATGGCCGGATGATCGCGGGCGCGTTGAGCGGCAGGGAGGACGAAATTACTGGTAGCGAGGAGACGGTGGCGGAGATCCAGCTCGTGCTGAAGATTGAGCAGAGCCTTGGGAATTGCCCGAAGTATCTAAATCGCAAACACATCGTTCCCACCTTCACCCGCCCAGAGCTAATCTCAGATGGCCCTCATCTCCCGCAACGAGCGCTCGACCTCATCGCCAAAGCAGACCTCTTCTTCCTCTCAAGTTCCCGCCCAGACCAGGACATGGACACCAACCACCGCGGCGGCCCCCCCGGCTTCCTCCGAGTCGTATCCGCAGGCTCCGAATCCACCTCCAAACCCGCCAGCATAGCCTGGCCCGAATACTCCGGCAACCGATTCTACCAATCCATCGGCAACCTCCTGCTCAACCCCCTCTGCGGCCTCTGCGTCCCGGATTTCGAAACAGGCGATATGCTCTACCTTACCGGCACCACCCGAATCCTCACGGGCGCGGACGCTAACGCTTTCCTCCCCCGCTCGAACCTCTGCGTGCACCTCACCATTACGTCCGCGCGGTTTGTAGCCAGCGCGCTGCCGTTCCGGGGTGTCGTGGGCGAGAGCTCGCCGTATAATCCTAGTGTGCGGTACCTCGCCTCCGAGCACAAATACGTCTCGAGAGCGGAGACCCAGCAGCAGCAGCAGCAGCAAGCTACTCTGCTTAGTCAGACGAAGCTTGCGCCGACGATCTCGCGGTTCAGGTTCCATCTCGAGAACGCCACGGCGCATAGAGCGGGACAGTATGTGACCCTGGATTTCTCGAAGAGCCTGGATGTGGGGTACAGCCATATGCGCGACGACGACCCGCGGAGTCTGAATGATGATTTCGTGCGGACGTTTACTGTCAGTAGTCCGCCTGCAAACCCAGCGGGTCCAGGTGTGGGAGGGTTGAAGAGCGACGAGTTCGAGGTTACGGTTAGGAATGTGGGTGTTGTGACGGGACTCTTGTTTAAGCACGAAGGCACAGCGGGACGTCAGGGAAGTGAGCTTGAAATAGGGGTCAAGGGTTTCGGGGGCGAGTTTGAGGTCAAGCATACGGGTGAAAAGGATCTGGTCGTTTTCGTCGCGGCGGGTGTGGGAATTACGCCATTGCTCCCGGCTTTAGCATCGATCGACCTCACTCGGCTGGAGTTGATATGGACCGTTCGCGCCGAAGACCTGGGTCTAGTCATGGACACAGTAGCGACGTATCCGAAACTGGCGGCGAGCTTGATGCTGTTCGTGACGGGTTCTTCGGGAGAAGGCCGTGATGAGGAGATTCGACGGACGGGAGCGAGGTTTCATACGAGACGGCTTCGGAAAGACGATCTTCGGAATGACGATAGCATCAGCACGTATTATGTGTGCACCAGTGTCCCGATGCGGAAGCAGGTCGAGCAGTGGTTGCCGCGGAG
>JAABUP010010069.1_pt1 | contig 11307 bp, 8 predicted proteins | sample 5559201 | NCBI WGS metagenome assembly JAABUP01 (sample SAMN10711887, study PRJNA513373) | rock metagenome | isolation source: Antarctica rocks | place: Antarctica | reverse complement strand
ACTTTCTGCTTACTCCTCTCTGTGACTCCAAGGCCACGTTCAATGCTTCGATAATTTCGGCAATGGCTAACATTTGCGCAGCTCGAGGACATATCTCAACCGCTACCTCGGGGAGAGAGCTTTCAGGCTCTGCCTCTTACTGTGGTCCCTGCGTCTATGATCTAGACGAAGGATCTTACCCTGAAGACACTATGGTACCATTTCCATGCTCTGAGCCAATCGATTGCCATCCTTTTCCTTCTCATCTAGTATTGAGTGAAATCCTTGATTGAATGTATCTATGGAGTATAGGGCCCTTAAGTATACACTGGTCCCAGCCACCCTAGAAAGGGGTGGCAGGTAAGGAGGTGTTTGTTCTTACTTTCAACATCTAGGACCACTGACGGTATTCGCGGGCAACAAATCCTTAGAATCAGCCGATACCAGCTCATTCGATGCCAGTATACTCTCCTGATTTACTTTTTCTTCTATAGAAGACTGTCACACCCTGCTCATCCTCCCACAAGATCTGACCTGGACTCACGTATTTGTCGGCAGGCTGTGGTACCGGGTAGGCTGGTACTGTTTGAGACCCACCCAGGAAAGAAGCAGTGGATGTTGGGTAGCCAAACACTACACTCGGAGGTTCGGTATTGACGGTTTGACGAGACGTCGCTGGAACGGAAGGGCCTTGATTCAATTGGTCCAACAGACCTTCCTCGAAAGGGTTCAACTCGTAGACGCGCCGCACCTCAATATCTGGGAAGTCAGGTTCGTAGCCATCAGCGGAGACTTGACCATCCATGATATCGTTATCGGCCAAAGTGTCTCTGTCAGCGACTTTTCGCTGAGATTTCCTATTCCGTTGACTCTTTGGGAGCATCGAGGGTTGGTTATTGCCCTGGATATAGAACTTATCGCGTTTACCCTGGGAGACTTCTTGAAGCCACCGGAGGCACTGCCGAGTACGTGAGAGACTGTCAGAAGCATTTTAGTTTGCAATCAATGGTTCGTGAGGAACTCTTGACATACTAGTTGCTAATGGATCTTGCGGTTTTCATATTGCTCTTCTCAATGCTACTTCTGTCCATCAACACTACATTCATCAGTATCGAGCAACGTATTGCTACGGAGAATGGAAAGAGTGGGATCTCACAATTCCAAAATCGAGTCCAACGTTCTTGGTCTTCTAAGCCTAGGCCTGGTGGGCATGCGCGAGGAAATTCGTTTGCCTGGTCAAGACATATTAGTAGAGCGATCATCGATGTAGGAATTAGCGGCCTACATCATGCGCCACCGTACGACATGATCTCCCTAGCTTCCTGATCCGGGATTTAACAGCAGTAGAGCCACTAGGAGCAGAGTCGAGAATTGAATCGGAGTCAGGCTGATCGTTTGAGGCAAGATCATGTAGATCAAAGTCCGTTGAATCGTGCTCCATGGAGTATGAGTGGCCTGACATGTCTCGACGATATCTCTGGTTTGACATCTGCAGGCTGGCTTTTGCTCAAGACAGGGTTGAATGTCTTGTGCTTTACAAGTCTCGTGTCATGACTATTAGCCGCCGAGAATTTTATACTGGAGGAAAGTGTTATGGTAAAAACCCTAGATGAAGCACGTGCCGTAGGTTTGTGTTGAACGACGTCTGTCGAACTGTGTTTTGCAAAAACTCAATGTGATGTGTCCCATGGACTAGTGGCCTTTAGTCATGAAAGTGCTGACCACGACCCTTGGGTGCACTCTAAAAATTGAGCTCATTAGTGTGGAGCAGCCCAGAATATTTTCAGCCCTTCATATACTGTTTTAGTTCTAATTAAGTGCTTACATATTAGTATTGGAGCTGCAAGGCTGGGACATATACCTAAAACATAACAGACCACATAATTACATTTGTAATGATGAATTACCGTGTCTGGTTTGTACCGCGATGTCTCGTTCCTCCTTGTAAAGCTGCTTTGACTTCTAGCATTTTGTGTTCCCTTTCATTGTGTGTAGGAAAATTGATTGAGGCAGCAGATGCGCTACCGTGGCCCCTTTTTACTCTTAAACCTCAGGCCAGTGTACTTATCAAACTTCAACATCGTAGATTTGATGTCTTGATTGAATACAACAAGAAAGCCACTGTGTTCAGACTAGTTGAACTCCTCGAAAACAAACATCGACCCGCATGTTAATATCTTAGCTACAGTCTGACATAAAGGTGCTTTCATCCTAGATCATCTCCACAATAATGCTAGAGCTGAAACACTGTAAATGGACAGCCTTTCAAGATGGCAGATCTTTGTGCACCTTGCTAAAGGCCGAACAAAGACTTGGACTCCCTGGGGGCCTCAAGGGGGCTCCGATAATGGCATTGTCTTGAGGCGTCGAGCCTTTGTGATATTGGGAAGTGTCGAGCAGATTTCAACACTTGCACATCCACCATCTCATATCTTATTCCAACCTTTTGTCGACTTCTGACATCACCTTGGACATCAAAAAAACCGCGATCAGTACCCAGAACCAGACAATACTTCGAAATCGATAAGAGAAAATCAATCAAGCACACTCGGGAAGATGTTTCCATCCACCCCACCACTCTCTGCAGAGAAAGCACATGCGGATCGTCAAACAACGTCAACTGCAATCACGACCAGTTCCACGACTTCAGTTGCAGATACTAGGCCACCAACACCCTCGATCCTACCAGCAAGGCCTCGACAGAGCAGGGACCGCTCGATGAGCCCTACGCGGATGGATTTACCATATCGAGTGCGCGATCCCGCCCCAAAATCCGAGAGACGAACGGTGGTATGCCCTGTTCTAGGCTGTCGATCAACAGTGGTGCATCAGCATCCCCCAGCAAGACAACACTACAGTCCAAGAACCCCAATAGACCAACGAGAGGAAGCAATTTCTCCGCGGATCTCCAGCGTAATGATTCCAGAGACCGAGGAATGGCAAGCTGCGCAGCGCAGGCGTGGAAATGCTGGAAACCAGGACGCGTTGAGAACAATTGATAGGGAAATCGACATTATCCCAACCCAAATGGCTAGCGTTGCCCTTCAGCAAAAGGTGCCCAATGACTGCGACCTAACACTTGAGGAGGCAGAAGAGCTTACCAGAAAGCTGAAGGAGGACATTGCGCGAGGGCAGTGCGACGAGTCGCCTAGGCCGGGTTACATCAACATGCCACAGCGAGATCCTTTTGACGGTCAGTGGTACAATCGCTGCACCTTTCGTGACAACAATTACGAGATTGGGTCGGAGGGAGAACCAGCAAGGGGGCGAAGGGGCGCTGTGGTGGAATTCGGTGGGTGGTTGCCAGGTCCTAACACTAATGACAGTGGCAATGCAGCTCTAACCGGTCCCACTGGTACACAATCCTCAAGCGAGCTACAGTATCCTACTGACAATAATGGTGCTGACTGGGACGGAGCAGATGAAAACGGTGAATCGGGTCAGAGATCACCCCTTATGATGTCTCCAAGATCTGTATCTCCGGTCATGATGTCGCCCAGGCCTAGCTCATCAATAATGATATCGCCGACTACATCCCCTGTCATAACCTCACCCATCACGCAGTCTCGAGAGACCAACTCATACACAGGCCACGAAGCGCTCATTCAACCCATGGCGAAAACCACACTTCAAGAAAGCCCCGCGCCAATAGTCGGGTCAGTCACTGCAAGCGACTACACTTCAGAGCTGTGCATATCGATGCAATGTCTTGTTGGGCATCCACACCCAGTGGGCCGATACCTGGCGCGAGGCCATGTCCCAAGAACCTGGAATGACCATTGGGGCCTCTCAGATCCACCGCATGAGATTTGGCAGGCTTGGGTTCGTATGGAGAATGGGACGGCTGGGGAATGGGATGAGGTAGCTGTGTATGCGTTTTCGGCGTGCCATTTCTGGGATGGACCCGAGGCTGGGAATGCGGCTGGGGAGCGGTTATTGGGGAGGAGGGTGTAGGAGGTCGAAATTTGCGAACATGAATCCATGGGAGTCTCTGAGGTGGAGATATGGGAGATCGTGAAGTACCTGTTGGTACTCTAAGTTAGCAGGTATGAATATTTTTTCAAACAGAGTGACCAGTTGAAGATGTGTTGGGAGGGCTTCGACACATTCGTATATACATGACTTTTTCTCCTCCTTTTCCAGGTCCCCCTTTGGCCCTTCTTTAACCTTTTTCGTAGCTCAACCTCATATTATGGTAACCAATTCCAAATAACATCGCCCATCTTCTCAAAATCATAAACATCTAGTCCGACTCAATCACTGGCCGCCCCTTGACGCGGAGACTATGACAACATGAGCCACCACGAATGTGGTGCAGATGCTTCGCAACACTCCATGGAAAGTGCTCCAACTACAACCCCAGCAAGGACAAACACTCGTTCTCCGCCAAGAATGTCAAGGAGACTGAAGCAAAGCCGAAGTCGAAGCTATTCCAGAAGCCCAGAAGAGGTAAACCCCCCTTTTCGTACCCGCCAACTAGCATCAAGAACGGCGCTGCAAGTTGGACCGCCGTTACCAGCACTCAATACACTTCAATCATATCGAATCCATGACGACGAAAATGAGCGACCTGAAGCTTATTCGCCCCCATTGCTTTCACCGGTGCATTCCAACCTCGACAACGCGGCTTCTGTTTCAAAGTCAGGAGGCCAGTACACCTCCCAGACCGCCACTACCAACCCTCACCCCAACAAAACAGCATCTCCCTTCCCCACAAGCAACTCCAACCCCACCATCCTGTCCCAAGCAACCCAGCCGCATACACACTCGACAACCCACCCCTTAGGTCCTCATCCAACACCATTACCAAGCAACCACAATCTAGACCTCTGCACCGCCCCAGACTGTCTCCTCAAGCATCCGCACGCCAAGGGCAGATACCTCGCGCGCGGTCAAGTTCCGAGGACGTGGAATGAGTATTGGGGATATTCTGATCCTCCGCGTGAAGTGTGGCGGTCTTGGACGAAAATGGTGAAGGTGGGGCCGGATGAGTGGGATGAGGCGCTTGTTAAGGGATTTGGGGAATGCCATTTTTGGGATGGGGATTGAGAGTGGGAGCTAGGTGGTAGAAATGGCGGTTGAGAAATTGTTAAGAGATTGTTAAGAGATTAAGTGGAAAACCGTAGTGGGATAGGAAGGAGGACGTGGAATCATAAATGTTTCTGGGATCAGGTCGCGAATCGCGTTTAGCCTCTGCAAAAATGGGTACAGTGTGTTCGATTTTCCTTCGTTAGCAGGTACAGCAATTGACGAAATTGAGTAACTGTAATGGCATGTCAAACGAATGAATTGCAAACGGAATTGGTTTTGGGACTCAATTGGTGCCCCTTGCGCAATACTACATGAAGCTGTCTACCGATTAGACTCGCTTCAATGAATCAGACGCCTAGTTTCCGAAACCTGCTCAAACAACCCGCTTAACCTGCAGTGCATTTGTTAGCCCAGCCCACCCAGATCTCATGGAACATAGTGCAAACATACCTCAAAGAATCGTTTCAACCACCAGACCTGGAAGATACCTTCTCCAATCAGGACGCCCAGCTGGAATATACTCCACCATTTCACTCTTGCGTTCGTGCTTTCAGCCGTGTTTCGATGGATTCGCTCTCGGACAATGATATAGGATTGCTCGTCTTTGACTTGGTTGAGGAGCTCGGTGAGTTGTTTCACTGTGGAAAAAGGCTTCGCGTTAGCATGATAATCCTTCAGAGTCCCAAGATCCTTTTAGCCACTTCTTCCAATGTTGTTCAGTCCTCTCATCGCATACACAGGGCCTCTGATCGCCTATTGTCTCGACTCTACTCCATACTCTCTCGTGTATTGGATACAGGTACGCACCTTCCATTTCCAAAGGATCATTGGGCGCCTCGCTCTCAGGCACATAGACAATACCGTGCACATTGAAGCTAACCTCCTTCGTGCTCGCTGACCACGCCTCGTTGCTGAAGCAGTAGATATGTTTGCCATCATTGCGTGCATCGAAGGAGTAATCAACTGATGAGACGGCTTTATTATTTACGAGGTAGGTGTTTGTTGGGTCTTGGATCTGTAGGACCGTGTTGAATGATTAGCTGGGCGCATCAAGCAAGGTAGTACAGAGCCAGATACGCGGGTAGGAAGGATGTAGCAGTATAAATTTTTCGCTCAAAGGAAATGCCTATCCATCCTGCTATTTTGTCCCCAATGCTAAAAGCCTATATTTCCTTGAAGAGTCCACTCACCCAGAAATCTATCTCCAGGTTCCCTGCGCCTCCAAACTCCCGATCTCCAACTTGGAAGGTAACGGTCATCTTATCATCTTTGTGTAGTACTTCATGAAAGCATTCCCTCGAATGCGCGCCCATCTGTATGTTGTGCGCGAGGGACGTGGTAAGGAGACCCGTAAGGGCGCTGAGGATAAGGGGCGAGCGCATGTTGGGAGGTGGAGGAGAGGAGAGAGGGCGATCGAGATATCGGCGAAGGTTTGTCAAGCACTCTAGATTGTCGAAGCAGTCGTGATTGCTGAGGGCGTTCTTCAGAAAAATGGTGGACACTTTTCGAATGGTAGGGCTGACATCGGTATATCGGATTTTGAGCCGTCGTGTTCGTACGAAGTCTTTCGTGTATTACGAAACTCACAAGGCTCTACAAATATCATTGAACTTGATCTTATAGGAGAAGTGTATGATCCTCAAATTTCTTGCTTGCTGTAGAATCTGGTCGCATGTTTATGGAAGGATTCAATAGCAACAGAATTGGACGTAGAAATATAGCCATATTGGGGTTCCCGCCAAAATATCGAATCCCATAGTGAATGTTTACCTCGTCACGATGCAAAAACACAAATTCACTCTTCAGATGATGTTTCCACTGTCTGGATTTCGCTTAGCGGGTCTGAGCTCGCACCTTCTTCCACCTCGACCTCACCCACCACAGCCCTTCGCACTCCTCATCTGCTGATCGAGCTCACCTCAACGTTATCAACTCAAGCAATCTCAGCATCAGCCATCCGCAACCATGCCATTCAATCGCGCCTCAGTCAACGACTGGAAGACCAAGCCTGGTGATGTGAGGTTCCTCGACATCTTCGTGGGCCAAAACCAGCTCGATATTCGCACGGGGCATATGATCCGCTCCAAAGCCAAGAAGGTAAGCATATTCACAACAGAAGACACTCCTTCTTCCGTCCCGGCTTGCCAGCAGTGTCTTAGCCGGTGAAATTTACTAACGTTTGTTACTGTCGGATCAGAATGGACATCCCTTTACCTCTGATACCGAGACAGGCGTCGCCTGGGCGCCCGTCGAAGACGCAGCTATTCTAGGCATGAAAGCCCGTTATAGGTCGTTCCGCGAGATGAGCAAAGTCTTGAAGAGCAAGGACGAAGAGCAGATCCGCGAGCGTTACCGCGAACTCCAGGAAAAGATTCCTCAGGAATACAAAGTCAAGCAGGGAGAGGGATCAGCCAAGATGGCGGCGCAGTACAAAAAGGACCAGGCGGATTTGGAGGAGCTCGAGGCAGCGAAGGAGGCAAAGGAGGACAAGAAGTCGGTCAAGGAAGACAAAGAAGAGGACAAGAAGGAAGGTCAGAAGAGTGATACAAAGGAGGCTTTGGAGGATATCAAGGCGACCGAGGCCGACAAGGACGAGGATATCAAGAGATTGAACGGAAAGCCTGTGATCTACGTGAAGGACGACGGCAAGGATGATTTGAGCATGTCAGAGGTAGGTCCTTCGAGATCCCAAAAGCTAGTAGACAGTTACTAACGATTTCTCGATACAGCTCGGTATGCTCTACATCATGAACGCACGATTCGAGGAGAAGAAATGGGTCGCGTTGGCTGCGAAGTTCTATGATCAGACTGGCAAGCGTGTCAATGCGGGTATGCTCAAGGAGCAATTGACGAATGCGTAGGATGCTCCGGTCTTTCCAAGGGAACTTAAGCAAACCATTGTATCTAATCGGTGGTTCATAGTGCCAAAAACTTCCCAATCTGAGGATTGCTTACGCCACAAGGTATACAAATGATGGGTTACTAACCGTTCGTCTGTCCCATTCTTAATAAGAATAGCCATTGCGGGTGTCTGCATACTCGTCAAAAAGCCTTACCTTACAACGTACCTTACATAGGCATCGAATAAAATCATCTGCATTCATGCTTCCTGTTATCCTTCACCGCTCTTTCTCCAATGGAAACAACCGAGTCCGCAACGCTACATTAGCTGCATAAATTCAAAACATTTCGTGCCGCCCCAGTCTGAAGTCTATCATGAAAGAGTGAGGCTGGTGATGAGTTGTCCCCTATGGCAAAACTCTGAAGATGATGATGGATGAAAGGAGAGAATGAGGGGATGAGTTGTGGTCAACAAGCAGTCGGAGAAAGATGCCCAACGCCGGGTAGTTTTCAGGCCGCTAAGCTGGGCTGCATGGAAGCGCAAAGCACGAGCTGCGATTCGCTACCAGCAAGCCATCCTACAGAATTTTGCGGAACCATTGACGCCGACGCTAAACGGATGGCCCGCGCACTAAATTTTGGGTGGGCTAACCACTAAAGTCGAGTAGAATAAGATATAAACGTAAATATACTATAGATTTACCTTAAATAATTAAATTTAAAACTATTTAAATATTATAAAGTCTTATCTTATTATAAACTTATTTTACTACCGCTCCTCTTTTACTACTATTATAATTATTACCGTTCTAAAACCTATTCGCGCCTTTATTTAATATAAATTCGAGTTAGGATATAATATCGATAATATCGCCGCCGGCTTTTATAATATAAGCCTATATATACTATAAAGGATAATAACGATATAGAGGCTTTATAGTACTATTTTTATACCGAGTAAAAATCTAGGAGGGCGGCCTAGGAAGATTAATAAATTTTTAAAGTATAAATTTTTATAATATTTTTTCTTAAACGGCCGATAGTTTATTTAAATAAAATAACCTACTTTTTATTAAAAGAGTATAGTATTACTATTAATAAAGGTATCGTCTAGCGGTATTTTTACCGCCTAGGTTAAAATAGAAAGATTTAATATAAAATTATTTATAAATATAATTAGGCTTTAAGGACTATTTAGTTCGTAAAATTAACGGGGTAATAAATTAATTAATTAATTTTTCTAGATAAAAGTACTACCTATAAATATACTAGTATATTCCGAGTTTTTATATATAACGTCGATATAATTAATTTTAATAGGTAATAGGAAGTATAATTAAATCTTTATTAATATTATACTATTAATTATCTAGAGCCTATATAGGAGTAGGAGGTAAAATCTTTTATTTATATATATTATTAATAGTTACCTCGACTAAATTATCTATTAAGATTTAATTACAGCGGCGATATTTAATAATTTTATCGAATATAATATCCTCCCTTACTACGACCGTTTCGAAGACGATAAGGTACTTTTAGTAATAATTTATAATAATATTAATATTTATTATAATTTAGTTCTAGCTAGGCTATATATTAATACCGGTATTTTATTTGAATACCTCCCTTCTTATTTACCCGATTATAATTTTATTAAAATATTATTCTTAGTCTTAAAGAGCTAGATAAGACGATACTCTAATATTATTTAAATATATATAGACGAGGGGCGATTTAACTACTTCTTAGATTTAATAGTAAAATTATAGACTAGTTATAAAGATCCTAGTAATATTTTCTAGTAATTAAATATTAGTTATAAGAGTAAAATAAATATTTAGGAAGAGGAAAAAAAAGAGGATAATAATATCTATAATAATATAAAGTAAGAAAATAATTTATATATATAAGTCTATAAATAGTTTATAGAAATAGGTAATTCTAGTTTATTTATCCCTCGGTAGTTTAATTATTAATAAAAGTATATAAATTATTTAGATCCTCGTCCGGTCCGTAGCCCTAGTCGTCGTCGTCGTTATATTTAATTAAATCGATAATACGGCCTTTAGTTACTAATATAGGCCTTTTAGTTATAATATTAAATAATATATCTAGAATATAATTAATTAGGGCTAGCGAGTCTTTTATAAAAATATTCGAGAGATATTTAGGGTTAATAGTACTTTTTATTTAAAATTCCCTCTTTTTATACCTAAATTAATTAATAAAACGAGTAAACGAGTATTTTATTCTAGGTATAATCTCTAGTTTCTTTTATTTATATTCGAACTCGTTACTTTTTTACCTTTAAACGTCTTTTATAATATAGTCTTTATTTAATAATTTATTTTTTATATCCTTTAGGCTAGGCTTATCGCGGTATTATAATTTAAATTTAATTTATTTAATTAATTTAGTTACATCGCCGTTAAATAAGCTACTACCGCGATAAGGTAAAATAATAAAACTATATATAATAGAATAAAAGGGCTAGCGATAGGAAGACTTTTTTACTCTTTTTAAAACCCTTCTAGCCTATATCTTAATTTCTAGTATAAAGGTTTAGATATTTACTAAAGGGGGGGCTACCGGTTAAATAAAAGGAGATATATATATATAGGTAAATAACGGATATATATAATTTATTAACGGCGGCGGTATTAACCTAAATAATATAGGTTTATTCTTTTACTCTCGTTTTTTATTTCTTTTTTTATATCTTTTTTTATCCTCCTACCTCTTTTTTATTCTCGCCGGCGGTTCCTCTTTATTTAATTATTTTAAAATATCTAGTTTAATAATTTTTTATTAGACCGTAATATCCTTACCTAATAATATATAATATATTTTATTCTTATTAACCTAGTAGTATTTATATTTATTCGAATATTTATATTTATTATATACCTAGCGGCCGAGAATAGTCTAGATTAAAATAATATTAAGATCTAGGGCGTTCGACTACTTTAATATAATAAACTAGCGATTTATAGGATTATTCCCTTTAATAACCCTAAATAAAGTAGAAATAAGATTATTAATACTAACTCCGGTACTAGAGCTAGTAATAAGAAAAGTAATAATAATTAATTATAACGAAGTAAATATAATAGTAAATATTTCCCCTATAGGAGTAGGAGTTTATTATAGTAATAATTCTACTTTAAATTTATTCTTATTATTTATAAAGAACTTATCTAGTTAACCTTTAATAATATATTAATTACTATCCTCGTTTATAGTCTACGGATACCGTTTCGTCGCCGGTAACTTTTTATATAATAATATCACTATTATAAAAACCCGAAACGTAGGTAGTTTATAGTTAAGAATATATTTAATAACTTTCTTTTAATACTCCCTACAAACTCGCCTTAATAAGAATAAATTTAAATTATTAATATTATAATTCTTTACTTTATTAAAGAGGGTAATCGTCTTCTTTATTTAATA
>JAABUP010010068.1_pt1 | contig 11307 bp, 8 predicted proteins | sample 5559201 | NCBI WGS metagenome assembly JAABUP01 (sample SAMN10711887, study PRJNA513373) | rock metagenome | isolation source: Antarctica rocks | place: Antarctica | reverse complement strand
TCTGGAGGGGGGTTCGATGCTGGGAGGTAGGGCGACTTACAAATTGTGAGTCATACTCGTAATCCCTATTCGAGTAGTCATCCTGGCTGTACTGCGTTTGCAGGGGCGAAGGCCGCTCACGCTCCGTGAGTCTGTTTTCCCCGCGCCTTATACTCTGACTAAAGCTCGGCTCGGAATTGTGACTAACGTGTCTGTTTCCCATTGCTGCTGCTGCTGCTGTGCCGCCAACTGCGTTGCTGGAGTTGAAGCCTCCAACCGAGGGGATACTGCCATCTTTGCCGAAGAAGTAGTTGAGGAAGGAGTCTTTGGTGTTTCCAGGCGCTTGGTTTCCACCAAAGTGGGAGTTAGTTGGCGAGCTGGAGCGTTGTCCGTTGACCGGGGCATACCCATTTTCGTGATGACGGGCAATGGCAGGGGACATCCCTCTTGTAGCTTTTGATACGCGGCCACGGACGGGGAGACCCGTGACAGTTTTGTTCTCTTCCTGGGCTTCTTCATCGTCTTCAGGGGTTTCCGTGCCGTTGGCACCACCGGAAAGCTCCTTCATCCGCCGTCGTTCTCGCTTCTTCCGCTCCTCGGCCACGGCAGCTTTTCTCTCTTTTTCTTGCTTGTTTTGGATGACGGAGGACATCGCGGCTGCGGCGCCCAGGAAGTTGGGATGGTTGGTGTTTATGTATGCGCGTTGGATGGAAATGAGGGATTCGACGTAGCTTGAGGAGGGACCTAGCCGTTCTCGGAGGAGGTCCGAGACGACCTCGATAAGTTTGGCTTGGAGTCGGGGAAACCGGGAGAGTTCGGTCGAGCCACAAGTGTGGCAGATCTTGATAAGTTCTTCGTACACCAGTTCAACGCAGCGCTGACTTGGTACCTCCAGCATCTTAATCTGGGGTTTAACGAGTAGGTCAAAGGCTAATTCGGGCACAAAGAGACTGGGCCGTGGACCCGTGGAATTGCGTATCGCTGTTCGGATGTCGAGGACTGAAAGATTTGTAGTAGGGTCGATTGTTTCTAGAGAATTGCCGAATACGGAATTGAAAATGTAGTAAATTCTTGCTCCACCACACAACTCTTTCGTTGATATCTCCGTGGAGGTTCCGTCTATTGATGCAATAAAAGATGAGGCGAAACGAGTCATTAGTTGTAGTATCAGAGATCCACGATGCTCCTTTCCACTGAATTGCATGTTACCATAACTGGCAAGCTCTTGCTGAGTTTGGCCCATCAAAGTATTTAACCTGGCTTTGATATCTGGCAATCGATCTCGAATGTGGGACATGAGTGTAGTATTGAGAGTCTTCGCGAGGAATTGAGTTCCGCATCTAGTGGCCATATTTCGATAGGCAGGGTTGTGTTTGAAGAAGTCCGCTTCCGATTTAAGGGCATCCGCCAGTGCCTTGTTTCCCTGAATATCCTGTTGCGATCGGTTCACTACGCCAATGAAGCCAAGTTTGAGGGGGTACACGCGGCCAGAGAGAATGTCCAAGGCGTTCGTTCCATGATCCATAAGATCGATCTTGGTGAGCACGCCTATTGTCCGCCGCCCCATTGGATCGACATGCCGGGCCAGTTTCAGTGCTTCCGAATTGACGATGTCAACATTCGCTGGTGATACTGCCAGGATGATACTGTTTGGTTTTGCAATATACTCGGATATCAGATTTCTGGTTTGCTTCTCGATATCACCTGGCTGGTCTCCTATAGGCACCTTTGTTAAACCGGGAAGATCGACCAACGTCAAGCTAAGAACATGCGGCGAATAAATCTTGAGATTGATGGGCTGTCTGTTGATACCCTTGTTGCTCCCTGCTATCCTAGCCGTCTCATTTTCAATCTCTCTCTTGACCTCCGCAAAGTCTCGAAATTGCCGTCCACTGAGATGATTGAACTCTGCCCACTCCCCTTGCCCAGCCACGCTTGCCGCCGTGTGCGGCACATGAACCTCATCACTGTCCGGTTTGTCATCTCGCTCGGAGGGGACATTGATGAGTTGTAGGATCAAGGGTCGTCTTGTCACTATGCCGCTTCCCCGGGGCAGGAAATCTCTGCCAACGATGTTCTCTAGCACTGACGACTTTCCAGAAGATTGCGACCCTACCACGACCTAGGACTCGGTCAGCTACAATGCTCCGAATGCACAGAGATGGGAGAGCCATGAGTGGGGCATACAATTTGGGGAAGGTCCAGAGAATCATTGCCAATAGTGTTAAACACCAGGTCCTGGAGTTTGTTGACGGTACCGAGGAGGTCCTCGCCCAGAGCAGCCATTGTAGCTGGTCAAACGAAAGATACCAACTTCGGATTATGGAGAAGAAGACCAGCTTCGCGTCACACGCGCAACGTCACAGGCTGCTCTTCTTCAGCCGGAGGACTGGTGCTGCCTGGTATCCGGTGAACAGTAGCTGTGGCCACCTATTCGCCCGCTGAACAATTAGAGATGTAGACCTGGATCAGGACGACAGGATAAGTCAAACTAGAGTAAAGCCGCAACCTTCTTTTCCTCTCTCTGCTTGTTTTGACTTCCTAGACCCGGATTTCTCCGGTCTACGATTTACGCGCAGTGATAGATATCCTCAATATCTCCTCATTGGCCCTGTAGATTACTTGATCAGGCAGCAATTACACCGTAACATCGACTACATTTCAAATGCATGTCAATGGTCTCTCGCAGACTGTTACTTGAAACGGAAGATTTACTACGAGCTTGCGAACGGTGTCCATCGAGCTGCAACAACAACGAATCCTGTGACTGACTCCCTAGTGTCATTTGCCATTCACAGTTTCTGCGCAGATCTTCTATGCTTGTGCCAATCCAGATAATTTACTGACACCTTCAATGTTGGCAACATGCCTTTCGATAGCTGTGACATAATTGAACTTGCACGGTTCCATATCGATGAAGGAGTAGACAGCGAATAGCCAACGAGTGGCCCAACGTTATGAGCACTAATCGAGACCTTTCGTTCGCAACAATGATGACAGGACTAGAGAAAGCAAGTCTGACTTCCAGATTATGAGCTTAGGTATAGGATGGCTGGTTGATAAGCTTCGGAATCGCTCGATGTGCAACGAGCGTGCACGGAGTAAGATAGGCCTGAAGTCACCTTCTCTTATAGTCTTTCGATATCTGTTTCCTTAACGGTTGTTACTTGATAGATATGTGAATATCGAAATCTGAGATTGCGCTCATGTCGACTTCTGTTCCTGCTTCCTTATAAGGCTCGCTCTTATCCCATGGCCGTTTGCAGAGATGCAAACAAAGAAGACACTCATGCCACTCCGGCACGCAGGTCTGCAAACGTGGGTACAGCGGAAATGTTACACGTTAATAGTGAACAAGGATTCTATCGTTCCTTCCAGTTTCAAGGCTCGAGCTCTTCACGCGCTCATGAAAACTATATACAATGAGCTCACGAAGGTACAGCTTCAAGCACGTCTACGACGTAGAAGCATCTCATATGCCGGACTCAAGAGCAAAGAGCAACTAGTCGGTCGTTTAATAAACGCCGACGCCGACCTCGAAAGTAAAGAGCTACTGGTTGATCGTCTTAGAGAGGCAGATGCCGGGCTTCAATGCAAAGAGCAGCCCGTTGGCCGTTCGAAAGAGATCGGCGTCGAATCCATTTCCATTTCGTCGAATACTCGGCGTCCTACCGCTGTCGTGCCTTCGAAAGGACTTCCCAAAACCATATCCACATACTTCGGCAAGATTCTAAGCTATTCCTTCTATTTGCTGGTCGGCATTTTCGTTATAACAACAATACTTCCGAGTATTGAATCCATGAGCTCCTACACTGTAAAATCAGAGTGCCTGTGGAACTGTGTGGCGGATCTCAAAGATCCGGTCAGCTCCAACGGTATAAACGCAATTTCTGTGTCAACTCCTTAGTGGGTTTTCTCGGGCTGCTTATTCTGACACATCTAGCTACTTATTGTCATCGCTACCCTCCCAATGCGTTCTCCTGGCTCGCGTACCCTGATCTCTACAAAACTCTCGGTGTTGAATTTGACGCCTCCACTAAAGCTATCCGTGCCCGTCGCCGTGCACTTGTTCAGACATGGCACCCAGATAAAGCTAAACAGCATGGTGTCGATCGCAAAAGCGCTACCCTAATTACTAGCGTCATCAACGAAGCTGGCCATGTCCTTGAGGACCACAAGAGGCGAGGGCGCTATGATTTTACCAGCTCATACTCCAGGAAATGTAAGGGCGATCTGTGCTTGCAATTTTGAGCGAGTGGGATTTGCAAAACATGATACAGTTATCCACAAGGCTTTGATTGCAGGAGAAACCATGCCTTATAAATACGGTATGGCTATCACCCCAACATATGAGGGCGAGAAAGGGTTTGGCAGCAGGTTGGTCAGCTCTTCTGAAACCACGATAGTAAGACGATGATCGGATGGTATTTGTTCGCCGCTTTTGGTCCGGAGGGCCGAAGGAATATTGTAGCATTGGATCTGAATCCCACAATTCACCTGCTGCACTTCATCAACCACAACAGGATACGTTGACACAAATCTCCCTCCATTTCTACTCTTTCATAACTCTAGCATATACTTTCTCATTCCCTACACGCAGAAGAAGCTTTCGATTGCCGTATAAGGTGGCCAAAGTGCAGGCATAATCTGAGCTGATCAAACAATATTACCCCGTATCTCAATTCGCTCCATAATTCCTCGCAGAGTTTGCGTTGAAATCCTTACTCCATCTCGTAATGCTCATTTCGATGCAATTAATAGACCTTGACAGTGGTCGTAATATTTGCTGTACAGTAAAAGATCCCCTTAAGTTTCGAATCACAGCATCGATCTAGCCCCTCGTCAGCAGATGGCATACAGCTACGCATTAGGCGGTGGCGGCTGTGAGGACCTTATCGCCGTGTCTCGAAGTCGAATTTGCCCCTATTCACAGGCATCATCTAGAGATACTGCGAACCGAGGGTCTAGGCTTCAGGTACAAATGGAAGCAGTTTTTGAGGACACTCGAATGGTGAGAAGGTACAGGTAGTAGTGGAGTCTAGGTTATGATAGTGGTGCGGCGATGATGACGCTAAAAACGGGTGTACGAGTTTCTTATACTTATGTAGTAGACGAGTAACAGAAAAGTGGGAAGGAACAAATTAAACGCTACCGGGAGAGGGTTTTGGGAGGTTGTTGTGGTCTTGTCTTATCAATATTGCGGGATGGAAGGAAGATTGGTTACAGCCCAGCTGATGGAACATTGGAGAGACAAGCAGGACATACAATTCAAACGGAGGCGATCTACCTACGGTACGTGTAACAGTAAATTGCGACATATGAGGACCGAGTATCGATGACAGGCCGCTGATTGCATTCTGGTCATCTGCCCAGACTTCACATCACTGTACATTGCGGCTAACAGTTGAAGCACGGAATGTCGCCAACAGCCAGCACGTTGTGTTTCTCACTTTTACTCGTCCAGCCGAACATAGTTGGCAGGGAAAAGTCCCGACTGTCCATCATACTCACCCGACCACCAATCATCATCTGGGAATTCCTGTTGATGCTCGTTAGCGTACAGTAGCCCTGTCATAGGAGATCTCTTACTCACCACGTTCGTGATCTTGGCGTCTTCCGGGAAACTTAATTCGTTCCCTTCTGCTGCCTCGTAGTCGTATAGAGCTGTAGCTGTCGCACCTTGGCTAGGTTCTGGAGCACTGGGAGCAGCAGTCTCATGTGCTGCCTGTCCCTCAGTGTGAGCCTCTCCCTCTCCCAGCTCGACATAGTTGCTTGGGAATAGCCCAGTCTCGCCCCGCGCATTCTGACCCATCCACCAATCGTCGTCGACCATCTCGATATTGACCACGTACTCTCCTTCCTTCAGCTCTAACTCGTTATCTTCGGCTTTCTCGTAATCATATTGTACTAAAGCCTGCTTTCCTCTTTCATGCGCTCCTGGATGTGCAGACTGAACCGCGTGCTCGCCGAATGAAGCGGCCGCAGCAGCTTCACCAGCGGCGCGGGCAGGATCGTGGCCTGACGACTCTTCGGTGAGATCATCTTCATGTGGGATTGTTTGTGCAAGTGAACGAATGGGCATAACTGGTGGAGGCGAAAACTGCTCCTCTCGGGCATCTTCAACTTCGTCATGTCCTCGACCGACTGGCATTGCAATACGAATGGGAGAGCCCGAATCCATGCCCGGCGGTGTGGGAGGTGTAGGGCTTCGAGGTGGCTGTGGTGGAGGAGACGGCAATCTGGGCGCCTCTTGCTCCTCTTGCTCCTCTTCCTCTTCTCGAGGCGGCTGTGGTGGCCGGGTGGGGAGGCCAGGCATTGGAACGCCGCGACCCGAATTAGGCTTGGTTGATGTGTCGAGAGGCGGTGGACTGGGTGCTGTGTGATTGGAACCCACATTTGCAGCGCCCATAGGTGGTGCCCCTTTGAACCGATCTCGAATAGCGCCCACGCCCCCAGTGGGAGACTTGGGGGCTTCTTGCTGGGCTTCTTCTCCATCACCAGTACGTTGCTGTCCCAAGCTGCCTGAAGAATGGCCGGTAGGGGTAGTCTGCACAGGAGCCCAGCTCTTTCCCCCGTACCCACTCTTCCACTCCCCGGACGTCTGACTTGTCATGGGGGATGCAGGGGTTCCAGAAGCTGGAGAGGAGCTGGAGTCATTCGCTCCGCTGATTCCTCGCTCACGAGCCTTCTTTTCAGCCCATAGCTGCGCTGGAGTTTTCCCGCCTTGGTCCGCAAAGTTCTTACCTACACCAGTAGGAGGTGGAACTACCGGCTTTTGTGATTCTAGACCAAAACTGCCTGGGAGTGGTGCTTTAGTTCCTGAGAAACCACTGCCAGATCCAAAGCGATTTGCCACCTTGGGTTTAGGTAGCGACGTCAGGCGCTCGGAAGCATTGAACGGTGCGGAGCGATCTGATAGCGACTTTTGATGATCACCACCATCGTCACTCCGTACGGAAGTCCCGGTAACTGCAGGAGATATACTGCTCGGTGGCGTGCTTGTGTCCTCTGTAGGTTTCTGTGCTCTCGCTCTGATCGCTGCGATATCGACCTTACCCACGGGCTCATAAGACCCCTTTACTACTGTCGGCCTCTCATCGTTCGCTTTGCCAGTCTCTTGCGCTTGTTTTCGTAAGGCAGCAATGTCGACTTTACCTACAGGCTGATATGCTCCTTTAACAACATTGCTATCGCCTTTACTGTCCTTATCTCGGCTACTATTAAACCCTGGAGGTTCGGGTTTCTGTGAGCTTAGCTCGCGCATATTTACTTTGGTAGGCTGGTAAGCAGGCTGTACTTTCTCTAGTTGTGTCCGAGTGACTGGAGGCGCATCTCGACCCCATCCATCCTCATCAACGTTCGCGTCTCTCGGTGCACTCGCACGAGATTGCGAGTTTGCTAAAGGGTTGAAGCCACCAGCACCGCCGGTGCTTCGAGTTGGTGTGAAGGCAGGTTTGTTGGCTGGAGGAGGCGGGCCACCTGCGTTCAAAGGAGGAGCACCACCAGAGTATTTGGAGCCAGATGCATCTGATACTTTCTGTACTATGCCGTCGGGCGTAAGATCGCGGTCTGACCGTGCCGTCACTTGAACATGGTAGCCCTTTCTACATGTTAGACCTCGCGCTATCTTGAGCTGCATGAGTCATCCACTCACATGAAGGACTTTGGACACAGCTGCTAGATGGCTTGTGAAATAGCCTTTGGTACGCTCTGGAACCCCTTCGCCGCACCATGCGACGAGGGCGTTCTTGGGTAAAGTGGTGTTCGGATCCTTCACTTTGACGAACGCGAATTGAATTCTCCCATCGGAGAATTCATCGATCAGATCAACGAGCTCGCCCTCTGGTAACAATCAGCTTCGAAATTCTCTGTCCCTAATGCTCAGTGGTACTCACCACCAGTGCTTTGGACCTTCAGCACGCTTTCCTTTCCTCCAGCGTCCGGCTGAAAGGCATTTGCCAAAGGGGCAGACACCGAGAAGATGGCCCATTGACCGTATGTTGGCGACTTGGCGGCAGCCCCCGAAGGAGTAGGAGCATCTACAACCGACTGGTAGCTTTTCGTGATCGACGGGCCATTGGTTGAAAGGTTCAAGGTCGCCATTTCCTTTTTGTGAATCCAGTGCTCTACCTAATATGGTTTATCTGAAAGTGTTATCGTAATGTAGAAAGTACCCGAGTAATGAGAGTAGCCCAAAGTGCCATTACAGAGAATGCAAAATGGTGGGAGTCAGTAGTACTGTAAGCACAGGTCGTAGTGAGCTGCAGGTGGTTTGTGTAAGGTAAGGTACCTTGACCTTTCCGTGCTCCGCCGCCGGGATTCACCGTCAGCCCTGCGAACGAGGCGCTAGTAGATTGCTTAACCGAATACTTTCCATTGGTCGCCTCAGATTTGATTTCTCTCCCCCATCCAAGCTTCGATCTAGAAGAAACCAAGGATTTCTACCATCCTTTCCCTCTTGACCTCCCCCTCCCATCATCCATCTCTCAAGCGCATTTACTTCTCAACATCATCGGGAACCCGGGCTCTTCACCCTGAAGACTGACGCCTTTCTCCCGTTCTGCGACTGCCATCTCGACTGCCCATCTTGACTCGGTCCGCTCGAAGCTATTTGTTCCGTTAATGTCCTAAACTGCCCTGCAACTGTTATCTCCCACCATCTGAAGCAACATATTGTTCTCCTATAAGTGCATATACTCCTGTTTCGTGTTTCCTAGATTTGTTAGGGTCCAGTGCTTTTGAAAAAGCCAAGGAGGTCTCCGCTACTCATTGCAGAGTGCTTTAGTTCCGAGTTCCAGAGGTCCGCTATGAGACTACATCCAAGCCATGGATTCACCTGCCAGTACTACTTCGTCGTCCGACCTCTATTCAAACTCGGAGCCAGCGAATAACGAATCACAGTCACATCCTTTGCAGCACGGACTATCGCTGAGGCAGACATCGCAATCATTGTTGGAAGATCTAATGTCCGAATCCGTAGGGTCAAGGCGATCAAATTCCCCTCCCACCATAGAAGGAGATAGAGAGGAGCCGCTCTCCAGATCTGGAGGAGGCAGCACTTCCGTAGCTGCGGTACACAATGGACATTCTCCGAATGTATACCACAAACGGAAGCGAGGTCATGACCAATCTCCTGCAAGCTACGTACTAGGGAAGCCATTTTCTCTGGACAGGGACTATGCCGGGGTTCATCCAAATAGTGCTGGTAGCCGCCACCCTTTGAAACCCGATCTCTCCGGTAATGGATTTGAAGCACCCATGGATAATTGGTCAAGTAACAAGCGATCCAAGACCGACGAACATGACGCTACGCCTACAGGAACGCTTGAAATTCCATCTCCATCGTATGTTTTGCCCGCTGAGCTTTGGCAGTATATTTTCTGTTTCGTTCCACCAGTCTCGCTTGGGCGCCTGCTCCGTGTTAATCATGCTTTTAATGCATGTCTTACTCTAGAGAAAGCCAACGAGAGCCAGCCGGTGCCCTCCCCACGTGGCGTGGTGAAGCCGATGAGTGCACAGTCCGTTTGGGTGGCTTCGAGGAAGCGCTTTTGTCCGGGACTGCCAAAACCGCTCCGAGGCCTGCAGGAACTAGATATGTGGAGACTCCTTCGCGGCCGTAACTGTCAGGTTTGTGGTGAGAACAAGGTTCTTAGTTTCAATTCCAATTCAGATAATCCATGGAATTCTGGACCCGGGGACAAGGGTGTAAGGGTCATCTGGCCCTTTGGTATTAGATGCTGTGGTCAATGTTTACAGACCAGCTCTGAAAAGGTTTCTCCCACCATTTGAATCGCACTAGAAATATCTTGACAGTTACGAGCTAATTGTGAAATCAGGAGGTCAACCTGCTTCTCTCGTCTAGCTTTCCATCGTTTCTGTTACCAGCACTTCCTTTTGCATTGATATCACCCTCGAACAATTTCATTACCAACAGTGTTCTTCGCGGCAATACACCTCCGCCAACACTGCAACTGATAAAGCATTACCACAAGCCACATATTAAGGAAATCAAGCGGCAACTTGACGACGTAAAGGAATTAGGACCTGCTTCTGCCGAAGAATGGATCAAAGGCCTCGATGGAGAGGGTAAGGAGCGGATCAATGATTCCATACGTTGGGAACAATGGGAAGCTAAGGGAGGGCTGAAGAAAGTCAATCAACGTCCTCACCTAAAGGCTCTGGCCATCACTGGTCCCACTAACGCTGTGCCAAGCGCCGTGAGTACTAAAGGGGATATTCAATCTGAAAGATCGACTCCTCAAAGTATTCCAATTTCCACAAAGTATAGTGGTGAATATGGCAGCCCTGCTCCGTCTCTTTCCATGGACTCCCCATATTCCACACATAACTTCTCATGTAAGCTCTTAGTCCTACGTTCGAAATCTCCTAAGTCGCGGTAATTTAATTTATTCCGAGTAGCATCGTTTCAGCCACCTTGGACAGCTGCTGCACCGTTTCCGGATAGTATTTTACAGCGTCCCCAGGTTGCATTTCAGCAAGCTCGACCGGAACGTAATATCCGGGATGTCAACGAAGCCAAAGCAGCCCGACGAGCAGAAATAGAGCGCCGTTGCATATCCCTTGAACCGCCCTTGCTTCCGGGCGTTCTAGGCCATATGGAGTCGTTCCAGGCTGCCATTCAAATCTCGCAACCCCTCACAGACCAAGCTTGGGAGGTTCTGAAGCCTCGTCTTCTTGCACAACGGCCTTATGCGGAGAGGAGGGAACAGGAACGGATCCAGCAGAGCCAGATCATTCAGGCCGAGTATAAGCAGCGGCGTCAGCAAGAAGCGCAGCTGAAAGAGACCAAGGAAACTTTCGACCGTGAGTGGGATAACCTTCAGAGCCCTGTCCGGAACCGAATTAGCGCAATAGCTGATGAGAGAATTGACTATGCGTGGGCCGGTGGCAAAGGTATCACTAAAGATACATGCCCAAAATTTGCGGCGGACGTATTGTTATATGTTCGACGACGATTTTATGGAGACATCGCCCAGGAGGATGAGGCCGCTGCCGCGGGTGATGAATCCATCAAAAGCGACCCTCCCAGTGGAACCCCCACTCGAAAGTTGATACTGGAGAACATGAAGTGGCTTTTTGATACAAAGATCAAGCCGTTGACTGAACATTTTCAGAAGGAATTGTTTCTTTGCAATGGATGTGACGGAAACTTCAAATTCTATGGCTTTGAAGGTGTAATACAACATTACGCCGCAAAGCATACAACCACGCTAAGTATGGGCAGTGTGGTGGTCCATTGGCGGGCTGAGTGGCCTGAACACCCTCCGTTCAACTCCAATCCTAGTGTGGCCAAAGCCGCTTATTACA
>JAABUP010010067.1_pt1 | contig 11308 bp, 7 predicted proteins | sample 5559201 | NCBI WGS metagenome assembly JAABUP01 (sample SAMN10711887, study PRJNA513373) | rock metagenome | isolation source: Antarctica rocks | place: Antarctica | reverse complement strand
CGTGGGACTGGGTGGCGCGGGTGAGAAAGGACCGATACTTGCAAACACTACCGTGGGAGGCTTCGCGGTGGACGACTTCTATCTGGGTATATTCGGCATCAATCCCAAGCCGACAAACTTCACGAGCTTCGATGGGCCGTCACCGAGTTTCATGACGCAGCTCAAGGAACAGAAATACATCGCGAGCGTCTCCGCGTCCTATACTGCGGGCGCGCCATACCGCTTCTCCGGCGTGCTGGCCAGCTTGACATTGGGCGGGTACGATTCGAGCAAATTCGTGGAGAACAACGTGGAGTTCGACTTCGCCGCTGATAACTCGAGGGATATTGTCGTTGGCGTGCAGTCTATCAACACGCCATCTGTGAACTCCTCGAACCCGGTCGCCACCGAATTGCTACCGGGCGCGATCTACATGTACATCGACAGCACGGTGCCACAGATCTGGCTGCCCCTGGAAGCATGTAAGGTCTTCGAGTACGAGTTCGGGCTTGTGTACGACAACACTACGGAGCTGTATTTGGTCAACGACACGCTTCACCAAAGCCTGCTGCAGAAGAACGCCAGCATCACGTTCAGTCTCGCACAAAGCACGACAGGAGGTAACACGGTGGAGATCACGTTACCATACGCCTCATTCGACCTTACCGCGTCACCGCCATACCAAGGCCTCACGAATCAGACACGGTACTTCCCACTCAGGCGGGCCGCCAATGAGACCCAGTATACCATTGGCAGGACCTTCTTGCAAGAAGCCTATCTGACCGTCGATTGGGAAGCGCAGCGTTTTAATGTGTCGCAAGTGGTGTGGAACGAGGGTGCGCAGACAAGTCTTGTCGCCATACCTCCTTTCACGGGTCAGAGCACCACGAGTAGTACCAACCAGAGTTCCTCCAGCGGTCTCAGTGGTGGCGCAATCGGCGGCATCGTAGCTGGCATTGTCGCCATCCTTGCTTTATTGGCTCTTCTGCTTTTCTGGTACCTCCACCGGAAGAACCGCGCCGCGAAGGCCAAAGCAGCCCAGGAGGAGAAGCTGGGCGAAGTCGAGCGAAACTCCGATCTCAGTGCTGCCGATGCCAACGCTCGCGGCAGAGAGCAGAACGTCTTCATCAAAGCGGAGCTGGAAGGTTCTATGCCGGTCGCTGCAGCAGACGCAGAGTCGGAGCACAGACGACTGCTCTCCTCGAACGGCTCCGGAGCGCCCGCGACACCAGGCACAATCGGCGCGCCTTCGTCACTCAACTACTTCCCGAACCGCGGCAGCTCGGCATACTCGCCTTCCACCCCGACACCAGGCGAAGGAACGCAATCGAGTTCGCACAGCGACAGCAACGGCACTTACCAGACGCACTCGACTATGCTCTCGCCGCTGTCGCCTTCCAACGCGAGCGAAGCGGACAGCAAAGAACGGCAGATCTACGAGATGGCGGGCGATATGCCGACGATCAAGGAGAAGGACGGCAAGGCGCTGAGCGAGAAGGAGGCCATGGCGCGCCGGGAGCGGATATACAATGGTGTTGACTCGCCTCCGCGGTCGGCCGTGGCTCTCGACGAGCCGTCCGCGGAGCAGCCTCGGGAACGACGGACGGTGAACCCGGAAGAGGTTGTCATGACGGACAGGCTGGCGCCGCCGGAGAACGACAGTCTGGTGCGGCATCGGGCTTTCTCGTTTGAAGAGCTGAGGACGCAGGGGGCGAAGACTGAGGGGACGAGTACGAGTGCGAGCTCGGACGACCTCTATACGGCGAGATGAAAAGGGTGAGCTACCTTAGTATTGGATGCTTGTTGGTCATTTTGGTAGCGCGGCGTAAGGCGTTGAATTGGATGAAGATATCAGGAGCCATTCGCTTGGAGGGTGGTTGGGGATCTTTTCGTATGTGATGTGACGACAACGTGTATCTACCCTAGTGTCTATATCCCACGAAGCAGTCACCCAAAGCCTGCATCCAAACCAGATCGTAAGATGAACTCGCCTCATGACAACATGAAGGCCGTCGTTCAATCTCCGCCCCACTTCATGTCGTCTTTGTGCCTGCATGATCGAGTACGACGTCACTCGAGGGGCATTGTACATTTGTCAATGATATTTCGCCCGTCTGCTCGTGTGAGCTTCACATCCAACCCGTTCGTTTCACAAGCCTATATCGGGTTCACAGCAGCTACACTAAGTTGATAACATACTCCCCACTCCCACCGTCAACATGTCCGCAGAATACGAAGGCCAAGACCCCATCGCCATCGCGCAACAAGCCGAGCGAGACCTCAACTCCAACGCAGCCAAAACCGGTGCCTCGACGAAAGCTCAGGGAACCGTCGTGGTGCCAATGCCAGCGATAGCAGTACATTCTCCCCAATCGCCAATAGATGGCAATGGCATCGACTGTGTATGGACCCGAGCTGACCCGGTACTTATCTCGCAGCAAACGAATCCGGCGTCGACCAGAACGTCGAGAGCAAATTCCCGGGCTCGACCGTGACCTACGGCTCCTCGGCGTCAGGCGCAGGCGATAACCGCGAGATCCCCGTCTCAGAGGGCGGGGACGTGAACCCGGATACTGGCAAGTACGTGCCAGCACCCTCTTAACCCCCCCACCCTCACCCCGTCCCCACCCCTTCCCCGGGCGGAAATGAAGCTGACAGAGTGGGCCCTGTTCCAGACTCTTCAAAGCCCGCGACTACGAAGGCCTCGGCGGCCCGGAAGACAAAGCGCAAGCCTTCGCCGAAGCGCACGGCGGCGACAACGCTGTCCGGGGCAATATCCGGCAGCAGGGCGAGAGCGGGGCGCTGCGGGACGAGGCGAGGGATGGGCCGTCGGGCCAGCCGGTGTCGTCGAGTGGGCCGGGTAAGTCGGGTAGTGGGCTGGACAGTGGGCCTGGGGCGTCGAATGATAAGGGGACGGGGTATAGTGGGACGGGACCGTGAGGGTTGGGGAGAGGGGTGTGAGGGTGTTGAATAGGTAGGTTGGTGTATGTTGGATGTTGTGCCCTTCATCCTGAATCGCGTCTCAAGTACGAACCTGGACGGCATTCTTTGGCTTGAACAATGCCATTGGGCAGACTACACGCGTTCTATCAGTCTTCCTATCATACACTCGCAGTCCCAAACCGAAAGCACGCGACCAGCGCCTGACCTTACCAGCCTTCTTTGCCAAAACCCTCCCAAACAACACCTATCGACACAGCACACTCTCATATATCCACCATCATCTTTAGTAGTAACTGTGTCGATCCCGATGACTCCTAACCGGCACATAAGCAGTCGGAGGCGGCACACTCCCATTAACCGGCCGCCCATACCTCCCACCACCACCGCCAGGGCTCGACGACGAAGACCCAATATCAATACTACTAATCTCCCTCGCCAACGCATCGTGCGGGTGCGGTAGCCCGTACTCATGCTCCATCTGCTGTCCCATCGGCACATTCGGCGCCCCTCCACGACTTCCATAAGCCGGCCGACCTTCGGTGAACCCGCGACTGTACTCAGCCTGCGCGTACGGATCCGGAACCCCACCGCTGCCGCCGGGAGAGTAAGCCTGGAAATTCTGGTGCTCGCGGAGCGGTTCCGGCCCGGGACTGCGAGCGCTATTCGGGTTCCGCTTAAGAAGTCGATTGCGTCCCGGAGCTGAAGGCGGAGTTTCGGCTTCGGAAGCAGAGGCGCTTTTCATCCGCATATGGACTACGGTGTCCTTGCTCAGACGCCCGCTGGACGTCGGAGTTCCGTTTGCGCCGCGAGGGCCGATATCGCGATCGCGGCCGAGTCCGTAGGTTTTGTTTGGGGTCTTCTTCTCCGGCTCCGGCGCCCAGGCTTCGACGGGGAGGTGGTCCGAGGGATCGATTTCTTGGCCGTGCCAGTTGACGATGGGGCCCTGGGACTCCTGCCGCGGTGGCTGAGCGCTGGGACGCGTATGGTAGGGGGTGTGCGGCGACGCGCCCATGGGTGAGGCGCGGGGTGCGTTGGGGTTGTATGCGTCGAAGCTGTCGGGCGAAAAGGGCACGCCGCTCGATGGAGGCCGGCTGGTGTCGATGGGCGATGGTTGGGTAGAGGTAGGCTTGCGTGTTGTGGGTGTGCGATTGGTGGCTTGCGGTCTGCGTGGTTGCGAGGTCGATAAGGGGCTGTTGTCGGTGGTCTCGGCGGATCGGACGGGGTATTGCAGGTTATACGAGCTCCGGGCCTGCAGGACTGGCTGCTCTGGAGCAGGTGGGGGGCGCGGCGAGAGCGCTCGAGGCTGGATCAGCGGTGGTGCATCACGGCCGCGGTAGTCGTGTTGGTACGGCGCCGGATCGTATGGAAGTGGAGACGTCTCACGTGGTCCAGCATGTGGCAACGGACTCCGTGCTCGTGCTACCTCTTGCGACAAGGGGTGCGGTCGAGGCGGTGTGTTCGCGTATGGGTCCGCGACGTTGGGACGCGCGGGGATTGCGCGGACCATTCCACTTCTCTCGTGAGGCGGGGTTGATTGACCTGGGACAAGGCCGGGTGGTATACCCTCATAGAAATTTTGGCCAGGCGGAGTACCGTAGGCGTCCATTGATTGGCCTCTCTGCGGGTGCCCCCGCGACGGCGTGTGTTGCGACGGTGCGTATCGACGTTCAACTCCTTGCAGCGGGGAGGCACTCGGCACCGAGTGATGCCGTGAGCCTGGTGGTGTGGTACCATACGCTGCAACCGGCGAGTATTGGTGAGTAGGCGCATATTGCGGTACGATAGGTGCGCTGTTGCTGTGCATCGGAGGCGGTGGAGGCGCACCGTCATCAGTGCCCGAAGTCGTCGGCCGGTCGTCATAAGCGTCTCCGTATTCTTCCTGCCACCCCGGAGGCACATCATTTCGTCGCTGTCGCAGGCGATGATGTTGATAGTCAAGATCTGGTATAGGCTCTGCAAAGTCTGTTCTCAATTGGTAGCCCTCGTCGTAGGCCTGCGAGCTCGGCCGCTGTATAGGAACAGCGGGTGCTGAGTATGAGTGAGGCAAACCCGTGTGGCTCTGAGGTCTTGGCTGCCATGGAGCTGGCTGCGCGGCTTGAGCATGCGTGGAGCCTACACTTTGGTACGTCGGCGTTCGCTGCCGATTGCTGGGCGGTAGCTCGGGCAAGAAGTCAAGCTGCTGATATGGTTCCTCGTATGGCTGCTCCTCCAGATACTCCTGTGGCTCGTCGTACTGCTCGAAATGCGGAGCTTGCTGGCTTGGCACTCGCGAAGGAGCGCCATACGAGGCACTGTGACCAGCGTATGGTGCTGCTGGTGGAGGAGGCTGATAGCTTACTGGCTCCGGCGGCATAGAGTTGGCTCGAGAGGGGACTCCCAAGTCTCTCGGTCCATGTTTCGCTCGTCCGGGCATAGCTACTCCCATCTCGGGTATGGCGTCTGGTGTCGTTGTGCCGCTGTTGGGGTTCGTAGGCAGCGGTCTCCTCTTTACGCGGCCACTGCCACTGCCCCCAACGCTCTGCTTGAGCGTGTCTTCCTCTCCCCCAACACTCTCACTCCGTGTTTTCTCCGGCTTCGGTCTTGAATCGTAGTAGGTCAATTCAATCCGAATCTCGCCCGCATATTTGCCCTTGCAGCTCAAGCCTTGCCATCGATCGGCTTTACCACCACCCGGCACCAAGACGTCTGCCAGGCTGACCCACGCCTCACCAATCAGATCCGTCTTCTTGTCTTCGCTGAAGGCGGAGATCTTGAGGTTGTTGTAGTCGGGCGAGTCGTGCACGGTGAATCGGAGTTCCTGGTCCCACCTCGGTGTCTGTCCGCCTCGCTTGTCCGTCTCCGTCTTCTTCGCCTCCTTGCCCAGACGTGCTGCACAGTACGGGTTCTGCTTGCCCATGGTCCGGCGATTCGGCAGGTTCTTCCCTCGGTCGACGATCATCACGAGTGTGCCAATCTCTGGTCCGTCGACGGTCATGTCGGCGAAGATGCCGGCCGTGTGCATCCCGTTAGGGCCGTTGGGGGCGACATTGGTCGCCATACTGGGCGGTAGGTAATATCAGAGAAGTAGAAACGTCGTTACATTGGCGAGATATGTCGTCGGGCTGTTGACGGTCGTTGCATCGTTGTTGTTTATTCTGCGGCCGTTGAGCGCTTGGACGCTCGCGAGTGAACTACCTCAACTCTATTCTATTCTCTGACCCTCGTGGCGTTCCTGTCATGGTTGGCGATGTGCAACATCAACATCGGCATCGAGGGTGTATTGATTATGTCTGGGAAAGCAGCATGCAACATGAAGTCGTTGTCCTTGCATGCAACGTTTGATGCATGACATGAAAGACGGATGCACGTGAATTATAGGCCCCGCGCCCAGGCCCACCACGCGTTCATATTACGCAGACAGGCTCGTCACACAAACAGACATCACCGCGGCATGGCATCGCTCGTTCAGAGACTCATGGCGCGCGGCCAACATGTAGGCTGAGTCTTGTCAAAGACGTGACGGCGTTGGAGGGAAGGCAACCCGAGCGAGGAAGTAGTGAATGTGCTGACTTGGGCGATGAGTTTCATTGCCGTCTGATGTCGCCTACACGTACTAACAGACGAGAGCATGACCTGCTGACGACGAGGCGAATTATACCGAAAGCATATTCATCCGGCGTCAGGGGAAGACAGCTACGCTTTCCAGGCTCCCCTACAGACCGCGTCCACTTCGCTCCGAAACAAGGACTAAAGTCACTCTCTCGCTACCCAACTCTCTCGTCACCTCCCCGGCATTGGACTCCAATTCTCAGATGTCACTCTCGCCTTCTTCCGCCGTACTTGCGACTGGCCTACGACTCGCGGTTGAGGACACTTCCGCGCTTTCCCAGGCGGAAAGTATCGAGTTGGGGGGCACTGTGAGTGTGAGTCAACATTTCGGATGCTTCAATTTTCAAGTTGATGAGATGTGGAAACGTACGCGAGGTCCGCCAGATACTTTCGGGTTGCGAGTCGCAGGACGATCGTCTCTATGGCGGTGTGTGACTGCTGCGTTGGCTGCGGCAAGCAATCTTTGAAACCATTCGGTCAAGGACGCCAAGATTGTGGCGACGTGGAACGGGATGGAGTGATGCGGTGGGTCGCTGGCAGGCTCAACGTCTTCCAGCGGGTTGGTCGGGAAGGCCATGATAGTGCCGGCAATGGCGATGACCAGGGCGAAGGTGTTCAATTCCATGATGAAGATCTGCTTTGCTTTGGGTGCGGGTGGGTTGCTGGTATTGTTCCGACGGTCAAGATTGATCTATAGAGGAGTGCGCAGATACCAGGACACCAAACGATATATACGTCGACCTGAAGACCTCAGCCGCGGTCACCTCATGGTGCTCCATGGCGCGATGCTGTATCCCGCAGCAGTGAGGACATCAAAAGTTGTGGCTCATGGCAGCAATTAAATTCGATGTACGTCGAGGACATGACGACGCACGACCGACTCCGCGGCAGCCAAATGGAAACGCACACCGAGAGCTAGGTACCAAACGAGTCGTTACCTATTACTCTTCAAAGATATTCCGAAGAGACACGCGTCTCAATCGCTACACGAAGTATGGCCCAGCGTGAACATGTTCTTCGCCCGACTCAGGCTCCACTCACTCCCGCTGTGTCCTCCAGCTCACAACTCTACCTACATGTACTCTCACAAACCATCCCTGCCCTTCTCCCATAGCTTACTCACTACAACATGCTCAAGCTTCCATTACTACATATCAAGCTAAAGTAGTTACGCACCATGCACACACCGGGAATCTTCACGCTGGGCATCTCCTTCTTCACTTCCCTTATTCTCGCCGAGAGACCGATGCCAGACTACTCTGCATCTCGGTGGCAACTACTGCCGCATCCGATCCCGTCTTCGCAGCTGGGTTGAGGCATTTGGGCGTCCGGGACCTTGGATACCAGGATCGCCAGTCAACGCACGTCACAACGATGCTAATTCCCCAAGGCACGCTTCTTCCGGAAGTCAAGAGCGCGTACGCTGCGTTCGCGGCTCCATCACTACACACACTTCTGGTGGAGTATGCCGGAGATCGGTCGCCTCGACTCGTGGCTCTGGTGGTTTGGGTCATACACCCAGTGCGGTGCTCCATTCAAAGTCCATCTACTAGAAGACAAGAAGTGGTCCGGAGACGGGTGTCCTTCGACATGAATCTCCCAACATCTATACGCTCTCCTCCAGGCCACCCGAGGAGACCTCTACGGGGCCAGAGATTGACCCACTATGCTGACCCATATTGCTAGCCCTCGGCCTCGACGTCACCTGGCTACCCCTCACCGCCGACGCTGCCAAGGCCCAGGTGCCAGACTTGAAACATCTCGGCCCCAAGTGGAGGGAGTAGACGGACGGGCGTGAGGACGGTTCTACGTAGCAATGACGCGAAATCCCACCGCTCCTCTCGGCACAGGCGCCTCAAGCGTGGGTGACCTAATCGCCTTCCATTCCTGGGAGCCTGGGTGCGACGACGAGGCCGCCTCCAGCCAGCCTTCTCGGTCATCAGCTGTGCTCAGCCTGGACGAGTTGCACCCTGGTAGACCAGTCGCCATCACCTCCACGCGGCCTGGGTACGACGACGCCTCCCGCGAGCCTTTCAGCCCGACCTCCACCGACAGGGTTCAGCGCGTTATTGAACTTCGTCGGGTCCGTGGCCGCAGTGATCTGTACCGTATACTTGGGCCGGTTTCCGGACTTCGAGACCGCGTTGAGCCGTGTCGATTTGAGCGCGATCTGAGGCGTACCTTACTCGATCACGGGCCCGCGCTATTGGCGGCAGGAGCCAGGAGGAAGCGGAAGAGATTGGGGGGCGTCCGTGACGCTGAAGGTAGCGCGGGTGAGGCAGCAGGCAAGATGTATGAGGTAAGCGACGCTGTCTCGGAGTCGTATATGGAGACCAGAGATCGTCGCCTGCTCACGCCAGCTTCACAGCTGCCGGTGGCACTCCCGGCCGCCGACTCGGCGCAAATGCCCCACTGGCCCTACCTTGAACCCTCCGGTGGTCCTCCAGCTCCCGCCGCCGCCTCGTGACTTCATCCTCACTCGCAACCTCCCCACCATCCGAAGCATGCTCCGCCTCCGCAGTCGCGGAATCGATCCTCCCCCGATCCCCAGACGTCCTCGCACCCGGACTCGGCAACAACGACACTATCTCGCCAGCATCGTCCGCAACTCCCTCCACCCAAGCCCGTCGCACCCTCCCCGGAATCACAAGCGCAGGGTCATCAGCCAGAGGACCCCAGTGAGGCGCAATCCACGGACTATCCAGCGAAATGACATTCGCGGGCACAGAGGGCACGGGTCGCGGTCTCGCGGGCGCAGCAGGAGAGCGAGGCGCGGTAATGACTTCCCAGGGCGCGAGAGGGGTTGTGGCATCCAGGAGATCGCGTATGATTGGCTCAGCGACCCCGGGTTCGGGCTGAGGCGTGGGTGCCTCGTCGGGCGTGTCGGAGTCGGAATCCGAGCCTGTGTCGGGTATGAGCTGAGGTCGTGCGGAGGAGGGGTGAGGGAAGTAGGAGGGATGGTCGGTCGGGTAGTCCCAGGGCGCTATGGGTACGATGGGTGGCGGGTAAATCGGGACGCGTGCCGGTTCGACGGGCGGGAGGTCATCGATGTCGGTTTCGGAATCTTCCGAATCCGAGAGGTCCGCGGTCGTCGTTAGACGTGTCTCGCCGATGCCGAAATCGACGTCGCTCCCGTAGTCGCGCTGGGCACGACGAAGTGCCTGTTGGAATCGTGGGATCTCGACAGGAGGGCGTGACCGCGTTGGCGTCCTCGCCATCTCCGAGGAGTATTCCGCCATCGATACCTCCCTCATTTCGCCGACGCCGAAATCCACGTCGCTTCCGTAGTCATGCTGGAGGCGAGGAGCGTCTTGCCTGTTGCGGGGATACCCGTCTGGAACATGTACATGTGGAGGCCTCGGTCCGTGGGACAAGGCGGGATTAACTGGAGCCGCTTCATAGATCGCCTCTCGCTCGCCCATCCGACCGCTACTACTACTAACCGCTGACGGAGTCCGGCCACGATAGAACCGCAAACAAACTCCATGTCGCCCATCTAACCTCCACCGCCACAGCATCGCCCGCGCCTCGTTCTCCAAATCCATCCACCTCCCTCGTCGGATGTCCATCGCGGCGAGTTCGAGAACCATCACGATCGTGCGATCGCGATCGAGATCCGCGAGTTCTCTTCGCGTACCGGCGTAGTAGAGGCCATAGTACTGCGGGAGCGGGAGGTTGTGTATTCGGTAGAGGGCGCTGCATTCGCTGCGGATGCTCGCGGCATTTGTGCTGTAGTGGTGTTCGGGGTGTAAAGGGGTGAGGGCTGGCGTCGCTTCGAAGTGCGGTGAGATTTGAGGGTTGGTGTCGTAGGCGTCCGGTGAGGGACGAGGTGCGGCACACATGGTTGGTCGTAGTCGTATCGGTTATGGTGCCTCGGTGGCATGAGGGATGGATATTCGACTGGAGGTCGCGGAGAGCCAGGTGGAAGGAGAATTTCGATATTCCCGTTTAGGATGTGCGGCTTCGTGTGCGAGCATGTGAACGTGAGTTGATGAAGGTTTCCCAAGCCGTCGGTATACAGCTAGTCATCGCCTTCCTCAGCACATGTCTGTTTCAAGAAGCTCCACTGGACAGCATGCCGTCCCATCCACCCACCATCGCGGTCGATCTCTTCCTCATGCGTTCCTCCTCGCCTGCCCATCCAGCTCCTTCAACCTCTCCACCACCTTCTCCCTCAAATACGCACTTAACCCCAATATTCCCTCATTCGTCACCATCCGATACGTCCCCGCATCCTGATACTTTCCCGTCCCCTCGACAAACTTGCCCTCGCCGTCCAACTCTAAGCTCCCAAGGATATCCTCCGGCCACGCCACGCGCCCGAAATCCGGCGGATTCCGCTGGTCACTGACGTGTATGTAGCCGCCTCGGCCTGCACCTCCCATACCTCCCTGTGCGCTCGCTCCACCCGCTCCGCCCCCGCCTGCGCCACCACCGCCGCTGTAGGTCTTGCGTGTCTTGTCCCGGATGCGACGTTGGTTCGGGAAGGCGTAGCCGCCGGACCCGAGGGAGGAGCCAGCTTGCGAGGCGTACATTGCGGCTTGAGCTTGGACATCGGGGTCGTTGTGGGCGTGCTTGGCGATGACGTGGTGGAGGAGAGGAAGGAAGGTTGGGTTTTCGGTGAGCGAGTCTGGGGTGGGAGGGATTTTGGTGGTGGTGCCGAGGGCGAGGGAGGGGATGGGGGGTGTGGTGGGGAGTAGTGAGAGTAGAAAGGTACCCGAGGGCTGTGATTCGTGGATGTACTGGTGGCTGTCAGTACGAGAGGTGTAGACAAGGGCGTCTAGACGGTGGAGTAGGT
>JAABUP010010065.1_pt1 | contig 11309 bp, 15 predicted proteins | sample 5559201 | NCBI WGS metagenome assembly JAABUP01 (sample SAMN10711887, study PRJNA513373) | rock metagenome | isolation source: Antarctica rocks | place: Antarctica | reverse complement strand
TATCGAAATCACATTGGTAGAATTCGCGCATGCGACCTTTTGTCATTGCAGGCTGATCTCGACGGTAGACTTTGGCGATGTGGTAGCGCTTGATGTGCTGTACTGAAGGGTTCATGGCAAGCCATCTCGCGAATGGGACTGTAAGGTCGTATCGTAGAGAGCAAAGTTCGCCGCCTTGGTCTGAGAGGTCGTAGATGAGCTTGCTGTCCTCACCATATTTGCCAGATAATATTTCTTTGAGCTCAAAGACGGGGCTGTGATTGCACCTGTCTTAGTGGCTGCACATCTGTTGAAGCAAGCTGACTGCTGACGTACGTATCTATTGTGACAGCTCCATGACGCTTGAAGACGTTCGTAATGGCGGAGAAGATTTTGTCACGAATGACCATGTCCTTGCCCTCCCCTGGGTGGTGATTAGTTTCTTACATAGTGATATGTCTAAAGACGTCCAGCTCACAATCTTTCGTCCCCTTGGGAGTCTTTAACTGGAATTGGACCTTCTCCCTCCCCATCTCTGCGTCCGCAGCGTATCTTGGAGTTGTGACAGAAAGGGTGCGGCAGGGGAAAGTGCTGGGGGAGAGGATGTTTGGTTTGTTGTGAAGTACCCTATTTGATCGCACAGACCGAGCAAAGGCTCGAAAGAGATGCCGCATGCAACGTGAAGTCCGTTCTTACATCAGATTCAAAGTAGAATTGTTATGTTTTGAGTCATCCAAGGTTTGTTATTGACACCACTTTGCGCTCTGTGCCACAACGTAGTCTAATTGCGCGTCTGTCTCTATAGCGTGCTGCACTTAGTATCTATCACTGGGACTAAGGTACCTTGGCCTCTACAATAGCATAGCTCCAACCTACGTGTAGAGGCGGCGATGCCTCCTCATCCTGGCCTTGATACTGATCAGATACGGGACAAAGCTCGGAAAGATCTCTTGAACCTGCTCGAAGGTGTATGTAAGGCTTATGCTTAGCGTTATAATGTCAGCAACACGCACTAAGTCTGAATTATAGGTTCGGGGCAAGAAGAATCTGGTGATTGAGAAAGCATTAGCGGGGCCCGTTGGAGTCTTTGTAAAGTTCTCGACTCTTCAAGAGTATGGTGTGGATCGAGTGTTCCTGTTGGAAAACGGCAACGTCGATTCTTCGCAAAAAAATGTAGTGTTCTTAGCTCGAGGGGAAAAGGCAAGCCATACGCAGGCAATAGCTGGTATGTATGTGCTCGAGGCTTCTACTACGTATCCAAGCGACACTTCTACTTGGTTTCACTGGAAGAAGACTCTTGGAGTCGATGCCGCCGTTTTCATCTTCTTTATTTGCGGCTTAGACATGGGATCTTAAAGTAGATTGTGTAGACAGTCTCTTACTCTACCTAGTCAGTCTTGATCCCAAGATGAAGTATCTTTGCGTTTTGCAACACGGTCTTATTGCGTTCTCCTCCGCGCCCCATAGGTTGAGTGCCATCATTACGTGCTGACAATATCTGCAATGTTCAAGACCAGATTAAGCGGATTCAACGTGAAAGCCAGATCGATCATGAGTTCTCCATCTTCTGGGTGCCTAGACGAGCTTTGGTTTGCGACAAGATTCTTGAGGACCAAGGCGTGCTCGGGGACGTCAGCGTTGCTGAGTTTGCGCTTTACTTTATCCCGCTAGAGAGAGATGTCTTATCACTCGAGCTCGAAGAATCGTTCAGTGACTTGTATTTGGTATGGAAGAGCCAGATTGTTCCAACCCGATAATGGTGTGATGTATTTGCTAATACTGCACAGCGAAAGGATCTGACGGCGACGTTCCTCGCTGCGAGAGCTCTTATGCTAATGCAACAGAAACATGGCTTATTCCCAAATATCATTGGTAAAGGTGACGGAGCCCGCCAATTAGCGGACCTTTTGCTTCGGATGAGAAAAGAAGTGGCCGCTGGTGAAGAGTCGAGCTTGAATGGGACTCCTATACTCGGACTGATGCCAAGTGCTACTATAGAAAATCTCATAATTATTGACAGAGGAGTGGACTTTGCCCCTGTTCTTCTTACGCAGTTGACATATGAGGGGCTCATCGATGAACTTGTTGGCATACAGAACAATCAAGCAGATGTCGATACGGCCGTGGTTGGTCCGGCACCATCGGCACCATCTTCTCAAGGTCCCTCGTCGCGAACTGAGGCCCCCGCACAATCGCAGCAAGGGTTGAAGCGGAAGATTCAGCTCGATTCCTCCGATAAGCTTTATGAGCAGTTGCGCGACTCAAACTTTGCCATTGTGGGAAGTCTGCTGAACAAGGTGGCACGTCGGCTAGAAAGTGACTATGAAAGTCGTCATGGCGCAAAGAGCACCTCTGAGCTGCGGGAATTCGTTAACAAACTCCCGGGTTATCAAACTGAGCAGCAAAGCCTCAAAATTCACACCGGGCTAGCCGAAGAAATCATGAAGCACACGCGCTCTGATATCTTCAGCCGGGTTCTTGAGGTCCAGCAAAATCTCGCCGAAGGCACAGACCCATCGTCACAACATGATAGCATCGAAGAGCTCATTGCCCGAGACGCGCCCCTGAATATTGTTCTACGCCTCCTATGTCTCGAATCCTGTGTAGCGGGCGGCATCCGCCCGAAGGATCTAGAGAACTTCAAGCGCCTCATCCTGCACGCGTACGGCTACCAGCACCTCCTAACCCTCGATGCGTTAGAGAAGATGCAGCTCCTCCAATCCCGCACCTCCGCCAGCGCTCTCCTGATCCCCGCTGGCACAGCGGGCGGCTCAAGAACGAACTACACCTACCTTCGTAAAGTCCTCCGCCTCATCGTCGACGAAGTCAATGAACAAAATCCCAACGACATTGCCTACGTCTATAGCGGCTACGCGCCGCTCAGCGTCCGCCTCGTCCAATGCGTCATCCAGAAACAGTACCTCCTCTCTATCACCAAAGGAAGCAATGCCAGCAACGGCATCAGCAACGCCTCACAAGGCTGGGCTGGGTTCGAAGACGCCGTTAAGAGCGCGGGTGGCGCTACCTTCAACAGGAAGCAGAGCGGCGAGGACAAAGCGATCAAGGCCAGGCAGACTCTCGCTGGGACCGGAGGGCGGAAGACGGTCGTGGTGTTCTTTCTGGGTGGGATTACGTTTACGGAAATTGCGGCGTTGAGATTTATTGCGAGGCAGGAGGAGGCTAGGAGGCAGATTGTTATTTGTACGACGTCGATTATCAGTGGGAATAGGATGATGGACGCGGCGATTGAGAGGGGCGACTTCAGTAAGACGTAAAGCTGCTAGCTAAGGTAACATTGGTATACCCGAACTTGTCTGAGCACATGACACTCGCAATAGTCGCAAGAACGCCGTCAACGCCGTCAACCTCTGCCCTACAAATCCGCCTCCCCCTTCGTCCTCTCACCATGCACTAACCCCCACGCCCTAGCCTTTTCCCGTCTCCTTAGCACCCCCAATAGCTTGCTCCGAATCTAGCTTATCTACGCATGTCCTACACATCTCCGACTTCACGATGCCAAAGCATACCGGTTCCGTACATTGTACGCTTGTTCTGTGTGCCAGGTAACACCAGATGAATTTCTTGAAGTGTGAACCGCAGCATGTGTGGGTGTAGGTTATGTCTTCGCACATTGTTGGGTTTGTATGTGATGTGTTTGTTTAGGTGGTACTGTGGCGAGGAGAGTTGCCAACGGATGGAAAGGGGAAGGTGGAGGGTTTTATAAGCATGCTGGATGTGTGCTTGAGGGTGTTTGATTATGACACGTTATGGTGATGGCAGGTGCGCGTGCGCGCCACATGAGATGTTGGGTAGATGAATTGTGGTATGACACGATTAAGAGGGCTAGTAAATTGATTGCTATGCTTCTAGAAACAGAGGCTTCTATGCAAAAAACAAATACCAATATCCTCTAGCCAATTTTTTGCACCCTCTTCGAACTAGATTCAGTCTTCCATCAAGCAACGCAATGACTGTATTCACGCCAAATGCCGAGGAACCATCATCACATCGGCCATCAAGCCGTAGTGATCCGTCACAAAGTCCAACGCTCCATAACTCTTCGTCTTCGCCCTCTTCGCCTCTTCCACCTTGACCCCCACCCCTATCCTTTCCAGATTCCTAACCTCGACTCCTCCACAATAGAGCATCTTGTCCATCCGTTTGGGCCCAAACCTCTTCCGCGTCTCCCGAGGCACTTGATGGCCCCAAGTGTAGGCCCCTTCGCAGTCTTCTTGCCCGCCGAGCTCAAGATATGCATCGTTGAGAGCGTTCTCGATGTGTAGTTTGCGGTCAAAGGGCTAGATAGCGTTGCAGTCACCGGCTAATATACCTGCCTACACTTCGGATGAGTGGAGTTGTCGCGCCACAGCGGCGACTTGACCGGGCCGGAGAGGTGGATCTGCCTCGAGTGATTCCAGATGCGTGTTGCACAGTCCGAGGATCTTGGACTCTGTCATAGCCGGTAACGCGACGTTCACATCTACGAATAAGCCATCACGCTCCATGGCCGTCTCGTAGTGTACCCTGAACACTCCGTCGATCCACAGCCTCTTGTCTATCAGTGTAGTTGTGCGGTAGTACTTATTCTCCCAGTTCTTGTTGTCGACACCTGTGAGAGCATAACGGTCACGTATCCATTCGGAAGCTTGACTCAAATTGAGGTCATTGATGACCATTTCTTGGAGGAAGATGATGTTAGGGACGTCGGCTGGGACTGAAGCAATAAGTCCTCCGAGATATTTCATACCGCGGTCATCCGTATAGGACCAGCTGCGGCCTGCGCGTCGATGTTCCAGGTGATTAGCCGGATCATCGACGGGAGCATGCTTGATGGCTCCAGGTCTGGCAGGCGGGCATTCTGTGATTCTTGCCATGTGTGATTCTTGCCATGTTCCATCGTTAGCAATATATTAGACCTGAGCCATGGGTTTGAGCTGAGAGTCGGACGGTACTCGCTCCGACTCCTTGTCCATTTTGCGGGTGAAAATGGCTCCCAACCCTGGGTCTGGTCATGTGACCCTCATTCTGAGTGCTGAGAAATCCTTCAGCCAGTAATTGACATCCAAGGCGGTCAGTACCGCACCTAGTCTGCAGCAATATTGACAATAAATCTGGTACATGTACATAAACTGTTCAAGATTATTTACGCGTTCAGAAGAGTTGGCATGGAAAAGACACATCAACCATGAGACATTGACGTCTCACAGCGCCGTCCTCTTGCCCAAAATCCTTGGATGATTACTGTGATGTTGAGGTGCCTGAGCGTCTGTGTCCCGACCAACTCCAGAGTCTCTTGTTGCATTCGATAGTAACCGTCTGACCGAAGCTTGGCCGAAGCTGACTGTAGCTGATCCTCAAGCGTCGAAAGTGACCTTTCAAAAGACTTATGCTAAAGTCTTAAGGGGAGCTTTTGATAAGAAATCGTCCTGCCAAGGTTTGTATGCACGGACGTCTTACTTTGCCGCCTCGCGCTTCGAGGGCATCGCTACCGACACCTCTCCTTTCCATTACTGCGGAATCCATGCTTCATGTCATATCTATGGGACAATGAAATACTCGAAATTCGGAACTAGCAGAATTTGTGACCATCTTGCAAAGCAGGCTCATGATGTGCATCCTCAGAAGAAACAGACATCCTATGTTTGCGGTCCTGTATTCTTGGCGTACTCCAGTGCTTTGCTCAGATCATCATGATGTGATGATGAGATTCACTCCGATGTTGTTTACGGAAAGGATGTAAACAAAGTTATTCGAGCGGTAATCAACAACAACATTGAAGAGGTGTATCCGGCTTCAGCACCTCTGTTTTCTGGTACAATCTCTACTATCTGGGGTCTTCTTGCTTTCAAACCTCTCTAGTCAACCTGCTGGAGTCTTTGAGATTGATTAATTCCTTTCTTCAGTCTTTCTCAATCGACTTACTCGTACCTTGAGCCAGCCCAGTGCCAATTGTCCTACCTTCTTCACTTATCTTCCTACCAGCTGGTTGAGTCCAGTGTTTCTTCGCAACTTTTCACAAGATGACTCCTTCAAAAACCAAGAAAGCGCTTCCATCGTCGACGTCTACAATATTCCCAGACCAACCAACCAACCACACCCAATGGCAGACAGCTATTCAACGGGTCAAGCTCCTGTACCTCAAACGACAGTACAAGCAATGTGTTGCTCGTTGCACTCAGCTCTTGTCAGACAGCAAGGGAAACGTAAGTGCGGTATCTCAAACGAACCTTGCCCTACTCATATCACTAACAAGGTCTGGGCCCAGATCCACCCACTCCACACAACCTTCCTCCACTCCTACGCAGCCCTCTCCTACGAGCTCATCGCTCGCTCAACTCACAACCTCTCCACAGCCAAGCTACCCACGCTCAACCTCGCAAAAGAATCTTACCACGCGGCAGCGGCCTCTCTACCTCAACCCGAGTACCTCGCCACCGACGAAGAAGGCTCGAGCACACCATTCTCAGACACTTCTTCCACCGCCTGCTCTTCAGACGCCGAACTGCCCACATCAGACGATAACAGCCCTAACGACCCCACTAACTCCGACAACCACAACTCCCAATCCACCTATCCCTCTTCCAGATCATCAACCTCCTCCACCTGTTCCCTCTTCGCCGACGTCCCCAAACCGTCCCCCCTCCGCATCCACAAAGCCGTCCACTTCGCCCCCAACTCCTCTCCCCTCCCTCCCTCACCATCACCCTCACCCCCACCTCCACCTCGACCGCGCCCCCTCTCCCACATCTCCATAACATTCACCCCCACAACCAACACCTGGCTCCACACGCGCTCCCTCAACCGCTACAACGCCCACCTCTCCTCCTTCGCCTCCATGCTCTCCACTCACACCCACACCATCAACATTTTGATCAACAGCACGAGCGAGGCGCAGACGAGTCGTCATAAAGAACAAGCCAACACTCGTGCCATCAGCGCGAGCAGTGGTGAAGAAGAAGAGGAAGGTAGGGAGAGGGAGGAGAGGGTTAGGATCGAAAGGGGGAGGGCGAGGGGGTGGAAGAGGGAGAGGTTTGCGCCGGGGCGGTATGAGGAGTTATGCGCGAGGGCTTTGGCGGAGTTGTGAGATACGAGCCGGTTCAAAGGATAGGGTGGTCTATGGGGCGGGACTGAGGGTGAGGGTGAAGGTGAAGGGTTTGCCATGAGTGGAGAGTGGACAGCGAGCATACTGAGGTCTATGGGGGTTGGACTGAGGGATGGAGGTGAAGGATGAGATTATGACTGGGATTGAGCTGATGAGAAACGCGATAGATTAGGATGGTCTCTCTGGTTTTGCTTTTCTTTCTGCACATGGACGTCTTCCTGCGACGATCAATATTTTCGTAAGCATTCCTGCTTTCGGCAAATTGTCTCCGTGTTTTCTGTGCGTGATGTTGCGCGAGCTACGTTCGAGACTGGATCTGCATGGGCAAGCAGGTCGTATTTCACTGCGCCCCGTATTGATAGGAAATCTACACGTGTTCATGCAACGCTGATGTATGCTGAAACTCATAAACTCGAAGTCTGAGACAAAAGATGGAAGTACTGTCTTCATAGGGTATCGCAGTGATGAGAATCATGCAGGGGTATGTAAGGGACCGTAGCGCGCTCGTGCCATGAGTAAGAAAAGGTGCCCTCCCCAGCCTACGACCCACTCATACTGTGCCTATTTGCTTTCTCTGTCGCCGTTTTCTCGACCTTGGCCCTCTCCTCCTTCTCTTTCACCTCCCTGACCTTCGCCAGCACCACCTCCCTGAAAATGGCGCCCCTGGCAATCTTACTCAAGCTCTTCTTCTTCGGACTCTCGCTAGTCGCTAGACTTTTCTGAGCAACACCAGAGCGCCCCGCCAACGCCTGTCCGGCCGCCTCGCCACTGTTGGCAGGGACGTCAGCTTCGCCAGGGACGTCTTCTTGCTCGTCCTCCTGCATCTTAAGCGTCTCGATGCGATTGGCAAGCCTGACAAGCTCGATGCCACGCTTGAGCCGCGCTTTGGCCATGTACGCGCGGATCTCGGGCAGCAAGTTGTGCTCGGTGGCCGTCTTGCCACTTAGCCAGACGTGCTGGAGAGCTTCTTCGCTGGTTGCTCGATTTCTGGGATCGGGTTGTAGGAGGCGTGTGATGAAGTCTTTGGCGTCTTTGCTGACGTCTTTCCAGTATCGCTCGTGGAATACTATGCGGGCGTGCTTGCATTCATCGATAAGGTCGGCTAGACCTTCGCTTCGAAACGGGGAGTAGCCGCAGAGGAGGGTGTAGGTTATGACGCCTAGTGACCACATATCCACGGGTGTTCCGTGGCCCTGCTTCAACATTACTTCAGGGGCTGCATAGCCGAAGGAGCCCGCCATCGTGGTGAGGACTTGTTCTTTAGAGTCAAGCATCTTGGCGATACCGAAGTCGGCAAGGACGAGGGAAGATTGGGCTTCGGGAGTGAGGTATAGGAGGTTTTCTGGCTTCAGGTCTGTAAAGCAATTAGGATGTACGAGAAGAGGTATTAGATTTATGCATACCTCGATGAACTACGTTATTCCGGTGCAGGTAGCTGACCGCTTCAAGCACCTGTCTAATGGTCTGCGAGGCATCTCTTTCGGTAAACTTGCCATACTCGCAAATTCTATCAAACAGCTCCCCGCCAGTGGCAAGTTGAGTGACGATATAGTACTTGTCCTACATGCCATACAGCCATCAACAGTTGCAGAAACATAACATGGGACCGAAAGACGTACTTTTGATTCAAACCAGTCATGAAAGCGGACAATATGCGGGTGCTTCAGTCGTTGCAGCATTTGTAACTCATCATAGACCATCTGCTCGTTCCCTTTGACATTCTTCTTGAGTATGATCTTGACCGCGACCTTCCCAGCTGGACAATCCGCCTCTCGTACGATACCGTAGGTCCCTGCTCCTAAGGTCTTGCCAAACCTGTACTGCGATCTGCACACTTGATTCAGCTTTGACTTGAGTTATGCGAGCAGTGTCCGAGACCTACTTCTTATCGTAGCTCTCTGGCTGCCCGTGCAGCTTGTTCAGCATGTTTGAGACTGTATGAAACATGGGCATTAGCTTCTTACGGTGACATATTATGCCGATAGAAAGTATTGTTCGAAAGCATGAGGATATGGCAGCGCGCAGATTCCCGCACCGTGTGCTTGTGAATGCCGCAGGGGAGGTGTACAAGCTCCACTAGTCTTCCGCCTCAACAGCTTCTTGCGATGTTCCTCAGACATTGCAACGGTAAAAATAAAACTTAAGTATTGCCATATGGCGAGGAGGTATGTAGATGTAAAGTGTGGGAGAGGTTTGCATCTGCTTAGACTTACAACTCATGCTGGTGGCTTTCCCTTCCCAGAGCGCTCCTTCCAAGTCCAGTGGACTAAAGGCCTCACTTTCAAGCTTCGCTGACCTCGGGGGATCAATCCACGACTAGATGGGATTGACTTGGTGCACCGACGGAACGGTGTATGAAGCCAGGTGAAAGAAGCCGCTGTAGATCCAAGGCTGCGCTGTGCCAACTCACCATTGACAGCATTCACCTGCGGGACCTAGTCTCGATCATTAAGGGACGATCAATATTGGATGTTCATTAAGGGTCGTGTTGGTCTCTTAGTCGCCGTCAGCGCGATGGATGTTACGACTCTTCATACAACGAAGCCACCTAGGGCAGCTCAATAGCATATCAACAATAGTCGAGCAAGGGTGTAGGCGCGCCTGTGCGGCACGCTGCCCCGCCATTGACGTTAGACGCTTCTCGTGAATCACAGCAGGGTTCAGCGCCAAGGGTTACAGGTAAGGTACGAGTACTGCAGGCGGGCAGGTTTCGGGCTGCATACAAGGTACTTAGCAAGTAACAACGTCATGTGCCTACCCCGTATAAGTAACGGAGCATTCGTTCACAGATGAGCGCTGTATTAGACTTTTCTCATCTCTAAAATCCTACTCTACACACAGAAAAAGTTCTTGTGACAGCTCCGTTCAGCAGTACAAGCCTTCGACATGGGTAATGAGGTTCTCGTCTCGGTCATACTCGCCGTCATCGCAATTGCTCTCGGTGCGGCATGGGTAGGTGGATACCTTGACGCATACCAGGCCAAGGCACAAGAGAAGGCTTTGGATGTGATGGGCGAGAACAAGGCCTCCTATGGCCTCAAGAGTATGCTCGCGGAAGCCTACCGGATCATCCTAGAGACAGAATGATTAATGAAGGTGTAGGCAATCTCAAAGAAACCAAGATTACTGACGACAAAGATCTCAACGAGCTCCAGGATCACGTCGCTGATGGAGTTGGGAGCCTAGTGGGCAAAGGCGGGGCAGGTGAAGGTGTTGGGCAAGGGCTGAGTGAACGACTCTAGAAGAGAAAGTAAAGCATGAAGGGATGGAATGTTGGTTGTACCCCTTGGAAATGCATACTCGCCGTCCAGCTGTGCGTTTGAGGATATGGTCTATGATGCTAAGGATTGGAGTCTTTTCGATGGTCCGTAATGCGAAGTTGGATCTTCTAGGACTATCTCTTTATCACAGTGTTAGGGTAACGCTAATATAAGAACACGGTGTTCATCATTTGAGGATCAGACACGATTGGTGAAGATACGCAATTTTGAAAGTGCTTGTAATCATGATTGTGAGCACAGAAATCGCAGCTACTGAGGATGTGTTGAATTTGGGATTTGTTCTGTGTAACAGTCATGCACGGTTCAATGGGCGTTGCCAAGCTTCATCCATTGACCCTGACCTGTGAATCCAACATCTACACCTCACACCTACGACAGACTCGCTGAAGATCTACCATATCCGGAGCAAGAATTTACCATATTTTGAGTGACCCGAACTTCGAAAACAGTGCTAATTTCTCAGACTGCTTCACAGCCGCGCTGGAACTTACTCCCCAACTGCTAAGGCTGCAACTCACACAGTCACTGCCCCCTTCACAACCAGTCGCTCGTTTACCTTCCTACTGAAGCACGTCTGCGCAGAGCTTCATTGCTTCTACATCACTTCAGCATAGCACGAACACAACCGCCACAATGTTTGCGAGCAAACGGTTAGGAAAGGTAAGCCTGGCGTGGCCCCTTCGCTCTCAAAGAACACACACTCACTGAGCCTTTGAAACAGGAGCTTGCCAAAGTGAGCAGCCATCTCAAGATCCACTTGGACTACCGTAATGGCGCAACTCTTTCTGACACGACCGACTTGAAGATCCACGAACACCTCCCACCGGGCATCAGCCTCGTCTCCGCCGACGACCTAAAAGAGTGGAAGATGGACATCAAAGTCCTAGACGACAACCCTCTCTACCTTAACAAAACCTACCGTCTACAATTCAAATTCTCCAACAATT
>JAABUP010010064.1_pt1 | contig 11311 bp, 19 predicted proteins | sample 5559201 | NCBI WGS metagenome assembly JAABUP01 (sample SAMN10711887, study PRJNA513373) | rock metagenome | isolation source: Antarctica rocks | place: Antarctica | reverse complement strand
TGAGGAGTCTTTCTGAACAGGAATTGACTTCTTTTCAATATTGACAACATAGATAATTTGAAATGACACAGTCTGAATAGGTTCAGACATTCTGACAACATCAAATATTGTTCACATAGGGCTGATTGGTGTTGAATTCATCAATTGACATCACAATGGGTTTCTTATTCAATAGAAAAAGCTTTTCCCTTACAGATTTGATGTCAGGGACAACAGAAATCAAGGATGATGACATGGTGGACAACAACAGCAAGATATGTGTAAATAGGTAGAAAGGTAGATAGGTAATGGACTGCGACGTGCCTGTGTTTATTTACTATGTAATATACACTAAAATTGGATACAAACTAATTACTAGGTGCAGATGTTAGTGTTGCCCGATTAATCGAGTCCCACTGTCGCTACCAATTATGGATTATGCCACTTAGGTCACTACCCTCACCTGTAGTGGCCACGTATATAATGACTGGACGGAGCATACGAATCGTGTTATGCACGTGAGTCAAGAGATCAGGATGATTACAAGATAAGAAGAGATCATTCCCAAATCTCCAACACGGAGATGAGCTGGCAGCATGCCGCGCAAACCGAGACTCCGGTGAGATTGATCCAATACCCCGCTTGCAAGCTTCAGTATCCATACGGTTACTGAGCAAGCGGACAAACTCCGCTAAGAGAGGTTCTGAGGACCAGACAGAGAAGGCGGAGGTCCGGACGGATTGCGGATGGTGTTTCCAAGACCTGGAGTTGGCACTTTAGTACTCAAGAAACCATCCACCTGACGGCCTTGAGAACCCTTTGAGTTAACACCTTTGCAGTTTGTAGTGTTCTCTTCCTCATCCTCGCCGCCGTCAGTACTAAGTCGAGAACGCTTGATCTTTGAGGCGCTACCAGTGACCTTGCGCTTTCTGCCTCGTGTGGCCGACAGCTTCGGAGTGGCACTCTTGCGACGAGTGGACGTGCCGAAACTCTTATCCTTTGGATCGTCAGCTTGCTCGCTGCCTGAATCACTGAGTTCGTCAAGGTTCTGATCAACGTCTGCAGACTTGTCCTTGTTTTTGGGAAACGGTGATACCGCATCATCCCCGGCAGAACTGGACACGGGAATGGCTGTCTGGCAAGGTATCAGAGCCGAAACTTTCAATAGGTTGGTCGTGCTCGGCGACACTTACAGGTTGCTGGGAGTAGATGAAGTTTACTTGTGGCCCCGGGGTCGGATATTGCGGCTGCGGAGGTTCGATCAGATCGGAACCTGGTCTACTAGATGCACCGCGAGCAACCTGAGGCATTAATGAAGGGTCTGAGGATACCGTGTCTCGATGTTTGACTGCGGCCACTTGCCGCTCGTCCTTGACAAAACCTCCTGTTATAAGTTGTTGAGCCGCTCGGGCAGAGATTGGAAACCCTTTCGTCGGGTCAAACGCCGGTTTCCTCCCACGTCTGGAGCGTTGCGGCTTTGGTGCGATAGACTTCTTTACTTTCGTTGCTTTGCTTTGCCTATGCTCGAACTCCTCACCTGCCTGCCGAGCCTCTTCTGAGATGAATGATGTCGGCAAGTTTGCAATCTGCACGTCCTCGTAATACCAGGCTTTTTCTTTCAACTCCGCTGGCTTGACTCTCGAAGCTCTCTGACTTCCATGTCAGCCCCATAATTTTTAGAAAGGGACACACTTGCCTACTTACCTTTTTCTTCGGTTTGATGACTTGGGCGCTAGGACCACTGGTGTCTACTGTCAAAGTCTCTGGACCGTACCGCGTCTGAGAAGGGTAGTTATCTGTTGCGTCTGCCAAACCATGCTGTACATTGGCCGAGGCGAATCCGCTGTTCTCCTGAAGTAACGAACCCACGGGGTACCTTGACGCCTCTGGACGAATTGGAAAGGAGCTTGCCATGCCTGCGTTCATGGGCCGATCCAATGGGGATATCCGAGGTAGAGTGTGCCTCATAGGACCAAACCTCGTTTGCGTAGGAGATACGTAGGGTAGCGGCCGTGGTAAAGAACCAAACTGGCTCGCCGCAGACTGCACATGGTACCCTGTGTGAATACTGGCAAATGGTTCCGCTTGTGGGCCAGTCAGCGGAGAACGTAAGCTCGGGGGCATGGGACCATTAGCATGTCCTGAATATTGGGACAAAAATGAGCCGAATTGATGCTCGCTTTCGGCCTTCTTCCTCAACATCTCCATTTGAGAACTCTGAAAACGATGATAGACCGCAGGCACAGACTGGCTCAGGAGACTAGGGTCTAAACTTCCAGGATCTGCATAGTTCGTCGAAGACCCTACAGCCTGCTGACCGCCTATGGACGCCAGAACGTTATTACTCATCCCTAAATCGAGACGCAGAATGGCTTCTGGTTTACATACCTTGCTCGCTGGGCTGGAGTTCAAGGCCCAACGTCGACCGGCGAGGGATCATGATCGGCGCCAGAGGTTCTGCATAGTTTGGGATCGACGTTGTAGTCGGTGGCTGCAAGGTGTGTAATGGATATGGATTATGATTCCAGAGTGGTCCCCTCAACCTATACCTCTGAGTTCTCAGGTGCTGACGCTCATGATATTGATCATATATCTTGGTACGTTCTCTGAGAAGCAGATCATCTTTCTTAAATTGACTGCTCCACTTCTGATCTCGCTCTTCATTTCGCTTGTCTTGCTCTTCCTTCGGTAGTGTTTCTACATCTTCGTTTGTCTTGTTCAATGCATCTTGTGCTTTCTTTCTGGCAGTGTTGTACAACTCTTGAGCTTCCTGTGGTGTTATTGGCTCGTCACCCTCCTTCCATCCAGGAGGTACAAGAAGATTGCCTAAGTGACCTACACCCAGTATCCGATGCGTTGGGCCGATCTCATCTGCACGGTGCGCGTATGGATTGACGTCACGTGGATCTTTCGATAGCACCGCGAAGCTTCTAGTCTGTGCCGAGCTGTAAGGGTCATAACCATGGGAATGCGCCGCGTTCGTCTGGAACTCTGCCGTTGAACGGTAGGGGTCTTGAGGAAGACCAACTGGCCCGGCATTGATACCATCTCTAAGTGATCTACCGTAAGCTAAATCGTTCTGTGCGCTTGAGTCTTCGCATTGAGGTTGCAAATCTTGGGCTTGGGCAGAGGTGGGTCTGGAGGGCAGAGCTCCCGTGAGAATTGGACGAGGGATATGTCGAGAGCTCGCGGAGCGAGGACTCGGAGATGCCTGACGCCGTGCTCGAGCAGCAGTGGCTGCATGCAAAGTAAGGTTAGCAAGCTTTGCAACGGCACCCGTTCGCATCTGTGTGGAGAGCTGAGACGGCTGATGGTGGAGAGCTGGAGCTGCTCCAAGATTGCGTTGAAGGTAAGGCCCAGTACTTACGACTGTACCCTAGACTGACTGCACGAAGAAGTCCTCTCTTTCTTGAGCTTGTAGGGCTAATCGCTTCGACAATGTTGTCACTACATCAAGCGAATTAGCCATACAAATTCTGTCTCCAGCCAACACAACGCTGCAAAAACTTGTACATACGGCGGAGTATCGTACTCGTTATCATGTGGAGTGCGACTCTTGAGGGACACTTCGCCGTTGCTAGCTGAGGTGCCATTCGACATGTTACCACCAACAACAGCAATGTCCGTCTGAGCTGTCTGAAGACCGCCACCACCGGTTTCTGCAACTTCAAAGCGATCCATATTTGCTTCGAAGTGGTCTGAGATTGACTCGGGTTCGGAAGAATAAGCAACGTTCGTGAATGAGTATGGCGGAGTGTGTTAGAGCTTTAGAGCGGAACTTTTGCTACGTAAACTCGGAGCAGAGATCACAGCAAGATTCGACAAAGAAGCTCAATTCCAGTGCAACTATCCAAGATCGGCCATGTTGTGCACAAGGTGGTTGCTTGGTGTGTTGTGAAAGCTGGAGGTGTGAAGTTGTGAAGCGAGCCCTCAAGCCAAAAACACGGTCGAATCAACAGACGATATCGTTCACCATGGTGCAATGGCCGAGTGAACGAGAATTTGCCATACGCGCCAAACACTTTTTCAAACGACGCTGCCATTGCGGAATCCTACGTATCGAATTGGGAAGTCTGCAACTTTCTACTTGCAGATTATCTACTAGTAATCTCCTGCGCGGCGATACGAGAGTCGAGCCACAATGTACCTTATGGCGAGCGAATCTGGGAGACTGCATCTCGAGACATGTTGCATAGTGCATAGTACGACCTTAGACTTCGAGCATGATTTTGATTTTGATTCATAGCTTTATTAAAGTACAGGGCATATACCGCCAGGAGAAGCAGTGTAGAAGTAGAACCTTAGCTACACACGAGAATGGCTGGATGAAGAGTTTGAGAGCAGACGACGAGGAGCACGAAGCTCAACCCTAGTCAGATCGAAACAAATCCTATGGCCAAATTTGCCAGCTAGGCTTCTGGTTAGGAGTACAGAGCCCGAGAGAAGGAGAAAGCAACTTATTTTGGGAATTTCGAACCACATATTGTGCGCTAGGGTAGAGAAAGCAGAAACCGAAGTAAGGAGAGGCACGCCACCAGATAAAGGTCTTTTGAGCCAGAAGACGCGCTCACGCATGGAGTTACTCGAAGAGAGTATCGTTGAGATGCCTCCATCACTCGCTCCAGCGACGATTTGTGCGAAGCCTGGTAAATGAGGTTACCACGCAACCACAGGGGCAGCATCGGTATTTGGCTGAGTGGTCCACGTGTCATTGGATGGAGTAGTCGACGGGCCCCAACCGGCATTAGTAGCTGCTGGAGCCGGAACTGGGCCCCAAGCATCATTGGTCTCAGCGATTTTGAATTCCTGCCCGGATGAGTCGTTCCCAGTAGCCGCAGCATTGGTATCAGCGTCAATGTCCTCCTCACCCTCATTATCGGTATCGTCGTCGAAGGTAACTTTGCCATCTTCCGGCACATGATCCTGAAGGAAGTCAGGCACCACTTGCTTCGTCTCCATGAGTACCTTCACGAGAGCGTCGGCAATATCTTCGTTTCGGTCGTTGTAAAAGGATGTAGCCAGTCCAATGTTGCCAATACGAGCAGTTCGACCTGAAGTAAGGTGTTAGACATTGAGCCTCTTACATGCGGCGGAGCTTCTTACCAATACGATGAACATACTCGTCGATACCGCCATAGGTAGTATTTGGGAGATCGTAGTTGATCACGTGCATTATGTTCTTGACATCTAGTCCACGAGCAGAAACACCGGTGGCCACCAAAATCGGAGCCTTGGCGGCACGGAAGGCCCTCCTGAGAAAAGTCGAGTCAGCCGGAGTACATGAGCTTACACACAAAGCCGAGTACTTACGACGCGTCCTCTCTCTCGCGTTGCGTGCGGTCCGCATGGATTGATGTACTAGGCAACCCTTGATTGAACAGAAAGTCGTCGAGGAAGTCTGCTTGACGTTTATTGTTGACGAAAACGATCGTACGAGATGGGGGCATGGACATGAGTAAGTCGTAAAGAGCGCTTCGCTTCTTGTCCTCGTCAACGAAGACGACCTGTAGTGGTAAAGTTAGCAAGACACTGGAAAGCGCGCTTCTGTTACGTACGGTTTGGGTCAAGAGTTCGCTGAGATGTGTACTACCGGCACGCCCAACACGGACACGAACATGATCATGCGCCATGAACTCCTTTGCTAGGGCACGAGCGGCTTTGGGAAAGGTTGCGGAAAACATCATGAAAGTGTGATCAGCGTCCTCATTGGTATCTGTCATGTCAGTTGCTACCTATCTCAGTTCCATTGGATTCCTTACCACCGCCAGACATGATCTTCTTCAATTCCTCTGTCCAGTCCACATTCAGCATCTCGTCAGCCTCGTCGATGATAGTGTACCTTTGAGCGTTAGTTATTGTGGAGCATAGCATTGAATCAAACAAGGACTTACTTCAAGCGGCTCAAGGATAGGAGATGGGGTTTCTCCATGAAGTCGATCAGGCGACCAGGTGTTGCGATCAGAATGTCACAGCCTTTTTGCAATTCCTCACGCTGATCGCGGACTGGGGCACCACCATAGGCGACGCATGGACGCAGCATTGAGCGATAGCACAGGCGACGCGCTTCATCAAAGATTTGTGTGGCTAGCTCACGACTCGGAACCACGACAAGTATCAAGGGTTCGGCGCGGACTGCATCCGTCGCAGGATTGAAGGGGCCGGTCAGGTTGGGACGAGGACCCGCGAGTTTCTTGGCTTTGCCCATGAGCTTCGACAAGGTTGGGATGAGGTAAGCAGCGGTTTTCCCGGACCCTGTGGAGGCGCAAAGTTAGCGAGCGGATCAAAGCTGCCTTGGAGATGAGAGGCAAAAAGAAGCTCACCAGTTTGCGCACAGCCAATGACATCATGGCCCTTCAAGACGGCGGGGAGGACGTAAGCTTGGATGGGTGTAGTCTCAGTGTACCCGCAAAGCTCGACGTTCTTGACCATGATTGGGTGGAGACCAGCGTCTGGGAACTGCCGAGGACATCAGCGGCAGATCAAGATCGCAAGAAAACGTTCCTGACCTTCTTCACGGGTTGGATCTTGATTGGGCCCTCCAAAGTTACCTCGATCTCTACCACCCTGTTGCTATTAGCGACTCCATTTGGCTCCGTTCCATTGAAGATGACTTACTTCTGGAACAGGACACCGGAACGAGTACCAGATCCTTCGTGAAAGAGCTGGCGCTCAAGCTCAGGATGCGGGGGCCCGACGTCACCGTACTCATCCGACCACTCATACTTAGCGGCGTTAGAGGCCCAAGCAGGAAGATCTTGATCTGCTTCCAGAGCCTCACGCTCCTCGCGACTCGAAGCATTGTAAGCCATGTAGTTGTACTTCTCTGGCTCGGCCCAGCCTTGCTCACGAGCGCGAGCGGCGGTGTCTCCGGCCTTGACGTTGGTCTCCTTGTCGTGGGCTTCGATCACATTGGCAAGAGCACTGCTCAAGTCAGTGGTCTTGGAGGTCTGATGGTCGCGGTCGGATTGCTGTGTCGCAGACATGATCTTGGATTGGATGTCTTTGTTTTAACCAGTCATTAGCTCTGCGGTACAGAAGAAGATCAAAACTGCGAAGACATAGAAAGTATGGAGCTTGACTATCAATCGCAGGTCTAGGCCAAGAACTGCCAGACTGGAGCTCAAAGCCTGACGCGCTCTTATCAAAGGGCAGAGAAGGAGACGAAACTCGATGAATGGGGATCTAGTGACGTGGAGGTGATCGGAGGTGGATGTGAAATCTTGCAGATGCGTCCAGTGGAATGGACGTCGAAATATTGTGCAAAGGCAAGGACCAACCGGACAGATTATTCGTGAATTCGTGGCGTGCGCTGTCAGAGCACGCAAAAATCGACCTTGCAGATGTGTCTGGCGAAGGACTCCTCAGAGCCAAGGTTGCCGCGACAGACAGAGCGCGTGGATGTTGTGGAACAAATGTGTTACAAGTGTAACGCAGACAGAAAGCTTCAACGTACCTGGATCAAGGAATTTCGGTGGTGAGGTTTTCTCCGTCGAGGGAGAAGGAACAACAGATGCTGCAGCTTGACTTGACAACTGAGGATGGTGGGAAAGCTGCTCAAAGAAGCCCGTCAGTCGCTGGAGTTGTGTTAAAAGAATCGAAGATTGTGTTAGAAGTCGGGGTTGATATAGACGCTCGCTTAGCAACAGTGAATGTTGTATAGGGCTGCCTCGCGTACGAAGCGAATTTGACAGTGACTTCAAGCCATAGCAAAGGAGAGGATACTTTCTTGAACGGACTTCTGGTGCCACAAATAGCAAGATACGAAGACGACATACCTAGTGGCTCTATGCCTATATACTGAAACAAAAGAAATTGTGATCGTAACGGTGGCGTATGAAGTTCGCCACTTGTTCCGAATGTATATAGCTGACTGGTTGGCAGGAACGAGTGCCTTGGCTCTGATGTCATGTTGTTCCAGCTATGGGGCCACTTTGCCCCAGTCGACCTGGAGTGCAAGATCAGCATCTATCCCACATTATCTCGGCTCTGGTGACGGAGATCAAGCACATCATGATATGGGCACAAAACGGACAGAAAGTGCAATACAAGACCGTATGCTGGAGTGTTGCACTGGGACTGTTGAGCTTGCAGCATTGTCTCGTTGTCTAAAAAGTCCACCAACAAATTGCTTACCTTCAGCTTACTCTTCATGTTTTCCAAGACGTGCATCATGAAGAAGGCTTCCTTGGTCATAGGCTCGACTGCCTTATCATCCGAGATCGTGGCTTGGTACCAGTTGCGGTCCACTCGAGTGTGTATCAAGTCCGATTCTATATCTCCGCTGCTACGTTAGCTATGATCTCAAAGTTCAAGAAGCAGTCCTTGCGAACAATGTCGAGAAAGATTAGGCATGCAAGAGTTGGCAGACTGTTGGGACTCGAGACGAAGTTGTGCTCGAGATTCCCACAACAAAACCAGTAAGAAGGCGTTCTCAGGTGCCTTGAAGTTGAAAGAGTTGAGACAAGGAGATAGTATTCGAAACAGGATGGAGAACTTACTAAAGGATTCCATCGGACTTGATAAGCTTTCTACTCGAAGCAAGGATGGTACCAACAACTCGAGGCACTTCGAGTTTCGGTCAAAGGCTATGGGCTATGGGGAGCATTTCGGACCCATCAAATACTGATCCGAAGAGTGGGACCATGCTGTACCTTGCGGTCGCCCTATGGTTGTAGGGCAGGTGGCAAGCAGCTTATACCACTCCCCGGGCAAATTGCCCTGGATGCAACTGTCTTGTGCATCGTTCTAGACATCGAGCGCCTAGAACAAAGTATCATCACAAGAGGTGGAACGGTAGCTAAATAGAGAGGGAGATTGTGCATCGACCAGGCCATCACGGCTGGCTATACTATGGTGTGTATATCTTGTCAAGATTATATAAGTTATGAAAAGGAAATGTCACATTTTGTGGTCGAAGTTGGTGTTTATATAGCCGGTGGATCAAAATTTACGCGAGTTATATTCACTGTGGGCGTTCATTCACAGATCTGTGTGAACTCACTCGCTAATAGGCGAGATTTTCGGTAGGGCATGCTCTTGGAGATAGGAATCATCTTACTCGAGAAGCTGAGATGTACTGCCGGACATGGCTACACAATATAGGAGGCTCAAAATATCGCAGGGCACATCAGACGATATCAGAAGCGAAATAGATTCCATATTGGGTCTGTCAATATACTTCATAGCCTTACATGGTTGATAGACATCATAGCCTAAGTACGATAGAGAATGTGTTTAGACGCTGGATCCACTGCGAGAAAATCCCTCTCTGATTAAAATCTAGGACAATAATGCCCAAGTCGCTGCGCGCTCATATTAGAGCAACACTACCTGACTCTCTTGTAGACATGAAGTCAAAACAAAGTCCCGCCTAAGAAACGCTAGCTTCGGATGCAGCCTGAAGTGGGATAGATCATCTAGAAGAGTTCATGGGCATTCCGGTCAAACGGTTATTCCGGTTAAAAGTAACAAAATAATTGATTACAGATAAAACACAGGTGTATGACCGGAATGCCCGTTTGACCGGAATGCCCGTTTGACCGGAATGCCCGTGAACTCGTCTACCATAAATGAACGACATTCAACCCATCGTACCTTTTGACAAGACGACTCAGACGATCTCATTTCAAGAGGGACACTAATGTACACATGTAGTATGAGACACAGGCAGAAAGCTTCAGTGTTGAATGACGCAGATCCTCTCGGAACACCAGGTGCACAGGCTGCACAAATTCCTACTGCCGATCTCAAGACACCTTACTGAGAAGCTTCGTAGGTCGCTCCGGAGGTCATCTAGAAGTGCACCTCCACATAGCCTTTCAAAACAACACGACCGATTCCTCCGTGATGGTGCAATGTATCGAGAGCAGACTTCCAGCCTTTGTCATCACGGGCATCGACCTGAGACACATTACCACTACCGCCGACGCTGTAATGTATGATGTAAAAGCGGATAGAGTCCGCTCGCAGCTTCAGACTGGACCGTTGGAGTTGGTAATGGTATGCGTTGCAAAATTGAGAACTTAAGCTGCCAAGACTCGTGATACGGTCAAGCATCAAGAGCTTAGGGCCCTTGTACCTCTCCCCAGCAACATACAAGAAGACCTTCAGCCATGGCTTTGGGTCCGTCGGGAGAGGATTGAGAAAACAGGCTAAATCCGAAGGGCGAACATCGATGGTAAAGCCAGTCGGCCAGCGGGCCAGGTCAAAGGCTCGGGTATTCTTGTCTTCATTTGCTGCTGGCATTATCGGTGTTTGTACTTTGCCGCTGACATGACGAGTCTTGTAGTGCATCGCTTCTTGTTGGTCCTTGTCGGTAAGTAGAGCATTGCTGCTGCATTGACGCTTGGTGCGCTGTTCGTCAGGTAAGAAGAGTGGGTCATCATCATCGTAATCTGCTGCTGTTACGCCATAGATCTCGACGATCTCGGCAGGAAGCATCGCAATTACTTTAGCGTTGACTTTCCGCTTCGTTGCCCTGGTGTGATGAGCGTTGGGGAGCTGTGGTGCGGTCCTCTCCAACATAGCTTGATCTTCGCCATTATTGTGCAGTGGAGCGCTTGCCCTCCAAGCAGCTATTATGGCAGCAACGAGCGGAATAATCCTTCACAATCAGCCACATCAACCATCAAAGCTCCAAAGCCTTCACGTACTGATCATCATTGATACCCCACGCCAATCCACCACGATTGACCAGCATGCCCTCAGCCTCGCCACCAGCAAGCATCCCAAAAAAGCGGTCCTTCGCGCCGGTGCCGTCGAGAAACGCATATGCCGCATCTTCATCTGTGCTATACTCTCCTTCGTCGCGTTTCAGGAACTTCAAAACCTCCTGCTGTAGACGCAGCCATTCCGCCTGGGTAACACCGAGCTTATCTTTAGCTTGCCGGAGGGTTAAAGCGCGCTGAACTTCAAGAATCGTTCTCGATTGCTTGGTAGCCAGTGCGACATTCAGGGGATCGTCGTTGTGCGTGGCTTTGCGCTTCTTTGGCGTCGCGGTGTCCTGCTCTGGTGGTGTCGACATTGCTGCGTTGGTGCGCGTGTCGATGGATATGCTGGAACTTCTACCGTGTATTAACGACTGCTTATACGTGCTGCGCGTTCAAGATTCGCAAAGCTTACGCTTGGACGCAGTGTCTCTCAGTAGTTTTCCTCGAGGTTCTCACCACTGTTCCAGGATTCTGTGCACAGAGGACTCTCAGAGCACAAATTGTGGCGTTGGGTAGAAGAGAAAAAGCGCGTGCTGTTGTGGTTGTTTTCGTGGATGCGTTGAGAAGGGACAAAAAGTTATCAAGCTTTCCAAGAGTTCAACGCGTAGCTGGACGGCATATGT
>JAABUP010010061.1_pt1 | contig 11314 bp, 18 predicted proteins | sample 5559201 | NCBI WGS metagenome assembly JAABUP01 (sample SAMN10711887, study PRJNA513373) | rock metagenome | isolation source: Antarctica rocks | place: Antarctica | reverse complement strand
ACCCCTTCGACTGGAAGTTCACCGCCACCGACCTCACCGACCTCCTGGCCCGCCTCGACGCCCACGAAAGACCCGCCACCGCGAGGGCCGCGTGACCCCCCACGGACTTCAGACCCAGACCACTAAGCCAGGCGCGGTCGAGTGTCAACCAATCGGTTTAAAGATGGGTTGGAACTGTCAGGGCGACATACCATAGGTATGCTTAAGCGGAGACCGAGTGGTATTCAGGCCGCTCAACTTCGTGCGGTCACGACGGGAAACTGGAGTGCAGATGTCGACCGAGGCAGGGGCCAGGGCGGCAATGACGACGATCAAGGTGCCGCAGCCACTTCGTCAGCGGATCACCGGTGACGCCGCTGAAGCAGGCGTCACCGCCGCGGCGTTCCTGACCGGCCTGGTCGACCGGTACGAACGTGGTCGCCGCTTCGCCCAGGTGCGGCGCGCCTACGAGGGTCACGAGGACGGGTCCGACGATGACTACGCCGCACTCACCAGGGACTGGGATCGCCTCGTGAGTGCGGATCTCGACGTGGCAGCGGATGAACACAGCAAGGATGTCTGAGCGGCTGCTCCGGGGTGACGCCGTCTGGGTCAACCTCGACCCCACCCGCGGTCACGAGCAGGCAGGAACCCGCCCGGCGGTAGTCATCGCCAGCGACGACTACCTGGTCAGCGTCCCGGATTTGGTCATCGTCATCCCCGTCACTACTCGCGACCGAGGTTGGCCCCACCATGTGCACCTCAGCGGTGAGAAGCTCACGCTGGACCGGCCAAGCTTCGCCATGGCAGAGCAGCCGCGCACGGTCGCTCGCGTTCGAATCATGCGGCTCGCTGGGTCGGTCGGCTCGCGGCCCATGGCCGACATCGACCAGTGGCTCAGGGACTTCACGGATCTGTGAGCGCTGATCCGTCAGCGGATTGTCGGTGCATCGGCCTACCGTGTTCTCACGCGACAAGCGGCCGTCCGAGGAGCAGAGGAGATCGTCATGACCACGCTGTCAGATCGACCCAACACCGCCTTGATGGTGATTGACGTGCAGAAGGGCGTCGTCGCCGAGTCATGCCAGCGAGACGGGGTCGTCGCCAGGATCGACACGCTCGTCGACAAGGCTCGCGACGAAGGTGTTCCGGTTGTCTGGGTGCAGCACTCCGACGAGGAGCTGGAGCAGGGCAGCGAGGCATGGGAGTACGTCCCGGAACTGGCACGGAAGGAGTCAGAACCTCTGGTGCACAAGCAGTTCGGCGACTCCTTCGAAGGAACCGACTTGGAGCAGGTGTTGGCCGAGATCGGAGTCGGACGCCTGGTCGTGACGGGTGCGCAGACCGACGCCTGCATCCGGTCGACTATCCACGGCGCCTTCGCCCGTGGCTACGACGTGACCCTCGTCGGTGACGCGCATACGACGGAGGACCAGAGTGCGTGGGGCGCCCCGCCGCCGGAGGCCGTCATCGCGCACACGAACCTCTACTGGCAGTACCAGGCAGCGCCCGGGCGCAGCGCTGGAGTCACGCAGACCAAGGACGTGACCTTCCGCGGCTGAGCCGGTCGCGCGGCGCTACACAGCTGTACACGATCTCAGGCCTGGGCCAGCTGGGTACGGAAGGCCGCGGGGGAATAGACCGGGATCTGATCGGCCAGGCTCGGCAGGTCACTGTCCCCGGATACGATCACGGCGCTGGCTGTCTCGGCTAGGCAGATCAGGTAGTCGTCGTCTGGGTCGTCAGCCAGCTCGGCGTACCGGCGCAGCACGTCCAGCAGTTCGCGCGCTTCGGTGGAGTTCACCCGCTTGGCGATCTTCGGGTAGCTCAGGAGCCGCCCGAGTTCGTTGAGCAGCGCGGGCGGCACGATCAGTTCGTAAGCGCCGTCCAGCCAGGCCCGACGCAGCTCAGCGGGGGTTCCGCTTCGGGATAGGACCACTGAGACAATGACGTTCGGGTCCAGGACCGCGCGCGTACTAGCGGCGGTCCGGGCAGGTCAGCCGTCAGCGAATCGGCTCGACGGCGGGGGAGGCGGCCGGCGCGGCAGGCATCGGCGCGGCTGGCACGGAAACGGTGGACGTCGGGGGGCCGTGCGGGGTCATCCCGAGCGCGGTCACCGCAGCCACGGCGGCAACCGCGCCCGTAGCCCACCACGCGCCCCGAAACGCGGCGAGGGTGGCCTCGAAGCCGACGGGGGAGCCGAGCAGCACCACCAGCATGCTGATGCCGAGAACCGAGCCCACCTGGCGGGCCATGTTCACCACCGCGCTGCCGGTCGCGGCACGGTCTGCGGGCAGGTCGAGGGTGGCCGAGCTGGGGATGGTGGGCAGGGCCAGGCCTACGCCCGCGCCGCCGACCAGCCAGCCGGGCAGCACCGCGAGGGCGTAGCGGGGCTCGGCGCCGATCCCGGCCGCCACCACCACCGCACCCAGGCCCAGCAGCAAGCAGCCGACGGCGGCGATGCGCCCCACCGGGACGCGGCGGGAGAGCCGCTGGGCCACCGCGGCGAAGATCGGCACCATCAGCGGACCCGGCGCCACGGCGAGGCCGGTCTGTAGCGCGGAGAACCCCCACACCCGCTGCATCCAGAGCACCAGCGTGAGCAGGCTGGCCGCGAAGGCGACGCTGAACACCAGAGAGGTGAGGTTGGACCAGGCGAAGGCGCGCACCCGAAGGAGTTCGACCTCGACGACGGGGGCGCGGTGGCGCACGCAGCGACGGCTGAACAGCGCCATGGCCGCCACCGCGACCACGAACGCCGCCACCACCGATGTGCTGGTCCAACCCCAGTCCGGGCCCTGCACCAGGGCGAGAGCGAGCGCACCGATGCCCAGGGCGAGCACGGCCGCCCCGGCCAGGTCAGGCACCGGGCCGCTGCGGTCCTCGCGGACGTCGGGCACAAAGCGGATCGCCGCGACGAGCGCCAGCACCCCGACGGGCAGGTTGACCAGGAACACCCAGCGCCAGGACGCCGCCACCAGCAGCCCGCCCAGTACCGGCTCCGCAGCAGACGCGAGAGCACCGGTCGCAGCCCAGATCCGCACGGCCCGAGCCCGTTCCGCGACCGGGGTGGCCGCGACAAGCAGGCCGAGGCTGGTCGGGGTCAGCAGCGCGGCGCCCGCGGCCTGCACGGTGCGGAAGGCGACCAGCTCCCACAGTCCCGAGCTTGCCGCACACGCGGCGCTCGCGAGGGTAAACACCACCAGGCCGAGCAGGAACCCGCGCTTGCGACCGAACCGGTCAGCGAGCCGGCCGAGCGGGACGAGCAGCGCGGCGTAGACGATCGCGTACCCGTTGAGCACCCAGCTCAGGTGCGACAGTGATACCCCGGAGCCGGCCCGGGCGAGGTCGCGGCCGATGTCGTCGAAAGCCACGTTGACGATGAACAGGTCGAGGCTGGCCATGAAGGCCGCGAGCGATAGGACGGCCAGCACGGGACCGGGACGGACCCGGGACGCGGCTGTGGGGTCGGCGAGCGTCATCGTGGACCTCGATGTGGTGGGTAGGGAAGTCGAACCGACGGAGCCGACGCTAGCGTTAGTGAGTTTGATGTGCAAACCTTCAGACCATGGAACGCATTGACGCCGACGACCTGCCCGGGCGGGCCTGCGCCGCGGCGGCCGCGCTGGACGTGGTCGGTGACCGCTGGACGATGCTCGTCGTTCGCGAGGTCATGTTTGGTAACCACCGCTTCAGCGACATCGCGCGGTACACCGGGGCCCCGCGGGACCGCCTCGCCGCGCGTCTCGCGCGTCTCGTGGACGCAGGGGTGCTCGAGCGACGGCAGTACCAGGACAACCCACCGCGCTCGGGCTACCACCTGACCGCGTCCGGTCGCGGGCTGTTGCCCGTGCTGGAGGCGTTGCGGCAGTGGGGGGACCGCTGGGCCGTGCAGATGCCGCCTGTGCGCGCCGAGCACACCGGCGCTGGGCACGAGTTGCACGAGGTGGTGGGGCAGTGGCGATGCCGTACCTGCGGGGACACCGTCGGAACGGGCGACTACCGCCTAGTGCGCACCGGGGCCGACGACGTGCCGCTGGACGCCGAGGCCCGGCAGTGACCGCCTCGGACACGAGCGACCACGCAGCACCCGGGCCGGGCGAGGACCGCTGGGGCGCACCGCGATCGCGCACCGTCACCTGGCAGGACCCGCTGGCCTCGGCGGCAGCGGGCGCGGCGATGAGCGGGCTGGAGACCATGCGCGCGCTGGCGGCCGGAGAGATCCCGCCACCGCCCATCTCAGCGCTGATGCGGATGAGCGTGGCCACCGTCGGGCGCGGGACGGTGGTATTCGAGTGCCAGCCTGACGAGTCGCACTACAACCCGATCGGGATCGTCCATGGCGGGCTGGTGTGCACGCTGCTTGACTCGGTCGTCGGCTGTGCGGTGCATACCACACTGGACCACGGCATCGGGTACACGTCACTGGAGCTCAAAGTGAGCTACCTCGCCGCGGTGCACGCGCATAGCGGGACGCTTACCGCGACCGGCCGGGTGGTCAAACCGGGCCGGCGGGTGGCCTTCGCCGAAGGTGACGTGCGTGACGCGGCCGGCACCGTTGTGGCCACGGCGACGAGCACGCTGCTGATCTTCCCCTTGCCGACGCCGGCCCGGGTCATCTGAGCGAGGTGATGGTCTTCGGCTGCAGGAGAGCGCTTCGGTCCATCGCCGAACTGGTCCGCGAGAGCATCGCCCTTTGAATCAATCGCGTTGCCTGGCGGTCCCCGTGCTCCTAACGTCGCCGTCCTCAGGGGCCACGAAGGAGATGTCCGGTCCACAACATCGAGTCGGCAGATCGGGGATGACAGATGACCTCCCACCTCTTTGCGCTCTGCTTCGATGCGAGCGATCCGCACCGTCTCGCGCGCTTCTGGGCGGGCGTCTTGGGCTGGGAGATGGCCGACGACCCCGACGACATCGCGCTCCTGCCCAGCGATGACACCGGGTTCCGGATCCGATTTCTTCCGACCCGGCAGCAGAAGGCCAGCCAGAACCACATGCACTTCGACCTCACGAGCACGTCCCTTGAGTACCAGCAGCAGACAGTGGCGAGGTCGCTCGGACTCGGCGCCCGGCACATCGACATCGGTCAACGCCCGGATGAGGGTCATGTGGTGCTCGCTGACCCCGAAGGCAACGAGTTCTGCGTCATCGAGCCAGGCAACACCTTCCTCGCCGACTGCGGATTCATCGGAGCGCTTGCGTGCGACGGTTCGCAGAAGGTCGGGTACTTCTGGAGCGAAGCGCTGGGCTGGCCATTGGTCTGGGATCAGGACCAAGAGACCGCGATCCGCTCGCCTCTCGGCGGCCCCAAGATCACCTGGGGCGGACCGCCGCTGATGCCGAGGACCGGGAAGTACCGATTGCACTTTGACCTCGCTCCACCCGTCCACGGCAATCAGCAGGCGGAGGTCGACCGCCTCGTGTCCCTGGGGGCGACGCGCATCGACATCGGTCAGGGCGAGGTCAGCTGGGCGGTTCTGGCGGACCCCGATGGCCACGAGTTCTGTGTATTGACGCCCCGATAGCACGACCAGATCCCTGGCTGTGTGTGGGATCTCGCGGATCCCCAGCCCGCCCGTGCAAACGTCGCGATCCGCTGCCGCACGAGCAGCGACAGATACCGGCCGGTGCTAGCAGCATCCGCCAAACGTGGCGACGGGATGCCGCCAGTCTCGGCACGCAATCGGTCGCCGGTCTTGCGGGTGATCCCGACGGCCCGGCACGCCGCCACCGCGGTCGCCGCCGAGCCCGCGGTGAACACGGTGACCCCCACGAGGTGTTCCGGGAATCTTGTGAACATCGGGCTCGCGCTCGCAGGCCGCCTCGGGCGCAATCTTGCAGTCCAGTCTCTATCTATATAGAGTTCGTTCATGTCGCCCCAACGAGACTCAACACAGACCCGCCTGGTATTTCGGGCGCTGCGCAGCAGTGCCCAGACATGGCGGCACGGCTATGGCATCACCCAGGAAACCGGGCTCGCGCCCGGCACCCTGTACCCAATCCTTGCCCGCTTGACCGATCGAGGGCTACTGGAGAGCCGGTGGGAAGACGACCCCCCACTCGGCCGGCCCCGCCGGCACTTATACCGGCTCAGCGCAGACGGCGCGGCGCACGCCACGCGGCTGGCGGCCGAACCCGCCAAGGCCCCTCAGGTGCGCGGCTTGCTACCACGGCTCGCGGATGGACGGCCATGACCGAATGGACGGCAGTTCGCGCGGTCGGTGCCGCACTGCGGTTGTTACCGGACGCGCAACGGGAGATAGGACACGCGATGCTCGCGGAGACCGCGGCGCTGGAGCCCGGGCGGACGCGGCGCACGTGGTGGCGGAGCACGTGGTGGTTCATCATAAAGGCGGCGGCCGCACGGTGGCTGCGGTGGGGCGCCATCTTCGGCAGTGCGCTGTTCATACTCTGGATCGTCTACAACGCCGTCGACTCCAGTTTTCAAGGTACACCACCCGAGATCGCGTCGTCCCTCGGACTGATCGCGCTGCTCGCACTCAACATCGTCCTACTCGCCCGCCGCAGCGACAGCGGCGGTCCTCAGCGCCCTGACCGCTGGCAATCGCGCGTCGAGTAGCCAACAGGCCGCTGCCCCTGCAACCAAGTCTTCCCAGCATCATGAAGCTCCAAGCTTGGGAGCCAACCCATTGACCAACCCGGCAAGCGCGATGACGATTCGTTCCCGCAAGCCGATGGTCACCGACGCAGTGGTGCAGATATCCTCTCAGTAGGTAGCACAGTACGTGCTACCCTAGTTCCATGGACCGGATTGGCGTACGGGAGCTTCGACAGAACGCTTCGCGGTACCTCGCCCAGGTCAAGGCTGGCCACACCGTGGAGGTCAGCGAGCGTGGGACGCTGGTCGCCCTGTTGGTGCCACCCGATCGTGGGCAGAGCGTCCGGGCTCGTCTCGTCGCTGCTGGCCGGCTGATCCCAGCATCCAGCCCGACGGGGCGGCTGCGTTCGTCACAGCCCGTGCAGGTAGCAGTCGGCGAGCCAACCAACCAGCAGCTGCTCGAAGCCGAACGCGAGGAGCGCGTGTGATTTACCTCGACTCGTCGGCGCTGATGAAATTGGTTCGAGCGGAAGCGCAGACGACGCCGTTGCAGGAGTGGCTGCGCACGCAGGCCGAGGTACCGGTAATTACCAGCGAGCTTGGCCGGGTGGAGGTTTTGCGCGCCGCCCGTCGCGTCGGTGGCGAGGCGTTGACCGAGGCGCAGGCGGTGATCGGGGACATCGACCTGGTGCCTCTCGATCAGGGGGTCCAGGACCTGGCGTGCAACATCGGCGAGCCACTCCTGCGCACTCTCGACGCCGTACACCTCGCGTCCGCCGTGCTCCTGAAGGACGAGCTGACAGCATTCGTTGCCTACGACCACCGACTTGCCAGCGCCGCGCAGGCTGCTGGCCTGCCCACGACGACACCACGCACACCAGTGCCACCTGACACCGAGCTGCCGGACCCACGACCATCGGGATAGCGCCGTGTCATAAGAGGATCAGTGAGGATGTACTTGGCCCCGCGCGCTGGGTCTGACCCAACGTATGACTGACGCGAACCTGCTGCCTTGGGATCGATTCATCGGCCTGGTGGGCGGTGCCGCGTACACGCGAGCGGCCGGGTGGCGTGACCTCACTGGAGGCTGTGCGAGAGGCGCCCATCACTGCCTTGTCCGCCTCGCCCGACCGTCGCGTGCCGAACCCATCCACGCAGGCGGAACCCAGCGCTTCGTCACCCACGTCGGCCGCAAGTGGCGACCGCGCTCAAGCAGGCGGTCGCCGACGCCGAGGTCCCGGAGGCCGCGCAGATCCACGCGGACATGATCGCGCTGTCCAAGGAGCGCATGCGCCAGGTGATCACCCGGCTGGTCGAGGCCGGCGTCGCGGCCGGGACGGTGCGCAGCGACGTCGAGCCGATGGACCTGCTGCGCTCCATCAGCGGCATCTGCCTGGCCGACCCCGGCGCCGACCAGTCGGCCCGCATGGTGTCGCTGCTCACCGACGGGATGCGCTACGGCGCCGGGCAATCCGACGGTTGAGCGGAACCCTGCGTACTGCTAGCATTGAGAGCAGTAGGTGGTGGACGTGGCGGCAGTGAGCGTGCGGGACCTCGACGACGTGGTGCGGGACCGGTTGCGCGTCAGAGCCGCTCAGCACGGCCGGTCGATGGAGGCGGAGATCCGCGTGATCCTGACCGAGGCGGTGGCTCCTCCCGCCGGTCCCCGGGGTCTGGCGCAGACGCTGTTGGACCGGTTCGGCGACCTCGGCGGGGTGAATCTCGACCCGCCGAGTCGCGCTGAGGTACCGCGGGCCGCCAATCTTGCCACGTGACGGCCGGGCTCCCGGCGCTCCTCGTCCTGGACACGAACGTCGTCTCCGAGCTTATGCGGGCCGCGCCTGACGCCCGTGTCCGGAAGTGGGTGGCTGAGGTGGAGTCGGAGGTGGTCTACACGACCTCGATCACGCTCGCCGAGGTGCGGTTCGGCATCGCCCACCTGCCGACCGGTCGCCGACGAGCACTGCTTGAGACGGCGGCCGACGACGTCTTCGGGACGTTCGCCGACCGCGTCCTGCCCTTCGACGCCGCAGCCGCAACGCACTACGGCGACGTCGTTGTCGAGCGCGAGCAGCGCGGTGCCCCGATCACGGGCTTCGACGCCCAGATCGCCGCGATCTGCCGCGGTCACGGCGCGGCGCTCGCCACGCGGAACACGGCCGACTTTAGCGGGCTCGGTCTGGAGCTCGTCGATCCGTGGGCCAGTGGCACCTGACGCTCGCCGGAACCGCCTGGCGGCAATTACTGGCTTCATCAGTTGTCCAGTTCAGTGCTCACACCCGTCGTCACCCAGGATGGTCCTATCGAATACCCGCATCCTCGGGCCGGTGGCCCGCAGCCGCGTCAGGTGCAGTATTGCCGCGTCGATATGACATAATATAGGGTATCGACGTTTGAATTGCGTTGCGGGGGAGCGTCTTTCGAGACAAGCTGCTGCGGGTGGCGCGGACGGGGGTGGCGCGGATCTTCAACCGCCGAAACACTGCGTGATTACGTTCGTCTACCGCTTCGTGATGAGGGGCGCCCACCTGGCGGTTGTTCCATTTGAGGATGTTGACGGCGCGGGCGGCGACGAGGGCCGAGGCGATCGCCGGGTTGGACTTCCCGGGCCTGCTGAGCATGCAGATCGGTCGCGATTTGGTGCTGGGAAGGGCGGCTGAAGCTTCGCGATCACCAACGACTGGGTCGACGCCTCGTTCTACGGGGCTTGTGACACCGACACCGACCACCTCCGGTTGCGCCGCGAGGTGATCGCCCCGATCTGTGCGGACATCGACCGCGTGCAGTTCACCGTCCCCGGCTGAGCTCCCAGCGTTCCAAAGAACACCCCAGGGCGTTACCGTTCTGTCATCGATCGCGCGGGAGACCGCCCATTTCGGGTGGTGTTTCGCAGGGCCCGTATTGGTGTGCGACGCCGGGTGCTGTACGCGTTCCCGCCGCGGGCGGAAAGGATGGTGCCGGGTGTGGATGACTACGGCGGTTACCGACGAGTTGAGCCGGTGTGCGGTCACCAAGGCGTGTTGTCGGCGGGCGGAGATGACGGCGCTGCTCCGGTTTTGCGGCGGGGTGCATGTCGTGGCGGGTCGGGTGGTGGTCGCGGCCGAGCTGGACGCCAGTGCCAGTGTTCGCCGGCTGCGCACGGCGATCGGCGAGTTGTATGGCTACCGATCAACGGTCGACGTGCTCACCGCGGGCACCATAGGGGCGCCGACCCGGTACGTGCTGCGGGTCGTGGGTCAAGGGGCGGCGTTGGCGCGGCACACCGGGCTCACCGATGCCCGAGGCCGCCACGTGCGGGGTTACCGGCACCGGTCGTCGCGGGTGGGGTGTGTGACGCGGCCGCGGTGTGGCGGGGGGCGTTTCTGGCGCACGGCTCGCTCACCGAACCCGGGCGCTCCACTCTGCTGCACGTGGACTGTCCGGGACCCGAATTGGCGATGGCCCTGGTCGGGGCCGCCCGCCGCCTCGGTGTCCCGCAGGGCACACTGCCCAGGTCGGCGCGGCACCGCGCGACCACCGCAGTGATGATAGGCAGCTGGTGCACCGCTTCGAACGCGCGAAACAGACATCGTTGCGGAGAGATGCCGGTGTGGATGACGCGCCCGAAGCCGTGACGCAGGTGTTGCTGCGTCACGGCTCAACTTGGAGGAATCTCAACCCGGTAGCAGCTTGAACCAATTTCGCGGCGTATGAACTGCGCCTATCGATACACCCAAGTCGAGTGTATGCTAGAGGTATGACGAAGCGTTTAAGTCTCATCCTCGGCGAGGGTGACCAGCTGACGTTGGAGCCGTTCATTCGGCCGGGCACCGGTCAGCACCAGGTGCTGCAGCACTGGGCGGCCGAGCACGGGGTGGGTGCGGTGAATTCCGAAGCCGCCGCCATCCGGGCGTTGCTGCAGGCCGGGGCAGAGGCGCTGGCCGACGAGGTGCTCGACGCCGGTTACGCCGAACTCGCCCAGGTCTACGGGGGCGCCGAAGAGCGCGACGAGCGTCGCACGGCTCGCGATCGCTACGTTGTCCGTACCGAAGCCACTGCGTGAGCGTGACGGCGCTGCGTGGGCAGGTGTTTCGGGTCGATCTCGGGCACGGTGCGAAGCCGTGGCTGATCGTGAGCAACAACGCGCGTAACCGCAACCTCGAGACAGTCTTGGCGGTGCGGGTCACCACCGCCAGCAAGCACGCCAACGTGCCCACCGTCGTGCCCCTGTCCCCGGCGGACCCGCTGACGGGCTATATCGTGGTCGACGATCTGATCCAGCTCTACCGCGATGAACTCACGGTGCCGCTCGGCGCGGTGTCAGTCCCGACGATGCGCGCGGTGAGCGCCGCGATTCGCATCACTTTGCCGTGATGCTGGCCGTGCGCCCCGACGCAGCCTGATCCACCGGCACACGGAACCGTGACTGCCGGTGAGCAAGGAGCCTGGTCCCGGCGGTCAGCGGACTGACCCGGGGGGCGATGTGATGTGGCGGGTTCAGTCGTCCGCCGCTGGTGTCTCGTGGAGGTCGCGGACGAGTTGGCGCAGGGGGAGTGCGTTGGCGACGGCGCGGACGTGCCGGCCGGCGGCTTTGGTGTAGACCTAGGTGGAGCTCAGCGAGGCGTGCCCGAGGAGGTCCTGGACGACGGTGGCGGATTCGCCCAAGCCGAAACTGGTAACCAGCGGTGTTCCAGACGGTCGAATGCCTGTCCGCGGTCGTGGTGCCGCTCGAAGCATTCGTCATGGTTGGTGACTGCTGTTGTCGGCGAGTTGGGCGGCGTAGCGGTTCCAGTC
>JAABUP010010060.1_pt1 | contig 11316 bp, 9 predicted proteins | sample 5559201 | NCBI WGS metagenome assembly JAABUP01 (sample SAMN10711887, study PRJNA513373) | rock metagenome | isolation source: Antarctica rocks | place: Antarctica | reverse complement strand
AAACAACGCAAAGCACTACACCTTGAATTTCGTGTACGCCCCTGAGTGAACAAAAAAGTGACACATCAAGGGAGCCCAAGCCCAATGATCCCGGAGATGTCATCTGAGACAGTTTCCCGGCGGTGAAGAACTCCACGTAAAGTCTATCGTTCCCTCATTCATATCCGCCCCTTTTGAAGACGCCAGGTGAATGCCGCTTCGTTCCCATGCTTTCGTGATCGATCCACAGCCTGTACCATGCGCCAAAGTTTCCTGTCCCAATCATTCCCGTCATGATTAATCGTTTGCCATGTACCTACACATGGCATGCCATAGCCTTTCGAAGGTCATGGTGAGGTGGTCATGAACTCTTCTTCGTCTGAGTCCGTGGGCATATCATCAGAGCCGTTATTGTAGTCTGCAAGTCATCAACAAAGCACCGATCACAATCCGTCAAAAGACATACCTGAGGCCACTTCGCTAACGTCAGAAGCAGTCAAGACCTCCAAAGCGGTCACGACAGCTACAAGCAGGTTAGCGAACATGACTTTGGAAGCTCTGACAACCGTGAAACTTACCGTCCGCTTCCGCGATCGCTCTCAGATCCTCTTCTGGATTGTAGTAGTTGGAAATACAGTATTTAATCACTGACGTTATAGGTTCCACGGTCTTGCTGTCCAGAGATTTTTGCAATTGCACAAGACCGTTGCAGCGCCGGACACATGCAACTTGGAGATCCCTCGCAGCAGTCTCGATGAGCTGCGCATGCTCTTCGTCATCCATAGTTTGGATGTCGTGGTTAAACACAAGGTGCTTCAAGAGGTCGACCGTAGAAACTCGGACATGCTCCTCCCGAAAGTGGAGGAGTGCTGGCGCCCACTGCGGTACTGAGCGTAAGACAATACGATTGAAAATTCCTGGCTCAAAGTTATCGCGGAGGTTTACTATTCGGCGAGCTTGAGCAAAAAAGGTCAGGTGCTCTTGGCCCCCGTGCTCTGCTATGGTGTCAACCTCACCCGCTATGTATCGAATCATCGCCTGTGCGCTATCCACCGATGGTGTAGCTTCACAGAATGGAATCGCGGCTTGAAGGTAGGGCTCAGCTAGATGAGCAGGCTCAATGTTTATACCATTTATTATGGTTTTCTGAACAGCGTCGTGCATGCCGAATTGTGGCTCAGCCAATGTCATCATTCTGACGATGCTCAGCGTGGCTTCAGAACAGTACCCACTGCTCAATATCTTCTCAAGAAAGATGCAGATCACCTTCGAGCGCGGCAATTCGGACCCCAGCTGCATCAGCTCGTCTTCTTGTCTAGTTAGTGGCATACTGCGTAGATTAAATCGCCGTTCCTGCATTCTTGAGACCGGGTCAACTGCAAGGTTGATCTTTTCTAGCAGAATGGATAGGAGCTCAGTGAGCTTGACCAGAGAAAACCTGCGGCCTTTGTCCATGAGGCGACAATATTGCGCATAGTGTGGGTGTTCACTTCTGAGCCGCGACGATCTACCATGCTCCACAACAAGGATCTCGAGACCATGTTTCAAGAATGATCGATTCAAAAGTAAGTGTTTTTCGTGCACCCCGAGACTAGCCATATCTGTCAGCAAACTGAAGTAGTCGTCCCAACCACGAGCATGCGAAGGTAATGTGGTCCAAAGTTCCATCAGCCGGGTGGCAATATGCGAGAACACTCCTAATGCGCGTAACTCCTTCTCCGAGGACTCAGGATCGCCGTCACCATAATCTTGGAACCCATACGCATACGGCTCATGTTTCTTCAGATGTTGGAGCGCAATGACGATCATTGAGGCAAATTCCTTTCTGACCTTTGGATTGGGGCAGCGAAGTAACAGATTTCGTAGGGCATGCTCATGGACCTTCACCCAGTCGAGAGCCAAGTTGCAGCAAAGTGCACACGACCCGATCACTTTTTGGAGAGACGTGAGCATCTTGGTGAAGTCCGAACAGTCCTTGGACCTCGAGAGTACTCGCTCAAGGTATTCAAGTGATAGCCAGATGGCTTCTTTCTCGATGCTGTGATTTTCGGAGCATGTTCCATTGTTCACTTCTCGCAGTTGCTCGAGGAACCGCCTAGCAAACAATGCGTGTGCGGGGTCATACATGCAATAATTCCGCACAAATTGAGCATTACTCAAGGCGACCCGACGTTCGATCTCAGGTGGCACTGGACACTTAGCTGGAACGCCTGATGTCATGGGTAGCGGAACTTCGTTGGAACTCCTTGACTCCATTCTTTCATAGAAAAGCATATATGCGTTCCAATTTTTTTGGAATCGATGTGAATAAGCAGTAGCTTCGGTGAATCCTCCATAGCACTGATCCGCAATACCAGTAGGATCAAATTTCGTGACGTCCATATCGTTAAACTCGACCCAACTCTGCGGGCCCGGGGAATTCTGCGGTCGCTCCCGAACATAAGAGTAGTAGTGTCCCGACTCGGCATTACCAGCGTGAACAAGGACGCCGACAAGCTCAAACATATCAGGAACACATGGGGAGGAGGTGTTTTTCTGGTAGTCGATGTGATAGGGGGCCATGTCGATCTCATGGGGAAATTCGAACGCGTCGTTGATTTTGCTCCGCATGCCAGTCATAACATCGTAGTCGAACCTTTTCAGGTGAAAGATAAGATTTTCGGGAATTTCCTTGAAACAAGCCCTAGGGGATTTCAGCACGTGGGATCATTCCAGATTGAGGGGGTAGACCTTTTCACTGCATCAACATAGCATCCACAAGTAGTACAAGAATATTTGTTATCTTAGTAATGAGTCAGTAACTACGTATTCGTTGAAGGGCGTATTTGATAGTGAACAGACCTCCTTCCATAGTCTCTCCACTGACATAGGCATTCAGACTGTCCATCAAGGTCGCTTTGCCATGAATATCGCACTGGATCGCAGAAAATGGCTCGAGCCTTTCTGAGATATGAGGGCACTCTTTGGACTTGATTTGCTGAACGATTTGACCTCCGTAAAAACCTTTGAATGCCGTCTTATCGGCACCTAGCAAGATCTGGCCCTCCCACCGATCGAAAAGCAGGTTGTAGAACTCATCAACATCCATTTGTACCGAGACATCAATGAAGGTATTGTCGTAAGTGACAAGAGAGTCCACAATGCCTTGGGAATCTACGGCTCGGAGCATTGTGTCTTGCATGTACCCGAATAAAGCCTGCGTCTCTTGCAGCAATTTCTGAGAGGCTGCCCCATCTGCCACGTTGGTCCCAAGCATGAACCCTCGAAACTTGACATTCATGAAAAGCTGAGTGAACAAGGAATTCATGTAACAGGTATTGGATAGATTGCGCATCCCCGGATAACCAGTGGGAGATCGGATGGTTTTGCTCCTATCAAAATTCCAGTTCTGATCGTAATGATATTCTTCTGCAATTTGAGTAAATCCCCACGTCCAGGCATAGGAGCCCTCACCTTGGCAGAGCAAATCTCTAACAAGCGTTGACAGGGTTTGATAATTGTGGATGTCGTCGCTCAAGACCAGGATAATTGAGTACAACTCCTGACGCGTTATTGAGTGAAGATTTGGTACACGAACTTTGATGGCGCTCTGGTCGTCAAAACCCGAAATCTCCGGAAAAAGGTGAGTATGGAAAAGTTTGACCAATAGATCATCACTAGAGGAGGACATTCAGTCACTTGACTACCACAAGCTTGGGCGAAAAAAGACCTACGGGGTCGGCAGGATGTTCCCCGCTGATTTCGCATATTGGAAAACCCAATTCAAAAGATTTGAGAGTCCATGAACAAGCCAGTCTACGGTCTCACGGCCAGCAAACTGCAAAGATTAGCGAGATCGTCGGGTTTCGAAGGTTTGAACAAACCTCGTCATGCTCGTGTCGCAAAAGCACATTGCTCCAACTTTGGACGTAGTATGCGAGGTCAAGAGTATCACAGTGCGACTGGTCGATTCGTTGGAAAACAAAAATTGCCAACTCAAAGAACTCTTGGGAGGTCTTCTCAGCTTCAAGGCAGTGAGGAATGATAGTCGCAATATTGTCCCAAAGGTATGGAATGAGCTCTTGAGCTGTAGCAGTAGGTATCCTGCAGAAGTGATCAGAAAAGTCCATTCCCGAGCTAATCATGACTTACAGGTGTAGATCGGCACAGACAGCCTTGATGTGATCTACCACCCGACGACGAAGTTGCCAGCTTGGATCCCTCAGGACAATTCTCCTTAGTAGCGAAGAGCACACGTTAGCGTATTTAAAATCATCCCAAAATTTTTGGACATGGAGCGAGATTTTCAGTATTGCTGCGAAGCTACAAGAAGCTAGAGCATCGGCGTCAGCATTCTCATCGACCGCTAGAGAATCCCTGATCATGGATTGTAAACGCTGAAGAAGAACGGCAGGGTTGGTGAACAAGGACTGGGGTCCAACGAAGGATCGGGGTTCTAGAAATAGTATCAACTTATCGAACCAGGAATAAAGGGTTGAGGAGGTTACTTACCTTTGAGAAATTGCAGCAGGCATTCTAGCAACTGTGCTGCCACAGTTATGTCGACATCGGTACCTTGAGGCCCAATGGAGAAGCTGAGCGTTGTCAAGGCTTTTGTCAACGACCGAATGCCGTGAACGGTGAAGTCATTGTTGGATGGTACCTAATCGATGTTAAATAATGTTGCGAGCAAAGGAAAGCAGCTCTACATTTTGTGTCCGGAACAAAACACACTGCCTCATAGTGTGTATTGAGTAGAGAATCTTGAACGGAGCTGATGGAGGGAACATTGTTTCCAGCGGAGTATCTTCGGAGCAGACAAGGGTTATGATACTGCTGTGGGGTGGAAACAGAAGCAAGAACTCGAACATCTACTGTCATTAGTTATTAATAAAAGGTGATCTAGGGTAGAAATAGCTGACCTCCTTCCCAAGTCTTTCCTCCAAGCCAAGTAATGGGTACAAATCAAGGAAATGTGTAAGAATTTCGGCTTCAACAGGTCGCAGCCCCGAAATCGAAGCCAGATCTGGCGCTGCCTCAGAATCTGGATCTTTCTTGACGAGTAAGAGACCTTTCTGATCAAGTCTCAAGTCCTGGAGTGTCCTTGTGAAGATGCTTCCTAGGTCCAGTTTCTGGCCTCCAGAAATCAAAGTAAGCTTCGAAAACCCAGTCAGAAATTTCAGGCGCAAAGTAAATTCTTGCATTGTTTCGAGATCTCCAACTTCCACTGTACGCATCTCCCCAGTGGTGCCAACGCCGAACGGTTGGTACCGAATCTGAATGACGTCTCCCTTGGCAGTACGAGTCTCGTGAGGCAGTTGTGACTGTGTCTGCATTTGAGGACTGTACTTGGGCCGAGTGCGTACACCCCAGAAGAATTCCTTGAGAATGGTTAGGGATCTGGAAAGATATAACCTTTGCTTTTGAATCTCATCCTCCGGAGCTACTATTACCATCGGTTCGTCTTCTCCGCTTGACGTCCCATCGGTAAATGACTTTAACTTTGAAGCGGCCGAGGTGAGCTGTTTAATGCAGCGTTCAACTACTCCTATGTGAATGGCTTCGATGGCTGTTCGAGTCCGCCGGGTATTCTCCGGCGTGTCTAGATATAGCGCAACTAGCATTCCATTAGCTCGTCGCTCAATTGTGCCTGGAAGGGCCGTGAGTGACATATGCCAGAGCAAGTCTTCCGCCGTCGTCTCTTGCTTGATGTCTTCTTGTGGGCGTGAGATCGTGGTCCTAAAGTGATAGTTGCTGACATCGTACGCAAATTGCAAAGCACCAAGGGTATAAAATGATGGTTGTAGACGAGGCAGATGCTCTCTGACACACCGGTCAATGAAAGTGTTCCTATGCAAAATCTTTCTTATCACTGCGAGGAAGCACATCCAAACCGCCTCACGCGTTTGATGATTGAGAGCTTCTGAGCCTACTCCATACTCCCATAATCGTGACCCAACATCCGGTGTGATTTTCTCGGGCACAAAGAGAATAAGATACTGTATCAACAACATCCGGCAATCGAGGAACTCTTGAAGCATTAAAGATGAGAGGTCGGCGGATCTTGCGGTCTTGATCTTATGGGCATATTCCGCAGCCACAAGATGGGCCAAGTCCCACACCTGCGTCAGTGACGAAAGCTCCTTTTCAGGATCGCGCGAAACCAAGGCATTGATGGCGGCTATGCTGCCCGTCGCAGAGTCATTTTGGTCAGAGATGTCTTGGATGCACTCTTGGTATATGGTTCTCCGATCTGAGTCACTAAGTCCGTAATGTAGGAAGCACCCGAGCTCTGCCGCCGCGAAGTGGTTAATCTGTCGCCGTCTTGAAGCTTCCAATGAAGCTTCCACTGCAGCTTGGCGTATAAGCTTGATGCACAGATGAAAGGGTGGTATGTCCATCCTGGAGCTGCTGAGGTCATTATGGAAAGTCCTTCGAAGACTATCCAGCAGGCTTTTCGCATAATTAATCATGCTTCCATCAAAGGCAAAGATGGATAATTCATTCAGCTTTCTGGTCAGATAGAGCAAGTGAGGATATTGAGCGACGTGGAAGATGGTGGGCAATATGGTCAGTATCGCTTCGACAAAACGTGAGTCTTGACTGTTCGTCACAGCTCTCCAGATGGTATCTGACTCGGCTTCCGTGTACCGGTGGGTGACGAGGAGAAACCCGATGATGTTCCCGCATCTTTGAATTAGCTGAGGATGAGAGTCGACGCCAACAAAATAATCCACGACTTTGTTGGCAAGCATGAAGTCAGCTAAATATTGAGGGATTGGATGAGGAGTCTTCTGGGTCGGGTTATTGTCGATGAATTTGGTGTAAACATGGATCAATTCCACCTGCATGAACTCAACACCCTGGACTCGGATCTCCATGCGTCCGTGTAGGATACACTTTCTCAAAGTGTCAAATTTCCATGCCAACTCCACCAAATGAGCACCGTCTTCCATTGCTAAGCCTTGAATTGGGAGCATCTTCTCGCCCATGACCTTTCGCAGTAGCTGCTCGTCTAAAGCGACTGAAAGACGTAAAAGCGTTGAAAGCTCCGTTACAAAGCCTTGGCATGTATCAATAGTCAGTGCAGGTACCTGTTTGCTGATGAGATGTTGAAATCTTGCATCAACAAGCAGAAAAAGTTCATAAGCCTGGCTTGGCAGTTCGTGCAAACCATGCGACACTTCCTGACAAACTTCAGCCATGCTTTGCTGAAGAGTGTGATGGTGCTGCATCAGCCGGTTGACCACAGTCATTTGGACGAAAAACTTTGGAACAAGCGCAGGAACGCGTTGCGATCTTTCCAAGATCTCCTTGGACATGAACGACATTACTGACACACCGGCTTCCGGCATTTGGACAAATCTTTCCACAATTGCAGTGATAGTAGTCTTAGGATCGTAGCTGGAGACATCGATTAGATGCTTCCAGAATAGGAAGCCGCAAGTCATGACGTTGGAGAGAGCTTGTAGATAGCGGTCGGAAATGAGATCAGACACGATGGTAGCATCGTCGAAGCGCTCGAGCAATGTCTGGTGATCGATTCGGGCCATTCTCAAAGCCAAGGAAGAGTAAGCTACTAGGAAAGTTTGCAGGGGACTATGACCGTCAAGTGTATCGCCGTTTTCCGAGTACGTCATTTTAATAGTCCCAAGTCTCGTGTTACTGGAATCGAATATGGTCAGTGGTAATGCGTGCAGAAGGATTGGCCGATCAGGTACCTCCGGTGTATCAATGCCTCGACCAAAGAAGGGAGCTCATCCCAGAAATCTCGTTCGTCTTGGATCATATCCCACCATTGCGACTCCAAAGGCTCTGTGGTCTGAAGATATGATTCGATCCAGGCAGCTAAAGCATCGAGGAGGTCACCGTCTCCAAGATCATCTACGCCCAGGTCAGCAAATGGATGCAGCTCGGCTGCAAGTTTGGCCCACTTTTTCCCAGAGCAAGGGCGATGAGGCCCACTGTCTTCTTCAGATTCTGTCCCGCAGAGTGTGGAAATTGGTCCAACATGGCAGTTTGGACATCTTTGGCGTCCTGGATACTGGTAGCCGCTGCAGCGCTCTCCAGCGGTTTCCATCGTGTTTGTCCAGAGTCATCATTCATATCTTCCACCTCAGCCACTTCTATTTCCGGACTATGAGCTGGAGAGGAGCTCACAGAGATGACGTTGGGAGACGAAGAGCCCGGGGCGATGGAGTAAGACAGAGGATTGGCGGGGTGGCCGTGTCCCCCACCTCCGGCTCGCATTGACGGTGGACCGTTGATCTGTGTGCCCTGCTGGGTCAGAGAACTGGTGCCTATGGGTTCTCGCACGTTGATGGTAACTTTGCTGGGCGTGAGGGCAATGGGCGGAAGCGCGTCAGTGGCTTCCGAGAGGTGCGAGGGGGGTTGGCCATCTGGTGAGGCTGGTGACGCTTTGGTGAGCTCCACATTGGAGGAGGCTGCACCCGTCGGATCGGCCGACATGCTTCTATACACTGAACTCCCACTGTCCAAGCGCGGGCGTTTCCTTTTACCGGAGGAATTGGCGTCTTCCATAGGATCCCTGTTCAGGGTGTGAGGTCCAGCGGACTTTGCGCGAGTCGGCGTGAGGGGTGACCGTGTCAACGCTGAGGCCATGACATCGTGGTCTCTCGATAGTTCCGGCCAAGGGGAGGGCCAAGAACTGCAGAAGAGAGAGAAGTGGAAGTGAGCTCGAGCGAGTTGAGGCGGGTCAGATGAGAGCAAGAGTGAGAGGAGGAACAGGGTGTGTGTTGAGGGTCATGGAGGTGTTGCGGTTGCAGGCTGAGGTTTGTGTTCCTTCGAATTGATCGACGCCAAGCCGAGGGCACATAGGCTAAAGATGCTCTCTGTGTGTGAGGTGTGGGAGCTGAGGAAGCTTTGTTGATGAATCTGACACTTTAGTCTAGGCAGAACACGTTCTAGCGTGTTTTAGAGGGGTGCCCGCCAGTCGCCTTGTTTGTGTGTCGGCCTTAATCACTGGGGCTGATAAGTGCGAACGAAGTGCGACAATAGCTGCATTGCAAGTCACGTGTCACGTCACATTGTCAGATGCCACGCAAGATTACGATTGTTTTGGACCTCTAAGATGGATGAGTGATGTCATAAACATTAGATTACGAATTCCGAGGCAAGGTGGACAAGCGGGGTCTAGTCCCGCCAAGCTCCCGGCACGACCCATTCGGCAAGCTGCACACTTTGCTCCATTTGAAGGGAGCTAAGTCACTGACTGACATGACTGAACTTCTAGAGTACAAATCACTTCCAAGTTGCGGTTGCTTTTATTTCGATGGAACCAATTGATGTTGAGATATCTTCTCAGATCCCCCAACCTATTCATGATTCACAATGGTCAAGCAGCAGTTCCCAGGAAGCCTCGTAAAGTCCAAGACTGCTTTTAGCCTCGATTCACCATATACAGAAGTAAAATGGCACGAGGATCTAGACAATTTACTTCCAGCATTGGCTGACTGAGCCCAAGGCCGGCGATATCTGACAAGGACCGGGTAGAGATCTTGAAGATGCTTTGCAGGTAAGATTCGATACGATGAACTTATATTGCTTGCGTTCCAATTCTCCCGTTATGCCCAGTGCAGGATCATTGCCCTTCTACGGGAGACTGAGAGACCATCGCGACCCAGAGCTTCATGATCATCTTCTTGTCGCGTCACAAAGCTCAGGCTAATCAGCGTCCCGGGCGCAGCTTGCTTAGTCCAATTGGCGAGTACGCGTCGCAGCATGTCAACCCTGCCAAGGGTAAACGGGAGAAGAAGCGGAAGCGAAAAGACAGGCATGCAGCTGAAGAGCCGAGTCAAGATGGTTTGGAAGAAGCCAATCGGCGGGTGAACAGTCCGGAAATGCCCGCAATAAAGAATTATTTGACCATAGGCTTCAATTCAACCACCAGGTACCTGGAAGCACTTGCACAAATATCTGCTCCCCAGCGAGAGGGGCAGGATGCAGGCCCGTCCAAGACCCCTCATTCGAGGACGGCTCCCATCCCGAAGCCACTGGCTGCAATTTTCGTCCCTCGCTTCGATCAGCCATCGATATTGCATTCCAATCTGCCCCTGCTGATAGAGGCAGCGTCTCTCGCGTCACCTTCTTCACCGCAACCAAGTCTAGTGACACTTCCGAAAGGAGCCGACGAACGTCTGAGCGCCGCTATTGCAATCCCGCGGGTCGGATTGATCGGTCTGCTTGATGGCGCACCAAACGCCGATTTGATAATTAATTTCATTAGGCAGCATGTGCCCAAAGTCGAAGTCCCATGGCTTGACGAAGCGGCCCGAGGACTCTACAGACCTGTCAACATCAAAGCTGTCGAGACCAATGTTCCAGTCGAGAAGAAAGCTAGGCTTTCCTAAGCATCTCCAGCGGTAGGAGACTGATGATTCTCGCGGACATCTCAGACCTCATGTGGCTCTCAGTCGCTGCACACGAGTTGCTGGTCGGTCAGAAATTGAGAACATCCCATGCCTCATGCTCTCCTAATTGGCTGCAATCTTGAAGCCGATTTCGACTGAAGTTAATCAGCAGGGGTCTAAGTATGCAGCCAACAGAGAGGGCAGCCGAGTACTCACCATCAAATCGATCCCCAGAAGCGCTCCTTCAGCAGCTTAGCTCTGAGGGAAACACTGCTGACTCATATGTCGTATGGAGGTGCGGGGCAGGTGTGGTCAAGGGATGAGGGGGGGAGGTGGCTGTAGCAGTGCTTGATCGTAAAGTGCCGACCCTTAAAACTATTCTCACAAACCACCCTGTATCGAAAACGAGGATAAAATGAGAACCAAGACACTAATGATTGACCAAACAAATGGTATCCATGTCGACATCTTAAATCCCCCAGCGTTATAGACTGCTCCCAACCTAACATTTTATCAGCCTGTCTCCCTCATCAAACATCCTGAGCAAGGTTCTGTTTCTTCACATCCGAGCTCCAAGCAGAATAAACTCACATCAACCCAACCACACTCCCTGCTAACAATGCCTCTATCCCCGCCACCACTCCATAAACAATGGGCACCATCCACAGCACCTTCAATTTTTTCCTCCTCCCAACACCACCCGCTGCTTTTTCATCCTTGCCCTTCCCTGTCGTCAAGAAATCATTCCTCCCACCCCACCATACGATGATAACCGCATAAGTCGCAACGAGTAGATGTGCGGCTTCGTAGATGATGAGTGTCCAGAACAACGTGAAGCGCCAGATATCTTTCTCGTGGTACAGATAGCTGGGATGGACTACGTCGGAGGGACCGATGAGCCAGTAGAGAGATGGGAATGGCGGGGTTTTGTAGTTGGGGTCGTCGATGTGGGTGGTCGTATTGCGGAGGATGGTCATCGTGACAGGCT
>JAABUP010010059.1_pt1 | contig 11317 bp, 12 predicted proteins | sample 5559201 | NCBI WGS metagenome assembly JAABUP01 (sample SAMN10711887, study PRJNA513373) | rock metagenome | isolation source: Antarctica rocks | place: Antarctica | reverse complement strand
ACGTAATTCCCAGTGATGAGCTGACTCATGATACCATGGCAGTTGGGGGTGCAACAAAATGCTGCAATGTACAGCAATGCACATGCTTGGATGCAGACTATTCCTTAGTACTTTAAGTACTTTTGATTGCTGCTGTACATGGATATGCAACGAAAGAAACCACAAGTGTCGAACGGAAGGCCATCCACAGCCGAAGCTGCAAGCTACCCTCACTACTTGGGTAGAGGCGGACACAAAAGTCTGCAAAGAGGCAACATGTCAGGCAAAACAAGCAGCCCACAAGGCAGTTGTTCACCAGCCCACAGCCAAGCCAGTTCATTTTCAACAAACAAAGCATCACCTCTGTTTGAATCAACTCAACATAGCTGTCAAGATCACAAGTTATAATGAAGTGCCAAGCAAAGCAAGCAGCAGACAAGACAGTTGCTCACCAGCAAGCTCGCTTCATTTCACTAGACAAAAGGCAAGCTCATGCCTAGATCAACCCAACACTAGAAAAAAGGGGCAGATTGCTCAAAAAGCTAGCAATTCTAGAGTGGCAAACCTCAACAAGAGGACACACAAACGTACATACCCCTGCACACCGTGGCAAGCCTAACTCAACGCTGCATTGCTAAAAGAAAGGGATCTTCAAGTAACCATGAGTTCAGCCAGAAAGCAGACTGAGAACAGCCCAACAAATCAGCCCAACACATGCAAACGGCCAGCCCAAGAAAGTCAGCAGTGAACCGCACAGACTGTGCAAACTTCAGATTCAGAAGGCAAACAGTCTTATAACACCTAATCCCAAGCAAACCGCGCAGGTTGAGAGTGTCTCCAGCTGTGAGGGGTCCATCAACGACCGGTACGTCGGAGGAGCATAGTGGAGTGCTCTTGCAAAGCCTGCTGCTGTGCTCTTTTCATTGTCACACACTGTTGCTAAAGTCGACTCTGTAGCTCTAAACCGCCTTCGAACGGAGCCAGTTGCCTTGTGACGACATCCCAGAAGATGGTAGAGTTGTTTTGCGGAAGAAACAGGGCTGCTGCTGCAACTTCAGAAAAAGCATGTCTTCACGGATCTTTGTAACGACTATTGCAAAACTCCGTCTGCTGCAGCCTTGCGTCCTCCATTGCGTCTCAAGGATGCTGCGAAGTCGTCCTTCGTCGTCAAAAGCAGCAAACAGCGCTGAAAAAGCCGGACAAGTCGCGGATAGCAGCTCAGTGCATGGTTCTGGGTACTTGCCGCGACGAGCGTCGCGTCCCAGCCGCTACGACTCGACTACATCACGACTAAGCCTCTATGGCCACCATGCTCTAGGACGTCATGCTTAGTTGACACTGGTCGGCTCGGCAATTTAGCCGGCCATAGCGCTCTGCCAATTGCCGAGGTGCATGTGCCCTACATGGTTGCACTTGCCATTTTTCTTGCGTTTCTCGGTTGACACACATGTGTCAGGATGTGCCCTGCCATCATGGTGCCAAGACGAACATCATGGCTGGTCGCTTGGCCCCAAGATATTTTGCTTGCCCCTTGCGGGGATTGCTTGCCATGGACTGATCGCTTAGGGACACGTTTTCTAGGCCGTTGTTGGGGCTCAAACCAGGTTCGTTCGGTACCTTCATCAGCTGACGGAGGGTGGACAATTCCCTTGTAACCCCCCAAAAAAAAGTACTGATGGCAACTTCAGCAATCTCGCGTGTAAACTTGGACTGCCTTGATAATGTCAGTATTTGTACCTGCAGTGCTCAAAGTGCCTTTCGCGCATGAGCAAAATAGCATTGCTTGCTGCAAAGTCTGCTCCTGCAGCATGTGGCAGCAGTCAGCAGCGCGCGGCCAGCACGGCAAGAGCTGCTGCTCCCCAAGGTAAGCATGCATGGTGTTTAATCACAGCATTTACAGATACATAACTTGCCTGTTTGCACTATTGATAATCACACTTCATTTTGCACTTGAGTATCCAAAGTTCGGTCGCCAATCACTTGACGCTACGCCTTTTGCTGCTTTACCTAGGTGGTATTGCTGGCTATCAAAGAGCTTTACCTGCAGTGCTAGGAGTACTTTTGTGAGTGGCAAAGAACTGTTGTCTGCAAGACTTTCCCCTGCTGTGCTTCTTGGCACTAGCCGGCAGCGATCAGACACCTCAAGGGTTCTTGCTGCTGCTCAGAGTATGCATGCATGCTTGAGCATGCATGCTTTCCTGGTGCATCTATCTCTGTTGGCTGTCAACCTTGTATCTGTACTACAATAGCATGCATGCTCTGCTACTTGCTCATTGATGCACATGCACTGATACTCCATTCAAAATTTTCAGTCTGTTCTGTACCACCTTGGCGAGGTTGCTTGTTGTCCACAACTATAGCTGCTGTGCTAAGGGTGATTTGTAAGGATTAACACTGTTGTCTGCAGGAATGCCCCCTGCTGTGCTTGGCAACACCCAGCAGCAATCAAGAGCCATGGAAAGGGTAGTACGCTTGGTCCTGCTTTTGCCTGCTTTCCTGCTTCTTCCTGCTGTTGCACACTTGAACATTTGCTTATACTGTGCTGCATTGTCTTGACAGTGCCACTTGCTGACGATGGCTGCTTTTACAGTGCTAAGGTATTTGGTTGGATGCAATTGCTGCTGTCTGCAGGGTCGTCTCGTGTTACTGGCACTGGCCAGCAGCAAACAGGCATGTGGACTCATGCTGCTGCCCAGGGTGAGCATGCATGCTTTGCTGTATTAAAACATGCGCATCTGTTTGTGTTGAGCCTGTGTTTGCACCACACGTGCATGCAGCTCCGGCAAGCTTGCTTTGCTGCTTTTTCGCATTTCCCTGCTGCTTCCTGCTTTTGGTGTGTACGTGTGAGCACCTGCATTTGTTGCTTATGCTGTAATGTCTTGACAGTGTGGCTTGCTGACAATAGCTGTATCTTTTAATGCTAATGCTCTGCTCCCTTGACACGCTGTGATGTCTGCAGGTCCATTCCCTGCTGTGACTGACGCCAGCCACCAACAGACAGCAGGCATGCAGGCTCATGCTGCTGCCCAGGGTAAGCGACAAGTCTTGCTGCTGTTGCTGACATGCTCAACTGCCTGTTGTGTTGTATGCTAATGCCTTGCTCCCTTTGTCTTCAATACCTGAAGCTGTAGCTGTTACAGCTGTACATTGATGCATGCTATACATTTTGCTGTACATTATGATGTACATTTTGCTCCTCTACAAACATTTGCACAGCAGGCAGCAATGCTTTTCTAGCGCCTTGCAAGGCATTGGCTGCCTTCCTACTTGGCCATGCTTGCTAGCTAATCTGTAACAGATCATCATGTATGCATGCAGAAATTGCTTCTGATGTGCCTGGCACCAGTCAGCAGCAGCTAGGAGGGCTGCTGCAGCCCAAGCTGTCACACATTGCTCCTGTCAGTGACATATACATGAGGGGAGTAAGGGGCGTGACCCACTGCAGGCTGTGCACTTTCGAGAGGCAGTTCAAAAGCTGGACAGGCTGCCTACAGTTGTAGAGGCTAGGAAGACCTTGGCTGTCCAAAAGAGGGCTTGAAAACCAGGAAGCGGAAGGGCAGGGACTTCCCTGACCCTGAGACATTTGGATCAGAGTTGGATTGAGGCTGTTTAGTTGCTTACTTTGCCTTGTTTAGACAAAATGTTCCAGAAATACAGTCAACTGAGATAGTTGCCTGATGTTTGATGTTGAGTGACAAACATTCTAATACATGCAGTGCAGGAGGCATGTTCAACTGCAGCTGTCAGTGAACTTTAAATTTGAAGAGTGTCTGAATATAGCACAGTCAGCCTTGGGGCCTAGTGCCCAAGGGACTAGGCCAGTCCGAAACTAAGCCACCCGCCCCCGAAACATTTGTTACCATACACCTCAACAGTAGAAGCAGGCACAATAAGACTCTCGATGCGTGCTTGTTTTGCCTAGGCACATGTGCTATTTCTTTTTGCCCACTCCACCCATCTTGCCCTTCTTGGCTGTTGCCTTGCTTTTGCTGTCTGGCTCTTTTCGTTTGCCAGTTGTGCTGTGCTTAGTGGTGACAGCACCAAAAAAGGATTCGAGCCGCCCTGCAAAGCAAACATACTACTCACCATGTAGCAATGAGCAGTGCACACGTGTACAACACAATGACTTTGACAGCAGTGTAAAGGCACGGCACAATATGACTTCATGGTGCTTGCTCTTTGTATGCTACAAAAGATTGCATGCTGGAGAGCAACAACATCCTTGCACCTTAACCACGCTTGCAGAGTGCAAGCAAGCCATGCAGCTTAGCTTGCTCGAGTGCACTTGTGGTGCAAATGACAGCTTGATAGGTTATAGCACCTTTGGCAGCAAGGAAATGGAACGCGTAACACACAACGTAAGCAAGTTGTATATCAGGACAGACCTTGGGAGGATTTGCCCTTGGTGCCATGCACCTTCTTGATAGCAACGCGCACTCTGTCCTCATTGAAGTTCTTCTCTGCAACCAGGAAGTCAACTAGAGCTTCCTCGTCAGGCTCACCCCACTTGAGTGTTGGGACTGCGTCTGTTGACAGTACATCAGGCTCTGCATCCCACACTACATTGTCACTGCAGTAGCAAGACATGCGCACTGGACGTTGTCCCTTTGTTACTCTGATCCTGGTTCTTGCATTGTTCAGGAGGGTAGCCTTGCATCAAGAGCATAGGCGTTTCCTGTTGGTGGTGGCTTTTGGCACGCAAAGACAAAGACATACTTCTTTGGCTGCTACAACAACAGCCGCATAGCAGATTTGTTGCAGCAGCCAGACAAGTATGTCTTTGTCTTTGCATGTCAAGTGCTACTACCAAATAGCAGGGTGAATACACTTGTCCCTACAAGCGAAGTTGTCACTGTAGCAAAAGTTGTCAGACAACTGCATGTTATAGATAGATTTGCAAAAATTGCTGACAACACAGCTGAGCCTGGACATCTAGTGCTGGTGCCTTATCACAAGTCGTGCAAGCCTACAACCATTGCAAGTCACGACACATTCATGATGCCGCAGCTTATCACACAGAATTGCATTGTCACCTGAGCATCACTCTGTTCTTTTTCTGTGAGGACGATTAGCATCAAGCAGTCAAGCAGCATTTTGCTGCAAACAACTTGCCCTGTTTGAGTTCACATGTAGTGGTCAGCAGAACTAACACTGTCACATTGGTTGATTGCCATATTAGTATTGCACAAATGTGGCTGCTCAGTGGTTCTGGGCAGGCCTTGCATCCACTACATAGGTGCAAGACAAGTCCAGGATAGCATACCTTTGAAGAGGGTGCGTGCTTCCTGGTAAGGGAAAGGGTCTGGGATGCCGTAGCGGGCGGTGTCCAGCTGAGCCATGACAGCCTCCAGATTGCCATGCTTCTGAATCAGCTGCAGAGCGCGCACCCCACCTATGTCTGCACATCGCAACAGCTTATCAATCTACGCATGCCATGCATTCAGCAAGGAGTGCATGCTGCCACCACAAAGCCAATGACCAGCTCAATCGTTGCTGCAAAATTGGCTTGTGTACACTTATGTCACCATGGCACAAGCATGGCACAAGCATGGCATAAGCTGAACAGACAATGTTGCATGCTCTCATCATGACTCACTCTTGATGCTGCCACAGTAATCACAGCCACACAAGATGCAGAGGTCCACAAACTGGTCTGCAGTGAGCTTGAGGCCCTCCAGCACCTTCTCATACTCATACTCTGTGATGGGCAGCTTGGCTGAGGCGGCTGCGCACAGGTTACGCACCAGGCGAGGGGTGGCAAAGGTCAAGGCATCCATGTCTTCTGTGGCTATGGCATACACCTGCAGACAGAAACAGGCATCATGTGTGCATGCAGGAATCACTCATTTGTGTTGCAAAATGTTTCGTAGTGGTAAGCCCTGGCTTATGATACCAGGTTACCCTTTGACAGAGCAACTGAGCTTAATGGCACAAAGCACATGCATGACAGAAATGCTCTGTCAATCTTGCAGATGCGTAAACTATGCAGCTTGCACAAACAGCTGATCAGGCAACAACAAACATCATTGCCAAACAGATGACTGATGCCGCTGAAGCTTGACAGGTCATTGCCATAGCACATGAGAGAACCCACTTACCAGGCCCTGCTTGCACATGGCGGCGCACTGTGACTCTGCTTCTGAGGGTGCCTGCAAGCAGCTCACACCACCTGAAGTAGATGACCTGCTCAACACACAGCCAAGTGGTGGCATGCCAAGGCAGAGTCATGGATAGCTTGACAAGATGTGATATGTCAACACAATGTATTGGAGCTGCTTGGTTTCGCAGCATGGCAACGCTTACATTAATGATGGGAACCCCCATCAGCGTCAGCAGCCGTTTGCACTCATCATTATGCTGCTGGGTCACACGCACAGTGCGCTTGCTGTACTTGGCTATGTCTTCTTGATTCCCAGCCTGCGTCATCACTGAATATAGCTTATAAACAGTTTCACTCATGTTTCAGCATGTAGCATCGAGCAACGGCCAGAACATAGGATGTGGCACAGCTGTTTGCAAAAGGACTTTTCACGACTCTTTATGATGCCGCATGCATGCATCTGCCCTCCTCCATCTCCGTTGCCGCTTTATAGGCAGGGCAGATGTGGCATGGCGTACAAAGGTTGCCAAACAGAAGCTATCCTTTGTCCAGGCCTCGTAGAAAATATGTATGACTCTTTGCTCAGCACAGGTAACTTCTTGGATGCACTAGAGATGCAGCACAAAAGAAGAATTATTCTCAAGCTCAATCTGGCACCAGTAAAGGCACATGACTTGCAGCCTGATTGATTGCCAGTGACCCCACAAGCATCAGGCGCTGCCCTTGGCAGTGTCAGCAGGTACGCGCTGAGAGAATGCAGCGAGGCAGCACTCTCAGGCACATCCACACCAGACACATATGCTCTCTGTCATGTGAATGCACAGGTACATTGACTTGTGTGTCATGACGAAGCAAACTGCCTATGTTTGGCCTATGAGATGTCTCTCTGACAATGATCGTTGCCAAAAGCTGTCACTCTGTGAGCATCATAGATGCTGTCAGGAGCATCTGCACACAGGTTGCTGACAGCACAGCCAGTGTGAGACCTGTTGACGCTGGGGTGAGTCTCTGAGGGAATGCTGAGCTGCTGACTGTGCCCGACAATGGCCTGTCTTGGTGGGCTTGCTGACATGTGAGATGAGTGAAGTAGACAATGCGATGAATGTGAGCTTGACACATTGGCCAGCGACCGTGTCACTGCCAGGGCAAGCACTGTTGCTGACATTGCAGGTTTTGCTTGGCGGTTTGCCATAGCGTGCTTTCCTGTTGAGGTACAACCCTATGCCAAGCTGGCCTATTCCAGAACAAGAGCCTTGCCAGAGCGACTGCTTCTGCCAACATGGCGTATTTTGACATTACTACTGCTGGACTGATACGAACACACCACAGTGGGCACATGTCGTGCCTGAAGCAGTGCAGTGTTGCAATGGCAACGCACAAGCAGCAACAATGTAGATTACTGTGCTGCATTGTATAGGTTGGTACCAGCATCTTGTGCGTTGCAAGCCGCCAACTACACTTGACAGGCAGTAGGCTGTGCAATGGTGTCATGCATGGGTGAGTCAGCATATTTATCTGTAGTCTGTTCTGACCAACATGCAAGGAGGAAAGTCTGACCTCCTTGGCCTTCTCAAGGTCGGCATCAGCACCTGTCCTCTTATCAAGCCTGCATCATGACAGCCCCAATTGAGACAAAACAACACCACCAAACAGAGGCACTGTGTCATCAAGCTGTGGTTATAGATGCATCAGGCAGAACTGTGCAAGCTGACATTGCATATTTCATTTAGGGTTTAGACAAGTACCGCCGTGACAGTTCCTCTCGCTTGAGAGCTGGTGGCTTGCCATCAAACACATACCTGCAGCACGGCAGTCTTAGCAAGCCTGACACAGGACAACACAGCAAGCCCAACAAGTGCTGCAAAGGGCAGGACGTCTAGAAAATGAATCTCTTACACAGGTCGCATGCCGCTTTCAAGCATTCTGACTGTCCTAAAGAACATATTCTGAAGGTGACTGCATCCATCAGACACTGTAAGTGGCTCTGCGTAGACTGTGACTTGACACTAGAGGCCCAAGAGCATCCTGACCTTGTGACTTCACCAGCTTCATTTGTCAAGGTTTGGTCTCCTGTTCGCCCAACCACAACCTGCACAGCATAGCTTGAGCATCATTTGCAACAGCAGAGCAACGCAGCTGGCCTTGAGGTGCTCTTCTGTCAGCGCACCAGAGCTTGATATATATGCATGCTGGCATCAATTGCAATCTTCCTGCCAAAATAATTGTCATACTTTTGTTCTCGGCAACAACCTGCTGCATGATCAGCAAGCAGTTTGGAAAGTCCCTGCACTTTTACACACACCTCAGCAATACTGTCAGCTGGACCAGCAAGCTCAAGCAAATTCAACTGAGAAAATGAACAGCACACCTTAATCCCCATGGTTGCAAGACGAACAGCTTCGACTGTGACTCTGCAGTGTTTTTTTCTGCGGGCTGATGGACTGTGATCGGATTACATGCACGGGTAGCCGAATACTGACTGTCACTCTCGCCGCTGCGGGATCTATGCGCATCAATCTCTATATTGAAGTACAGCTGCTCGGGCAGAGGTTGCACGAGGTTGACCGAAACGGTGCTGGGGTCAAATGTACGGGAAAAAACGCCACACGGGAAAAAACGGAGCTGCAAGTACCATGTAAGTACCAAATGCGTACACGAATCTGGCCATACTGTTCGATTGATCGAGGGGCTGTGCAGTACTGATCCTGTGCAGGAACTGTTTTGGCCAGTCAAAATGAGGTGCCGAAGCGCATCGCAAACGCTTGTGGTATTCAGTGTAAAGCACGATGAGCTCGCCCCTCTTGGCACAACATAGGCCATGCACGTTGCCAAGGCACCCAATGCGCTCAAGTAGTTCTTGGATAAAGCTCACTTCTCGTGTTCCTCGGCACCCACTCTCAGCACGTTCGACCCGTTGCTTGGCATCTCCGCATCGGGTGCATAGCCTGGCACTGACAGCCACTGAGCCCAAAGCCTGTTCTAACATCACTTGGCACGAGGGAGCAGTCCAACGCCGTGACAAGGAGAAGCTGCTCAACCAAAGAGGTTGCGTGCTTTGGTTCACGGGCTTGAGTGGATCTGGCAAGAGTACCGTTGCCTGTACACTGGAGCATGCACTGGTGCAAAGAGGCCACTTGACAACTCTGCTGGACGGCGACAACGTCCGTCACGGCTTGAACAGCAACCTGGGCTTCTCTCAAGAAGACCGGGAAGAGAACATAAGACGCATCGGCGAAGTATCAAAGCTGTTGGTGGAGTCTGGTTTGATCACCTTAGCCAGCTTCATATCGCCATATGAGCAAGATAGAAACAGGGTGCGCTCAAGGCTGGAGCCAGGGGATTTCATTGAGGTTTACATGAAAACCCCACTAGCTGTCTGTGAACAGCGTGATCCAAAAGGCCTGTACAAGTTGGCCAGGGCTGGCAAGCTGAAAGGCTTTACAGGCATTGATGATCCCTATGAGCCCCCCAGCAATGCTGAGATTATTCTTGAGTCAGACAAGCTCAGTGTGGAGGCCATGGCTGCTGAATTGCTGATTTTCTTAGACAGCAGAGGGTTTTTGTCATCCATACCTCCTGCATCAGGTCGATGCGCCTAACTTGGGTCTTCCTGACTGTTTTGGCCCGTGTACTCGTCCTTGATAGATTGGATCTCAGTTACATTTTCACATGTACTTTTGTCTGTATAAATACTGTACATACCATAACGTTACAGTACTTCAGTCATGTTCATACACTAGACTGTCTAACATTGACTCATATGCCTCAACTGCAGTCAGCATCAAACTCAAGTGCCTTCTGACACTTTGGATATTACAAGTGAAGGTATCAAGTTTTGATCACTGCATGTGTTTTGTAGTAGATCTGCAATAAAGCCTACTGTTATGTGGGCTGGAAGTTCTGGATATAGACTGGCCTCAATGACCAGCTATGTGCTAGCTACACAGCAGTGGGTATGTCATGCTGGGCCTTCATTTGATGCAACTTCTGGTACACGTTTGCAGTGCACAGCGATAACCAAGCGCAGAGGGTCAAAGTGCATTGCAATCTTGGGGCATACGTTGCAACTGAGCATTGCTGCTTCCCTCATAGTAGCCACTGTCGGCCATCAAAGGCTGGAGCATGTAGTGTGCGGTTTTGAGACCATACTGTGAACTCAGATGCTGGAAAAACTGCACACGCATATATAAGCCAGCCAAGGTCCTCATCTCATGCTGCTGTCGTATTGCTTACGACTTTGTGTTGGCACACACACCAACATCATGAAAATCAGAAACTTTGTAAGCTGAGTCATGTGTTCCAAAGAAATCATATTACAATGCCTCCACCATTGTCTTTAAAAACACATCACGAGCACCCTCATTCAAAAGCACACTACAGCACACTACATGCCCCAGCAGACTACATACTGCATTGGTTTTTAACTCTCTGTGCTGACAGAAATAATTGCAGAACACAACGTCGATGAACACAAAGCTGAAAGGGCAAGCCCATCACATCAAGGAAACCAAATGCACAGACTTGCAGGAGGTAATAAAATATTCACACAAATGTATTGCCTGTGCAAAAGGGGTCTAGCAGGCAGCTGCTGCATGAGTCACCCCTGCTACCCGAGTATTTGAAAGCAGCCTTTACTCAAAACCCTGCAAAATGGCCAAGATTCCACGTGCTCTGGACACAGCAACAATCAACATCACTGCACAGCCTTGCATGCAGCTGCAGTATCTAAGCAAGCAGCAAAACCACAACTGAACTGCAGAAATCGTACCGAATTAGCACAACAAATCTGAACGGCAATTGCACAGCACCTGTCGGCTTGGAAGACCTCTGGAAACTGACATGTGCTATACCCCAATGTACGGGATGAGGTCACAGTGATGCTATGAGTGTGCTGTAGCCATGTGCTGTCAGAAGTACCTTACTACTGAAGCCTGTGATGCAGCTGCAAAAGTGTTGCAGCTAATCATTGTCTATTGCGCTTGCGCGGAAGTTCCTCAGGTAATGTTGTATCATGTGGTCTCACAGTACCAGCAAAATTTTGCTGGCTCAGATCATCTGCAGTCCCATTGGGCTGAAGCCTCATGACCCCATTGGACATTGGGGGGCCACTAGGGGGGAAGGAGCCTCCAAGGCCCATTTCAGAAGCAATGCCATATGACTGTAGGCCAGGGGGCGGGGCATGCGGGTTGTAGGGGTGCTGGGTAGGGTCAGACATGGGGCCCATGTTCCCTGGAGGAG
>JAABUP010010058.1_pt1 | contig 11318 bp, 16 predicted proteins | sample 5559201 | NCBI WGS metagenome assembly JAABUP01 (sample SAMN10711887, study PRJNA513373) | rock metagenome | isolation source: Antarctica rocks | place: Antarctica | reverse complement strand
CGGAGCCATAGCCGCCTGGTGGCTCCAACACGCTGCCGTTCTCCTCCGTCAGCTGTGAGTTCCGCTGCAGGGGCGACTGCGTCAGTGAGCTCGCTGCTGGCACTGCTGCTTCAGGCGACTGCGTCATCGGGCAGCGCTGCGAGCCTGCCTTCTCGATGTCTTAACGTTGCAAAAAGCTCAGCGCGTCTGGGCTCCCTCAATGCAGTGCCATGCATGCATCGCCTGTCACAGTGGGCGCCACGTACTGCCTGCAAAGGTTGGCCAAGCAAATATGAGTGAGAGGAGCCTGAAGCAGAGGAGCTTGTGCCAGGAAGGAGCTCCCTGAGGCCCTATTTGGCCAGAACGGGAATAGAGGTTATTATCTGCACAGCGGCGGTGCATGGGTGCGCGGAGCTGCGCCGCCTCTCTTCAGTCGCCCAGGCAGTGGTTAAGCAGCCACGCGTACAGGCGGAGCAGTGGGCACCAACCGCAACAGCCTGTACTTGTCGACGCTCGCGACAGACTCCGCTTATGTATTGGGGTCACCAGGCTGAGGTTGAGACCTGCGAGCACGGCTCTGGCATCTGCGGGCCGCCATCCGATCTGCTGCGGTATGCGGAGGATGAGCGCACTGACCCGCAGCAGCGGCCGCAGCACGTGCTGGTGCCGGCGCTGTTGGCCGCACTGAACAGCACCCTGCAGGCCGGGGTCGTGCCCGAAGGTCTCCAGCTCAGCCTGGTCACCCCGTGCATAAGCGAGTGTCTGTCGTGAGCATCGACAACTACCGGCCCATTGCGGTTGGTGCCCACTGCTCCGCCTGTACGCGGGGCTGCTCAACCACTGCCTGGGCGACTAAAGGGAGGCGGTGCAGCTCTGCGTACCCATGTAGGCGGGCTTCCTTCCACATTGGTCCAGAATGCACCAGGTGCTCACCCTGCAGTACCTGGTCGACAGTGGGTGCGGCGGCATGCAGCCGCAGGCGCTCTTCTGCTGCTGTCTGAACCTGAAAGGCGAATACGACTGCATCCCCTGCTCGCTGTTGTGGGCGAAGCGCGCTGCGACGCCTGGGCGTGCGCGGGCGCGTGCTGGCTGCGGTGCAGAGGCTCGTTTTGCTGATGCAGAGTATGCCGTGCACTCTTGCCGGCGCCGCGGGGACAGTCTGCTTTCTGGCTGTGGCGTGAAGCAGGGCGGCCTGCTGAGCCCCATGCTCTTTGGGCTCCTCCTGGGTGGCCTGCACGCGGCCCTGCTGCGGGGGGTGTCCAATGCGACACCGCGGGGGACCGGCGTGAGGGCAGTGCTCGAGCTGGGCTATGCTGACAATTTCTGCCTGCTCTTCACACATGTGCACCATGCTGGAGTTCATGCAGTAGCTGGACATTCCTGGAGTTGCCTGTTTCATCCTGGCATGCCAGTGGCGTGATGCCACAGAGCTCCTCCGCCTGATGTATCGATGTGACTTGCCTACCTGTCTGTATGGGAGGACGAGTGCATGCTTGTCTGACAAGCCCGTTTACCGAGCCGCCCTAGCTGGCTGACAGGCTTCAATAACACGCCTGGGTGCGCCAAAAGGGCCATACTTAAGGGGCTTAGAGCCTTTCCATGCCTTTCAGCTCATTCCCATCTGTAAAAGTTACTCGCATCTGTTGAAGCAAAGCGCATGCATGCGGTAGTCCATCTGTAACCTGAAGAATCCAAGCACAATCCTCATGCGGCTCGCATTATGCGGCTCGCATGCAGAGGATGTGAGCTAACCAATTCTCCTAGAATCCTGACCAACCAAGTTCCACACAGACCTAACTACAAACGCACAGGCCATGCATATGCAGGCTTCCAACCCATGCGTTGTCACATTCCATAAAGGATACAATTGAGGATCCGCCATCCTTTGCGTGCATTACTGCGCTTGCACTCAGACATGAATGCAGCGGCGGGTCGTGGGAGCCATGTGCGAGACGAAGAGCAATGCTCCACGCGCAAGCGCTTTCTGACGTCTACCTGGGACGCTGATCAGACCTGAACCTTATACACTGCGTCGGCAGCGCTACACGAGCGTGTTGGGCGCAGCGCAGGGCGCGACCTCTGTCACCCCTGCGTAGCGCCGGCGCGTGCGCCAGAGCAGCAGGGCTGCCATGCCCGCGGCGCCCACCTCCACAAGGGCGGCGACAAGGAAGGTGCCCCTGCGCGCCCATCGATACGCAGCGTCAGGCAAGAGGAGTGGCCGCGGTTTGATCCGGAACTTGTGGCACTTCAAGTTTCGCATTTGACATCATTTGTGCACTGCGGATGTACCTCTTCGTGGCAAAGGAGGGACCTGGCTGAGAGACCAGGCACTTGGAACAGCGCCTGGGAGAATGTCAGGATTGCAAGAGAAAACAGTGCAAGCAATTTTACAAGCCAAAAGAAAAGAGAGAGAAAATGCTCTCAGGCCACGCCCGCGCCTGAAGCAGTCAGCGCCGAGGCAGACGTTGCCACGGTTGCCGTGCGCCAGCGCACGCTCCTGGTAAAGCGTGCCCGCCTGCGCTCGGGGTACAAGGCCAGGGGCAACTCACACTTAATGTGCACCGAAGTGTGCCTGCTGATATGCAAGTAAGCTCCAGCTGTCCTACTACCCAGCGGCCAAGTGCAAACGGCATAGACGTTGCCCAGACATATGCTGAGGCAGCTCAAAGTGCTGCCACGCAGACCGGTCCTGAAAGCCAGGCATCAATGCAGTTAGCGCAGGCCAGCATGAGTGCTGACAGGCGACCGCTGTGGAGCTACGGCACATGCAGCCGTTCAGCGGACGGGTGCAGGAGGGGCACACATGATGAGCCATGATGCACTGAAGACCTGACCGCGGAGGAGCGGGTGCTTGGCGAGCGTGCGGCTGCAGCGCTGAGCAGGCCGTGCAGCACAGGGGTGGGGTTGGGGTCTAGACAACGACCACAGACAAAGAGTAGGGTCAGGGTTGAGGCCCAAACCCTGAGAACAAGGGGCGCGCGGGGCCGCACCAGCAGGCGCGTGGCGAGCAGATACGCGCCGAGCGTGGTAGAATAGTTGAGCAGGCAGTACAGCGTCGCAAAGCGCCGCAGCCCGAACAGCTCGCTCGACAGCGCCGGGCCCAGGCTCCAGTGGCAGCCTGCGGCCGCGCCGACAGACAGTCCGCCCCGCCCGCCACATGGTGCACTGACTTGCATCCTGAGTTGCGCCTGAGCAGCCGTCTCATTTCATGCTTGCGATGTTAATAGACGGCACGCGTCCTTGGGAGATGCATGCGCCAGCGCCCAGCGGGCTCGAGCAAGGTGTCAGGCGCGGCCAGGGTGGCGCCGGGCGCGGGCGGCACCGTACGCAAAGCCGGTCAGCGGCGCGACCAGCCACAGGGCGCGCAGGTCCGCGAACGCCGCCAGCGCCATCGCCGCGCCCGTCAGCGCTGCCGCCGCCACCAGGAAGCACGGCCTGCGGCACCTCCTGTCTCTTGGGCACGCGTGCATGCGCAAAACCACAATCAGCCGCACACTGCCTTCCACAAACGTAGGATACCCTAAGACATGAAAGTGCATGACCTGCAAAGCGTTGGAAGCCTCACAGGCACCAGACGCGTTTGTGGTCGGGCGCGAACCCGCAATATAAGCTGCATGCCATCCCGAATACACTCTGCGGGCGCCACACTGCCAGAGGGAAAAAGTCTTGCAGTGTGCGGGCGCGCACCGCGGCGTGCGCCGCGACGCCAGCGCGCGCTCAGGCAGGTGCCCCGCCGCCAGCCGGCCGGCCGCGCTGGCCACGCTGAACAGCGCGACCAGCGCGGCCTGCCCGTCCGGCGCGCCTCCCAGCGCCTGCACCAGCTGGCCTGCGCGCGCCGCCGAATGTCAGGGTAGGGTATGTGCTGCGCAGGTCCGCGCCCAATTCGCACCGAGCAGAGCCGCAGACGCCTGCAGGTTCGCCGCACTATGCACCCTTTCCTGCCGTGAAGGGCGCATGCATATCATCTTTTGCACAGGGCACAAGCAGTCAGTCTTGGCAAGAGCCTGAATTGGCTGGCACACCCGGCATCCCACTGACAACGCGCACTCCCGCATCGGTGCGCCAGCCGCTGCCACGCGCGCGGCGCGCACCCAGGTTGTTGGAGAAGAGCAGGCCGCAGCCGGTGCCGGCGCCCAGCACGCCGAACAGCGCCCAGTAGTCCGGCGACGCGGCGCACTGAACCAGGCTCAGGTCCGCCGGCGCGATCGCCGCGGCGCCGGCCCAGACCACCGGCCCGCTGGCTGCGGCGAGGCTGGGCGCAGGCGGCGCTGGCGCCGCGCCCAGCGGGGCGGGCGCGTCGCAAGCCGCGGCTCCGTGCGGCGGGCGGGCGGACGCTGCGATCGCCCAGCCGTGCTGACCGCCCTGCGCTGGCCACATGCACTGCAGCGCCGCCTCTGCAGCCGGAGGTGCGTTTGCGCAGCACAGCGCCGGGTCCCTGCCAGGCTCAGGGCGCGGGCTAGCCCTTGTGTCAGGCGCACGCACGGCAGCTGGGCGAAGCCTGACGATGCTGGGCACCGTGCGCCGCAGCCAGTTACCCACACGCCTGCCCGCCGCAGCATCGCCATGCGCTATGTGCAACCGCGCACCTTGCCACCGCCGAGCAGGGGCGCGCGCAGCCCGTCGTCCTCCTCCGGTCCCGCCCACGCGCACGCCGCACCGCCGCGCGCCGCCTTTTCGCAGCAAGCGGCCCCGGCCGCCGCGGGCGCACCCTGCCCGAGCCCGGCTTTGCTGCAGCCTGTTTGCGCCTTGTCAGCTCCCAAGTCGGCACAACCGTCGGCCCAGCAGCAGCGCTGCGCCGCGCCGTCGCCGCTGCTGTCCATCTCTTCACAACCTTTACCCAGGATATCTGACCGCGGCCGCGCGGCCAGGCCGCCCGTGCGCAGCGCGAGCAGCGGCAGCGGCAGCAGCAGCGCCAGCAGGCCGCCCAGCAGCACCAGGGCCAGCGCCGGCGGCAGCGCGCCGGGCAGCGCCGCGCCGAGCGCGCCGGCGCCCACTGAGTACGCCGCCAGCAGCAGCACCAGGTTCTGGGCGATCGCGAAGCGCGTGCCTGCGCGCTCGCGCCTCGCTCGGTCTGCTCACCGGGTCTCCAGCGAGTAATGCGTGGCTGCTTTATGTCCTTGTGGTTGTCACGGTATTCAATAAACATGGCGTCAAATCATATTCAGCCACCCCCGAGCTGCTGGCAGACACGGGGTCTGCACCGCACGCTTGGCTTTCAACCTGCGCCGCGCGCTTCTGTACGGCACTCTAGATCCGGGTCAGGCGGCGCGCTGCCATACCAAACGCATCCCACGCAGCCTACAAGTTGCAATTGGGGCTGACGCCGGGTGTCACCTGCGACGTGCGGCGCCTCAGCGGCCGCGCCCTGCGCGAACGGCACCGCATTGAACAGCGGCAGCGCGACCGCGCCGAGCGCGAGCGGCGCCGCGGCCATGCACGCCAGGAAGCCGGCGGCGTCCGGGCGGAACGCTGCCAGGTATACCGCAGTAAATATGCTCGCGCTCAGGCCCGCAAAGCTCTTCAGCACGCCTGCGCGGTGCCACCGCGTTGCGTATGGCGCTGCGCACACCAGGTGCAAGGCTCGTATGTGACCGCGCGCCGCCGCCCAGGAGCGTGTAGCGCTGCAAGCGCTCAAGCGCAAGGCTCATTTGTGAAACTTGCAGGTCGGTTGCCAGACGATGGTGCGCCAAGTGGTCGCGCGCGGGGGGCTACGCGGCAGAAGGGCGGCAGGTGCAGCACGCGCTGCTGGACGCTCTGCCTTGCAATTCTGGACCAGCAGGGTGCCTGCACCGCCAGTCTGCCTGCGCTTCACTGAGCAAGTGCGCAACCAGGCCGAACTCTCTGCCCGGCACGCTCGGCACGCTCGGCACGCTCGGGGCGGGCGCACCCACGACAGTGCCGCGGTGGCCCGGGAAGTTGCGCACGTTGGTCGCGACGCAGGCGGTGTCCACCCAGGAGCCGCCCGCGAACGCGGCGCTGGTCAGGCCGACGAGCGCCCAGTACGGCGGCGCCGCGCGCCCGCTCGCCGCGAGCCACAGGCCGCCGTAGCCGCCCGCCATGGCGGCCAGGCCGGCCGCCAGTGTCACCCTGCGCCCGCAGCCGCGGCTCAGCACCTCCCCACTCGGTCAGCAACGTCATGGCGATATCGCCGCGACAGCGCCAGAGTCTGGTGCGCGGCGTCAGTTCAGAAGACACGGGGAGGTCCCATAGCGCGTGTCGGGCAGGCCGGCGCCGGAGGGAGGCGCGGCACCTGGGCCCCAGGCGCGGCCACGGCGACAGCGCGTCGTAGGCGGCGCCGGGCATCCACTGCAGCACCAGCGACACCCAGAGCGGCGACGCGGCGCCTTGTATCTGCCGCGCCCGCCCGCGGCGGCAGGGTCAGCTGCGCTCTGCGCTGCAGGCCCTCCCGCCGCCCGCACCAAGCGCTGCTGCCTGCAGTGCTGGACAGCTGCCATGGCCTTGCGGTAAGCTGCCACACCACCATCACGCCTGCAAGCCTGAATAACACTGTGTGGCCTGGCAGCAGGCGCCCCCGTGCCGGCACAGAGCTGAGCGCCCCTCAAAAGCAGCCAGCGCAGGTGGCACAGTAGCCCACGCTGGCAATTGCCACAAGTGACACAGCCTTCAGACGCTGGGCTTGCCCGCCCATGACATACTCTCTGTCACGCGACACGGGCGCGCCTGCGCCTGCGTGAGGCCCAGCGCCTCCTTGAGCGCGCCGGCATAGATGGCGAAGCAGTAGCTCGCGCCCGCCGTGCACTGCAGCAGCGCCGACACGCCAAATGTGTGCCACTTGTTCACGAACGCGCCCATCGCGCCGCGATGGCCGGTTACTACCTCGCTGGCTGATCACGGCCAGTCTCAACAACAAGCTGACGAAATTTAACCATGTGGAGCTGAGCTGTGATTATGACGCTGTGCAGACATGCGGCTGACACAAGGGCGCAAACACGCGTCCCAGTATTCAAATTATTGGCCAGTGACTGCCGCACGCACACGGTGCTTATATACTCTCTGACCCGTGTGTTGAACCAGCTGCCCCAACACAAGCGACGTTCTCCCTTTTGCGGCTGTTTTGCTTACTTTTTATTAGTTAGGTGCACGCACGTGTGTAGTGTAGTCGGCCAGTCTGAAAGGGCCTGGAGGTTTTTTGCAGTTTTTGCAGTCATTCATTACCACCCTGATCTGCCTCATGCAGATCAGCCCGCGCAGCAAGCACAGCAACAGAGACACCCCTGGCACGGCCAGGGAGTCACAAGCATCCGCAGCCTGTAAGCCGCCTCTCAACAGTTGCCTTACAGGGGCAGCACGGCACGCCCCTCCACGGGTGCCCTGACATCGCCGCAGGCCTGCAAACACAGACGGGCAGGAGCGCAGCAGCGCATCCAAGTAGCGAATGCGTCCTAAACCAGAGACTGACGCCAAAGAATGCCCCTGGCTCGAGCCCGAGCGCTGCATGTGCACCGCTTGGGCGAGCGCGCCGGGCTCGGGCCTGCACCGAGCGGCTGCCGCCGCGCCGCCTCAGCTGACACACGCATGCCGCGCAGACCTGACGCCCAGCGTGTTCCGCGCCTCTGCCTCCTGCGCGCGCGCGCCGGGGCCGCCTCAGCTGCCTGGGCGCTTTGCATGCTGTGAACACACACTCTGGCTCAATGAAGCTGACGACGAGCTTGGCAAGGCGTAGGAGTGGTGCAGTGCAGCCCACTGCGTGGTCTGTTTTGGGCCTCGCATGCCTCGCCGGGTGCCGTCCATCATAGTAAGCAGGCTGGCGGCTCTAGGCTCTCCAGCAAATGAGCTGCCAAGCCCCAGCGCGCACAAGCCCCAGTCACGCAAGAGTGAACCTGAGCGAAGGCGCGGGTAAGCTCTAGCTTCCATTTTGTGAGCTGCCAGCCCCGAGCGTGCTCGCGTCACAGCCATGCAGCATACAAGATAAAAGCAAGCGGCTGGCATGGGCAGAACTTCCAAAGCGTGCTACACTGGCTATATGGACTGGCACATCGACGATATCGTGCAAATGCCAATCCATATTGGGCAAGGCCAGCGTGAGATTGAAGTGTTGGCCTGGTCAAATAGGCGTCTTAATTAGCAATAGAACATGGGCAGCAGAGGCTGGCCGCAGAGGAAAGTCCCCAAGAAGAAGACCTGAGCGGCGCCGCAGGCTGGCGCAGGGGGCGCGCCTGCTCGGCGCAGCGCTTGCGGGCGTGGCTGCTGGGCGCCGGCCGGCTCACGGGGCCCAGCTGCGACGTGCGCCGGTAGCGCGTGCCGCACGCGTTGCACAGCACCGGCTTGCCCGCGGGCCCCTTGCGCCACTGCGGCGAGTCTGCGCGCGGCCGCACACATGCCTTTTACTGGGAAGCAGGCGGCGGGACATGGGCCAGGTGGCCAGCGGCCGCGGGGGGCGCTAGGCGCGCAGGCAAGGCGGCAGCTTCCAGCGAACCGCATTTCACTCCTACAGCTGACTGTTAAATGTCTGTGGACTGTAAGGAGCTGCAAGCGGGGCGTGGAGGTGGCGGCTGCTCGGCACGGTGAGCACTTTGTGCATGCACAATTACGTGAGCGCAGGCGCAGAGCAACAAGCGTGTCAAACAAAATCGAAATATGAGAGTTCAACCCGCGTACGCGGCAAGGGGAAACAAGGCTGCATGCTGGTGCGCCTAAGCTATCACTTTCAAATTTAGCTAGAGCGCACCCTCCACGCCGCAGTGGCTGCAAGGCCCGGCGGGCCGCGCTGTGTGCGGCGCCGCCGCAGGCCCCGTGCACGCGCTCGGGTTCTCCTTCGACGCGGCGTGTGCATGCGCGGGGAGCGCCAGCGCGCCCGCCAGCGCCTTGCTCAGCTCCTGCGCCTCGTCGTCGGATGCTGGGCGGGGCGTCGCGTCGCCCACATATACCAGAGTGAACAGCTTCCGGTCGCCGAGCACCCTGCGCTCCGGCGCGCTGGCGCTCACAGCGTCCAGCAGCGTGAGCGTCATAGTTGCACTTGTTGGGTGAATATGATGAAGCGATCAAGCACACTGGCGATGGTGCCTCCGGCCCGCCCTCGGGCCGCGTCTTTACTCGTAGCATTTTGAACGGCAGGGTCTGGCGTCATAGGGCGGCACGCACGTGCGTGTGTAATCTGCTCAGTTCGAGGACATCGAGCGACAGATGTAATATTACGGTGTACGCCCTGCTGGAAAGCCGGCCGCACTGGGCGCACGTTACTGTGACTGGCTGCCTCACTTTCACACAAGCAGGAACTAGCGCAGCGCATTGGCCCCGCCGTTCTGCCAACACCCTGCACGCACGAGGAGACTTGAACGTACAGCGCACCCACTGACGGCTGCTTGAGCACGTGCGGCGCCCAAGACGGCCAGCAGCTAACCTAGCTCTGCTCTGCTCTGCTGCGTTACCACGGCGTGCCAGCCTCAGCCACTTGACTTGTTCGGCGCCCGACAGGTGCCACAGCGTTGCAGCATGACGCAGACGCAGACCAACGGCGTGGCACATGCAGCACCAGACGGCGGTGCGCTGGCACGGTGACCCTGTGCATGTCTTGGCACTGACACAGCGCATCCTCGTGGGGCTGGCCTGTGGAGAACGTATACTGCACTTAGCTCTGTCCAATACGCTCTCACAGGGCACACCACACCGCGAGGGGAGGCTCGCAGGTGGCAGTCCCGACGCATTGCGCCATGCAATTTGCGCCGACGCTGGCTGCTGCAGTGCAGAGCTGGTGCTTGCGCTTAACACTGCAGCTGACCCAAAAGATGGAAGTTGCTGTGACGCACTTGCGCAGCGGGTGGCAGCGTGACACGCTGAGGGTTAGGTCAAGCAGCCCCGGAGCCGCCGCAGCGCGCCCACAGGCGCCGCCCTGCGCGGCAGGCGCGCGCCGCGTGTTGATAGCCAACCGCGGCGAGATCGCGCGGCGCGTGTCGCGCTCCTGCCACGCGCTGGGCCTGGTGCCAGTAGTGGTTTTCACCGAGGCCGATGCGCTTTCGTTGCACGTGCTGGAGTCCGAGCATGCAGTGTGCCTCGGCGCCGACAAGCGCGCATACACCAGCATCGACACTATGGTCGGCGTCGCTGTCGAGCACGGGTGCGCGGCCTGCGCGCGCGCGCGCCTGCTGCGCGCGCCCCGGGAGCGTCTGCCGAGCACCCCGCTGCGCAGGCCTGCTGTGCTGTGTGTGGCTGTGTGCAGCACGGAGCGCTGCATGAGCCGGCGTGCACTGTCCCTGGTTGCAGGTTCGCAGGAGGGCGCTGCGAAAGCTGTGAGAGGCTCTGGGCGGGGCGCCCCGAGCGCGCGCCGGTCGCAGGCGCGCGGCGCGTGGCGCCAAAGCCTGCCGGCCGCGCGCGCGCGGGCAGGTGCTGCGCGGTGCACCCGGGGTACGGCTTCCTGAGCGAGAACGTTGACTTTGTGGAGGCGTGCGAGGCGCGCGGTATCGCGTTCCTGGGCCCCACCGCCGACACCATGCGCATGTTCAGCCGCAAGCACACCGCGCGCGAGTTCGCCGCCAACGCTGACTGCCCCGTGCTGCCCGGCGCGCCATGGGGGCTGGGCCTAGGCCTGCCGCCGTTCGGGGGCTGCCTCACGTCGCCCGCGCCGACTCTCTCTTGCCAAACGGTTCCTCCTGTGCGCCACAGCGTTGCGGGGTGGTTGGCGGTGTGAAGTCTCCGCCTCTGCCACTTTCAGATGTATCGTGCCCGACACAGCTTGATTGTGGGAGTGCGCCCGGGAGGCGCCATGCAAGGTGCAGAGCTGCGCCCGAGGCCCGGCCGGGCGCGCGGCGCAGGCAGCACGCTGCTGGAGACCGAGGAGGCCGCGGTCAAGGAGGCCGCCGCCGCCGGCTACCCGGTGCTGCTCAAGGCGACCGGCGGCGGCGGCGGCATCGGCATCTACCAGTGCCCCGATGAGGATGCCGTGCGTGCCAACTTCGCCGCCGCCGGCCGGTGCGTGGCAGGATCGCAGGATGCGAGCAAACGTCATTGCGTGCTCAATCATGATGTCGGCCTCGCATTCGAAATACTACAGCAGGCTAATTCCTTTTCACCCATTCTTCTACCGGAGCTCAGGGCTGCGCGTGCAGCCAAGGCTATGCCAGGACTGGCGACATGGGCAAATTCGCTACAGAAAGGACTAAATAATGCTGGGGTGTCAGCGCGTACTGCGGTGCGCGCGCAGGCAGGGCAAGGCCAGCTTCGGCGACGCGGGCGTGTTTGTGGAGAAGTACGTGCAGCGCGCGCGGCACATCGAGGTGCAGATCTTCGGCGACGGCAAGGGCGGCATCATCACGCTGCCCGAGCGCGAGTGCAGCATCCAGCGGCGCCACCAGAAGGCGCGCCTCGCCAGGCGCATGCGAGCG
>JAABUP010010056.1_pt1 | contig 11320 bp, 10 predicted proteins | sample 5559201 | NCBI WGS metagenome assembly JAABUP01 (sample SAMN10711887, study PRJNA513373) | rock metagenome | isolation source: Antarctica rocks | place: Antarctica | reverse complement strand
CCTGCTGGTAGTGACGGTCGAAGGCGTCCGGGTCGCTCGGCGTGGTGTACAGAACCAGGAACCGCGCGGTCGCGGCCGGTGGTGCGTCCGGCGTCGAAAGGCCCGAGTCGGCGGCCGGGGGCGTCACCGGGCCCGCCGGTAGTGGGTGAGCACGGCGGCACCGGAGCGCTGCGCGGAGCAGCAGGTCAGCTGGACCGGTCGGGTGTCCGGCGGGAACAGGCGCTGCCCTTCGCCGACGACGGTGGGGAAGGTAAACAGGCGGTACTCGTCGATCAGGTCGTGCGCCATGAGCGTACGAACCACGCTGAGGCTCCCCGTGGTGATCACGTCCCGGCGCTCGCGCTGCTGCTGAACGACATCGGGCAGAGGGCCGTCGAGGACGGTCGAGTTGATCCAGGCCGAGGTGTCGGTGCCGCCGCGGGTCGCCACCAGCTTGGGCATCGCGTTCATCTTGTCGGCGAACGGGTCGCTGCGGCCGGGCCAGATCCGGGAGAACAGCTGCCAGGTGGCGCGGCCGAGCAGCATCACCGCGCTGTCGAGGACCTCTCCCAGCTCGAACTTGTCGCCGGCGACGGTCTCGGGCCCGTGCCGGAAGGCCCACCCGCCGGTCGGGGTGCCCGCCGAACCGTCGGGGTCGGACACCACCCCGTCCAGGGTGATGAACTCGATGACGATGACCTGGCTCACAGCGTTTCCTCCTGCTCGTGACCGGCCGCCGGCGGTCCGGTCGATGTCGCGAACCCGCGCGCTCATCCGTACCTACCGGCGGCGCGGCTCGGACTCATCGGTCCGCAGCGGGCGGCACCGACACCAGGCCCGCCGCTATCGTGCGCAGCCGTGGGCGAGGCCGAGCAGCTGGCGACCGAGACGTACCGGTCGGAGTTGTTCGCGCACTGCTACCGGATGATGGGCTCGGTCCACGACGCCGAGGATTTGGTGCAGGAGACGCTGCTGCGGGCCTGGCGGGCCGCCGACCGGTACGACCCGGCCCGCGCGTCGCTGCGCACCTGGTTGTACCGGATCGCGACCAATGCCTGCCTGACCGCGTTGGAAGGCCGCGCCCGCCGGCCGCTGCCGGCGGGTCTGGTCGGCCCGAACGACGACCCGCAGGCCCCGATGGTCCCGGGCCGAGAGGTCCCCTGGCTGCAGCCGTTCCCGGACCAGCCGCCGGGCGACCCGGCCGCAGCCGTCGTCGCGAAGGCAGGTCTGCGGCTGGCGTTCGTCGCGGCGCTGCAGCTGCTCCCACCCCGCCAGCGCGCCATCCTGGTCCTGCGTGAGGTGCTGCAGTGGCCCGCGTCCGACGTCGCGGTGGCCCTGGACACCTCGGTGGCAGCTGTCAACAGCGGACCGCAGCGCGCGCGAGCCCGCCTGTCAGCCGCAGCGCTCACGCAGGACGACCTTGCCGAGCCCGATGAGCCGACGAGCCGGGACCTGCTCGACCGCTACGTACGGGCCTTCGAAAACGCCGACGTGGACGGCCTCGCCCGGCTGCTGACCAACGACGTCGTCCTGCAGATGCCGCCAGTGCTGAACTGGTACGTCGGCCGCGACCGCTACGCCGCCTTCATCAGACGGATCTACACCCTGCGCGGGACCCAATGGCGCGCTCTGCCCATCTCCGCCAACGGACAGCCCGCGCTCGCCGCCTACGCACTCACCGCTGATGGCACCCACCAGGCGCACACGCTGCAGGTCTTCACCACCACCTCAGGCGGGATCAAGTCCAACGTCGTCTTCGCCGAGCCAGACCTCTTCCCGACCTTCGGTCTCCCACTGACGTTGTAGGTCGACGAGGCCCGGGTCGCGCTCTACCAGCAAACGATCGTCAACCGGTCTCGGGGGCTCCTGCCCTAGCCCTTGGTGGCGCAGGACGCGCGGTAGGAGCTCGGTGTGAAGCCCAGCACGGCACGGAAGTCGCCGGAGAGGTGGGCCTGGTCGGCGTAGCCGAGCTCCGCGGCCACCGTTGCGAGGTCGGCGTCGGGGTTGGTGCGCAGCCGCTCGGCGGCCTCCTGCAGCCGGCGCCGACGGATCATCGCCGCTGGCGACAGCCCGACGTGGCGCCGGGCCAGCCTTTGCAGGGTCCGGGCGGAAACGTTCAGGCGGTACGCCGCGTCCTGGACCTGCAGCACGGTCGGGTCGCCGTCGACGAGCTCGGCCAGAGCGTTGGCGAGCAGCCCGTCGGCGTCGGGGGGCGGCAGCGTCGCGACCAGCCAGTCGGTGAACGCCTCGACGGCACGGGCGCGGCGGAGGTCCCCCTCTCCCTGGCCGGTCATTGCCGCCGCCACGGTCCGGTGCAGGTCGGACAGGTCGAGGGACTGGTACCGGTCCCGCAGCGCGTACGGGTCGGTCGTGAGGTGCGGCACGGCCGCCGGTCGCAGCAGCGCCCCGACAGTCCAGCCGCGTCCGGCCAGGTCGCGATGCGATCGCCTAGTCGTCGGGCCGGCGAGGCCGACCAGAGTGGGCTCGACGGCGAGGTTGCAGGCCGGAAAGGCGAGCAGCTCTTGGCGCGACACGCGGCCGGGCGCGATGTCCCACTCCGGGATCCAGAACCACCTGACCAGCGAGGAGACGCGCCCGGGCGCGGGCAGCCGGTGCAAGGTCGGCATGGCCGCGGGATAAAGCACGCCCCGCCCGTCGCCGGTCATGAGAAGAGCCAACCCGGCCCTGTCGCGAATCTCCAAGCCGACGGACCCGTCCCGCCCCTAGCGTCTCAGCCCATGGACGAGACGACGCAGCAGGTCCGCGCCGCGCACGGCGCGCACACGACGGACGGCATCCCCCAAGGCGTCACGAGCCTGACGCCGTTCCTCGTCGTGCCCCGGGCCCGCGAGGCGATCGCCTTCTACCGCGACGTCTTCGGCGCGCGAGTCGTCGACGTCACCGAGATGGGCGGCGTCGTGGCCCACGCCGTCCTCGACTTCGGACACGGGCAGCTGCAGCTCGGGGAGCCGCTCCCCGACTACCACCTCGTGCCTCCGCCCGCCGGCGAGGACGACTGCTACTCGATCGGCCTTTACTGCAACGACGCGGAGTCGGTGGTGGCCCGGGCCGAGCAGGCCGGCGCGACGGTGCGCGAGCCGCTGACCACCTTCGTGTCCGGCGACCGCTTCGCGAGCATCCGCGACCCCTTCGGCGTGCGCTGGTCGATCCTCACCCGCGTCAAGGACCTGTCAGAGGAGGAGAGCGCGCGGCGGGTTGCGGAGTGGGCGCGGCAGCAGAGCGAGGGCGCTTGAGTGATCGGAAGGTGTCGCTGTGTCGACGGTGCGGCCCACCTCCTAGTCCCGTCCCTGTACCGCGGGCCGATCGTGTCTGGCACGCTGCTGCTGGTGGAGTCGTTGGTCAGGCTCGGCGCTGAGGACGCCGGCGAGGTACTGACTTTGCAGCGCGCCGCGTACGTCACGGAGGCCCAAGCCCACGCCGACCTGAGCTCACATCGGCCGGCTACCGACTCGTCCACCTCACCAAGGACCGCCAGGCGTCCGGATAACGATCGGTTGTCGAAACGATCGGCGCCCCTTGCCCGGACCTTTCGCTCAGGCGGTTGAAGTCATGCCGGTCATCGTGCTGTCCGGAGGTCAAGCCGATACAGAGCGTGCGGCCCAGCGGGCAACTCGAGGTCCATCTCGTACCGGAACCCAAGGCGCTGCATGACCGCCAGGGATGCTCGGTTCGAGGTCAGGGCGAAGGCCACGACCTCGAGAAGCCCGACGACATCTCGGCCGTAGGCGAGAGCTCCACTTCCGGCTTGCCAGCTATCTCGCAACGGGCCAGTTTCACTGTGCCCACCGCCTGGCCGTCGTCGTGCAACAGCCAGCGCCCGAAGCGGTGTCGTGACCAGTGTTCCACCGAGGCGGCGAGGTTGGCCCGAACGTCAGCACTGCGCCGGACACCTCCGAGCGTGCCAGCCACCTGCTCATCCGCCCACAACCGCTCGAACACGGCCTGGTCCCAGACAGTGACCGGCCGCGCTCGCAAGCGGGCGGTCTGAAATTCACCCACACACCCAACGCTACGTCCACGCCAGGGCGACAGCCCAACCCCAGTAGCCGAACCGCTGCGCGGCGGATGCGCCAGCCTTCGACGTGCAGTGCGTGAACGATCGTCCGCGACTCTGCACGCCCACACGCCTAGGGAACCGGCGAAGTGTCTCGCGAGCCATGTCCGCGAACTACGGCACATGAGGGACGTTGGCGATGCTGGGTCGTGGGCGGCTAGCAAGTCGGAGGCTGGTTCATCGGAGGCGCCGTCTGCCCGTCCGCAGCGGCAAACGCCCTAGCAAAATCGTCGTTGTGTCGGAGACACCCGCTTCGAGCCAGAGCTGCTCGATGGCGGCGTAGTACTCCTCCAGTACCGGGAGGTACGCACTCGCCCAGGTGCCGGTTGGCTTGGCCACAAAGCAGTCTCCCCCTGCGGGCCGTTGAGGGCCTGGTGCCGGTCAGCCCGTGGTCGACGTTGAGGCGCTTGGGCTACGGCGCCGAGGGTGGCCGGAGTCTCGCGCGGGGCTGTCAAGGCGCACGGAAACGCGAGGTGATGCCCAAGGCCGGCTGGTTGGAGCACCGGAAGCGGTGCCGGCCTGGTCGCTGGCCGGCCATTGCTTGGTTAGTCGCGCGCCTGCAGCACGAAGCCGCGCTGCACGCTGTTCAGGGCCAGCTCCTCAACGTTGTCCCAGCCGATCGTGCGGGCTTCGCGCTCCCAACCGTCGACGTCGTGCCAGTGCTGGTGCGCCGGGGGGCCCCCGATGCTGTGTCCGACGTAGACCACCTGCAGGAAGTCGGGGTACGGGCCTGTTCGGGGGTCCACGCCAAGGTGTCGGTAGTGCAGCAGCCCCAGCGGCTCAAGGTCTGCCTCCACGATCTGGTGGCCGGTCTCCTCCAGTACCTCGCGACGAGCGGCCTGCCGGGGGTCCTCTCCCGACTCAAGCCGGCCCCCGGGCCAGGGGTGCCAGCCATCCGGGGAGCGGCACGCCACGAACCCGCCGGCGTCGAGAACGACGCAGCGCGAGGAGCTCACAAGGTCCGGTGGGACCTCCCGCCACTGGCCGAGGTGCCCGACCAGAGTCAGGCGCAGGGGGCCTGGCCAGCTCACCTGCACTGGGCCGACACGCCGGCACCCTGCTGTCGCTCGCGCGATCCGCTGATCGAGCGGCAAGGGGCAGGTCACACCAGGCAAGGTAGGCCGGAAAGGCGCTCGGCCGGCCTGGCATCGTTCGGGCATCAAGAACCCGGGCACGCTCACCAAGAGTGCAGCCTGGTCGATGAGCAAGACCTCAAGGCCCCGTGCGCGCGTCGACCTGCCGGTCCAAGCCCTGCTTAGCGGTCGGCGCGGGTTCTGCCCGTCCTTCATGCTGTCGAGGTGCCCGCCTCGCCGGTTGTGACGCCGCCGCTGTCGGCGGTCGTGGCCGTCCTCGATGCGCTCCAGGCGCGGGGAGCGGTGGCAGCGGTGGGTGGCTCCGGGCTGCTCGCTGCGCTGGGGCTGATCGGTCGGGTCCGGGATTGGGACGTGACGACCGACGCCACTACGCAGGCGGTTCAGGCGGCGCTCTCAGCCACCGGCCTACCGGTCGTTGTTGCCTCTGCCGGCCAGGGCGGCTACGCGACGCGGGCCCGCTTTGCGGTACGTGGCGTCGGCCATGACGTCGACGTCCTGGTCGGGTTCGCCCTGCGCGACCACGGACACGTCGTCCCGCTGCCCACCAGGGTCACGCGTATCTGGCGAGGCCTGCCGATCGCGGACCCCGAGGTGTGGCTGCAGGCCTACCGACTGCTCGGGCGCCAGGACCGGGCGGCCCTGCTGCAGCGCTGGCACCACGAAAGGCCTCATCCGTAGCCGGCCCGCAACCCGATCGTCGTTTGGCGCACGCTAGAGGGAGGGGCATCGGGGGCGGCACGACCAGCGGTGAATGTGTTTGCGCTCGTGGCTCAGGCTGTACGCGTGGTCGATCTTGGTGGCCTGTCGGCGCAACCTGCTAGGTGCCTTGATGCCACCCACGGGCCGGGGGGCGTGCGGGTAGGTGGCAGGGTGAGCGCGTGTCGGTGACCAACCCGTGGCTGGCGGGGCCGAGCCCGACGCGCCGACTGGACCGGGCACGGCTCGAGGAGCGCATCTTCAACCTGTTGTCCTCGCAGAACATGTGTGTACTGGCCACGCTGGGCCCAGACGGCCCATTGGCGACCCCCGTGCGGTACTTCCACCTGGACTTCACGATCGTGTTCACCGCGTCGGGAGCTTCGCCGAAGATGCGCAACATCGCGGCGGATCCCCGGGTGTCGGTGGCGACGTACGCGGCGTTCGTCGGCCAGGCCAGCAGCCGAGGTGCGCAGCTGTTCGGGCAGGCCCGTGTCCTGACCGAGGTGGACCCCGACTTTGCCGGCTTCTGGTCGATGGTGCGTTGGCAGTCCGACCACGTCGAGCGGTCGCTGCCACTGGAGAAGCCCCCGCTTGGTCCTATCGGGGTGGTTGAGCCCGATCGGATCGCCTACACCGAGCACTGGCTACGCCGCGAGGGGTACGCACCCCGGCAGTTCTGGCGTCGCGAACCAGCCGACCGTCAGCACGGTTAAGGCGCGAGATGCGGGCCGTGGTGTTCGACCTGTTCGGGACGCTGTCCGATCCGGCTGCGGAGGTGACCCGACGGGCAGTCGTCGCCGATACCGCTCGCGCCCTCGGCGTCGCCGAGCAGGAGTTCTGGGGACACTTGCGGTCCTCGTTCCGGGACCGCATCGTCGGCCGGCACGGTGACACTCGCCAGACCCTGACGTTCCTGGTCCAGGCCTGTGGCGCGAGGCCGACCCGGGCGCAGTTCGAACACGCCCTGCACGTCCACCTGCAGGGGGCGGAGCGGCTGCGGGCCCCCCGTGCGGGCGCTCTGGAGGTGCTGGTCGAGCTTCGACGGCGCGGGTTTGCGCTCGGCGTGCTCAGCGACTGCAGTAGTGAGGTCGTCGAGGGCTGGGCGGACTCACCGTATCGGGGGCTGCTCGACGCGGCGGTGCTGTCCTGGCAGGAAGGCCGACGCAAGCCTGATCCGCAGCTGTTCGCTACCGCCGCCACACGCCTGCAAGTGCCGACGGAGACGTGTTGGTATGTGGGTGACGGCGGCGGCCGGGAGCTCAGCGGAGCCCGTGCCGCAGGCATGACCCCGATCTTGGTGACGAACGCCCTTGTGCCGCAGGCAGCAGGCCACCGGGCAGACCCCGACGACTACACGCCGCAACACCAGATCCCGGACCTGCCAGACCTCCTAGGCCTCGTCGGCTCGGCCAATTAGCGCGCTCGTTGGCAAAGCGCGTCTCTCGCCGGCTACTTCCGGGATGCGTCTCGCCGTCACAGTGGTCCAGGCCCAAGTCCCGGCAGCCGAACGTCCTGCGGGTCGGGTCGGGCGCTGCGCCGGGAAACCTCCATGACGTCCCCGACCGAGTCCCGCAACCGCAGCGTGTCAGCGGTGCCGCCACGACCTGCCACGGCGGCACCTCGAACACGTCCGTCAGCCGCTTCCGGAGGAGCAGCCTGGGTGAAGGAAGAGCCGGGACGCGGCGTTCCTGGCCTCCGCGTCCTGAGATGATGGCCCGGTGACGTTCGATGCCATCGTGTTCGACTTCGACGGGCTGCTACTCGATACCGAGTCAACGATGCTGGCCAGCTGGCAGTTCGAGTGGCAACAGCACGGTCTCGATCTAGACCTTGACACCTTCTGGGTCTATCACGGTGGCGACGTCACGCAGGACCGTTACTCCCAACTGGCAACCAAGGTCGGGCCCAGTTACGACCAGGAAGCCAGCCATGCCCGCCGGATCGCCCACCGCGAGCGCTTGCACGATGAACTCGAGCTCCGCCCCGGAATCCGGACCTGGCTGGACGATGCAGCCAGAGCGGGAATGCAACTGGCGATCGCGACGAGTTCACCTCGATCGTGGGTCTCACGGTTGCTCGGCAGGCACGTCGACTTGGAACGCTTTGCGGCGTTGGCCTGCGGCGATGAAGTTGCGGCACCAAAGCCGGATCCGGCGGTGTACCGACTTGCGCTCGACAAGCTCGGGCTAGCACCGGAGCGGGCGATAGCCGTTGAAGACTCCCCGCATGGGGTGACGGCCGCGCAGGCCGCGGGTCTGCGATGCGTCGCGATTCCGAACCCACATGTGTCGCCACGTCGAGTAGACCACGCTGATCTGGTGCTGGGCAGCGCGACCGACGTCGCACTCAACGAGCTACGTCATCACCTTGCGTAGGTGATGACGATGCAGACCGCTCGGGCCCACCGATGTGTTGCGTCAAGAGCTGGCGCAGCCGCGCGTCAGCCCCGATCTCGCGCACTGGTCAGATGCCTCCGCCCGTGCACCTGCACCCGGAAGGGCTGACAGTGGTAAGGACCGGGGCCAGCGCGGCGTCGCTCCCGGTCAGCACGCAACCAGAGCCAGGCGGAGCATGCCACCCGGCGGCGGGCCCAGTCGGTGTCGCGACGGCCGAAACGGGCAGCCACACACCCCTCCACAGTCAGCCGAGAGCTGATCTGGTCGGCGGCACGGACCTGCGGCAGCGCCCCCTCTCCCACGTCCGGCGACGCCCTGCTCCGGGGCCGCCCCAACGCGGCCGTCGCCGCCTTCTGGCTGATGTTCTGCTCGAGCGTCGAGACCCGCGCGTAGCCCAGGCAGAGGGGTTCCGAGCGACCCTCGGCGGCCAGCAGCTCGTCCGACTGCTCACTACTCAACAAACAAGGGACCGCTGCCAAGCCTGGCTCACGATGCGCGATGAGATCGGGCTCCCGCTCGGCCTCGCCGTGACCCGGGACTGACCGAAGGTAACGGCATCACTTATCGCTTGAGCGCCCACCACGCCGCCTGTGCCGCGATGACAAGGGCCCCGCCGAGGTACGCAGGCAACCCCGCGTACTGAGCCGCGATGCGAACTAGCCCGAAGACCAGGGCCAGGAAAGCCAAAGTTCTGAGCATGAGGAACGCACTGAGCCGCGCGTAGGCGCGCGCCTGCTCGGGCGTCATGTCGTGCAGCGCGCTTGGACGGGTCGCCATCCGGGCATCCCATCGCCGTTGCAGGCGGCCTCGCATTGAAGCACCGTACGCCCACGAGCGGTGCGGCTAATGCCGGCTATCGGCTCTTGCGGTCACCCGCCGCCGCGTCAGACCTTCGAATTAACGACGCGCGAAGGACTCCCACAGGTGCCCGAAGCCCGTGTCCGCTTTCGTCGGTTCCTGCGCGACACCCCGCATGTCATGCGGGCGTGGGTAGGCAAGGCAGCTGGATCCGGGGAGGGACCCAGATGACCGCAGCAGACGCCGTCGACGAGGAAACCTGGTGTACAAGGCACGATGAACCCATGTCAGTGCAGTGGACTCATGAGCTGTCTGTGCAGTTCGACTTGCAGTGGAACCTGGGCCATGGGCCTTCGCTGGAGACGCTCACAGACGAGGAGTACCTCTGGGAGCCCGTTCCCGGCTGCTGGAGCATCCGCCCGACGGGTCCAGGCGGCCGGGGCGAGTTCGAGCAGGTGTGGCCAGGTCCTGAGCCGGCGCCAGTGACGACGATCGCGTGGCGGCTCTCGCACCTGGCGGTCGGCGTATTCGGGCTCCGCGCCTCCCACCACTTCGGCGACGGCTCCCTCACTCATGAGAACGCCGAGCGCCCGCTGACGGCCAAGGAGGGCGTCGCCTACTTCAAGGAGCAGGCTCGGCAGTGGGGTTCGCACATCGAGCGGCTGGACGATGAGGGACTAGCGCGCCCGGTGGGCGAGCCGGAGGCGTACCTGGACGCTCCGATGGCGTCGCTCGTCCTCCATGTCAACCGGGAGGCACTCCACCACCTGGCGGAGGTGTCGCTGCTGCGGGACCTTTACCGGGCGACTGGGGGCGCGCCGCTCGCTTGATATCGCGAGCGCTCCGATCGCCCCGATCGCCCCGATCGCTCGATCACCCAGACGGGCCCGGCGGGCCCGGCGGCGGCAAAATGTGCGATCGTCAGGATGTCGCGCTGGCGCGGATGGAGGTCCGGCCAGACGCTGAGGTCGCATCCGAGACGAGCAGAACGCGTCGCTGGGCAACGCGCGGCCGGAGCCGGTCAGCGACCTCGAACATCAAGCCCGGCCGCGGCCTTTGTCACGGGCCTGTTCGTGAGCGAAACCAACGCCGCCGCGCGACTTGCGCCGGGCGTCGATCTGCTTTTGCGACAGCGAGCCGAAACCGCCCCAAGAGCAACCGCAGACCGTGCTTGTACCGCATGTGCGACGCCTCGTGACGCCGGTACTACACCGCCACCTCGCGGCACCATTCGACCATCTTCACCGCGCCGGCCTCCGCGGCGGCAACGGCCGCTGCTCGGTCTGGCGCTTCTGAGAGGCCCGCGGCAAGCGTCGCCGCGTCCGGACGAGAAGCGCCCTGCGGACCCACGCGTCCTGGGCGGCGGTGATCCGCGCCGCGAGGCCGGTCGCCTTGCCCGCCTCGTAGTAGACGACGACGCCAATGGCGAAGCCCGGTCTTCGTGGACCGCACGGATCAAGGAGAACAGGTCTTCGCAGTGCATGGCCAGTTCGTTGACGCCTGCTGCGGCCAGGCCCCGCGCACGGTTGCCGTGAACGTAGTGACCCTCACCGAGCCATCCGAGTCATCCGAGTCATCCGAGGCCGGTGGCGTCAGTCGCCGCAACTCCGGCCGCGGCCGGTCACGCATCAGCCGGAGCAGGTTCTCGATCAAGACCGCCCGCCAGTACGGGTCACACTGCTCTGTGAAGCAACTGACAGCCCACGCATCTGCGGTTTCCGCACCGTCGCGGGGAGGTCGTGCGCGTGTCTGGCCATTCGGACAGGATCCCTCACCTGGCACACACCGGCGACGGCAAGCTTTCCGCTCCCGCGCTAGCAGCGGGCAGGGCGTGGTCGGCAGGCACGACCTGCGGCAGAAGCGGTGCGGGTCGCTCCAACCGACAGGAACTCGGTGCACGAGCCTCGGGACACGCAGGGAGTGGCCGCTTCGGCAAGGACGACGACGGCAATGCGAGGGTGCCTTGCCTGCGTGTACGGGTACCGACCGACAATGCTGCTCGCACGGTCGCGTCACGTCGGGCGTCCGCGTTCGGCCTCGTGACCGGCATGATGGGACCACCATGGACAGATCTACCAAGAGCGATGAGAGGTCGTCATGAGCGTGTACAGGGTGATCGATGTGATCGGGACGAGTCCCTCTTCCTGGGAGGAGGCGGCGGCGGAGGCCATCACCACGGCGGGGGGGTCGGTTAGCGATATCCGAGTGGCTGAGGTGACCAAGCAGGACATCGTCGTCGGCGACGGTGGGGGACTGATCTACCGGACCAGGATCCAGTT
>JAABUP010010055.1_pt1 | contig 11322 bp, 10 predicted proteins | sample 5559201 | NCBI WGS metagenome assembly JAABUP01 (sample SAMN10711887, study PRJNA513373) | rock metagenome | isolation source: Antarctica rocks | place: Antarctica | reverse complement strand
CAGCAGCGAGCCCGCGGAGCGGTCCATGCCGATGCTGGTCAGCGCGGTCATGGGCGCGCCCAGCGCCTGCAGCTTCTGGTTGAACGCCAGGTTCAGCCCGCCGCCAATGGTCTGCGCGGCACGCGCGCACTCAGCCGGGCCGCGCAGCATGGCGCCCATGGCGCGAGCCCCTCTCGCGCGCAGCTCGCGCCGCTCTCTCGGCCAGACATGCATGGCGTACAAGGCACATGCACGCTCGAGCGCAGGCCGCCCGGATCGCCCGTACCGGCCGAAGCTTTGAGGGTGGGGTAGGGTTTGCGCGCCTGCAGCTTCACGATGTTGGAGGTGAACATTGAGGCGAGGTCGTTGTTGTTGGTCACAATCATGTCGCCCGCCACCGTCTGCGCGCCCAGCAACCGTCACACACGCACTGTGTGACACAAGCAGGGCGCTCTGCTGATATGAGCAGGGCGCTCTGCTGACGGACGCCCCACTCCGGTGCGCCAGGCCGGGCGGGGGGCCAGGCCAGGGGAAAGGGAGGCGCGGAGCGTGAGGGGCGCGCCTGCAGCTGCGCGAACGAGTCGAGCGAGGTCAATGCGGTCGCCGTGACCTGCGCGCGCGCAGCCGCCGCGGTCAGCCCCCCGCCCGAGCGCGCCTCCGCATGAGCACGGGGGCGGCGTCCGGGCCGGCGCGCCTGCAGCATGCCGTTGACCTCCGTCGGCTGGAACGCCACGCTCGCAAAGCTGTGCGGCGAGCTGGTGCCCAGGCCGCCGGTGACGCGCAGCTGGCTCATAATGGGCTGCGGCAGGCCGGTGACGGCGGCCGCCGCGGCCGGCACGCCGGTGATGCGCTGCAGGCTGGGCAGCAGCGCGAGCGACTGCACGTGCACGAAGTCGCCGAACAGCACGTCCACCGACAGCGCGCCCAGCGCCTGCACCGCACGACCGCGCCGCTCGCTGCCGGCCAGCCGATGCGCTCGCAGGGGGCGACCGCATGAGCCGGCGCGCCTGCTTGGCGTGCTTGGGCACAGGCGCCGCTAGGCGAACACTGGCCACATGCAGAGAACGGGTCACACAAGCGAAGCGTGCGCGAGCGGGCCGGGGGCGCGCCGACAGGCCGCTGAGGCCGAGCTGCGAGATGGCGCCGGCCAGGTCGGGCTCGGTCTCGCTCTTCACCAGGCCCTTCTGGTTGGCGCCGGGCGTCACGGTGATCGTCAGCGCGCCTGCGCGCGCGCAGCAGAGTCAGCCAAATGCTGGACGCCTCTGCGGCCCCGAGGCTGCGCTCCCGCCTCACAGCCGCGGCCGGCAGCCGAGCAGACACGTCTGCCGGGCGGGCCCCGACCTGGCATGGCCGTGCAGGCCTTGCCCGGGAAGATCTCGCCGGCGGAGCACGCGCGCGGGCCCTGCTTGGACGCGCCCGCGTTGGAGGTCTGCTCGGTCGTCACGTTGCACGAGCCGCCGACGAGCTGCACGAACACCGCCAGCGTGCTCTCCCCGCACACCACTGCGCGCCGCGGCGCCCGTCAGCCGCGCAGCTCGCGCCCGGAGCTGCCATGCAAGCAGCCTCGCCCGCCGCTGGCCGCGCCCCAAGTGAAGCTCCCAGCGCAGCCCAAGTGAAGCTCCCAGCACAGCCGGACGGCGAGCGGGCGGTGGGCGGCGGGCGCGCGGCGCGGCGGGCGGGGGGGCGCGCCTGTCTGCACGGTGGCCGCCGGCGCCTTGAAGAACTCGCTGCCCTCCGCCGCGACGACCTTGGACAGGTTCTCCACAAAGTCGCGGAAGCCAGGGCCGGGCCGGGGCGGCTGCGCGCGCGCGAGCTGCGCCGCGGCCAGCAGCGCGACCAGCGCGACCTGCGCGCGCGCGGCGGCCCAGGGTCGGCCGGCGCCCGGCGCGGCCGGCGGGACAGAGGCTGGGCTGGAAGCGCCCGGCCCCGCCTGCGCAGCGAGGGCGCCGCCGCCGGGAAGCTGCCCAGCGGACCCGCTCTGTGCAGTGCAGGGGCTGCAAGGTGGCGGCTGATACCCGGCGTGCATGACCGCCGTTGCTGCCACGTACAGCACGTACAGCAGGCAGGGCGCTGAGGGCGCAGGAGCGCAGCCAGCTCCCGACGGCAGCAATGCTGCCAAATGATGGCCTGTGCGCTAGGTGCCCGGCGCACAGCACAGCACACAGGGCTCTGCGCAGCGGCTGCAGGGAGCGGCCTGCACGGTGGCTGTTGGTACCTGCCGGGCCGGGCGCAGCAGCATCCTTTGAACAGGGTGGTGGTGCATGACGTCCCCGGCCTCGACCCACTCGGCTCACCTGTGCGATAGCGAAGGCGCCCTTCATCGCGGCTGTTGTGCAGCGGAACGTCCGGCCGTGTCGCACTCGCGCCTGCGGGGCCTCACAAGCGCGTTGGTGAATGTGAAGTGATGGCCGATGCGGCTGCCGCTGGCGGCACCCGCGGCTTAGCAAAGCGCCACACGACCAGCCCCAGCAAGGCGTGCAGACCATGCGCTCAGGCAGCCAGCACACGCAGCCTGCGAGGCTGCACGCCAGGCACAGCCCGGCCGGCTGTGACGCACCTGGTGCCGATGGCAAGCGACGCTGCAAAGTGCACCTGAGGTTTGTATGATCAGCACGCCTTAGAGGTCTGGGAGCACACTATCTGAATGAGCAGGCATAGGAAAGTTCCGAAAGGAGTCTCGCAATAGTAAGAGGTTAAGGGTAGGGTGTCTGGGGCTCTGCCCATGAAGCTTGCGTGAGGAGTAGCAGGCTGTTGACATCTGACATGCTGACATCAGATGGCAGAAACTGAACACCATTCTCATTACCAGGCTCTCTGACTGTGCGATTGAAAAAGGCTGCCCTGGGCGCCACAAGGCGCGTGCCACAAGACGGCCAGCGCTCGGCGCCTCCAGACAAAACGCAGCGCTGCACTTGCATCACAGAAGCACCCTTGCAGATACATGATATACAACTTCTCTCAGCAATTAACAGTGCCCACACACGCTCACGACCACTCAGCTACACCACTCAGAACCCATGCACAAGTGCACGGCACACGCCCCACCGCCGCTCGCGGCGCCGCCAGAGTACAGGCGCCGCTCGTGCGCACCGCTCGTAATACAAGTGCGCAGACGCTCCGCCCCTGCCAGGCTACCCGTCCAGGTGCAGCTCGCGCAGGAGCGCGGACACGGTGCCCCAGGTGTGCCCGCGCCGCTGCAGCCAGGCCACCAGGCGGCGGCGGCGCGTCTCGGGCGGCAGCCCGCGGCTCAGGTGCGCCTGCCGCCGCACCGACCCCAGCAGCTGCTGGTCCAGGCCTGCGCGCGGTGACGTCGCCCCCTGCTCGATTGTGTCCTGGGCACGGCCGGCGTGCTGCGCAAGGCAAACTGTGCAGTCGGAGCCTGCCACGCAGGCGCACGGGCCCTCGGCCACGGGCCGGCGCCGAGCGGGCGGGGGCGCACGGTCGGGCTCGTGCGCGGCGTCGTCGAGCGCGCACTCCTCCGCGCCGGGCGGGCAGAGCTGCACGCTGTTTGGGTCGCTGCCGAACACGGCGTGCAGGCCGACCTCGATGTCCGGTTTGGCCAGGCCGCGCCGGGACAGCTCCTGCGCACCCAAGGCCTGACATCGCTGCGCCGACAGCGCGTCGCCTGCCTTGCGGGCAGTGCGCCGCGGCGGCGGGGGCCGCGCACCATCCGGATGCGCGAGGGCGCCCAGCGCGCCTGCCGCCACTTGGAGCGCGCAAAGGTCTCTGCGAACTGCGCGTCGCTCAGCATGCCCTGCGCCCGGCGGCGCGGCGCTCAGCGCACGGCTGCGCCGGCCCGCGCCAGGCAGGCCTGTGGCTGCGGCAACACGGCTGTCGTATAACTTTCGCACCAGCTCCTCCAGGCGGTCCAGCGCGCGCTTGGCAGCGGCGCCGTCGAAGCCCTTGTCGCGCAGCTTGCCCTTCAGCTCGGCGCGCGAGTGCGGCCGGTGCGACAGGCTGGCCGCCGCGGACGCCTTGGCGCCGTCGAACTGCTTCTCCAGCGGCGGGCTGCGCGCCGCGGCGCCACGATCAGCCGGACACTTCCGGCGGTGTGCGGCGCGCACGACTGGATCAAACCGCAGACAAGATAAAAAGCAGCGTGCCTGTAGTCGTCCTCCACGTCCGAGTCCGCGCCCCACGCGTCGCCGGACTCCTCGTCGTATGGCAGGCGCTCGCGGCTCCAGAACTTGGCGCGCGGCGCGAGCGGCGCGCCCCGGCGCGCGCCGCTGCGGAAGCCGCAGGCCCAGGCGCGCGGCGGGAGCGCGCTGCGCGGGAGCGCGCGCGGCGGCACGCTGCGCCACAGGCACCGGTCGGCGCCCGGCGCCGCGCGCGCGGCGGAGCACCTGCACGCGGGCGCGCTCAGGCGCAGCAGCGCGGGCCTGGGCAGCCACAGACACATCGCAGCCCAGAGTCTTGCTGCGTTGCAAAAGCAGTGACTGGGCTTGGGAAGCGCAAGTGCCGAGGTGTGCCCTACTAGGCCCTAAGCTCCTTTCCTTGCTCGATTTTAAAGCGCTAGGGAGGGGGTGCTGGGAAGCAGGAGTTTCTCTCAAGGACGAGGGACGAAGGCGGGCTTCAGGATGGGCGTCGACAACGGGGCGCTGGGGCAGGCCCCTCCGGCCAGGCCGGGCTTGTGCACGTGCTTCTCGCAGTCTGTCGTGCCCACGTCCACGCCGCTCAGCTCCCCAGCCAAGCCGCCGGCCGCGGCGGAGCCAGGGGGCCGCGCGGGGGATGTTGCAGCATCCAGGGACGTTGCGCCCTCGGTGCCACCGCCGGCCCCCGCCCGGCAGCCCGCTCCCGCGCACGGTGCGAGCGGGCGGCCCGCGGCGGCGCCGCCCTGTGCGGAGGACGCGTGCCTGCGCTGGGCGGTGAACAGCGCGCGGTGGAACCCCGAGACCAATGGCGAGGAGTGGCTGTTCCTGCTGGACCTGCTGCCGGAGGAGGAGCAGCGGCAGGTGCGGCCCGAGCGGCGCCCTCACCCTGCGCTCTCGCGGTCGCCCGGCGCTGCCGAGAGCACTGTAGCTAGGCGCTGCCTGTGTGTGCACCGGAGCGCCGCCCATGTGTGCCTGCTCGTCCCCAGCGTGTCTGCGCTGTTATCTCACACAGCCGGCCAGCTTGGGCATCTGCCGCCTCGGCAGTGGCGCTTGTTTCAGGGCCACAGGCAACTCGCGGCCTTGCCTCACACAGCCGGCCAGCTCGGGCGCCGGGCGCGGCGGCAGTGACGCTCCTGGCGCCGTGGGCGACTCGCGGCCTGGCTGTCCAGCCCCGAAGCCACCCCGCCCCAGTCGGGCTGGAGCACAGCACGCACAAAACATAGTCGATCCCAAACTACAGGGACGTGTCAACGTGCTACCAGCACCCACACGAACCGCACCCGCCTGCTGCGCGCGCAGCCCTGGCCGCCCCGAGCGCCGGCGGGCGGCGCGCGCGCAGGTGGAGTTCTTTCGCTTCAAGGACGACCAGAAGCGCGCGCTGCTGAGCCGGCTGCTGCAGCGGCGCTGCGTGAGCCTCGCGCTGGGGCTGCCCTGGGGCAGGGTGCACATAAAACGCACTAAGGCAAAGAAGCCTTTTGCGGTCGGCGCGCCCGCCAGGCCGCACGCGCCCAACTTCAACTTCAACGTCTCACACGAGGTGCGCGCAGGTTCTCTTTACTTGTGTGTCAGGATGCGTCTGCGCAGCGTCCAGTGTGGCCGCGCCCATCAGCCTTACAGACAACCCCGCTTTTCCCCTGAGGCACCCCTTTAGCGTCAATGTGAGCCAGTTGAGAAATTACGCCTTCGTCCGCTGCAGCCTGCACCTGCGGGTCCCCTGCGGCTGTGGCAAGCCTGCCACGAAGGCTCGGGCACATGCAGGCGGCTCTGACCTGCTGGGCCGCCAGGCGCTCCTCCACGCCGCGCCGGCGGCGCGCGCCGTGCGGCGCGCGCCGTGCGGCGCGCGCGCGAGCAGGCCTCAGGCGGTTTTTTGTGCTGCAGGGCGATTACGTCGTGCTGGCCTCGGAGCCGGTGTGCATCGTGGGCGTGGACGTGGCGGCGCCGCAGCAGGTCCGCGCCGCGCGCGGCGCGGCTGGCGGCGCGCGGCGCGGCAGCGCCATTGAGGACCTGCAGCAGGTCTTCCATCAGCAGTTCACCGCGCGCGAGGCGCGACGCCCGTGGCAGCGCGGGCGTTTGGGTGTTTGGAGACATGTGGAGACATATCAAGAGCTCACCCGTCCGCCACGAGGTGTTCATGGGGTACAGCTTTGGCCAACCTGATCTGCAGGAAGTGAGGGGCTCTGCAGAATGGGCGATACACGCAGCCGCAGCATTCTCATGCAGTGATATATATATGAAAGTATTTATTTTGGCACTGCCTGCGGCAGTGGGACATGATTAATGCGGGCGCGACGGCGGGCGAGAAGGAGGACGAGTTCCGGCGGCACTGGAGCCTGAAGGAGGTGCGCCCGCGCCGCCTGAGCGCCCGGGCAGCTGCAGCGCGCGCTCGTGCGGCCACAGGGCGGCGAGCCTGTGCGCCTGGCTCGGCACCTGCGGGCGTTGGGGCTCAGGGGGGGAGCGCGGCAGTGCGGGAGCGACGTTGCTGAACTTGCCGGAGCTCGGGGCCGTACCATGTGAGCCGTGCGGCGCCTGCGAGCGCCGGCTGCGCCTGCGAGCGCGGGGGGCGCGCGCGTAGGCGCTGGTGAAGGCGCGCGGCGATGGGCTGGGCTTCGACCTGGGCAAGGCGGAGTTCTGCTTCGAGGGGCGCGACCGCAGCCGCGCGCGCGTGCTCATCGAGGGCCGCGTGCAGCCACGGCGCGCCATGCTGACCTGACTATCTACCACGATAAGGGCTGCGCAGCCGCGCGCCTGCAGCGGCCGCCGTTGCGAGCGTGTGGTGCCCGTGGATGAGGACCGGTGCCCGCTTTGCTGCGAGACATGGTGCGCGGCCGCAGGTGGCGCTTCGTGCTGCAGGAGCTGGGCAACGGGCACTGGGTGTCCGTCGCGCGGGGCCCCCCAGAGGACGTCGTGGACGCCTGGCAGGCGCGCCCGCCCCGCCTCCACCCGCTGCCACGCAGGGCACGCACGGCACTGGCTTCCTCGAGCATGAGGCTTCCTGCTACCTGCGTGACTGCGCAGCTCACAGGATAGAGGGTGAGGGTTAGGGCAGAACAGACCCTAAGTGGGCATCCGCGTGCAGGAGTTCACGGGGACGCTGCAGGACCGCTGCACCTCTGAGCCGGAGTTCCAGGCGCGTGCGCGGGCGCACCTTGCAGAGCGCCTGTTCAGGGCGCCGTGAAGTGCGGTTAGGGTTGCCTGCCACACGGGCCAGCACTATAAGTGCCAGTGTACATGTTGCGGGGTGCCGCCTCCAGCCATGCCGGGCCCTGCCTGCGTGCACGCCCAGCGCCCGAGAGCAGCCGTCTGAGGCGGCTGCTGCGGCGCTGCGGCAGGCGGCCCTGGACGCGCCCAGCCCGCCCTTCTCGATGCTGCGGGTGATCGACCTGCTGCCGGAGGACGTGCGGGCCGCGTACCTAGACACGGGAGCGGAGGCCTTCTAGGGCATTGATAAGAGTTGGTGGGCGGGGACCTGGCGAGCGGGTGAGACTTTCGCCGCGTTTGCGATGTCAATTGTTGCCTCCCCAGGCCTTGTGCTGGTTTTGTTGCATGCGCGTCGATCCATACGAGAGCTGCATGAAGCTCTTTGAGCCGTCAACGGTCTTCATGGGCTCTCTTGACTAGTCTTGGGTGAGAGCACTTGTCGGTCTGGAAGCACTTGTAGTCCATGCTGCGGCCATCTTAGAGGACAGGTGGCAATCGCTGCCCGAGCCCGCGCGCTCTGCGTGTGGCTGGGCTGCAGCTGCATGCTTACAACTGGCGGCACAGCGCGAGCGCCGGCCGCTCACTTCTTTGCCTTCACGTCAACATATTCTGGCGGCACGCCGTACTCCGCCTGCAACACCTTGCCCACCTCCTGTCGGCCGCGGCGCATGTGCGGCTCAGATGGCAGCTCAGTCCTTCTCTGCAGCAGAGCGCATGGCATGCTGCAGAACTGCATGTCACACAGTGCAGCACTGCGTGGCGCACAGTGCAGCATGGGTTGGCAGACACATGCACGAGTGCAGGGAGCGATGAGGCAGGCAGCACGCTCGGGTCCTGGCCGAAGCTGCGCGCGGCGCCGCGGGGCCGCACATGCAAGAGGTTGCCCTGCAGGGCGATCTCCTTGCCGGTGTCGGCCTTGCCCGGCAGGCGCGTCACGCTGGCCGACGTCTGGAACTTGCGCTGCAGCACGCCGCCCAGCTCGTCTGCGCCGCGCCGCGGCGTCAGCAGCGGGTCCATACCCGTGCCAGGGCTCCAGGCAGGCAGCCCGCTCGGCCGACTGAGACAGTTTGAGCCTGGCTGGCTGGACATGCACCGCGGCAGTGCGACCTGCGCATAAGCAGTCAGCGTGTCGCGGCTCGGCCTGACCCACTGCCAAGCCGGGCGGAGCTGCCCCATCCTCAGCGTGGTTGCAAGCTGTAGGCGAGGCAGCCTCCAGCTCGAGGCGGATGGGGCATGACAGGGGGGGCACGGCGGCGGGCACCACCCGGGTCGATGGCGAAGGACTCTGCATGGATGATGCGCGTGATGTGCTTGCGGCCGCCCTGCAGCCCCAGAACCGCAGCGCTTAGCGCCATGCCCACGGCCCTGTCGCCAGCCTCCTCCAGATATGCACCAGCAGTGTGTCGGCCTGCGCCGTGCTGCGGGCCGCAGGCGGCGCACCTGCCGGTCCTGCATGGACACCTGGATGGGCTTGACCGCGCCGCGCTGCAGCACCTCCACAGGGCCCTGCCGCCGCGCAGAAGCTGTCAGGGCAGGCCGGCAGCGCGCGCGGAGCCTGCCCTCGCCGAGCACACCCGCGGCCGCCTCGCCTGCCCTGGCACGACCAGTGAGCAAGACGCTCGACAGCAGTGCAGGCCTGCCCTGCCGGCCAGGCTGCCAACGTCCTGGTCGCCCGCATCCAAGGACCCTGCTGCCAGCCCTGAAACCCTAGACCTGAAACCCTAGCCCTGGCACCGCGCCTGCTCCGTCTGGCGCGACACGCGGTGGAACGCGGTCAGCTTGTCCAGCAGGCGCCGGCCGACGTCGGCCGCGGCGCACTCGCTCCCCGCCGTCTCCGGCTCCAGCTTGTTGAACAGCGCGCCGGCGAGCAGGCCGTCCAGGCGCAGCCGCCCGGCGCCCGCGCCCAGGCCCTGGCGGTCCGCATAGGCGGCCAGCGCGGCGCGCGCGTCGTCCGCGCTGTGCAGCGCGTCGCGGTCCGCGTCGGCCGCGCCGCCAAACACCGGCCGCAGCGACACCGGTACCCTGCGGCGCGCGCGGGGCGCCCCTCGATATTACGCGGCGCAGGCACGCTCGGAGTGCACGGACGCGCGTCTGCCCCCGTGCTCGGCCGCGAGACTCCAACAGCCCTGCGCTGCACCTGTAACAGAGTGCCCTGGGCGCTCGATCGGCAGCGCATGGTCTTACTCCTAGCACAGCCATCGCACAGGCGAGCCGCCGCGACCCGCGGCACGGCGAGCATGCAATGGGTGTGCGCTCGTGCCCACCGGTACGCGACTGTGACGCTGATCCTTGAGCCGCGGCCGCCAGCGGGGTCCGGCGCGCCGGGCGCGCCGCTGGGCCCCGCGCCGCGCACGTCGCGGCCCTCCGCCGCGCCGGCCTCGCCAACGTCCGCCGCTTCCGTGGGCGCCCGCTCCTCGAAGGACGCGAGCAGCGCGTGCGACGCGTGCACCGCGCTCAGGTTGTCCTGCTTGTGGATCACCTTCTGGCTCAGGACGCCCTGGGCGCCGCGCGCACGCCCCGGCTCGCCCCGACCCCGTCTTCGGTGAAACAAAAGTGGAGGCGGTGCACAACAATGCACCGCCTGCAGTGCGGCGCGCTGTGCCAGACGGCCTCCCGGACAGGGGCCGCAGGCAGGCTCGCCAGCCAAAGCGAGGCGAGCGCGCGCCGCACCTTCTTCTCAAATGTGGACAGCAGCTTCGACAGCTTCTTGTAGCTCGACTTCTTCACGTCCACGTTTGCGCCTGCGGCCGCCGCACGGCTCGTAAGGGTACCTCGCGTCGGCCGTCGGGGCGTCTCTTCCTGCACTTACCCTTACAGCTCGTGCGCGGTGGCCGCCTTCGGCATAGCTGCATTTCTGCATTTTCACATGTACCAGCCTTCCAGCACGAACGCGTCTCATTGCAACCCCATGGTCGGTGGAAAGCCTGCAGCCCGCGCGGGCGCGACCTGCGGGCTTTGCCGGCAGCATGTACTTGGAGTAGAAGTCGGAGGTCAGGCACGGCAGCTCGCCGGGCGGCACGCGCCGCAGGCCCGCGAGCAGGCAGTAGTGCAGCAGCTCGTCCTGGCTCTCCGGCGGCGGCGGCTGCGCGCCTGCCGCGGGCGCGCCGGCCGCTGGCGTGCCCGCCGCCTCTGCCGGCCACAGCCGCGTCAGCGCGCCCCCCGCGCCGAGACGCGCCCGCGCCACAGCCTGCCAAGCTGCGCTGAGGCAGCTGGCCGACCTTGGAGACAGAGCGCTGCAGTCCGCTGTCGCTCAAGGCGCAAGGGACAGCGAGTGCAAGCAAACGCGCCGGCACCTGCTGCGCCGCCGCCCGCGTCGCCCGGTGCCGCGCCCGCGTGGCCGTTTGCGGCGCCGTCGGCGCATGATCCGGCACCTGCCTCGCGGCCGCAGCCGGCGCCCGCGTCGGGCGCCCCCGGCCCGTGCTCCTCCGGCGGCGCGCCGGCGGCGCCGCCCGCCGGCGCGCCGCCCGCCGCTGCACCGGCGGCGGCACCGCCGTCCGTGGGGACCGGTGCCTGAGCCGGCGCGCTTGCGCTCGCTGGGGCGCCCAACTCGCCCGCCGCAACCTGTGCCAGGCGGGCCGCGCGTCTGCATGCCGGGCCGCGCGTCCGGATACCCGCGCACACATGAAGCAGCCTGCCAGGCACGCGCGGACCCGGGCCTGTGCACCCGCCGCCGGCAGCGCTCGGGCCCGGCGCGCGCAGCGCACCTGCGGGAAGATGCGCTGAGGGGTGAAGCCGGCATCGGGCGCCGCCTTGTCGCCGAGCGCCCACAGCTGGTCCGCGTAGCAGTGCAGCAGCTTCAGGCCCTTGCCTCTGAGGCCCGTCCTCGCCACGTCCGCGCTGCCGACCTGCGGCCGGCCGCGCGCGTCGCCGCGCTGCGCCGCCTACGTGAACAGGCGCGCATGCGCGGCAGGGGGCCGCGGGCCCGCACCTCCAGCGTGCCCACGGCGAACGGGAATGCGTTCTGCGGGATGCGCACGCAGCGCAGGTCCCCGGCTGCAAAGTCGCCCAGCGCCGCCGGCCCGTCCACTATGAAGCCCTGCAGGAAGAGGTCGGC
>JAABUP010010053.1_pt1 | contig 11323 bp, 10 predicted proteins | sample 5559201 | NCBI WGS metagenome assembly JAABUP01 (sample SAMN10711887, study PRJNA513373) | rock metagenome | isolation source: Antarctica rocks | place: Antarctica | reverse complement strand
GAGAAGGGGGGGGGAGGTGCTTTGTGAGCAGGGACTAGAGATGGCGAGGAGGATAGGGAAGGGCGTCGGGTATTTGGAGTGTGATGCTAGGGAGGGGGGGGTGGGGGAGAAGATTTTGGACTTGGTGAGTGTGGGGGATATGGGGATTGGAGGGGAGGGGGGTTGATGCTGACTTTTTGGGGGGTAGGTTGTTGAGATTGTTGGGAGGGGGGAGGGGGTGAGGGAGGTGAGGAAGGGGGGGAGGAGGGGGGGGTGTGGAGTGATGTGATGGAGTTTGGGGAGGTGGTGGTGTGGGGGGATGGGTTGATGGTGCTGTTTTTGGGAGGATTGGGAGATCCGGGCGAGTGGGCTGATGATAAGGGGTTCGGGGTTTTTCAGTGGATTCTATGGATTGCTGCGAGGAAATACTTACTTTTATCTCTTTCCACCAAATGATCCGATGTAGTCGGCAGTTGGGACTACTACAGGGATGCTTATTGGCCTCATCTGATTGATCAATCAAATGTAGGCGATGTTAGTGGCTATAGCACGGAGTATTATCTATTTAGGAGTACTTCTCCTTCTTATCTTATCTTCTCTTTCTTATTCTTTTCAGTTTTTACTCTACAGTAGATAGATTTACCTACCCCAGCTTACCTATCAGTAGAGCCTATATCTATATTACTCTATATATACCGTCGCTAAGACGGTAGGGGTTCTCGGTGCTATTAACGCTTCTTATCAGCTAGCTAGCCTAGGAAGCTATTCGTTCGGCGACGCCTTACGGCGACCAGATAACAATCTAAGACGTCACTACACCATGTTTTTGCTCCACTACGAGATGAGACGAAGCACTCCTAAACACCAATTATTACGAGGAATCTATATACACGAGTAGCTCGTATTTCAAAAATTGGGATGACGGCAGGATCTAGACGTGATTCTCCTTTCGGCTACCTCTGAATAGTATCTATGATCGGTCCATGATACGTCCTCTGCCCCCAGAAAACATAATAAACCCCACTAACAATCGCCACCGCCCCCATCACCAAACTACTATAATTCATCGTCGCCGCATCAACATGCTCCGTAGGCGGCCAAAATACAAAAATCTCAACAGTCAACAGATAAACACAAGCCAGAACATTAATCACCACACCAAGAGGTCCTGGAACTCGCCAAGGTCCCCAGATCAGTTTTCCTCCACTTCCTGGTAAATTGCGGGTTTCGATGTCTGCGAGATTGCATTCGGGGAGGGTTCGGATGGAGTGGGTGGTGCGCCGCCAGAGGAGGAGGGCGCAGGCTATGAAGTAGGAGGCGTAGAGGCCGGCTAGGGTGAGGGAGACGACGTCGTTGAAGGCGACGGAGGAACCGATGCTTATAAGACCGAGGAGGATGGAGAGGACGGTTGTGGTGAAGACTGCGGTGATGGGGATTTTCGTTTTGCCATCGACCTTATGATATAGTTAACTTTGCAAATTGTGATTGTGGGAGTAGATTTGTGGGGAGCATGAGTACCTTGCTAACATATTGCCATCCCGGTACACCATGATCACGAGCGAAAGACCACAGCATGCGAGATGCGGCCGCCATGATTCCGATATCGAGACCGAGTCCCACTAAAAGGATCAGCGCTACCATTACGGCACTTCCGCCTTTGGACTTCGTGGCTTGTACGAATATCGCGATGAATGGATATGTGTATTCGGTTTGGGAGATGGCTTCTGGGTCGCCGATGCAGAAGAGAGCGGCGATGATGGTGCCGAATCCGATTGCACCGTTCATTATGAGGCCGTAGACGATGGAGCGGGGAACGACGGTGGTTGCGTTTTTGATTTCTTCGCTCATCTAATTGATACCTAAATAAGCTGGAAGTCATATGCGTACATCGATTGGACATACGTGGTAGACACAGTCAGCACCTGCGATTTAATTAGCCGAGCCATTCTTGTTTTGGTCTTCGGATGTGACTTACCGAGGAAAGCAAAAGCATTGCCCGAAATCCCAACGAAGAATGACAGACTCTGAGTACTCCATCCGCCGCCATTTGCGAAAGTTGCGAACACATCGTGTGCGTCTCCATGGGGAGCCAAATAGACCAATGGTACGATGACTCCAAAGAAGCTGAGAAGGTATACGACAAGCAACACACTTTCGATCCGAGGAAGTTTCGTACCGGCGAAAGTGTTGACAAGAATGCACAATACCAGCACTCCGTAGCAGAGTAAGGTCCCATGCCAGAGTTTTGGTACGTAGTCTGGCTTCACCACTTCAATCAAGTCTTGGATTAGTACGCCTTCCAGATAGGCCGAGGATGCAATGGCGGCTTGCCAGCCAGTGACCGTCAACCAACCTGTTGGTCTTCATCAGCACGTGAAATTATGCTTTGTTAGCTTTGGGATTGTTTTACCAGTGATATAGCTAAACAGCTTCTGGCAATACTGAGGCGCTAGGATTGATACCCAATGGTACTGGCCTCCGGCAGTAGGGGCCCTTATTCAAAGATCAGAATTCAGCAGCTGGCCGTTGCATTTCAAGGGCGTTAGTACCTACATGGATGCAAGCTCTGCCAAACTAATGAATGTTGCTAATGTGCCGGCCCAAACAACGAGAAAGCCGTACACCAGACCAGCGGGGCCTCCACTGGGAACATAATCACTCGGTGACCACGGCATATCTAGGAGTCATAATCTCACTTTTCCAAACCGATTCCGAAAGTTCTGAAAGCGATGAGACACCGACTACAATGACTTAGAAGACTTCCACCTACATGAAAGTTCCTTGCCATGTGCCCAAGACCAGACAGCTAAAGCCGAACATCGACAGAAGGCTGAAGTTGCGCTGGAGACTGTCATCAATCTACGGAGATTTTGTAATGGATCACGTCGACGTACTTTCAGTACGGGATTTTTGCCAGCCTGTCTTAAAGCCGCAGTGTCGCTGTCTTCTCTCTCGTGTGATCTTTTTGAGCCATCGTAATTTTCTCGCAGCTCAATAGTGTCCTGAGACTGAAGCTCTGAGAGCTTTGCCATATCGGAATATGTGACAAAAAGCTTCGTAGCAGTAACGAGAACAATGGCCGCAAATAGTGATGCTCTTGCCGAGCACTGAAATGCTATTAACTTCGATTCAAAGTGTTTAGGGAGCTCGTAAGTCGAAGACCGGCAGTCGCATGTGTGAGGCTGAAACCCAAGGCTGCGAGTATGGTGGGTGGATGTATGACGTGATTGTGCATAGTGGGGGAACGCGCTGGAATGTCAAAAGCTTCACTGTGATGCAAACACAAGTCGTTCCTGCACAGTCTCATCCTTCGTCTGCGGTCGACACGCCTCTCTGAAAGGAAGAGTGTGTAATCATGGGCATTGTCGGTGAAGTGATAAGGAGAGACAAATCAGATGGAATGTTAGTGTAAGCACTAAAGCAAGGAATTAGCGTATAGGCTCGGCACGTCAGGCTGTGCGTGTGGGTTTCTTGTTTTAGCGTTGCAGCTGCTGAATTGGAGTTCGATATGAGCAGTCGTTTTGTCGATCCTATTGTACGAGGCAGGGATCTACATCCAAAAGAAATCCAGCCATGCTGTGAGCGGGGAGAAGTGCGCACCGAGCTATAAAGATCTTTAATCACCCCTTCCCATAATTTGACAGGGGCTCGCTCGCAATTGAATTCTGTTGGTCGCTATGCAAGGCTGAAGCCTTCGAATTGTTCAGTGTCGCATTGCATGTATGTAGTTCTTCCGGGATTTGGTCGGCATAGGCAAAGCGCCGCTCAGATGTAACATGGTGATGGGTGTTACTTCTCCTCAAGGCGGAGCTTTTATGGTTGATTTTAGAATAATTGTGCTGTTTATTTGCAAGGCTGGCGCTACACAGGCCGCACTCCATGTAGTAGATCATGCCTCGGGCAGCGTTGCCAACTCATCTTGGGCGTAGTCGCCGAGGTCCAAGCCGCAAAAAAATGCACTAAACGTAGTTCTCGATTTCTTGACCGTATTTGAGGCTGAGAACGATGTCTTATCAAGACCGGGCGCCCTTTTCACTACCGACGGTCTTGCCTTTCTGCAATCTTCATGTAGTCAAGATTGATACTCCATCAAAATGCTGTACACAAGAGATCAAGTCACTATTACTTCCACGAACCTGAGCCCGGTGGTCAGCATCTGCTCCATTGTTTGTCTCTGCCTATCCACTCTGAGCGTCGCAGGGCGGGTCTTCACCAAAGCCGCAGTCGTCAGACGCCTGGCCGTGGACGATTTCACCGTGATATCTGCTACGGTATGTCCATAAACGCCTTTTTTGTAGCAAATGCTGAGTGTTTGAGCTTAGGTCTTGAGCATTGGTCAGACAGCGGCAGTTCTTTCGGCCTCAGCCCATGGATTGGGAAAGCCATGGAATAAGCTAGGCGGATCGGACAGAAATGCTTTCGAAAAGGTCTTCCGCCTTTCGTTGACGTTTTAATCCACGGCTGAGCTGATCTATGACTAGGCCCTCTACGTCTCAAGTCTTCTTTTCATACTCACCACGATTCTGGTCAAGATTTCTATTATCTTATTCCTACGAGCATTAGCACCTATCGCAGCACTGAGAAAGACCGGTGATACCCTAGTGGCTGTTTTCCTCACGTGGGGTTTAGGCTCCTTTTTGGCCGCGGCATTCCAATGCAGTGTTCCACACGTGTGGCAACGGAATAGCAGTACTTGTCTCAATATTGTGAGTGTCCTGGTAGCGGAGTATTAATGCAGTACTTTGTCTGAGCCTTACAGCGTGCTTTCGATATAGCATTCGATGCTATCAATATCTTGACAGAGTTCGCGTTAATTATCTGGCCCACCGCTATCATAGTCAGGCTACATGCGAGCAAAAAGCGACGCACTGCCTTCATCGCCGCTTTTGCGGGTCGAATTCTGTACGCCTGCCTTTATCTTTAATGCCAAATCAATTTGACTAATACTCCTACAGTGTCATTAGCGCCTGTGTCGCTCAAATGACTTACACTGCCCGGGCAGAAGGAGGCAAGGACCTGACTTTCGACCTGTGGCCGACAACGATATGCACGCAGATTGTACAGTGCGTCAGTCTCACGACAGCATGTATACCATACCTTCAACCTTTCTTGCTGAGTTTGGAGTCTGGGTTTCTTTGGGGTGACGACTTTCGACGTCAGAGTACAAAAGACTCCTCATACACATCTGGAAGGCCATCGAAATCGAGGTCAACGGGTCAGCCGCTGTCATCTCGAAGCCAGTCAACACCAGAAAACTCTCAACAACCGGATGCAGATGCCGAGGATGGCCGTACTCATCAACCAGCCATTGCCATGCTCCCAATCCCTACTGGTGGTGAGCCGTTGCAGACTCCGATGGGGACCTCATGGGATAGTAAAAGTACATCTAGTCAAGCAGGGTTGACAGGCTTCATGGCACCAGCGTCTACTGCTGTCGATACACGGCGTCGTGAGCTAGAGGGATACTAAGAACGATGATAGTGATCATCAAGAAATGGGTTTGTCCCGGGGTCTCTATCGTTAGAGTAGGATATCTAGGTCTTGATATCGATATCCAACCATGGTCTTTATTAATGACTTATGTGCAGGCCGATGTGATATGATGAAAATGTTGGTTAGGCCCTCATTGAGCCGATTTTCTATGCAGTCCTTATGGTATCTCCAGGTCTTCGGGAGATCCACATGTAGGAAGAAAAGAATGGCGGAGATGGGAGTGAAGATAGCATATTGATATTGGAAAACAATTCATACTCCAGGTCGGTATCAGTGGGAAGTCCAGCACAAGAGGGTCATAAACACTAATAACCCTGTCAGACGATCTCTTGATTGGAAGGCCTAAAGCTTTGGTGCAATATTTACTGTACTGACTGTGTTTCAATGATTGAGATTTTGCTTACACTGCCGCCCAATACTATCAGCCAAAGTTCCATCTCATAGACACCGGACATACTGGCAAGCGTGACATAGCCGTCGAGTAATGTCGGAGCATTGGGCTTTGGATCCTTTGATGCGACGGCCGCCACTACCGGTACAACAAAGCTTGACCGGGAGATTGACAAGCCCATGCATTTCCCTGCTCACGTTGCCCTGCATCAAGCACAGGGTCTTTGGCGGTCCGATATGTTGCGGCTATCATTCTTACCTTGAGCCGCTGATTGGCGGTCTGACGTCTGTGAAAGAAGCAGAAATGCCCTGGATCTATTTGCCGAAATGAAAGAGAATCATCAAACTCTTTCCATGAACGATGGACAGTAATTCGCACGTCAAGGCTATACAGCAACGATGTGCATGAGCCATGTCCTGAACAAGCTCTTCCGCCTGCAATTGATTAGAACATACGATCGAGATTTTGGACATTGCTTTTCAGAAACATCAGGGTATATCCATGTCAAAAGCCTAGAATTCATGAGGCTCAAGCGCCTTTCCTGCATGGATCAACGTGGCTGGGCTTGTAGTCAGGAACCACTGTGCCTAGTGACGTAAATTGTTTCCAATTTGAAGAATATATCCGATGGCTGGCGGTAGGACATTGAAAGTGAAGATTGGTGTAATTATCCTAGTCGCTTTTGCGCTATGGCATTGTCTCAACGGTTCCAAGGGACGGGGCGTTGCGTTTAGCAGCGCGTATGAGTGATCCGTTCGCAATACGCTAGACCCGAAACAGCCACCGTTTTGCTTTTCCAATATTGACAGTCTGCATCTTCAATTGGGATCGCCACGATATCAGGGATCAGATTTGGCCTGATTGTATTGCCAAGATCTCAGAGTCGGGTAAGATATTTGACATAACGGCACTTCTTGCCGGCGCTATGCTCGAGTAATAGCGACATCAGGTGTTTACTAGGAACGAATCGAGTGGTGCTCGAGCCTGCAGATACTTTCAGCAGGCCAACATGTCGCAGAAGCTCTCAAACGTGTGTTCTGTCCGTAGCTAGTTTCGTCAGACGTAAGGTATGCAGCTTTCTGGTAATTGACAAATTTCATTTGGGTGCTTTGAGCCTCCGCCGTATGATTTAGGCGACTGAACCGATCAGTTGGATAGCACAAGACCCAACTCCTTGATTAGTTTGATGTTTTCTTGCTTTCTAGGATGAGAAGGTCATGAAAGATAGCTCTTGTTATGCGACACAGGAGCGTCCTTTCCTTCGACATAAGAACTATTGATTTGCACCTTCGAGTATCATTTCTTTGCTACCTTCTAGTCCATGTAATTTTTACTTGAGAACTCCATAATGACCGAGATCTTCCGTGACACAGGGCTTGGCTATCTGTTTGGAGTTGGTGTCAAGAAACAAAAACCAGACGTCGAGTCATGTCCATCCTGGTGGCAGCGCTCTCAAAATCATGATTTGTCACTCAAGCTCGAAAGTGCGAGGATACCAGCGACTTCTAGGTGTGCAAATCACCATGAAAGGCCTGCGAAACAGTGTGCAATATCGAAAGAGTCACTATCTTTGGCGTCAACGCGCTCCGGGCACACAGAGACCAAGTCGGAAAAGTGTGCAGCCGCTGATTGGGAGCTGGGCTGGGACGGCCCGAATGATCCAGAAGTAAATCTTTGTTGAGTCGACGCAGATAATCATTAGCTGACCCTTTGCAGAACCCGTTAAACTTCCCTCCCGTCAAGAAGGCCTCGATTGAATTGCTGGTGAACGTCCTTACCATATGCGTATACCTTGGTACCTGAATCTTCTCATCTGGCATTCCCTCGATGACCGCCGAGCTTCATACAAGTCAGACTGTCGCCACTCTGGGGACCTCAGTCTCTCTTCTTGGCTACGCGATAGGCCCGATGATCTGGTCCCCCATCTCGGAAGTGCCTAGCATCGGTCGCAACCCGGTTTACATCGGCACGCTCGCTATCTTTGTACTCATTCAGCTCCCCGTAGCTTTAGCGACCAACATTGAGACGGTCGTCATCTTCCGCTTCCTAAGCGGCGTCTTTGGATCACCACCGCAAGCGACAGGTGGTGCCACCCTTAGCGATATCTATTTACCACGTAGACGATCTTACGCTGTTGGACTGTGGGAGCTTAGCGGATGGGCTGCACCAACGATTGGACCGTTAGTCGGTGGGCTGGCTGCACAGAATTGGGGATGGCGGTGGACGATATGGGAGTTGATGATCATAAACAGTGTGATGCTCTTGATCATCTTCTGTTTCTTACCCGAGACTAGCGCGGCGAATATACTTTACCGCCGTGCAAAACGACGGCAGGCTTCCACAGGGAGATTGCCACCAAAGAACGCATCAGCGGAAGAGCTGCCTCGCCAAACGATGCTGGTGGTTGCCCATCGGACTCTCATTCGCCCTTTCGCGCTCTGCTTTGGCGAGCCCATCTGCCTCCTCTTGAATGCCTACACTGCACTCGTAACCGGCCTCTTCTTCGGCTGGCTTGAAACGTTCTCGGTCGTTTTCATTGAAGTCTACAAGCTCGATCTTGTTCATCTTGGGCTGACCTTCTTGGGATTACTTACCGGCGCAGTAATCGCTTATTTGATTTTCTTAGTGTGGTTTCGCTGCAGTGCGAGCAAGAAGTTCGATCGAGATGGCAACAGGAGACCTGAAGAGAGATTCATACCGCTTATGGCTGGTTGTGTATTCGTGCCGCTGAGCTTGTTTGTGTTTGGGTGGACCGCAAGGGAAGAGATATCCTGCGTGGTGCCAGTTGTAGGAAGCGGGATGTTCAGTCTGGGTAGTTTCTCGCTTTTTGTGAGTCTTTGCAAATCGACCTATCCAATATTGAATGTTACTGACACAGGTCCCAGATATCAGTTCTTAATTATCTGCCTGATGCTTACCCAGAGTACGCAGCTTCTGTGATGGCAGGTAACAATTTTCTGCGCTCTGCCTCCGGTGCTGGATGCGTGCTCTTCGCTGGCCCAATGTATACAAGTCTTGGTCCAGCTTGGGCGAGTACGATACTGGGTTTGGTGGGCTGTGCGTTTGTGCCAGTACCTTTCTTGTTCTACTTCTTCGGGGAGAGGATCCGGAAGTCCAGTAAATACGCATTGAAGGACATATAGCTCAACAACTGAATGAAATCCTATCCACTTGCCCTGCGCGGACTCAAATTTTGTCGCTATCTTGGTGGAGGAAAATGACGTGCCGTGAAGCTTCCCCGAATCTTGGCGACAGACATACTGCAGAATTTGCGGAACAGCATTTGGATTCAGGATGACTGGATGACCTTGGATTTCGTCCAGACACAGCTTGGCAGGGCTCGGCTTTGATTGTCGGTTTGGCTAGGGCTAGGCAAAGATACTTGATGAGTCGCTATAGTTCAAATTAAGTCACCAGGGAAGTACAGGTAGTCCTGCAATTCAATTGCCGGAGAAATGGTGAACGCGAGGCTGAAGAGAATTCGTACTGAGCAAAGATTTAGACTGTGCTTATTGTTCAGCCCTCTGACAAGACATGCCAGCATGAGACTTTTGGAGTGGCAATCAATCTCACATTGATTGCCACCGACTGCTCTTCGTGCGTTTGAACACAACGCTCCCGCGCAGGTGTTCAAATCTTATTGCTCCACTGCATACCCTAGATCAAATTTCGAGATCGGAAGGTAAGCCAGCCAATCAGGAAGACTAAGAGAATGAAGGCAGCCTGCCACGGGTCTTGGATAAAGCCTCGTACAACAAGAACCCCGCCTACAATGCAAAATATGATCGGGTTAATGGTCCAAGTCCTGTAAGCCCGCTCTGGGTGTCCAGAGTCAAAGGAGCGGATTCGACGTAGACCGTAGACAGCAAGAAGGAAGAAAGTGTATTCCGATATTCCTATTTTGAATGTAGTGCTTTAGAGGTTGGGACCTGGAGGCGAAGGGGGGGTGGACTTACCCATAAATGTTACCAATCCACTGAAGGTACCCAGCATAGTATACATACAGGCGATCAGGCTGTTCATCATCATAGCATAGCTAAAGACCACCCCTCATTGTAAGATTCGGACCTGCACAGGTCAAGGCAAAGTATCGGGGCTTACATGGGCACCTCCTTCACCAAGCGCAAATCTGCCGTCCAATAAGCAAACTTAATGATCGTATCGACAATAATAAGCGGAAAGCTGTGTAAAACATCGCGATAATAATCAGCTTCTCGTGTAGCCCGGTCATAGTGCAGATTTGCTAAGATGGCTGGGAAGTAACGTCTTTTGCTAGCTGCAGCACAAAGTCTTCCTGTAGCAAAGACGTTGGCATTCAAGGCCCCAATTGCGGAGACGGAGATGACTAGGGAGTAGATGAGGCCGGCAGAAGAGCCGAATATGGCCGTACCGAATTCCTGTACGCGACACCTAAGTCAGCCACACAGGCTACACTACAATTAGGATTGGAGCAGAAATCGGAAGATACGGGAAATTACCACTGCGACCGTTGAGCTCTGGCGTATGGAATCCATTGGTAGAACCGAATAGAAGACGATGTTCACAAGGACGAAGCCGAGAATAACCACAATCATTGCAGTATTGATGACTCGCGGTAAGTCTTTAGCGGGATTCTTCAGTTCTCCGGCCACAAAACCGATCTGAGGTAATCATTGCGTCAATGGCATAGAGGATGAATACTTTTCTTGTAGAGACACTGACCGACTCCCAGCCAGCAAAGCAGAAGAGAGCACCGTAAAATGCTGTAACATACTCTCCCAGCCAGAACCAAGCTCCGGAACCGCTTGCTGGAGTATCAACCACATCGCTCCCCTGGAACCAACCGAAACCCTCATCATTCATGGCGGCTGCCTTTCCCTTGATGATAGTCGCAAGACCCACAAGTATGATGGAGTAAACGGCAATGATTTTGAGTATGAGGAAAACGTTAGCAGCCTTGGGGCCAGTCTTAGCTCCAATGCAATTCCCCACTGTAACAAGAGAGATTCCTGATACTGCGACGCCTTTACTTGCCCAGGCGGAAACAAAGTCATCACTCAACACAGCATGGCATAGGTGATCCGAGAACACGATGGCGATTATGGCCATTGCGGCAGGTTTGCATAGCAAGACCCAAGTGGAGGTAAAGAGAAATCCTAAGAAATCGCCATAACAGTGTCGGAGGTATTCCTGTATTCCTCCATTTATTGGAATTGCTAGGCCCAATTCAATGAATGAAGCGGCTCCAGTCCAAACAAAAACCCCCGCAAAGAGCCATATGAGGACTCCGACACCAGGTGACGAGACATGAGTGCTGACTTGAGATGGAGCCGAAAATATGCCTGAACCTATTTGGAGACCAAGGACGATCGCAAGACCATTCACGAAACCCAAGTCCGCGCGAGAAACAGCGGGTGCAAGGTTTCTGTTTGTTGAGGAGGCGGCGGTTGCGCCAGTAGTATGTATGAATGGTCTTGTGGT
>JAABUP010010048.1_pt1 | contig 11329 bp, 12 predicted proteins | sample 5559201 | NCBI WGS metagenome assembly JAABUP01 (sample SAMN10711887, study PRJNA513373) | rock metagenome | isolation source: Antarctica rocks | place: Antarctica | reverse complement strand
AGTCACTAGGCTGCCTATACCCGACTGAGCAGTGCTAGCATATCAGTGCTTACCTTAACTTCCATAAAACGCAATTCCTCTTCCGTTGTTGCATTAAGCTTGACCCCGCTGACATCATCCGCCAAGGCCACGCTGCCTCGGTCCTTTAGATCAGCTTACTTTCAGTCCGAAGTTCCTCCTACCTTACCGCAATCGTGTGAGTTTGCTTCCAGCCGCAAAATGATGGCCCTAAGCGTCAAGGGATTTCACCTTCTCACTATACCATTTCTACGATCTGACCGAGTTTTAACTTCACATGTCTAAAGTATATCTTATGTGCAAGTCATGAAGCAAATCTGTGTGCTGAGGTGACCTGGATTGAGACACTGTACGATGTCGAACCTGCACATAATCACTCAGAGAATCGGACTCTAGTCCATCATGTATCACGTTGGATCTTTCCTAATTCTCCCTCTTCGTCTAGTGTGACGCCATGACTTCACGAAGCGAATAGGCTGAAAGCCTCTGGCTGATGCTCCGACTATTCTTCTCCAACTGTCACCTTTTTACTCAGTCAATTGTTAAACATTGAGACAGCTGGTAATGGCAGCGGACTCAAAGCATGCCTGGGTCACTCTTCTAACAAGACCTTCTTATCTGGCTGGAGTCATCATTCTCGCGCATACGCTGCAGAAGTATCAAACAAAATACCCGCTCATTGTCCTGGTCACCGACACCCTACCTGAACAATGCATCACCGCTCTCGAAGCCGAAGGGCAACGGACAAACCAACTCCACGTACACAAGGTCGACCCTCTCCTTCCTCTAGAAAACGTCAACCTCATCGCAGCTCGCTTTGAAGACACCTGGACCAAACTCCGTGTCTTCGAACTCATCACATACGACAAGATCGTCTTCCTAGACGCCGACATGATGATCTGCCGTAACATGGACTCCCTCTTCAACATCCCCCTCCCCGGTCCAGACTGGCTAGCCGCCAACCACGCCTGCGTCTGCAACCTCGACAAAGACCCCTGGGCACCTACAGATTGGTGCGCGGAGACCTGCGCTTACACACCCATGACACACCCCGATGCATTAACCCACCCGACGCCTGTAACGAAAGGGGCGCGCCTGACATACCACCTCCTCAATTCCGGCTTGTTCATCTTCCGCCCCTCGCAAGACCTCTGGGACAACGTGCTCCACTTCTTCAACACGAGTCCGAAACTCAAAGACTTCCTCTTCCCCGATCAGAACTTTCTCGACGAGTTTTTCCGGCACAATTGGACGAGTCTGGGGTGGCAGTACAACGCCGTGAAAACAATGCGGTATTGGCATCCGGAGATGTGGAGGGACGGGGAGGTTAGAGGGCTGCACTATATTGTGGATAAACCGTGGCAGAAGCGAATCGCGCGTGATGGGATAGCAGGGCATTTGGGGAGAGATGCGGTTACGCATGGGTGGTGGTGGGATGAATACGGGCGCTGGGAGAGGGAGAGGGAGGAGTGTGGGGATGAGGGTACGTTGAAGATTGTGAGGGAGCATGTTGCTAAGCAGTTAACGGAAGAGGAGGATCGGAAACAGGTGGAGGCGAATGGGAAAGCTGGGTTTCCGATACTGGTGCCGGGAAAGCCTGGCGTGTTGGAGGACAAGAGTCAGCCTGGTGGACCGGTGCTTAGAGCGAAGAGGCCCGGAGAGCGGGGTCATGGCCCTGTTGTTCGCAATTGATGGACGGGGCGATTAGTTGTGGTAGATTAAGTGCTTGGAGCCCTTCAGCTTTAGACCGCATAGGGCGATCGACTAGAGTACTCGTAGAGCGATAGAAGTATGACGACTTTAGACTTATAGAAGCAAGATACAAGTTTCCGAAGTAATGACTCGTGTGGAGATGTGACGTCGAGCTATGGGTTCGCTGGTAGAGCAATATGATAGGTCGACATCATGCATGGAGATTACTCGCATTGCAAGCTAGTGATCGTAGAGGTATAGGAAGTGGTCCATTCTCGAACGAATGCCATCCATCATGAAGCAATAACGCCCTTTCGGCGAAGGGGTGGTTCATCTCTGCTCGCATTCTGATTCAACCGGCCTGTGTCCTGGCCCCAGACGCTTTCTAGCTATCGCAAACATTTTCTACATCCTTGCGCCTCTACTCGCTCGTAATCTCCAGCTCTAATCCCGACCTAGTTACTAACAGCCTGCACAATCGCCCCCGCACTCCCCTGATCCAGCCCATCCAACGTCTCCACATCCTCCCCACTCAACTCAAACCCATACACGTCCGCATTCTCTCTGATGCGACTGGGCGTATCGCTCTTCGGGAGCGGCACCCAATTTTTCTGCAGACAGTATCGGATCAGGATCTGCGCGGTGGTTTTCTGGTGGGATTTGGCGAGCGAGAGGAGCGTGGCGTCGTTGGCTTTGTGGTTGCGGACCAGGGGCGAGTAGGCTTCGACGATGATGGAGTGGTCGTGGCAGTAGGTGACTATGGTGCGTTGTTGGCACCAGGGGTGGAGCTAGTTTTGCTCCATGTCAACAAATCTCTATTTATCTCCTATATCTCTTAGTGAAGGAGAGGGTGAGTGGACGTACCTCGATCTGATTAACGTGCGGCGGCCAGATCTTCGCCCAATCCTTCATCTCCTCAATATGCCCCACCCCGTAATTACTCACTCCGATACTCCTCGCCTTTCCCACTTCCACCAGCTTCTCCAGCGCCTGCCACATCTCCTTCCTGCCCTCTTTGCCTCCGCTCGGACTGTGTATCAGGAATAAATCAACATATCCTTTCTCCCCATCGATCTTCGTCACGCTCTCATAGCACTTCTTGTACGTCGATTCCGGATTTCCGCCTGCAGACAGGATTTTCGTAGTGATGAAGACGTCTTTTCGAGGGATGCCGGATTGGCGCACAGCTTCCCCGACTTCTGCCTCGTTGCGGTAGAATTGCGCCGTGTCGATGTGGCGGTAGCCGGTTTGGAGGGCGGTCAGACATGATTTTACGCATTGGTTGCTGTGCGATTGGTAGACGCCGAAGCCGAGGCGGGGGATCTTGACGGAGGAGTTGGGGAGAGGAAGGAGGTCGGTGAGGGCGAATTTGGCGATTGACGACATGTCTGCGGGATCTGAGGACTGTGACTGCTTTGGTTGATCGGCTTCAGGCAGGAGCTCGTGGTGCGGGTGGATGTGTCTTTGATGAGTTAGAAGTTACTTAGGTTTACTTGGATGTAAATTAAAAAAGAAACACGTACTTTTGCATCCCGGTTGAAGATTGTGTTATAGTCAGAATCAGACATTTTGACAGAATTGACAAGTCACAGCACTCAACAGTAATGCGTCCCTTCATGAATATGTTCAGCATCATTAAATCTGTGATAACTTCCGTGACAATGCTTCAAATCTAATAATTTTTGATTCATTTAAAAGCAACAGAGCTGCTCTACAATTCTGTATACTCAGATAATTATGAGAAATGATAATTGAGAGTGTACAACACAAAATCCAGTTTTCAAAAAAAAAAGTTCGCGAAACAACTTCTATACGGCCCAGAGTTTTTGCCCCTACTGTATCATGACATTAAATTACTTACATGGTGCCGAAGTAAGTTGGTTGGAAAGTTTGGGAGGCAGATTAGGTTTTATCTAACCCTAGATCATGAGGAAATGGACATTGAGACTTCTTCAACTGCTATCTAGCATAGCCATGACAATGGCCTATGAAGGAAATCGTGGGGCTGACGCCAATTACTTTGTTTGTACCCTTGGCCAGGCAGCTTTGATCAATGCCAAGCACCCGCATCAGTTCTCCAACATCAACGACTTCCTCGACTGTCAGGCACACGCCACTCCAGATGCGCCGGCCGTAGGCTTTCCTATCCCCTCAAAAGTAAGAGATGTCGGTTCACAGTGGAAACAGAAAATTATCAGTATGTCTGCGATAATCGAGCTCTGAGATGTCATATACTGAGGGCCATACCTAGCTTTCGGTGCCCTTCAACGAGGGTCTACAATCATTTCAGGATTTTTGTCGCAGCTCTTTCCAACACCATCAGATAAAACCAACAGTGCATCTAAACCAGAGGGATCGTCAAGACTTGTTGCTTTGCTGTGCCCAAGCTCAGCAGATTTTCTGTTCACCTGGCTAGGGCTTATGAGAAAGGGTTACTCGGTTTTGCTGATAGCGTATGTATCTCCGCATGCAGGACACGCGTCAAGGAATGCATTGACTGATCTGCATATCAAGGTTGCAGGCCTCAATGCCAGTCTTCAGCGATTGCTCATCTTTGCAAGACCAGCTGTGCATCTACTTTGATCTATGATCCAGTGTATGAATCCCTAGCCACAGGTGCAGCGGACCTGTCGAAGGTCGACCATGGCCTCCGCGGTGTGCCATTACCATGGATTACCCAGCACCAGGACGTCTACGATTTCATCGAGCAAACGGAGAACCAGTTTTCAGAGTTCAAGCCGCTTTGGGACGTCTCCGAACACGATGTAGCCTATCTACATCATACCTCTGGCACATCCACAGGGCTGCCAAAGCCAATACCACAGAGTCACCGTGCGGCAGTAGGAGTGTTGCCATGCTTGAATGGTTCTCAGGAAGCGACGTTCACCACTACGCCCTTATACCACGGAGGTATTGCTGACTGCTTCCGTGCGTGGACAAGCGGAGCAATGATCTGGCTCTTCCCCGGGAAGGAAGTTCCCATTACTGCCGATAACATTCTCAAATCCCTTACGTGTGCAGACCTATCAACAGAGCAGCATCAAGTTCCAAGGGTCAAGTATCTCTCTTCCGTGCCATATGTTCTGCAAATGCTGGCAGGAGAGGAAGAAGGACTGAAGAAGCTGGAAGACATGGATATCGTTGGGGTAGGCGGTGCGGCGCTTCCGCAAGCGGTGGGAGACGACCTGGTACAGAAGAGGGTGAATCTGATTTCCCGCTTCGGAAGTGCAGAGTGCGGATTCCTGATGTCGTCTCATCGAGACTATGCCACCGACAAAGAGTGGCAGTACTTACGCTCAAGTCAAGGCTCAAAGGATCTCAAGTTCGAACCACAAGATGACGGGCTATGGGAGCTTGTCATCCTCCCAGACTGGCCACATATGGCGAAAAGAAACAGACCAGATGGCTCTTTTGCAACGGCTGACCTTTTCGCACTGCACCCTAGCATATCGAAAGCTTGGAGATATCATTCAAGAGCTGACTCTCAGCTGACCCTGATCACTGGCAAGAAGTTCGATCCGGCACCGCTTGAGGCTGCCATCGCAATCTCTCCACTTCTGGAGGACGTACTGGTCTTTGGCAACGGCCAGCAATACCCCGGAGCGCTCCTATTTCGCTCCAAAGAAGCTTTAGATATGCCAGAAAGCAAGCTTTCGGACGTTGTCTGGCCGCAAATCGAGAACTTGAGTGCAGAAGGTCAAGCGCACACTCGTATATCAAGGACAATGCTCGTGGTCATGCCAGCCGAAGAGGCGAAGCTCGAGAAGAGTAGTAAAGGATCCATCCTGCGAGGACAGGCTGAGAAGAGATTTGCACCGCAAATCAGCGAGGCCTACCAGAGTGCTGACAGAACTATGAACGGCGACGCTTCCGACGAGGATGCACAATCGTCTATAGCAGACGATGAAATACCATTCATTGTGCTAAGCATAATCAAGTCGGTGTTGAGTGATAAAGCCGCAATTCCCAAGGACATTGATCTCTTCTCATACGGAGTCGATTCTGTAGCCTGCATGCAAATCAGGGGTCTCTTGCAGAAGGTAAGCGATGCCAGATGTCCTCCTTTAGTATCTTGTCAACAGCTGAAGCGATACCCAACAGAAAGTGCTACCTCCTGGCTCTTCGAGTCTGCCATTGAATGTAGTTTATGATTGCGGAACCATTCAGATGTCCGTATTCTCTTGCTGGTTACTTTAGTTCAGCCTTTGTAAACTGTACTGACGCGCGTCAGTCTCTCGAAGTATTTGGTTAATCGTCGACATGGGAAAACAATCGAAACCGAGGATGAGATAAAGCTTATGCTGGACCTCGTCAAAGAATACAGCGACTTTAAAGACATCGAAAACGTGGTACACACCGATGGCACTGGCCATGGATTGAAGAGCAGACCGAGAGGTGGACAGGTTGTAGTAAGTGCAGCTTGCTTATATTGGCGGTCTAGGAGGAAATGTAGTAAGTGAAAGCAGGTCCTCACCGGAGCAACCGGAGCTCTCGGCGCCCATCTTCTTGACCAATTCCGTGCGAATGACGATGTCTTACAAGTAATTTGCCTGGTACGAGCCAGAGACCCCATCGCTGCCCAAGAGCGTGTTAGCAAAAGCTTGCTACAACGGAAGAAGAGGCCTCTAGATGTTACTGATGGCAAAGTCATCTGCGCCGTAGCCAAGCTTGGTGATACGAGCCTAGGGCTGTCTGATGAGGTATATGATGATACCGCCAAACGAGCATCCATCATCGTCCATGCCGCCTGGGCGGTGAACTTTAGCATGAGATTGAGGAGTTTTGTCAAAGATCATATCGCTGGTAATTCCGCGGCTGGACACGGTGGGAAAAGCATGAAACATTGACTGATGCTCACAGGAATTCGAAATCTGATCAACCTTGCTCTTCACTCGTCTCGCTCAACTCCGCCATCTTTCCTGTTCTGTTCTTCAACAGCCAGTGTTCTTGGTCCTAATGCAAAGTCTCCTATCCCAGAACAGATTTCGAATGATCCATCATCAGCATCGCCTCTTGGCTACTCCCGCTCCAAGTGGGTCGCTGAATCAATCTGCTCACAAGCGCACGAAAAGACCAGGCTTCGCAACCGTATCGTTGTCTTACGTATCGGTCAACTCTGCGGAGACACAAAAAGCGGTGTCTGGAATGTGACAGAGGCGTGGCCGCTCATGTTGTCAAGTGTACAAGTCACAAAAACCCTACCAGAGCTCGATGAACCCTTATCGTGGCTACCGGTAGATTTCGCTGCGGAGGCAGTGGTGCAAATCGCGTTTAGAAAGCCGCAGCTGGAAGAAAAATTGGACATTCCAGTCTATCATCTTCTCAACAACGATCGGACCTCGACCTGGTCAGATCTTTTGTCCTGGATGCGAAATTTTGCAGCTCCCTTCGAGACTGTCCCGCCGAAGCAGTGGGTCGATCATCTGGAGAACCTTAGAGGCGAGGACGCAAAGTACCCGGCAAGGAAGCTGCTGGGACTGTGGAAGAGTGCTGTAAGTCATTCTTTGAACTCGGTGCGGTGCCTGATGTTGATGTTTCTCTGTCCAGTATTGCAGCAGTGAGCAGAGTACGCAGAAGGATCCCGTCGTATTTGACACAACAGTGACGGAGAAGGCTGCTCCAGTGATGAAAAGCATAAAGCCTATCAAGCAGGAGCATTTCGAGTTGATCTGGGGATGGATGGAAAAGGAGATGCTTGGTCAGTATAACAGTGAGAACAACGGGTAGATTAAAGAGAATGGCACACGAGAAAATCGCAACCGCGCTGGAATAGTTTCGTGAGGCCTGTCTGACAATAGTACTAGGAATTGTATTTACATAGAGGGTCGGTCCAACTCAGTTTGGCTTGTGTAAACTCGTGGACTTTCTTTGGCCCGTCTTCAACATCTATGTGACCTTTATCCATTTCAAAGATAAAGGGCTAGAAGGCGGTCACACGTGCTAATAACTAGTATAGAATAGCCCAATTGTCCACCATATAACCGTCGTATACGTCACGATGTTATGTAGGAGTCTTCATCATCGGCTCTTCATACGAGCGCTAAACCACATTTGTCGGTCGGGCCGAGTGATTCCGAGCCTCACTAATTGACTTCCGCCCCTTTACTGCCACCTTACGAAGGGTTTGGGCAGTGCGCCGGAACAACTTGTGATAACAGTCAAACACAGCCCCACAGGAGCTGTAAAACATCTTTTCAATGAATCTAACGTCTTGACAATGTTACCATGAGGTTTAACGTTAATAATCTCATGGATTATTGCCACTTGTTTGCTAGGTTTCTGGGGCTGTGTATGGTTTAATTGTGGGCTGGTCTTCAACTAAAACAATAAGAAAGCTAACGAGGGGTTACCCAATAGGAAGAAACAAAACTAGCAAAAGCAGAGTTCAGTATCGGGGGCCAAAACACAAAGCATGTACCGACGCAAATACCAAAGCAAGTACCAAGGCAACCAGGACTAATCCAAGGAACAGCTGTTCGTCCTCAATGTTTGCTTCTCCCTTACCCATCAGTTACTCGCTTGCTAAAACAGGTGCACAAATGATAGGCACTATCTTCGACAACGTTACTCCTTTGGTGGAGGTGATCCTTGCGCTGGCGGAGGAAAGATTTGGTGCTGCCTTGGGTCGGCGCTAGTATCCTGAGCGTTTAGTTGGTAGATTGTGAATCCCGCGTTCTGCAACAACTCCTGCTCGACACTAGCCCAATTACTGGTTGGTTTGACCACTTGGCCTGGATTAAGTACAACAAAGGCCTCTCTGTCTCCAGCTCGAATGGCCGCGCGAGCATATCCCGCCGACAGTGCCGCCCAGATCTGGGCCTCTTGGGTCTCGTCCGCCTGATGATCCAGAGTCGTGTACATCGGACCGTCCTTAGTGGTGGGGTTGATCCATGCGCCGTACGCTTGGGAGATCGGCTTGCGGGATAATTTCAGTTGCCAGGCCCTGGGGTTGGCAGGCCGTGAATAGAATATCGCTTGGTTAGGACCGAGGCTTATATGAGCATCACATTGCGCAGTGGACGGGACGAAGAAGCGTTTCTGAATGTCTGACCACTCGGCATACGGATTCGCAGTCGGTGCAGCCGAGACAAGTCCTTGAAAGAGACCGCTGAACAGGAATGCGGTGAGGACAACAAGAATTCGATTAAGAGTCGGCATTGAGCCGGATTGATCGAAGAGACGCATCTTCGGGAATGAAGAGGATGACTGAGTGTGACGGTTGTGGGGAGGATTCAACGAGAGATGTGGACAGTTATTCTAAGAGATGGCCCGTTGATGTCTGACTTAAAGACTCTCGTGCTTCGTTATACGGTATTGCTCGAGCAATGTGGTGATGCTTGGCGTTTGTCCAATGAGGATGGTGATGTCTGAGAAATCATAATCGTGATGGGAAGAAGAGGACATATATATACCCGAGGAAAGGTAATGAAAGGTGTGATGCCACAGCCTGAAGGATGAGGAGTTGGACAAAACATACATCTGTTCTGATCTGCTCCAGAACCTGATTGTCCGTGGCATTATGCACAAGGTTGGTTGATGGCACTGGCCAGCTGTAAAGGACAGCCCCTCACTGCGGACTTAGAGTGTTGCAACCAACTCAGTCAACGGATTCAGGAATAGCTGATCCTCTGAGGCGTGGTCCAGCTGTAAAGGACAGCCCTTCACTGTGGACTCGAGTGTTCAACCACTCAGTTGAGGGTTTCAGGAATAGCTGATCCTTCGATGCATACTCCAGCTGTAAAGGACAATCCCCCACTGCGGACTTGAGTGTTGCAGCCAACTCAGTTGATGGGTTCAGGAATAGCTGAGCATCCGAGGTGTGGTCCAGTTGTAAAGGACAACCCTCCACTGCGGACTCAAGTGTTGCAACCAACTCAGTTGAAGGGTTCAGAAATAGCTGATCCTCTGAGCAGTGTCGTAAGCTGAGGCTGTATAATACGTTTCAGATATCAAGAAGGGATTGTAGCATGGTCCGTCGTGTGACCCCAAGTAAAAGCAAACTCTTCAAGACGTCTCGAGGCGACTGCTACCCAGATGATTTGATTTTGACTTAGGGTGGAACGGCTGCGGTAAAGCCTAGAAGATCAGCAGCTGAAAATCCTGTAGGATTGTTGTTGGGGTCTATAAACTCTAGGGCCAATTACGACAAAGGGATCTCGGCACAACAGCTTGAAACATGAACCAGCTACAATATGATATACTTAGAGCTGGCAGTGACGACTCCTCTCCCAATAGGAAGTAAAATTGGAAAGGCAGATCGCATTCCGCCATGACTATGTGTTTCAGTGATGCGGCGCAAGGCGGACTGAGCACTTCACGACCTCTCAGAGTTCGTGTCACAAACGGAGGAAGCTTCAGGGTCGTGATACTTGATACGTCTTCAAATTCTATATATTTCACAGCTTCCCCTTCCACAGTCACATTCTCTATCGAGCTTTCTTACGATAAGAGATATAGTATCTGTTAAGCAATTCCAACATCACAACTCTACTCTCCGTTAAAAACGCCTTTTCGGATCATAGCCATCGACCGCCATCATGCACTTCATCGTCACAGTCACTGTCCTTGCCGTGGCTGCCTTCAGCAGGAGCTGGGCCTCTCCTGTAGGAGCAACGACTCTCACGCTTTTCAACGGCGAAAAAGATGTTGCGGCCCAACTTCATACCAGCCCGACAACTGAACGCCGCTCTCCACTCGCGCCTGGTGACAACATCGACTGCAAGGGCCACTCTGTGTTGTGCACATCGCTGGGAGGCCCCCAGGGTCAATGTGCCGCTGCTTCCCGTCTGATATATACTGCGAACACCTACTCCACAACCGGAAAGTAAGCGTCACGCGAGCCCACCTCTTTTCCTCGGGGAAGCAAAAGCTGACATTGAAACAGTGCTGGTCGCACCGGCGTGTGCTCGGATCATTGTGGCATCTTCGCCTCCGGTTCGAACTGCGCGCTTACGGGCGCTCAGCTGTTAGATGCTTACAATAGCATCCATGGCTATGGCTGCTCGGATTGCGGGAGGGTGACCTTTAAGGACAATGGGTGCCAGGTCAAGATGGATTGGGTGTCCGGGTGCTAGGGACTGAGTCACACCGAGATCAGGCTTTCGCATTCCGGTAGTTGGGAAGGAGGTGAAAACCGTTGGGCTGTGGCGGGATGGTACTGAGGATTTGCTTTGTTTTGCGCTGCTTGGTGCTGTTGCTTCCGTCATTACCGGCAATTCTGTACTCGTCCTGCGCCTCCCTTGCCGATGTTCAAGCAGATCATCAATAGAGTGTGTGATCTGCTAGTCAATCTTTATGATGTTAGCAACAGCAGTGCAGAGAAGATTCATCAGTTATTAAATGTCTGTCAAGGCTCTCTCCTTCGGTTGCTGGTTGCTCTGTACACAATTCACAGGATACGATCAACTCTCATTGTATCCTGCTTTGATTCATTGGACATTATGATCTTGGCAGGACAATGGACGCTGACCAAATCTTGTCGCAAATCCCGCAGTAAAGACCCCAAACTTCCCTCACAAACCTCCTCGATCTCTGCCGCTTTCCCAGATCTGAGATTCGTTATCAAAAGCGCGGAGGTACTGTAAATCGCACACGTCAAGGCCACTCAGCAGGGTCTCCC
>JAABUP010010046.1_pt1 | contig 11335 bp, 9 predicted proteins | sample 5559201 | NCBI WGS metagenome assembly JAABUP01 (sample SAMN10711887, study PRJNA513373) | rock metagenome | isolation source: Antarctica rocks | place: Antarctica | reverse complement strand
GCTTACATCAACAAGGTCCTTCAGACCTTTCAGCAGTTGCAGGCTGTTTCTGTCAACACTTCTATGAATTCTGATGCAGTACTCATGAAGGAGTCTATCACTCAGGCTGACATCACTGTCATTTGACGGTATCAGAAAGCAGTCAAATCGCTAATGTACATTATGTTGCAGACATGTTCTGACATCACCTTCACTGTCTCTACTGTTAGTCAGTTTGCTCAGAACCTTAACACGTCACACTACAACGCCGTTAAGCGGATCTTTAAGTATCTTGCCGGCACTATGAATCTTGATGTCATTTATGGCATCACTGATGACAACCTCATCAGCTATATCAATGCTGACTGAGGTGGCTGTCACAACATCAGAAAGTTTACTTAGGCTTACCTCTTTCTTCTATATGAAGGTTTCATTAGCTGATGTTCTAAACATCAGCAATCTGTTGCTCTATTCTTGACAGAGGCTGAGTACATAATCAAAATGCAAGCTATGAAGGAAGCCATTTGGCTACGCCGTTTCCTTAGTGAAATTGGCTATTTTCATGACAACAATGTTGTTGTCATTTGAGCTGACAACAACAGAGCTATGAACCTAGCTAGGAACCCTGAGTTTCATGCTTGTATCAAGCACATTGACATACAATATCACTTTGTTTGTGAAGCTGTTGATTGTCACCTTGTCAACTTTGAATTTGTATCTACCATCAAGCAAGCAGCAGATGGGCTTACTAAGGCTCTGTCTGCTGTCAAGTTTAGCTGTTTTCTTATTCAGTCAGGTCTTATATTTAATTAATGACCTGTCTTTGACACGCATTCAAACCTTGTTGTTGTCAACCTTTTTTTCTTTGTCACCTTTTACATTCTCACTTTCTTACCTCACTGTTGTGGCCTTCTTCACGTCCTCACCACCTTGCTGTTAAGCTCACTTTCTAGTGAGATCAAAGGACTTTATACTGGCTAGTGAATGAATATTCAGATTGTCTAAAACTGAGAAAGAGTGTTGAAATAAGGAGGCTTTGTGAGGGATTTCAGTCCTATTCTGACCTAGCGCTGAAACTTGCTGTGTCACGTGACGCTGCTTAGTCAGCTCACACAAAAGTCATGCTGTTGATGCAGACTCTGCATTCTAGTTAAAACAACAGTTGTTTCATAGAGGTCAATATATCAATGACTCAATGTCTTTCTGTTCAACAGATATTAATAAAATTAATTAATTATTCTTACTCTATAATAGTTTAATAATCTTTAACAAAAAGAAAGAAGTTCTTTGTTATGTTCTGATCTGAGATACCTCAAATATTAAAACTAAAGATTTGTGCTTGTTAATATAAAGATCTCAGTATGCAGTGTAGGGTAAATCAGTAGTTGATAACTTATATTAAGTTAAACATAATTGTTTTCATAGAAGAAACAATCCTTTCTATATAAAAAGAAAGTCAATGTTCAAAGAGTTGACTTGACATTCTCACAATTGAGTCAACACTCAAAAAATCAACTCAATACTCTTATGATTGAGTTAACACTCAACTTATCATCTTATGTTAAAGACTATGCAGTTCTTACATTTAACTCATTCTGTTAGTTTTAATTGAGTATAATTATAACACTATCTTTTCTTTCTGTGATCTCTGTTCTTAGAATTCTATTTAAGCAAGAATATAAATGAAATCTCTCAACATCAATCATGTTTTAAAAATCTTCTTTTACTCATGAGTATGACAATTGTCTTCACACTGCAAAAGAGATCACTGTATCTGACAGTTCTTCAGATATTGTCTGTGTTTAATTACTTTATTTTCTGTGTAATGATAAAGTTACATTCAAAATGTACTGAGTGTATTCATTAAGATTATTCATGTGTGAGTGTGATGTGAAAATTGCTGAATTGTGTTCATGATAAGCTGAAGTCAAAATTCTTCAAACTGAGAAAGAATAAGCTCATCTCTTCACAAAGCTTTTTTAATTATGTAAAACATTATGTCAAACTCAAGATTGTGCTAAACAGAAAACTCTCTGTCTGTTAAAGAAAATGAGCAATAACAATGATGATGATGAGAAAATTTCTCAGTCTGAAATCTTGTTTCAGCTTTTTCATAATATGTCAAACAACTTTTAACAGTTTAACCTTATCACCTTTCTCTCTTAAAGTGCTGAAGTGTTCTCACACAACTCTTAAGATTTTCTGTGAGTTTTCATGTGTTTTCAGAGGTGTTGTATCTCTTTTATTTAATGAGATAGTGAGCTTTTCTTTTAATCATTCATTTTTTTAGAATGTTCTTGACTTCATATTCTTCATTGAGTTCAACAAACATTTCAATGATTTGAAGTAATATGAACTAATTGCAATGTTGTAGCATGAAGACATGAAATACTGAGTGTATTCACATTTTCTTGAGTAAGTCTAGCTTATAACTTAGTTTCTTAACATTTCTCTTAACTTTGAACAGTTTTATACTCTTGTTGTTTAACTTCTTGCTTCTTCACTTTATATGAATGTTGTTTGTTCTTGAATAAATTCTTTTTTCAATCTCAAAAGATTTTATCTCTGTTATTTATCTCATTATCATGAGTTGAACTCATACTAAGGTCTTATGATCTAGTTGCTTACTAAGACCTTAAGACTAAAGCATAATATCTTTTTGCTTCTGTATGAAGCTCTTCTTTTCTTCTTTTCTCTTCATAGTATTCTTCTTGTATTTAGACATTATCAATCAAGCATTGATCTCATTGCAAACTCATGACATTAAAATACTATTTTCATTTAAACCTGGTCTACACTAAAGGTCTTGTCATACAATTGTTGAAATTAATACAGAATAAGTGCAGAAACTTCTATAACAAATGAAGTAAAGACTGTTGCTGAGAAGATTTCTTCTTGAGCTTAAATATTTATAACAGAACTACACAGCATAAAGAGTCATATGAAAGAGAACATGCAGAACATGAAGACTTGTACAAATCTTCTTTACATCTTTGTGATAAATCAAGACAACCTCACATCGACTACATCAGCTGTTGCAACATTATCTTCTTCTCAAGAATCAGTCAATTGTACAAACAGTTTCACTTTAAAGCAGCTCATTGCAGCAATGAGTGTAAATTAGCACTTAAAGCAACATCTCTCTGACTCATTTAAATTTGAAGGAAAAAGAGTGAAATTCAGACCTTAACTACAATAAATTGTCATTAAATTGAATGTGAACATGTCAAACAACAATGTCAGTGTGCAGTTCTGATACTTACACAGTCAGCTGAAAGAGTTGACTTTAAGTCAAGTCACACCTTGAATTGCAATCTGTATCAAGTCAAATGAAGCCTCAAATCACACAATCATTGAAGAGCTGATCAATCAACTTCAACATGTGTATGACAACTTAAAATCAAGAAAGAGAGCCACTCATATCTTAAAAGCATTAAAACAGAAAGAAAAGTCATTCACAAAACATCTGACCACCTTTGAACAGACATTGCTGAAAGCAAAAGACTTAAAATAAGATAATGCTGTTAAGAAGACATTTCTCAGTAACAGTCTAGATATAATGCTCACACAAGCTCTGATTGCAACATCAATCTCTGTGTTATATAATGAGTACATTATTCTACTGCAGCAGGTCAGTCACAATTTAAAGTTAATTCAAAAGACTGCTACTCAAAAGTATTGTATGATCACTATCATCATCACACAGCAGTCTCACTTTGACTTCATGAACTGAGAAGCCATTAAGCACATCAGTGTGACAGCAGCAAAAACTGAAGAGAAACACAAAACACAATAAATGTCAGAGAAGAAAGTGACAGAGTGTTGTACAAAACAGCTGTGCATGCAATGTGAAGAAAACAAACATTTTGTTAAAGAGTGCAAACTTTTATCAACTGTATGACCTTGAATCATCAACATCACTGCAGCTGAGATCATGAAGAAAGTAATGAAGACAGATGAGAACTCAGAAAAAGAGTAGCTTTTAGTGAAAGTCACAGCTGAGAGCATATAAGATGTGATAAAAGCTGAAAGAAGTTTGAGAAACAGATGAACAGTGTCTTCTTCACTATGTCAACATTAATCAATAAGAAGTCATATGCACATACAGCGCTTTTTAGAAGTTCTGCGCCAAAGGTCATTTAGTGAAATTTTCTAACAAAATGTATAGAAAACCTGCAAAAAAACCTTTTCACCACCCACCACCCCTCAATTTGACGTCGCTGTCGCTGTTGTCATGACTAAACAAAAGGCCCCTACAAAGGCTTCTTCTACAAAGAAGAAGACATTCAAAACGACAAAATCAGCCACCTCACAGCCTATTCAAGCACTCTCACAGCATATTCAAGCCTCATTCACACCTTCTTCTATTCTGAACCTCATGGGCGATGCTTCTATTCAGATCAATGAGGATAATGTCGCTGTCAACAAGAACTCATCACCATTCTCACAATATACTGTGTCTCATACAGTATATCTGAATGAGAAGATAGTGGATGAGAACTTGAAGGTCTACCAATTGAATGACGGCTAAAGAAAGCTCTACACCCTTATCAGAAGAAAAGAAGACAAGCAGAAGTCATGAGAGGCATGGGTACAGAGGCATATGGTTATATGAATGAGATGAAAGCATTGCAAGCATTGAAGGCAATGAAGCATGTTAATTAGTTCATTATAATGTTATATCTATGTACAATTAACAAAGCTGTTACAAAAATGTGCCTCTGCATTGCCCTCAGCATTATATTCCTGTACTGTCATACGAATAAACCCTGGAAATTTACCCTCATATCCCTTCGCCAATGCCTTATGTCTTTTCATTCATGCCTTTAGCCCACTAAAGGACTTCTCGATAGGGTTGTAGTTGGGTGAATAGAGAGAAAGGTATGCAAGGACGACATTGGCCTCATGACACATAGCTGTAAGTTTCTATTGACAGAATTAGCAAAGAGACTTATATCAGTATGAAAACCTATCTCTGAATGATGTATTCTGCAATTATCCATGCACAGAACACTACGTGGCTCTGAAAACTGTTTACATTCAGGTAGAACCTTGTTCTGAATGAAATCATTGAACATGTCTGTATTCACCCCCCCTTTGTAGACTTCTTATGTGATATAGTCATTGACTGTATAGGCTGAAAGAATGCTGTAATGCTGTTCTTTCTTGAAGAACTCTGTTGTGACTGCTCGTTTTCCCACAGCTGCTCAGCCATATTTTCTATCAAGGATGCGAAGGTTGAAGACACTTTCATCAACAAAGACTAGCTGTTGTGCATGCCAGCTACTTAGCTGCATCATTCAGTTGTCACAAGCCTTTTGAGACCGCTTAACTGCTCATTTCTGACACTAGAAATGACCTCATTAACTATGGTAAACAGTGACAAGAGCATGCTTACCTTCTTCCTTGACCAATTGACTTGTTTAAGAGTACCTCAAACAGTAGCAATGCTGACCTTCACTTCATACTTGTATCAAATATACCTCTGCACCTCATTCAGATATGCTGTGAGTTGATTCTTGAGAAAATTGAGTACACTCTATACTAATTGTTAGTAGATCAGGCCCACATATCTAGACAGAGACCTACCTCTGTCATAGCAGCAGTGAGTCGTCTTGAGGCCCTCATCTTTGACAGTTTAGGTATAGTTACTGACCCCCATTGCCATAGGTTTCTTTGGAACCTCTCAATGTGCTTTTAACTATATTCTGTGGTCTGCGCTATAGTCTTAGAAGCCATTCCGCACTTCAGATCCATTTGTATTTGGCTCTTGACAATGTCATTCATTTTACAGGTACGCCTCATAGTGGCGACAACAATGACGACAACAGCGACGTTGAATTGAGGGGTGGTGGGTGGTGGAAAGGTTTTTTCGCAGGTTTCCTATACATTTTGTTAGAAAATTTCGCTAAATGACCTTTGACACAGAACTTCTAAAAAGCGCTGTATCTTGTACAACACAGAGTGTTTGTTTTATAAAATAATCACTTCTTGCTTTACTAAAAATCACAATTTACAGTGCATGAAGATAAGATCTCATATGATTATAAGATTTAATGAATCTTCAAATTCATCAGTAAATAAAGTAGCTGTCATACAGATTGATATTGATGAACATCAGAAGTCAAGAACATTCTTTTATATTGTCTTTAAGATAGCATTCTATGACCTTATACTGAGTTTATCATGAATGAAGCAGAATGAGATCATATTGAATGCAGACAGAGTCTTTCTTATGATTGAATTCACAGAAACTGTCATATGAAACAAAAAAGCTTCAGCTGAGAACAAGTTTAATCATATTATGATGTTGACTACATTCTTTTCAAATCTCATACAGAAGAAAGAAGAGAAACAGAAGAAGATTGAGGTGTTTTTAACTAGCATGATCAATATTGAAAAAGTCTTAATCTCACAGAAGAAGACAAACCTGAGGACTATACTCTCTGATCATTATCATGAGTTTTTAAATGTGTTTGATCATATGATGACTGAGAAGTTGTCTTCCTTAAGAAAAGAAGATACAGATCATCAGATTGAACTAAAAGAGATGAATGAAAAAGAGTCAAAAGTACTCTGAGATTCTCTATACAACATGATGAAAAAGAAGCTACTAATGTTGTGCAAAACATTAACAGAACTTTTGAATAAGCAGTTCATATAAGTCAGTAACTCATTTGCTGCAGCATTTGTTTTATTTGTACAGAAGTCAAAAGATAAACTTTGATTCTGTGTGAATTACTGTGACTTGAATGAAATCACTTAAAAGAATTGTTACTTTCTTTCATTGATATATGAGACTCTGTGAAACATCAAACAAGCTCAATGATACATTAAGTTGAATGTCATAGCAGCATTTCACAAGATTCAAATTGCTGCAGAGGACAAATGAAAGACAGCATTCTGTATGTGGTATAGATTGTATGAATGAATGATGACTTCTTTTAAGCTAGTCAATGTCTTAAGCACATTTCAGAGATATATTAACTGAGTCTTGTGAGACTTTCTAAATAAGTTTTGTTCAGTTTATGTGAATGATATTCTCATCTTCACTGATAAGTCTTTGCATCAGCACTGAAATCATGTATAAAGAGTACTACTATGGCTTTGAGAAGTTGACTTACAGATTGACATTGACAAATGTGAGTTTGAAGTCAAGTCAATCAAGTATTTAAAGTTCATTCTGAAAGTTGAAAAGAACATACAAATGAACCCTCAAAAAGTGAAGACAATCATGAATTGACAAGTCTTTAGATCAGTAAAGAAAGTACAGAGTTTCATAGACTTTGCAAACTTTTACTGAAAGTTCATCAAGAACTTTTTTAATTTGATTATGTCAATGATGACTCTCATACAAAAGAACACATTCTTTAAGTGAACTGAGAAAGCTGATGAAGGTTTTAAGAAGCTAAAGACTATGTTCATTTCAGTGTCAATTTTAGTCTCATTTAACCATACACATATGATTGTGATGAAAACAGATTTCTCAGATTGATGCATAGATGAAATTCTGTTGTAGTTGATAAATGATGTGTGAAGAGTCTATGTCTATTATTCAAAAAGAAATGCATCTGCAAAGTGCAACTATGAAATTTATGATAAGAAAATGCTGATCATCATATGATGTTTGAAAGAGTAAGACACAGAATTGAGAAGTGTGTCAAGTTTTCAGATTTGTACAAATCACAAGAACCTAAAATACTTCATGACAGTTAAAAAGCTTATAGAGCGACAAATGAGGTGGTTTCTTATACTGTCACAATACAACTTCTTTATACTATACTTGTCAGAAAATTAGAATGAGAGAGCAGATGCTCTGTCAAAACATGAGCAAGATATGTTAACAGATCTTTCAGATGATAGAGTACAGCATTATACAACACAGATAATACATCTTGAAATGATGAGCAAGTCTATACAGACTGTCTTAATGACAGTAGCAAATATACTGATATCTGTACTCATACAAGATCAGAATCTGTTCAATGAAGTCACAGATCTTAAACAGATGTAAGTAAATGTTGAGACAAGAAACAAGTCATATGAGAAGCTGTGTTATGTAATTCAAGAACAATGAAGATCATTTCTCACTGTTTTAGAAGTGAGAATATTCATAATAAAATGCTTCTTGAGCAATGAAGAAAAGCTACTCTTTTACAGAAGACACTGAGTGCTGTTTTCAGAATCTCTTTGTACAGAACTGATTCAGTATACACATGACTCAACAATAACTGAACACTCAGAAAGAAATGTGACTGATGTTCTTTTATCATGACAGTTCTTTTAACTCAAAATGCTACAGAATGTCTGTACATTCTGTTGAAATTGTGACAAATGCTGTATGAACAACAGCTGAAAAGACCGCTGACAAGGCTTCTTGAAGCCTTTATCTGTATTGAAGTGAATTTGGCAAAAGATATTCATTGACTTTGTAGTAAATCTATTGTCAAGTGAGGATTGTACAAACCTTCTGATAATTATGAATTGTCTTAGAAAGAAGATAATACTGATACTGTGCAAGAATATGACTGCAGAATGAGTGACTCAGACATTTGTACAACATTTCTATTGAGCTCATAAGCTTTCTATCACAATAGTCTCAGATTGAGGCACTCAGTTTGTGAGCAGCTTATGAAAGAGAGTCTGTCAACTTTTAAAGATTGTATGAAGAATGTTCACAGCATATCACTCAAAAACTGATAGAGCAATTAAGTGAATGAATCAGAATGTTGAGCTGTACATTCATATGTTCTTCAATTATAGTCAAAACAACTGAGCAAGCCTGCTTTTCATGACTGAGTTAGTTATAAACAATCATAACTCTGTCTCAACAGAGTTAAGTCTCTTCTTTTTGTTTCATAAGTATTACATGAAGTCTTTACAACTACTTGAGAAGTTGAAGCTTGTATGATCTGCAAAAAGTTCAGTACAGAAAGCTGATCAAATTGTACAAAAGATGAAAGAAGTCACAGAGTGAGCACAGATGACTATGACTGTCACTCAGCAGATACAGAAGAAAATGATGAATCAAAAGAGACAACAGTCTTATGACTTCAAGAAAGAAGACAAGATCTGATTAAATCTTAAGAACATACATATGAGTTGTCTGTGTAAGAACTTTGATGCAAAGAATGTCAAATCCATCATTGTTAAGAAGATCAGCTTACATTTCTTCTGTCTGAACACATTGTTGAGTATTCATAATGTGTTTCACTCAGTCATGCTTCAGTCAGCAGTCATGAACACTCTTTCTTCTCAGTGTATGACAGATCTGCAACCCTCACCACAAATTGTAAGTGATGAAAAAGAGTTTGAGATAAAGAAGATTCTGAAGAAAAGATTTGTATGACATAAAGAAGAATTTAAGAAGAAGTACTTGATGAAATAAGTTAATTATACTCAACTCACATGAGAATCAACATTCACTCTGAAAGTGTCACAGGTTTGCAATGAGACTGATGCTCAATTGATAATTTTTAAATACAAGAAGAATACTATGAAGAGAAAAAGAAAAGCTTCATACAGAAGTGAGAAGATAATGTGCTTTAGTCTTAGAGTCTTAATAAGCAACTAGATCATAAGACCTTAGTATGAGTTTAACTCATGACATCATCTCTCTTTTTTTCTTCAAGGTTGTGCCTTAAATGTCTGAAAAGGTTGTTGTACAGTTGTCATTGTCTGTGAACACATGTTTGTCTGCTTTGTATGAGTAAGGTTCATAGATAAAAAAATTTTTTTATTGCTTGTCAACACATGAGTTTTCTCAACAATTCACTTCAGCTTATTTGTCAATGAAGTAAGTTATAAACCCCCTCATCTTTCTTCTCAAATTTCTTTTTCTTTCTTCTTCAACTTTCTCATTGTCAACTTTCATATGTGAAATCTTCTTTGATCAGATATTTCAGCACTAACTCTTGTATGACAAGCTCAGCAGCAACAACAACAACAACTATCATCATGTAAATGTCATACAAGTATGTGTCTTGAAGCTGACAACTTGTAGGGCTTTTATCATGTACAACACTTACATTGTTGCTTTTGTTCTTGTGAATGCTGATGTCAATTCTGTTCTTGAGGTTGATCAACAGCAGCTTGCTTTGTATGCTCACTTTTCTCAAACAATGATCATTTTTGCTCTGCTCAGTGACAATGTTTCATTTGTACAAATTTGTATCACACTGCAGCAGATGAGAACTCATCAATCATCATACATCAATGTAATTCTGATTCTCAGTCAAGATGTGTTGATTTCTGACAATTGTACTGACTGTCAAAAATGTGATATGACATCTTTTTCAGAATGTTGTTGTATGCCAAAACATTTCAGTGAGTGTTGTGACAACTGCTAGTGATGTAATCATGCTTTTCACTGCTCTATACACAACAACAATGTACTCATTGTCATCTTGAATGATGAGAACAACAACAGTGCTGATGAGGGTGAGTGTGTTGTTAAATCAAGACAGATTGCATTGACTCTGCTGTTGACAGAGACGGTTGTTATTGACCTTGACCTTTAAGTATGTACAACTTCTTTTTCTTTTCTTGTGTTGTCTTTAGTATAGGTCTAGTTGTATGAACTGTGTATGACATTTGAACTGTATGCCTTACCTCTGTGTGATGCTCACAACAAGTAGCTTTGACAAAATCAAGAAGGCATCATTAGTAATTAGCATAGAAATAAATTAAATAAATTCAACACTAAATTTTGAACTCTGTACAATCTCTCAAACTCATGAAGCATCTCAGTCTTCTCATGTATGATTAAGATCTAGTCACCTCAGATTGCATTAACTCTCATTGATTTAACATCACTGTGTCTTTCAGAACAAATGTTGATTCTCATGTGAGTCAGGTATAACTGACTTATTTTATCAAGTACTTCTTCTTAGATTCTTTTCTACATCATATGAATCTTTTCTTCAGAATCTTCTTTATTTCAAACTCTTCTTCATTGCTTACAATTTGTGATGAGGGTTGCAGGTCTGTTGTACACTGAAAAGAAAGAGTGTTCATGACTGCTGACTGAAGCATGACTGAGTGAAACACATTATAAATACTCAACAGTGTGTTCAGACAGAAGAAATGTGAGCTGATCTTCTTAACAATGATGTATTTGACATTCTTTGCATTAAGCTTCTTGTATGAACAGTCTGTATGTATGTTCTTAAGGTTTAGTCAGATCTTGTCTTCTTTCTTGAAGTCATAAGACTGTTGTCTCTTCTGATTCATCACTTCTTTCTGTATCTGCTGAGTGACAGTCATAGTCATTTGTGCTCACTCTGTGACTTCTTTCATCTTTTGTACAATCTGATCAGCTTTCTGTACTGAACTTTTCACAGATTGTACAAGCTTC
>JAABUP010010045.1_pt1 | contig 11335 bp, 11 predicted proteins | sample 5559201 | NCBI WGS metagenome assembly JAABUP01 (sample SAMN10711887, study PRJNA513373) | rock metagenome | isolation source: Antarctica rocks | place: Antarctica | reverse complement strand
CGGCGAACCTCGACGTCAACACCCAGGCGAGCCAGGTCGACCAGTTCGTCAACGCCGGCGTCAACGCCATCATCGTGGTGCCGGTGCAAGCCGACTCGCTCGGGCCCCAGGTGGCATCGGCGAAGGCGAAGAACATCCCCTTCCTCGCGGTCAACGCCGGGCTTAACAGCAAGGACCTCGCAGGGACCGTGCTGCCGGACGACGTCAAGGCCGGTGAGCAGGAGATGCAGATGATGGCGGACAAGCTCGGTGGCAAGGGCAACATCGTCGTCCTGCAGGGCCCGCTGGGCCAGTCCGGCGAGCTGGACCGGACCAAGGGCATCCAAAACGTCCTCGCGAAGTATCCCGACATGAAGATCCTCGCCAAGGACACCGCCAACTGGAAGCGCGACGAAGCCGTCAACAAGATGAAGAACTGGGTGTCGAGCTTCGGTGGACAGATCAACGGGATCGTCGCGGAGAACGACGACATGGGCCTCGGCGCCCTTCAGGCCACGCGCGAGGCAGGCGTCAAGCTGCCCATCGTGGGGGTCGACGGCATCGAGGACGGCTCAAGGCCGTCAAGAGCGGCGACTTCATTGGGACCAACCTCCAGAACGGCACCGTGGAACTCGCCGCCGGTCTTGCCGTCGCGGCCAAGATCGCCAAGGGTGAGCAGGTCAACAACAACCCTGTCTACCTCATGCCGAAGGTCACCACGGCCAACGTCGACACGTTCATGAAGCATGTGGTCACCGACAAGCCGGCTTTCCTGGCGCAGCTGCCGACGCTCATCGAGACGAACCTCAAGTCCGGTGACATCGCCAACGAGGGCACCAGCTGACCCGACGCCGTCCTCACCTCCCGGGCGCGCGGTCTGCCCGTGGGGCTGGGAGCGGCGACGGGGGCGGCGGCAGCCGAAAACCATGACTGACCACTCAGGAGAAACCATGACGACGATGCGTGCAGCGGTCCTCCACGGCATCGAGAAGCTCGTGATCGAGGAGCGACCCGTGCCGCGCCCGGGCGATGGACAAGTGCTCGTGCGCGTTACCGCCGTCGGGGTGTGCGGCTCCGACGTCCACTACTACGAGCACGGGCGCATCGGTGACTTCGTGGTGGAGCAGCCGATGGTCCTCGGTCACGAGTCTTCCGGCGTCATCGTGTCGGTGGGGGAGGGCGTCGGGACTGACCGGGTCGGCCAGCGGGTCTCGACCGAGCCCGGACTGCCAGACCTCAGCTGCTCCGAGTGCCTGGCCGGGAGGTACAACCTCTGCCCGGCGATGCGGTTCTTTGCCACGCCACCGGTGGACGGCTCCCTCGCGGAGTACGTCGTCGTCCACGAGGCATTCGCACACCCCGTGCCGGACCAGCTCTCGGACGACGCGGCGGCGCTCCTGGAGCCCCTTTCGGTCGGCGTGTGGGCCAATCGGAAGGCGGGGACCACAGCAGGTAGCCGGGTCCTCGTCACAGGAGCCGGGCCGATCGGTCTCGTAGCCGCGCAGTGCGCGCTCGCCTTCGGCGCAACGGAGGTCGTCCTCGCCGACCTCAATGCCTACCGGCTCAACCTCGGTAGCAGCCTCGGGGCAACCGGCACCATCCGGGTCGACGAGAGACCCATCAGTGAGTCGGGCTTCGAGCCGACGATCCTCCTCGAGTGCAGCGGCCACCCGGGGGCGACGCGGGACGGGATCCGGTCCGTCGCCCGGGCTGGCCGCGTCGTCCTCGTCGGAATGGGCGGCGACGAGCTGGCCCTGCCGCTCGCGCACGTCCAGAACCGCGAGATCGAGGTCACCGGCACCTTCCGGTACGCCAACACCTGGCCCACCGCTATCGCGCTGGCCGCATCGGGCCGCGTCGACGTCGACCGCCTTGTGACCGGCCACTTCACCCTCGACCGCACCCAGGACGCGCTCCTGGCCGGACGACGGGACCCGCGGTCAGTCAAGGCCGTCATCAACCCGGCCAGCTGACCCACGCCGGCGCCTCGACTCGTCGAAAGGACGAATCCCATGACCCACGTTCACGACGACCCGCACACCTTCACCGCGGACATGCTCGGCGGCTTCCTCGATGTGTACCGGGACACCGTGGTCGGCGTCCGCGGCGGCGTCGTACGGTCCGTGGAGACCCCGCCCGGGAAGGTGGCCGTCGTCGTCGGCGGCGGTTCCGGGCACTACCCGGCCTTCTGCGGTGTGGTCGGGGCCGGCTTCGCCGACGGGGCCGTCGTAGGCAACATCTTCACGTCACCGTCGACCCAGGACGCCTATTCGGTCGGGAAGGCCGCGGCGTCCGATGCCGGGCTGTTGTTCTCCACCGGCAACTACGCCGGCGACGTCATGAACTTCACGCTCGCCCAGGAGCGTTTGCAGCGCGAGGGAATCGACACGCGGGTCGTCTTCGTCACAGACGACATCGCTAGTGCGCCAGCGACCGAGACCGAGAAGCGCCGCGGTATCGCCGGGGACTTCGTCGTCTTCAAGATCACCGGTGCGGCGGCCGAGGAGGGTATGGACCTGGAAGAGGTGGAACGCGTGGCCAAGCACGCCAACGACCGGACACGCACCCTCGGTGTGGCCTTCGGCGGGTGCACCATGCCCGGCGCGGACGCCCCGTTGTTCACGATCCCCGAGGGACAGATGGGGGTGGGGCTCGGCATCCACGGCGAACCCGGCATCGAGGACGCGCCACTGCCGTCGGCGTCGCAGCTCGCGTCTCGTCTCGTGCGCGGTGTCCTGGCCGAGAAGCCGACTGCCTCGGGTCATCGCGTCGGTGCCATCCTCAACGGTCTGGGAAGGACGAAGTACGAAGAACTCTTCGTCCTCTGGGGCCGAGTCTCGGCGCTCCTCGCCGAGAGAGGGATCACCGTGGTCGAACCCGAGGTGGGCGAGCTTGTCACGAGCCTTGACATGGCCGGCTGCTCCCTTACCCTGGTGTTCCTCGATGACCAGCTCGAGCGCCTGTGGCGGGCTCCCGCCCAGACCCCGGCGTTCCGCAAGGGCACCGCGATGCCGGCGGCGACCGGCGCCCTCCGCAGCGTGGACACGGCCGCTGAGACGACCACAGTCTCGACCTCTCCCGGGACCCCGCAGTCCCGGGCTTGTGCCCGCTCGGTCGTCGTCGCCCTGGAGCGGATGCGCGCCACGGTGGGGGAAGCCGAGGGCGAGCTTGGGCGGATCGATGCCGTGGCGGGAGACGGTGACCACGGACGCGGCATGGTCAAAGGGGTGGGCGCAGCGGTTGCCGCGGCAGCTGACGCGGCGGGCCGAGGCGCCGGCGCCGGGTCGACACTGACTGCGGCGGGTGACGCCTTCGCTGCCGAGGCCGGCGGGACCTCGGGCGTCCTCTGGGGCGCACTGCTCGTCGCCGTCGGGCAGCGGTGGGGCGACGAGGCAGCTCCTGCCGCCGACATCGTCGTCGCGGGCCTGGCCGACGGGCTCGACACCCTGTGCCGGCTCGGCGGCGCGAAGGTCGGAGACAAGACAATGGTCGACGCCTACGTGCCCTTCGTCGACACCCTGCGCGCCGAGGTCGACGGCGGGGCCACGCTCTCGACCGCGTGGCAGGCGGCCATCGGCGCCTGCGACGCCGCGGCCCGCGCCACGGCCGACCTCACCCCGAAGATCGGGCGCGCCCGGCCCCTGGCCCAGCGCAGCGTCGGCACACCGGATGCCGGAGCGACCTCGTTCGCGCTTTGTGTGCGGGTTGTCGGCGCAGCGATCGCGACCATGCGATGACCCCCTCAACGGACATGGAGAGCAACGACATGGCGGGCAAGTGGCGAGTGGTCGTCGGGTCGGATGACGCCGGGCTGGACTACAAGACCGTGCTCAAGCGCGACCTCGAGCTCGACGACCGGGTGGCCGAGGTGATCGACGTGGGCGTGGGAGTGGACGAGTCCACGGCCTACCCCCACGTCGCGGTCGCCGCGGCCCGGCTCGTCGCGGCGGGCGACGCCGACCGCGCCCTCCTCGTGTGCGGCACGGGCCTCGGTGTCGCCATCAGCGCCAACAAGGTCCACGGCATCCGCGCCGTCACCGCGCACGACGGCTTATCCGTGGAGCGGGCGGTGCTGAGCAACAACGCCCAGATCCTCTGCTTCGGCCAGCGCGTTGTGGGCCTCGAGCTTGCTCGCCGCCTCGCCAGCGAGTGGCTGGACTACCGCTTCGACCAGAACTCCGGCTCGGCGGCGAAGGTGCGGGTGCTCTCCTCCTACGAGGCGAGCAACGGCGACGCAGACCTTGCCCAGACCATCATTGACGACGAGGAGCTCGCCCGCTCCGGAGAGCCGCACCGCCCCACTGCGACACACACCGTCGCCGACGTCAAGGAGCAACAGCATGGCTGACAGCACCCGATCGAGCACCGAGCCAGCGATCGACCTGAGCCTCCGCCTCGAGGGCAAGGTGGCGGTCATCACCGGGGCTGCGTCCGGCATCGGCGCTGCTGTCGCCGAGACCTTCGTCGCCAAGGGCGCCTCAGTGGCAGTGGTGGACCTCGACGCCAAGGCGGCCCAGGCGGCGGCCACCCGTCTGGGCGGAGGTTGTCGCGCATTTGCTTGTGACGTCTCGGACCCCACGTCAGTCACCGGCGCCGTCGAGGCAGTTGTCACGGCATACGGGCGCATCGACGTCCTCGTCAACAGCGCCGGCATTGCGATCCTCGACCGGGCGGAGGACCTAACTGTGGAGGCGTTCGACGCGACGATGGCGGTCAACGTCAAGGGGACCTTCCTGGTCTGCCAGGCGGTGGGGCGACACATGCTGGCTGCTGGACGCGGCAAGATCGTCAACCTCGCATCTCAGGCCGCCACTGTCGCCCTCGACCAGCACGTCGCCTACTGCGCCTCGAAGTTCGCCGTCGTCGGCATCACTAAGGTGCTCGCCTCGGAATGGGCGGGGCGCGGGGTCACCGTGAACACCGTCTCCCCGACGGTGGTCCTGACCGACCTCGGCCGCAAGGCGTGGGCCGGGCCCAAGGGGGACGCACACAAAGCGCAGATCCCCACCGGCCGGTTCGCTCTGCCGGAGGAGGTGGCGGCAGCCGTCTTGTTCCTCAGCTCCGGTGCGTCGGACATGATCAACGGCGCGGACCTCCTGGTCGACGGGGGATACACGATCCGCTGAGTTGCTGTCGGGTCATCTGGGAACCCGGTGCACTCCTGCAAGAGCCCGGCGCGTGGCCGCACGTCAGGAGTGTTTTTGTTTCACCGGGCCGCTGATGGGACAATCGACCGGAAGGAATCGCGTTCGAGGTAGTGGTCGGTCAACAGCCAGGGTGCTCGGACGCGGGGGACGAGGTCGGACACACGAGGGCCCACCATAGGTGACAGCGCCCGCACTGGCGATCCGCGCGCTGAGGGTTTCACTGGCCGTGCCTCGGTGTTGCCGGAACCGCCGATGTCGGTGGTCACTGGCGCGTCTGCACGTCAGCCGCCTGACATGACGCGCTGAGCGGAACAGCGCAAGCCGGGGTGTCATGGAGTTCTCGTCGACGAAGCGACGGTGGAAGTGGCGTGGTGACATGTGCGCCGTGGCGGCCATCTGCCGCCACGGTGATCGGCACCTCGAGGGTGGACAGCATCCACTGCTGGGTTGCCGCGTCGGGGCCATCTGGGTTACGTCCCCCCGGTGCCGCTGGCACGAGGAGGCCGACGACCACTGGGACGACGTGCACGAGGGGAGGGGCGGTCATGCTCAGCGGTGACCCGTTCTACGGGGACGACAACACCTCCGGCGCGTTGGGCGACGATGACCCGTACGCCTGGCCGTGCGATCAGTGCGGAGCTGGGCCCGGGGAGGACTGCCGCCCGTGGTGTACCTCCCTCGCAGACGCCCAGGACGACAGCGCCGCCGAGCTCGGCATCCTGTTCAGCCACACCTCAGAGATGGTCTGGCCCGACCTGATCGGTCGCGCGTTCCCCGACGTCGAGGCGGCTCGTGCATATGGCGAGAGCATCACCTGCGCCCAGGGCGGGATCGAGCTCGCCATCATGAGTCGCTGCGCCAGCCGGCCTCAGTGGGTCGAGGTGGGTGGGCACCGGGCAGACCGCGCCAAGTCATCGCCCCGCTCTGGTCCGAACAGATCGCCGCCCGTATCGCCGCCGGCGCGCTCCACTGATCGCGGCCGAGTCGCTGCCTCGCCGTCCAGCGGCGCTGACGACCCGATGTGGGCAGCACCGGACGGGCCCAAGCGCCGGTTGGCGCTCGAACAACCTCTTGACGTCTGGTTGGGCTTGGAAGACCGTTGGAATCGTGGAGGTAAGCGTGGTAGAGCGTTCTCGTGTTCGGGTCCGGGTTGCGACGGCCTTTGTCTTGGCCCTCGCGTTGGTAGTTGCGGTGGCGTTGCCTTCGTACGCCTACCACCTTGAGGGACCGACGTGGGGTGGTCAGCCTTCCGCCGGGACATGTTGTGCTCACATCACAGTCGGGATCGAGAGCAGCGATAGTGCGAACATTAATGCGTGGGCGGACGGTATCTCGGTATGGAACAGCAGTGCGGCTTTCCCATATTTTAACCGACCAGGCGATTACAAGATTGGTCTGGCCGAGATAAATGACTCTGGGAGCTCCTCAGACGGGTACACGTCGTACTATTGCGTCTTCGGAAACTTCACGAGTATGAGCGCCTGGCTGAACCACTACTGGATTGCCGGGTATCCGTCATTGAAGTCCAGCGGTGTCGCACCGCACGAGCTTGAACACGTGGCCGCGCTCGCGCACTCAGATGGCTGCGTGGTGATGCAGGCGTACAGCGTGCCGCGGGAATCGTGCGGTACCAGCTACCCCGTTTTCGGATGACATCAACGGAGTTGACGCCATGCACTGACGGTGCGCGGTGATCTCGAAGATTGACAGGTTGATGCACTGACAGGAGAGTTGGCGTGAGACCGAAACGTTTGGTGGCAGCAGGGGCGCTTGTCTTAGGTATCGCTGGCGCTGCTCTGGGGACGGCATTCGCGACCCACCCGTTCCATCAAGTCGTTGACGCAAGTTGGGCCGGGGCGTACCCGTCGTATGAGGAGATGACACAGCACGCTGATGTTGTCGTCAGCGGTCATGTCGTGGCAGAGAACGGGTCTGAGGTCAGCCCTCAGGCCACCTCGCTCGTCTACACGAATTATGAGTTTCAGGTAGATAGGTGGATTGTCGGGCCTCCGGCCGCGAAGGGCATACTGCTGCACCAGAGGGGAGGCAGTCACGGCTTGACAAGTTCTGAGATCCGGGACGATCCGCCGTTGAGGGTGGGCGAGAAGGACATTCTCTTCCTGAAGATGTATGAGCCAGGAAAGTACTATGTGCTCGGTGGACCGACCGGCAGGTTTGTCGTTCGCGACGATGGCACCGTGAAAAACTTGCCGGGGGGCCTCATCAGGGTTGCCGAGTCTCAGCCGTCCATCGAAACTAAACTGGCCCGCATTGCGGCAATTCAAGGAAAGACGAGTTAAACCCAGATCTTTCACCGGCCGGCGGATGCCCGTGGTTGCGGCGCAACGATCGGCGCCTGGCTGTGATTCTTCCCATTGGGGTGTGACGTGCCCAGGGCGGGTCGAGTTCGCCGTGATATCCCGCTGCCCCGACCGGTCGCGGTGGGCCGCGGTGGGGACGGGTCAAAGCGTGCCAGCACGTGATCGCCCGGCTGTGGTCCGACCAGATCTCCGCCGGGTCGCCGGGCACGTTCCAGGGGGCGGGCAGCCAGCGGGGGCTAGCGCCACTTCCACGGCCACCACCGTGAGCGAGAAGACTTGAGTTCGCTCAGCTGTGAGGAGTATTGGCCTCATCCGCGGCGAGCTGTTCCTGGGCGGCGAGCCGATGGGGCTGCCGGATGTGCTGCACATCCGAGGGCCCGGGCAGGAAGCGCTGATGGAGAACGACGAAGTTCTGGACTGGATCCGTCGTCAGGCCACCGGCGCGCGTCTCGTCTTCTCGGTCTGCACCGGCGGGGACGAGCAGGCCCAGGCCATCCAGCTGTTGATGCAGTACGCACCCGAACCACCCTTCGCCGCCGGTACGCCGAAGACCGCGCCGGCGGAGGTCGTGGCCGCCGCCCGGGCTGAGGTCGGCTGAGTGGCCATCGCGCCGAGGACGTTGTCGCGTGGCCAGGCGAGGACTCGAGGTCGGACTGGAAGGCCGGCGCTAAGAGGCTCGAGAAGAAGGCATACCACCGGATATGCGCCCGGCGCTCGGACCGGTATGCCGTCAGCGCCGCGGTGACGCTGTCGTGGCGCCGGAGCATCGCCGCGAGGGTCCAGGCGTCGGCGAGCGCAGGGAACCACCCGCGCCGAGCTGGGGGCTCATGACGTGGGCCGCGTCGCCGAGCAGGACGACGCCCGCGTCGCGGTCGGGATGGTGGCGGTCTGGCCGGCGGCAGCCGACGTGGCGGTAGCGCGCCGGCAGGAGGTGGGTGATCCGGTCGAGCAGGTAGTCGTGCTCGCCGGCGAAGGGGCGAGCCCGTTCGCGACGCGTCGACCCCCTCGGTCATGGCCGCGTCGATGTCGGGCTCGCGGATCGACCAGAACACGCTCGAGCGGCCCAGCCCGGTCGGGAGGGTGCCGAGGTAGTGGCGGGTGCTGTGGCAACGCTGGTAGAGCGCCGCGCCGCCGCGCTGCTCGGGGTCGCCGACGACGGCCCACAGGGCGCCGTAGGGATAGACCCGGTCGTGGCGAGCAAGCCCGCTCTCGCGGCGGACGACCGACGCTGCCCGTCGGCCCCGATGACGAGGTCGAAGGAGCGGTCGCCCGCGGTGTCGGTGCGCACCACCACCCCGCGGTCGTCCGGGCGCACGGCGGTCACCGTCACGCCGGCTGCACGAACCCCGGCTCGGCGTGTCCGCTGGACATCACGGGCTGGCTCGATCTCGACGGTGTGGCCACGCCCGAGACCAAGACCGAGGGCGACTTCGACGGGGTCGGGTGGAGCTTCCCGGCCGGGCAGCTGCCGGCTCCCGGTGTCGCGGTCCTGGGCAGCACGGCATACCGGATCCCGTCGACGGCAGGGACGGCACCGAACTTCGTCGCGCCCACCGCGGCCGTCACGGTCCCGGCGGCCGGGAGGTTCTCCCAGCTCTCCCCTGCTCGCGAGCGTCCGCAACGGCGATGCGAGGGACGTGCCAGCGGCCCTGCTCTACGCCGAGGGCGATGTGTCGACCCGGGTCTCCACCAGTGACTGGAGGGCCGGGTCACCCGGTTCGGCGAGGCCGACCTGGTGCGGACCACCGGACGGGTCGCGATGAACAGCGCCCCGGGCACCGACGGGCTGTCCGTGCACCTGTGGGGCGCCACCGTCGCGACGGACCCCGCCCGGACTCTGGTCTCGGTGACCTTCGGCCCGAGTGCGCAGCTGGCGGTGATGTCGATCAGCGGGCGCCCCGCCTGAGCCAGCCGATCCCTGGTCACCAGGGCGGACCGGGACGAGGCGGGGAGCGCTCGGGGAGGGCTCCGGCGCCACCGGTGTCAGCGTCGGGTGACCGAGCCTGCGCCGGTGATGCTCGTCGTCACGCGAGGCGACCCGGCATACCTGACCGCACCGGCACCGGCGATCCGCGCGTCGAGGGCCTCACTGGCGGTGACGTCGATGTCGCCCGACCCGCCGATGTCGGCGCTGACCGTGCGCGCGCGCACGCCCGCCGCCTGGACGCTGCCGGAGCCACCGATCCGGGCCGAGAGGTCGTCGACCCGTCCGTCCAGGGTGATGGTCCCGGACCCCGAGAGGAGGGCCCGGAACGTCGAGGCGTCCAGGGCCGAGACGGTGATCTCGCCAGACCCCCGCAGCTCTGCGGCGGTCAACGAGCGGATCGTCACGTCGACGACCAACCGGGATCTGGAGTCGTAGGACCGGTCTGCGCTGATGGTCAGCACACCGTCTCTCACCTCCGTGAGGAGTCGCGGGACCACGGCCTTCTCACCGGTGACGGTCACCGCCGCGGGCAGTGACGGAGAGATGTGCACGATGACGGTCGCGGCGCTTGCCAGGACGATGCCGTCGAACGGCGCGAGCGACCGCTGCTCCGTGACCAGCGGTCCATCGGAGCTGGTCCCGCTGGGAGTCGTCGCTGGTGAGGTGGATGCGGAGGAAGACGCCGACGTGCTCGAGGTGCTGGACGACGTGGACGACGTGGACGTCGTCGAGGTGCCTGGGGACGTTGACCCCGGCTGCCCGGAGGGGGTCGTGCTGACCGTCGGCGCCTGGGTCGACGTGACGGTGGCTGATCCGCTCGGCTGCGTCCTGTCGGACGTGTCTCGCAGGGCAACGACGGCCACCAGGGCTCCTACCGCTGCCGCCGCGACGAGGAGCGCTGCGGCCCTCAGGATGCGGACGGTCGGGCTCATCGCTCACCTCGGTCTGTCCTTGAAACGCGGGAGTGCCCCCGACGAAGAGGTCGGGGGCACCCTTGGCCTGCTCGCTCGTCAGCTGTCGAGCCTATCTGCTGCCTCGCAGAAGTGCAGACCGATCGTGCGGGTTACTTTGCCGCCGTCTGGGCCGCCCCTTGCGCCGTGCCACTCGTGTTGGTGGCTCCGGCGCCCGCGGTGGCCGTGTTGGACTGCGTGTTGGAGCTGGTCGCGCCCGCGCTGCCCGTGGTGGTCGGCGTGTTGGTGTTGGTCGCTGCTCCCTGAGTCGCCGTGGCGTTGCCGCCGGTGGCTGTCTGGGTGGTGCTGCTCGACTGCGTGACCGACTGGGTCTGCGTCGTCGAACCAGACGACCCGCCGGAGGTGGACCTGGCCGACTGGCCGGCCACCTGCGTCGTGCCGCTCGTGTTGCCGGCCGCGGCGCTGGCACCAACCGAGTTGGACTGCCGGTTGGTGCTGCCGGCCCCAGCGCTGCCCGTGGTGGTGGGCGTGTTGGTGTTGGTCGCCGTTCCCTGGGTCGCGGTGGCGTTGCCACCGACGGCCCGCTGGTTCGTGGTGCTGCTCTGGCTCAGCCGCTGGCTCTGCACCGTGCTGGAGCCAGCGGAACCGCTTGAGCCTGAGCCGGCCGCAGCCGGTGTCTTCGAGGAAGGCCCGGAGGGAGCCGCAGCCGCCTTCCAGGAGCCGCTAGAGGGAGCCGCAGCCGCGCTCCATGAAGCGCCACCGGAGGGAGCCGCAGCCGCCTTCCAGGAGCCGCTAGAGGGAGCCGCAGCCGCCTTGGAGGAACTGCCGGAGGAAGCCGAGGCCGAGCCGTGCCAGACCCAGTAACCCTTCGGTGCCGCGGTGGCCGGGCCGTGTGCGGATGGTGCAGGAGACTTCTCCGACGTCCCCCCGATGAACCGGCAGGGGCCGGCATGATGCACTCGGCCAACTGAATCGTCCCCTGCTGAGCGGTGTTGTCGTTGGCGGCCGAAGCGTCCGCCATCACCGCGTTGGACTGGGTGTTGTCAACGG
>JAABUP010010041.1_pt1 | contig 11340 bp, 15 predicted proteins | sample 5559201 | NCBI WGS metagenome assembly JAABUP01 (sample SAMN10711887, study PRJNA513373) | rock metagenome | isolation source: Antarctica rocks | place: Antarctica | reverse complement strand
CAGGTGTACAGGCAGGCCGCGAAGCACTCGCGCTGGCCCTGCTCCACGAAGAAGTGCAGCAGCTCCTCCGCGATCTCCGGGTCGGCCGACTGCGACGCCGTCTCCATCGCGTCCTGCGCGGCCCGACTGCGCCTCTGGATCGCGGCGTCGCGCGCATCGTGCTTGCCGACTTCATGCTCGCCGGCTTTATGACCCTCTGAGTGCACGTGACAGAGCTGTGCCCATGGTGCTTGCAAGAGCTGCGTCCAGGCCGCTCGCGAGAGCGTGCAGCAAGCGGCATGCACACGCGGGCGCACGGGTGACGCCGGCAGCGGCGCCCCTGCTGCCCAGACGCCGCAGGTGCAAGAACTGTGACGGAGGCGTGACATGCCGCTGCAACACGCGCGCCCGCCTGCACCAGGGTGCCCAGGGCAGGCGCATGCTCGGCCCCGCAACAGCGCCACCCAGCCTTCGGCCCACCCAAGCCTCCTGCTTATGATGACGTTATACAGCCAGTGGTTTCCGGCCAATATTTGATTACCAGGCTGACCTCGAGCACCCCGGCCCCGGGGCGGCGCCGCGCCTTGTACAGGCGGTCCTGCTTGGCCAGCGCGACGGCCTTGCGCCAGCGCAGGTTGGCCTTGTAGATGTGCGCCGCGATGCGCCGGAACTCCATCAGCTCGTGCCGCTCCAGGCGCGTGGCGAGGCCGATCTGGTCGTAGTTATCGAACGTGGTGATCGATTCGCGCAGCCCCGCGTAGTCCTCCTCCTCGATCAGCAGCTCGTTGACCTGCGCGCGCGCGCGGGCCCGAGCTCGCTCAGCGCCGCTGCGCGCCGGCGGTCCCGCCGCAGCCTCCCCACCCGCAGCTGGACCCGCTCGGCAGACGCGGCAGCCGCTCTGGGCTCGCCAGGCAGGCCTGCTTGCGCCAGCACGGTGCATCATGATGCAGGCCATGCGCAACGCAATCCCCGCGTCAGCAATGTCTTCATCCGCGCTGCAAGCGGGCTTGCTCCCGGAATTGCTGCAGCGGCTATCAGCCGCTCGCTCGCGTCTCGCCATGCGGATCCACACGCGTCTGGGCCATTTTCCCATGGTTCGCAGGCCGGGGAGGCGCCGGGCAGGGCACAGGCCGGGCGCGAGACGGCGCACGGCCTCATTGATCGCGCCCAGGTTGGTCTTCTGCACGGCCAGCAGGCACCAGGGTAGGGGGTAGGGTTGAGCAGGGCCGGCGCACCGCCTCATTGATCGCGCCCAGGTTGGTCTTCTGCACGGCCAGCAGGTACTCCTTGACCAGCGGCAGGTGGTCCGCCTTGCGCAGCAGGTCCACCACGCGCGCGTGGTCCACGCGCGCCTCCAGCACCTGCCGCGCCGGCCGGCCGGCCGCTGAGCATAGGGTTAGGTACCCATGCCCCATACCTACACGGCGCGCGCGCCTCCAGCACCTCCGCGGCGCCGGCCGGCCGCTGAGCCCGGCGACCGCCCGGCGAGGGAGGCTCAAGCACTCTCCCGCATACCTGAACTCACGCATAGAGGGTGTCATGCAGCAGGGCAGGGCCCGCCGCGCGCCCCTGATGTGGCGGTCGCGCCGCCCTGCGCAGCGCGCATGGGCCGGCGTGCCCCGCCCCGCTGCCCGCCGCGCTCAAGGGCAATCCTCGCAGAGCGCCTCCCCAGACGCACGGCCGCGCGCGCCCAGACAGTGCTGCCGCCATGCTGGCCGCGCCGCGCGCGGCGGCCCACGCACCTTGAGCAGGTCGACCAGCAGGTCCGGGTGCTCCTCCAGGTAGAACGAGACCGCCTTGTAGTACACCTCCCCATTCGACACCTGCGCAGGGCGCGGCCCGTCTCGCGCCGCGGCGCCGCGCCATGCAACAGCACCACGCTGGGGCCGGGGAGGCCAGCGAAAGATGTGGTCCGCCGATGCGCAGCGTGTTTCGCAGGCCAGGGCGAGGGGCAGGGGCAGCAATGTGGCGCCTGTACCCTGAACAGTCCCGTGCAAGGTACCTTACCCCATGCAGGGTTGTACCCTACCCCATACAGGGTTTTTGCGCGCGCCTTGACCGCCACGTCCTTGAACTGGACGTGCTCCCAGGCGGCCGGCGAGTGCGCCATCATGACGAGCGCGGCGTTGTCATACTCGTCGTACGCCACGTACAGGAATACCAGCTCGCGCCAGTGGTGCTGCTCCTCGCACGCGCGGATGAGGCGCGGGATGTTGAGCCGCGCGCTGAACAGCTTCAGGTGCTCCATCAACTTGTTCGACTTGTACTTGGCGTACAGGATGCCTGCGCGCGCGGTCGCGCGCAGGCGCTCAGGCGGCGCGTAGTTGCATGCGGGCACCAAGGTCTGCCGGACATCGGCTGGCGCGCGGGCAAGCGCTAAAGCCCGACGCGTCTCAATGCAGCGATGCGGGCTCTGCTGCGAGCAAGTACGGGGCGGGCGGCGTCCTGGAAAGGTGCCCTCATAGCTCACCACCCAGGTTCACACATGCTCGTGCTTCCTGTCTGAGCTTTCCCCTAGAAACTCGTGCAGCGTTACAAAACCCCGGAACAGTACAGCAGCCAGCCCTGCTCGACCCCCGGTAAGCCAGCGGCAGTCGCCCACAAGCTGGCGCCGCCGCCCGGTTCCGCCGGCCCGCGGCGCGCACCCAGCTCGGTGAAGATGCCCATGTGCGCGCGCTCCAGGCCCAGGCCGCTCTCCAGCAGCGCGATGAGCTCCTCGAAGAAGCCGCGGCGCTGGTAGAACTCGGACACCTCCTCCAGGTCGTCCGCGTTGATGATGATGTTCAGGCCGCACAGCTGCGCCAGCCGGAACTCGCCCTCCTCCACGCACGCGTAGCAGACCTGCGCGCGCGCGCTAGGGTCGAGATTCAGGTAGGGTAAGGTCGGGTCGCCACGGCGCCGAATGCATCAGGTCCCTCGGACATCATACAGCGCGGGCGCGCCCGCGCCGCACAGCCCCCGAGCGCGCGCGCAGCGGCGCCGGTCGGCGCGCCGCTGCGGCGCCAAGCGCACGGCCAGGCAAGGCCGGCCGCTAGAGTCGGCACCTCTCCGCACGCCGCCCGGCCCGGGCCACGCACGTCCGCACACGGCAGCGGGGCACAGGGCAGGGTGGCGTCTCCGCGGCAGCCCGCAGGGTCCTGCGCGGGCGCTCGCCGCGCCGCGGGGCTGCGCTCGATGGGCTGGGGTAGGGGCCGCGCGCCTCCTTCCAGGTCTTGGGCGAGTTGGCCTTGCGCGCGGCGTCCACGGCCGCCTGGAACTGGTGCAGCCGCACGAGCGTGGACGCCAGGCGGCCCCAGGCCGGGATGTGCGCGAACACCGCGCGCGCCGACTCGAACAGGCCCTCCTCGAAGCAGCGGTCGCCCACCGCCTGCGCGCGCGGCCAAAGCCCGGGTCGCCTCCACGCTCACGAGGCAGGACGTTATATGCTGCTCTGTGCACAGTGTGAAGGGTATCATCACAAGCCGCTAGAGTGAGAAGCGGCGCTTCAAATCGCCCGCTGCCCATCCCTGAAGTCAGAGTTCAAGCAGGCCGGTACTGGCACCAAGCGCCCGTGTCTGCAAGCACACTGAAAGCACATCGAAGGCATTGAGGGTCACGCGCGGCGCGCGCGCGCCTGCAGGTTGGCCTGCTGCGCGCCGGAGATGAACTCCTCCAGCGCGCCCAGATCGCCCGTCTTGGCGTACGCGTACACCAGCTCCGTGTCCACCTGCGCAGCCGGCCGGCCCCGTCCGCTCCCGAGCCCGGGCCTTCGTTGCTCTGCATGCATACGCTGCTGCTTGCTGCCGGGTGACGCCTGCTTCAGCCAGGAAAAACCCCAGGCGGCGTCTTCGGCTGGTCTTCACACCCGGGGCTGTCATGGAGCTCGTACGGAGGTCTTGCGTGGGAGATTTGTGCAACACGCCATTGTCCTTCGCGTCGTGCGCTATTTCCGCGCATTTACAGCGCCGCTGCAGCAGCGCACGGAGTGCATCGCTGGTCGCGCGACGCAAGAGGCCGCCGGCGCCGGCCGCCGCGGCGGGGCGCGGCGCCGCGGCGGGGCGCGCGGCCGGCCGGGCGCGCGCCTGCGGGTCCTTGACCTTCTTGCGGACCATGAGCAGGAACTTGACCAGGTCGCCGTAGGCGGACGCCTCGTTGGAGCGCGCGATCACGTCCGCGTACCGCCCCGCGTCGCCGCTGCGCGCGGCGGCCCCCCGGCGCCTCGGGCCCTGCCTTGCCGCGCGCCGGCGGGCGGGGAAGGCGCACAAGCGGCACCGCTGAGTTGATCTGCAAGGCGTAGCCCTGCTCTAGGGCTACGCCCGTAAGCAGCCAAATTTGGCTGACACACAGCTGTAACTCATTCTCTGCTCCCTTGTCATAGCAACAAGATTCTCGTGAGGGTCCTGGAACAGGGTCCGCGGGTGGGAAAGTAGGGCCGGGGCGCGCGCCTGCGCAGGTAGCTGGCAATGGCGTCGCCGACCGCGCCGCTGTCCAGCTGCGCGTGGCCCAGCTCTGTCCACACCGCCGGCTCGTCCACCTGCCGGCCGCCGGGCGGGCACGTTTGCACACGTGCAGAGTGTGCTGTCTGCTGCTCCCTATGCACACACGTTTGCGCGGCCGGTCACCCGCAGCACACGACCCCCCCACCCAATCCTTGTGCGCCCCGCAGACCGAGCCCTGCCCGGCCCAGTGCTGCAGCCCCCGCGGTGCTGCAGCGGCGGCGCTCGAGCGCGCGCTCCAACGTGCGCGCGCCCCTTCGTCGGTCGGGAGCGCCGCGGTCCGCCATGCGGGCGCCGGGCGGTGTGGCGCAGAGCGGGGTGGCGCAGGGCGGGCGCATCCTGAGCGCGTACTCCAGCGCAGGGTCTGGGCAGGGCTGGGGCGCGCCTTGAGCGCGTACTCCAGCGCGCGGTCCAGGTCCTCCTGGTGGTCCAGCAGCACGCGGATGGCCTGCGTCTTGAGCCCGAACTTGCGGTAGATCTCAAACGCCTCCTCAAACATCTCGTAGCCCACCGCGATCTCGCCCACCGCCGGCCCGTCAAAGTTATCGAGCCGGTGGATGTAGTCCTTGACGCGCGTCTTGTCCGCCTGCGCACCGCGGCGACCGCCGTGACCGTGGCTGTGCTGGCCAGGCACGGGCAGGCACCTGCATGCCCGGGCCCATCACCTGCCGCCTGTGCACCTGCTATGCGAGGCCAGCCCCCGCGCCGCACCGGCGGCGCCCGGCGAGTGGCGCATGCGGGCTACGGGAAGCATACCCTAGCAAGCAGCTACGGTATAGGAGGGGCGCGCCTTGATCGCGGTGATGATGAGCAGGTTCTGCAGGTTGTGGTTGTTGGAGAAGGAGCTGTTCTGCAGCACGATCTTCTCCAGCAGCTCGATCAGCTCCGCCTGCAGCCCGGCCGCCATGAACGCCTTGACCGCCACCGACACTTGCTCCGGGTTGCGGCTCTCCGGCAGCGCGGTAGAGACCACCTGCGCCGCGCCCGCGCACCGTGCGTGAGCGCCGCGCACACGCTTAATTACCAGCCGCTCGCCGCAGGCCGGGCATGCTACAGGCGAGAAATTGCAGCCGCCCGCGAGCGCCCCGCCGGCGGCCACGGCCGCACGCTGCTCTTGCTGCAGGCCGCGCGCGGGCCGATGGGCTGCGAGCTTGACAGGGCTAGGATTAGGGTGTGTCGCGCCTGGTCGATGAGCTGGCGGCGGAAGCCGTTGTCCTCGGCCAGCACGGTCGCCCAGAGTGCCGGGTCCATGCGCTCCACGATGTAGCGCGCCTGCACCTTGAACAGGCTGTGCCGGTTGGTGCACTCCACGAGCGCGCCGTCGCACGCGCCGCGCTTGTACGCCACGCACGCCAGGTTGGGGTCGCGCTTCTCGCAGTACTTGCCGACGGCGAGCGAGTCGTAGTAGGGGTTGGTGGTCAGGAAGTGCTCCGGGTTGTTGTTGCTGTCCACGATGATCTTGCCCAGCGCGTTGTGCACGGCCGGGTCGGCGCTGCCCTCGCTGACCAGGTGCTCCAGAAAGGGGTTGAGCAGCTTAAGGCGGTTGCGCTTCTCCACCTGCGCGCGGCGGCGTGCGGGCGTGTCGAGCCGCGCCTGTCACTCGGGGCCGCGCGTGCGCCCGGTCCAGCGCGCGTATCCCGGCCGTGCGCCCGCGCGCCCACGGCCGCTCTGTGGCACAGCAGCGCGGCTGCCGGCGTGTGCAGCCAGGGCGCGTGATGCAGGGCGGCACCCGGGCCGGAGGTAAGAGAGGGGGCGCGGCACCTCGGCGCACAGCTGCTCCACCGGGATGAGCGAGCGCACAGACAGGATGAGGTTGTTGATGAACTCGTCGGGCGCCTCCGCATCCAGCAGCCCGCCCACGACCTGCGCCGCCCGCGCCGCACCCTCAGCGACCGCCCGTCCGCCGCTGGCCCCGCGCCGCCCTGCACGCATGCGGCGCCCTGCGTCGACCACTGCATTGGCGCCAACGGCACAGCAGGGCCGGCATCCATGCGGCTGGGTCACAGGCGCCCGCTGCCTGGACAGACTCCTGTCCGCGCTGCGCGCCTGCACATGCAAGCACGCTGCCTGCAAGAACAGACCGCTGGATCGGCGCAACGTCCACTCGCCCCTGCGAACACTCTTTACATGTGCGCTTGCCGCTGATGGAGCGCGCGCTGCAGAAGAGCAACAGGGGTGGGGGCTAGGGACAGGGTTCAGGGCCAGGCACGCGCCTGGGGCGCCTTGGCCGGGTTGACCTTCTGCACGTAGCCCTCGATGTAGCGCAGCATGTTGTTGGCATACAGGTAGTGCGTCAGGTCGGCGACCATGTCGAAGCGGTCGCACACGTTGATCAGCGGCCTGCGCGCCATCGGGCACGGCACAGGGTTAGGGCTGCTGACCCTAACCAGGCATGTGCAGGGCCCTGCGCGTGCTGCACGGGACGCCCAGCCGGCCGCCCCCCAGAAACCCTTCCATGCGCTCACCCTCGTCCCAGGGCCTTGAGGAGGCTGATGCGCGGGGCTGCTATCACCGCCACATGGCTGGATCGCCGCAATCGGCGCCCTGGCGCAGAGCGCGCGCGGCTCGCCGAGCCGGCGCGCGTGTGGCGCAGCCGCCGAGGGGCCTGCCCGTGCGCGGCGCAGGGCGGGGCCGCGGGGCGGGGCGCGCCGCGCGTCGGGCAGCTTGGCCTCCATGAGGAACTGCTTCGTGCGCTCGGGCGGGTAGTGGCTGCTCTCGCGCGTCACGCGCTCCACCTCCTTCAGCTGCCCCGTGCGCGCGGCCGCCTCGATGTACTTGAAGTGCACCTGCGCGTCGCGGGCGTGCGCGCTCAAACATGGACCCAACCTGCTGCGCATGGGCGCAGGATGAGGCTCGGGCGGGGCCAGTGGCTGTGCATGGGTGGCCATCGCGGGGTGCACTGACGACGCGGAGAATGACAACATTGGAGCTCATCCAGGCGTGGAGCGCCAACCAGGGCGGTCGCCTGCATGGCCGCTGCTCACAGCCCCAGACCTTTCTCACACCGTCAACGCGACCTTGCAGCGTTCCGACGCGCGTGCGCGGCCGCCTGCAGGCCGCCTTCAGGCCGCGCACGTGCGTTGGAGCGCTGTAAGGTTGCGTTGATGGTGTGAGAAAGGTCTGGGGCAGGCCGCGCAGCCGCGCCCCCCCCCCGATACGCCGCCGGAGCCCGACGCCCGCGCGCCAACATGGCCCAGGCCCGTAAGCCGCGGGGCTGTGCGGGCGCGCCTCGGGGTCCTCGCTGAACGCGATGTAGCCGCCCAGGTAGTAGTACAGGCCGTGGTACGACTTGTGCGCCTCCAGCATCTCGATGATCTTCCCCGCGCCCAGCTGCTCGGTGTACTCCTTCGCCACTTGCACGACCAGCTGCAGGTTGGCCGCGATGTTGGTGCCCAGCAGCTCCTGCGGCCGCGCGCCGCGCGAGGCTCTCAGCATGCCCTCTTTCAGGCGCGCGGGTCTGGAGCGCCACGCAACTGCAGCGGCTGGGCAAGGCCTGGCCAGGCGCCCCCCGGGCCGCACTTGCTGGCAGTGCGAGGCCCGCTGCGCGGACAGCGAGCAGGAGGCCGCAGCGCGCGCGGCTGGTCCAAGCCCTTGAGCAGGTGCTGCCGCTGCAGCTTGATTAGGGTGTGGTTAGGACTTGGACTTGCTGCCGCACGAGCTTGCCGCGCGTGGCACAGAGCGCCGCAGCTGACCCTGTGGGCCCCGGAGGCGCCGCGCGCGAGCGCGGGCGCGCACCCGCAGGCACTCCAGCGCCCACTCCGCCGACAGCGACCCGAAGAACTCGACGAGCTGCTGCGGGTCGATCGCGTGCGTGTTGACGATCACGCGCTTGATGTCCGGCAGGTCAGAGTAGTGCTGCAGCGCGCGCAAGTACAGGCCCGCCTTCTCGCACAGCTGCGCGATGCGCGGGCGGTCGTAGTGCGTCAGCGCGCCGTTCGCCATGATCGCGTCGGCCACCTGCGCGCGCGCGCCGCCAGCCCTCAGTAACCCTGGCTGAACCCCCTCATCAACCCTCACCACCCTCACCAACCCTGATTATCTTCCTACCACGCCCGCCGCGCCGTACGCTCGGCTGCCGCCCTGCCGTCCTGACCAAGCCCGTCAGAGCGCCGGCCCGCAGGAGCTGAGGCTGGCTGGGTACGGCGCGCTTGCCTCGTGCTCAGTGGGGTTGTGCAGATGCGGACATGCATTAGCGGTCCACTCACGTCTTATTGCACAGCGTGCGGCCCAGCCGCTAACACACACTCGCACATCGCGATCTCGCGGCCCCAGCGCGAACAAACCGCAGGCGCGCCGGCAGCTGCCCTGCGCCGCGCGGCTCACAGCCCCAAACGGCGCCCCTCGACTGGTCGCGCGCACCGCTGCGCTCTGGGCTGGGCGGGGCCGCGCGCCTGGGGGTTGGTGACCAGGTTGATCTCCAGCAGCTGCACGCCCGCACACCCTGGGCGTCAGCAGCGTGGGAGCCAAAACAGGCGGGCATGCATGCACGGTGCGCGATGCAAGCATTTCTCCGCGGGCACCACCGCAAGCGCACGGCACGCCAGGGCCGGAGGCGGCGCTGGCGGTGGACGCACACGAGGCCTGACGAGCGATCAGGGTTAGGGTGGGGCGCGCGCCTTGGTCTGCAGCTTGTCCTGCTCGGGCAGGTCGCCCTGGAGCACATCCAGCAGGAAGGCGGTCGCCTCGCGGACCTGGCCGGGCGCGCGCGCCCTCAGCTTCTGAATGGAGGTCGGGTAGGTGACCTCAACCTTACTCAGTCAGGAGGCGCAGCAAGTGCCGCGGTGGCCCGCCTCGGTGCGCACACCGACAGACCTTGGGTCCCTTGTTTAAAGTCCAGGCGACAGCAGCTGGCTTTCCGCATCTTGCATATTTCCAACCTCGCGGCGCGCAGGGCGCGGGGCGGACCATGTTGCGCTGCAGGAACACGTCGGCCAGCGTGTTGAGCTCAATGGGCGGGCCCGGCTGCCGCGCGACGCTCTTGGCCAGGCCGACCGCCGCCTCCGGGTTGTCCATGCACATGCGCTGCAGCAGGTACAGGTAGTCCGGCTTGGCGCCCTGCGCGCGCGCGGCGGGCCTTGCGGGCGTGCGGCGCACCCGCGCGCGCGCGCGCTTGCGCCCCCGCTCGGCGCGGAGTCTCGCGCCGGCAGGCGGGCTGCCACTGGGCGGGTGCGGCAGGACAGTCCAGCTCTCTGTTGCCTGGACTTGCCACAAGCAGCGGTGCAGGCTCATGGCCGGCACACGACGTGGGTCTGTGCCGCGAGGGCGCCCTTGGCAACCCGGCTCTGCCCACCGCACCTGCCGGCGCGCCCATGCACCCGCTGCCCTTCCCACACATGCCTCATGTGCCCCAAAGCGCCACAGCGCGCGGGCGGGCCGTCGCGCGCGCCCGCGCCCACAGCCCTTCACCACACATGCCCCGATGAGTCATGGCGCAGGAGCGCGCCTGCGCCTGCGTGAACTTGGACAGCGCCTCAAAGTCGCCCTTGGCGGCGAGGCCCTCGATGACCTTGCCCGGCACGTTGGCCTTCTGGTAGCACGCGAGCGCGGCCTCGGGGTCGCCCGCGCGTTTCAGCAGGTCGCCCAGCCCCTCGCTCGGCTCCAGCTTGTCCTGCGCGGCGGCCCGAGGGCGTCGCCGCGGGCTCCGCGTGCGCGCAAGCGCGGCGCGGCTGCGGGGGCCGCCGCCACTCATGCGGGTATGGCGCGCGTGCCAGGGTCGCGCGGCTGCTGAGGATAGTCTGCAAGGGGGCGTGCCAGGCGCAGCGCGGGCGCCAGAGCACAACTTGTGGCTCCACAAGCCGCAGGCCTGCGCTCGCCGGAGAGGCACGGTGCGCTGACCAAGAGCGCTCAGCAGCCGTGGCCTGCGCAGGGCGCGCGGGCGCAGGCAGGCGCGCGCGCGCCTCGCGCAGCCAGTTGTCCAGCAGGTGCTTCTTGTTCTGCGCGACCACCAGCTGCGCCAGCTCCACGCTCTCAAACTTGTTCAGGCGCCCGCGCGTGAGCAGCGTGCCAAAGTAGACCAGCAGCGGCGACGACTGCCCCGGCGCCGGCGGCACCGACTTGAAGCGGTCCACCGTCTCCTTGGTGCGCAGCACGCCCTGCCGCCGCCGCGCCTCGCGCGTTACCGCCGCCCTACCCCCGCCATATCCTTCGGCGCGCGCGCTTGCCAGCGCCTTTGCAGAAGACTCCATCCATATGCACTGACGCTCACACCATGCAGGCGCAGCGCATACGCAGTCGACACCAGAGCGACAGGCCGCATCGCTGACGCCCGTCACAAGTCACTTGCGAGCTCGCGGGCGGACGAGGGCGCGAGGCCGGGGGCGCGCCTGCGGCGACTCCGCGGCTGCCTCGGCGGCCTCCTTGAACTGCCCGCCGGCAAACAGGCGCTCAAAGTTCTGCCCGACCAGCGCCTCAGCGCCCGGCAGGTTGCTGCGGCGCGCGAGCGCGAGCGCGAGCTCCAGGTTGCCCAGCTGCCCGCTCACGAACGGCACCATCGTGGCCTCGTTCACAGTGGCCAGCAGCACCTGGCCCCGCCTGCGCGCCCGGGCAGGCGAGCTGGCAACGTGACCTCATACGCGCAAAGCATCTCAGCAGCCTGCAGGCTCTGGTAGAGCAGCGCGTCCGGCGTGCAGTGCAGAGCCCGGCGTTGCCCGCGCATGTTTGAAAGGGATGGGCCTGCATGTGTCCGCCTCTTCAAGCTTCTGCTGAGTTGCTTCACACGCCGCATGCCTTTGGCCCGCTCGGTTCGCATCCGCATTGTAAGTAAGTAGCGACTGTGCACGGCACCTGGGCCACACAGTGACAGGCACCGTGCACAGACAGACGCTCGAGAGCGCTTGCTCTGGCAAAGCAGGCCAACCAGGGCCCTGGTAGGCTTGTGCATGCGGTG
>JAABUP010010039.1_pt1 | contig 11343 bp, 19 predicted proteins | sample 5559201 | NCBI WGS metagenome assembly JAABUP01 (sample SAMN10711887, study PRJNA513373) | rock metagenome | isolation source: Antarctica rocks | place: Antarctica | reverse complement strand
TTATTCGCCCCCCACCCCCCCCCCCCACACACACACACACACACACACACACACACACACACACACACACACACACACAGCAGCAGCAGCTGCAGCACTAAGGACGATGTCACAGGAGCCAATCAGCTTACATGTCTTTGGCTGCTAGCTTGGCTGTTGGCCTCTGCCAGCTGCACATCTTTGTCTGTCCATGCCTCACGCAGCCTCTCAATCTCCCTCTGAGCGTTCTTCAACTTCACTGTATGCCCCTTCATGGTTCCGTTCTCCTTCTTCAGCACCTCAATGGCCTCCTCGGCTTCCTTGGTGTGCCCTTGCTGCTCTGTCAGCTCCGCCTGGACCTACACAGCATACTCTTCTTCTTCGCTGCTGGTCTCGCAATATTTTGGTTTGACATTCTGAGCCAACCACCGCTTTTTTCTGTTGTTTTTGCAAGGTGAAGGCCAATCTGACAACAGATTGGTCTCCTTTTTTGTTACCAGTCTACAAGTGTGAATTACCAACGCCCACATCAAGGCACTGCTGCAGTTGCGCGAGCCTGTACCCTACATCCTCAACCCTAGACCGGGGCCATGGGCTGTAACCCATACTTTGCAATAACATAGTTACTGCTTTACTGTACAGTCAATGCTTTTACCTTGGCCAGCTCAGCAGCATCCACACCAAGGCGCTGCTCCAGGCTTGCCACCTGTGTAGTGATGGCTACTTGGAAATCGGCCAACATCTTCTTCGCGGTTGCTGCCTCCATGCCAGCTGTCGCACTGTTGGCTGCTGCTGCCTGCATTGCACCAGTGACTCTTCTTCAGTGCAGAGAGGACACTGCTAGGGCCTGCCACTCTTCTTCAGCATTGTTATGCCACTCACATTGCATGTGATCAATGCCTCATTGACAGCATGCCCGTGTTTGTCATCAATAGACTGAGCTGCTGAAGACGTGCTTTCTGCATGCAGCATCAGCAAGCAGCAACAAAACAGGGTAGCGAAAGGCAGAGAGGCAAAAGGCAACACTGGAAATGTAAATCGGTAGGGCAGTACAGCATCAAAGGGCAAACCTCAAGCTGTTGGTCAAAGGCAGCAAGGATAGGCTGCCACTGAGTGATCTGCAGCTGAGTCATCTCCTGCTGAACAGCTGCCACCTCAGCAGCCACTGCATTGTGCTGCTGCCTTGCATCATCCAGACTCCTGGCATGTTGCCTCAGCATCTGCACGTAATGCAAGGTAAGCAAGCCAAGATAACCTGCTGGCAATGCCTGCATGCGCTCATGCGCTTGTGTTCAACAAACAGACAAAATTGTGGACTGAAACAGTGAGAGACCTTCTGCTTTGGCCACATGCCATGAGACGCATTACATTACGTTACGCTGTGCAACAAGATGCTGACTATATCAAGCAATGAGATGTATTGCTTTACTTTACAGCATGTGGCTGCACAGCTCACCTGATGCTGGTCCTCTATCTGTGAGTTGAGCTCAAGCGTGTGAGCATGCTCAGCACTCAGTTGCTGCAGGCAGGACTCATGCTTAGCTGCTGCTGCCTTGCTGTGTTCCTCTGCCTCTTGCACCTAAGACAGCCACAGCACTTGACACTACTGCTTGCCGTGTTGCTAGTCTTTGACAATCGCTGCTCACCAGAAAACTGGGTATGGCCATAAACAATAAACCTCTGACTTGGAATAATCTGCTGCTCACCAGAAAACTGGTTGTGGCTGTAAACAATGAACCTGTGACTTGAAACACATGCTACAGAGTAGGCTGCTGAACCTCTACAGACAGAGCGCAGCAAGCAGTTCGAATGGGAATAGTCCAAGACATGAGTGATAAGGGGAAGGACTGTTGACCTGCTGCTCTAGGTCTGCAATGGTTCTCTGCAGCTTTGCAGCAGCAGCTTGGCCATCCTGAAGTTGGCCAGTCAGATGCGCTGAGTTTGACTGCTCCTCTTGCAGTCTTGCTCCCAGGGCAGAGTATGCCTGCACGCACCACCACAAACACTTGTTGTCAGAACCATCCACGTCACAAGTCGACCCCCTCAGATTTGAGTCTTAGCAACTAGAGTGTGTCTAATCAGCAACTGCTCATCTTGCAGTGGTGCGTGCAGTGCAGCATGTGCCTGCACGGCATAGCACAATGCCACCAGGACCTTGCCGTTGACTTGGGCAATTTGTGGCTGAAATCTGCACACAAACGCACAATCACAAGCACGCATGTTGCATTAAGTACCTGTGCAACTTCTGATTTATAAGTTTTACCTGGTCAAGCTTCACATGCTCTTCCAAGTGCTGACTCAGCTTGTCCTCTGTTCTAGCCTTGTCAGCAGCCACAGCGTCAGTTGACACCTTAGCTGCCTGTGTCTCTGCTCTGGACGCATCTAAAGCTCTGCTCACTTGAGCTGCATCCTGCCTGGCACTCTCCAGCTGTGACAGAATCTCGCTGTACTTCAGCACCTATGGCAGCAGTAGAATGCATCAGCAGCCATATTGGTAGATAGATGGCCTGCTCATTGTGTGTCTGAATGCATAGCACGCACGGAATGTTGCAATGTGCCCAACTTTAAAACACACGAAACATGGAATACAGAGTGTTCTTTTGTGGCTGAGCCTGGCTAGAGCAGGCACAGACCTTGTGTTGAGCAATACTCTTGCAACTGTGCATCTGACAACATAGATGCAATGCATGCATGCAAGTTTGAGGGACATGGATGACAAAGGCAAGCAGAGTCTGCAATGGTTGGTCTTTGCCCATTCACAGATTTTTCGCAGTCATGAGTCACCTGGGCTGCCAGCTCAGCCTCTGCCTCCTCTCTCTTCTTGGCCGTCCGGTCACAACTCTGCTGCTCTTCTGCCAGCTGGCGCTCCACACTCCTGCCATGCTCCTCAGCACTCACAGCTCGCTCTCGCTCATTACTCAGCTGAGTCTCCAACTCAGTGATCTTCTGGCTAGCAGCTACAACCTTGTCTTGCAGTGCCTGTATACATAACAGGTTTATCTCAAGTTTGCACAAGTGTACACATGACAATCATGGATGAACATCTGGTTGTTGATGAGTCTTGGCGTTATTATGGCGTGCAGCCATCCAGCTTGACAAGATCAACAAAGTGACTTATGTATCAATGCGCAGTATGCATGGGACTCATACGATCACAGATGTTTACTCTAGATTTGCAGTGGTCAGAAAGCCATGCGTTCCTGTCTTCACATGATCAACAAGCAACACAGCTGCTTGCGTTGGGATCAAGAGGCACAGAGCAACTTGTTGGCGGTTGATGGCACATGCATCTGGGATAAATCAGCTGCTGCCTCGAGTTGAGTTTGCTTGTGCTACTACCTTTGCTGCTCGTTTTTGCTGCCTGCTTGCCTCGCTCAGACCATTTCCTACCGACATTTGCTCAAGTCTGTCTTTCACGCAGCTCTGGCGTACTGTCTTGCACGAGTGACACGATTTCAGTAGAACTGAGGCACAGACTGCTGTCTTGTCAATCTCATCACATCACCACTCATGTCCACACCCACTCACACAGCACTATCTCCTGAGCTTAGAAGCTGACTCACAAAGTTGGATAGCCAGCTGAGTCTTGCTCAGCTGCTCTGCTGTTATTTGCATGGAATGCATCCCATGCCTTACTCACTAACTGCTAGGCGCCAACCAAAAGTCCATTATACCAGCCTTTCACCAGCTGACTCCCTAGCCGGGTGGCCAGCTGAGCCCCCTGCTTTGCTGTCACTTGCACAAAACAAAATCCAGTGCTTTACATGACTACTATTGCACTGTGCCATTCAAAAAACCCATTTTCACCTGGATTTGAACATCTGACTCCTGAAGTTGGGTGGTGAGGTGAGCCACGCGCTCCTGATGTGCTGTCAGCTGTACCTCCATGGCTGCCCTGGCCACCTCTGCTGCACTGGCTCTGTCAAACTCGCTCTGCCTCTCCTTGCCCAAAACATCATGACGCTCCTGCACACAAATTGCGCAACATACATGTCAATTCCTCATTGCATGGTCCACAGCATGCTCATAGAGACTGGACAACTTGGTCAAGTCTGCCTCACCTGCAGAATGCCGTAAGTCGAGTTTGATATCAATGTCAGCAATGTCGGGCAGAGCAACAGACATACATTGTGACATTGCTGGACGCCTCTGACATCAGTTACTTTACAGTCATGACTTAGGTGTAACACATCACACCATCAGGTAACAGCACATCATCATGTTTGTGGCACCTCATCAGACACACTAAGACAAACGACGCGCCTGTCCGGATCTTTGACCGTTTTGAGCTGAAGAGCCTACCTGCAACTCCAACATTGCTTGGTCATGCCTCTGCCGCACAAGACTAGCCTCCTTGGCAGCAGCTTCCTTCTCATCTGCCATGGCAGCCTCGTGCCTGTTGTGACACCAAAAGCACGCTCAGCACGCCTAGCACTACTGGCTGACACATCTAGACACACCCTACCAGGTCAGTTTCCATCAACAATAATATGGGTGGAGGTACTTGAACTGCTGTCACTGTCTTGCATTTCCACCACATTCAGCATTTTTGGCAGACTGTACAGCCCCAAAAATTCAGCATTTTTGGCAGACTGTACAGCTCCAAAAACTCCAAGCTCTAATGCCCAGACCTATCCAAATACATAGTGCAGTGGTTGCCGGCTGCGCTGGCTGAAGTGGTGTGATATGGTCCCGAGTGTCCTCATCTGCACAGGCAACACTGGCTGCTAGTGCCAGCTAGAGTGCCTTGCAGCGCTCCACTCTTCCTGGCTGACAGTCCCAGAGCAAAGTCAGAACAGAGCGCATGCAAGCCCAGGTAACTCACTTGTTCTGCAGAGCTGCTGCTTCTGCCAAGACACGCTGAAGCTCCTCTTGCAGCCTCTCAGCATGTGCTGCGTCCTTCCCAGCCTGGACCACACAACACACAGGATCAGCACGACCATGAATGTGTACACTCAATACTTTCCAATCAGTCTTTGGGCTGTCAAACAAGGAAGTTTAGAACAGCAAGATGTTCAACCACTGTTTGACCGAGATCACAATGTCTATCGTTTTTTATCTCATGTACTAGTTTTGTGTTTTGTTTTTTCCAAAATACATTTTCTGCTATTTGCATCGGTGTCTGTGTATTTCTTATGCTGGCTTGCACAGCTGTTGCATACGACAGATGTGACATCATTATGTCACGACAGAAGTGACATGATGATGTCACATCTCAGTGCGGATGAATCTGAATACCTGAGCTCGCCATGCCCTCCTCATTTTGTGCATCTCTAAGGCCCTTGTTACGGTCTTGCACCTCCACCTGCAGCCGAGCTACCTCAGCTTCCAGGGCCGGCACTCGGGGCCTCAGCAACTCAGCCTCCTGTACAGTTCACACATCACACTGTTCAGCTGTGTGCATTGAAATCTCACAACACTCAGCCTGCTATACAATTTGAACAGCACACTCCTCAGCTGAAGGTTGACATCTCAGAACACCAGCGCACGGCTGCTTGACACGCTTCTTGAGCTTCTGATGTAATGGCTCAAAACTGCATCCAGCTGCTGCCGTAGAAGGCTTTTGCCTGCTTTACAGTCTTCAGTGCTTCATTCCCAGCAGTGCTTGATCAATCATGAAGTCAAGCCCACAATCTGTTGTTGTCTTAGCAGCAAACAGTAAATATACAAAGTATGCACTTGTATGTGTCAAAAGAGTGTTGCCAGCACACTTCTGGAGCCTACTTTGGACCCTGGGAGAAGGTGCATAATCCTGACTGCGTGGCATTTTGGCACAACCTTGATGCTTGTGCAGCAGCTTAATCATGAAGAGGTCAACTATGTCAGGAAACCTGTGACATCTACAGCTAACCAGCTTCAGGCCCAAGACCAGGACCATGTGTCCTGGATCAGAGCTGTTCAAGCCAGAGGGGAAACAATGCTTCATGCATAACAAGCCTTGGGCTTACATATCGCTCACCTGTTTTGCAGACCTGACTGTCTCGATCTCAGCAGCGCGCTCAGCCTGCACATTCTGCTGCCACAGCTGCAGCACTGATGCCTCACCTCTCAGCTTCTGCAGCTGCTCATTGGCAGTACGGCCGTTGTTGACTGCCACGTCTAGCTCTGCTGTGCATTGCTGCATGCTGACAGTCAGCTCTTGCACCTGCATTGCAATGCATGCTTAGATCAAGCCTACAGTCGTCCCTTGCATGACAAGTGTCAGCTCTTGCACCTATGCTTAGACCACTTTTTAGTATACCAACAGAACTGTTCACCAAGCTTCCTCTGCATGGACATTCTGAGACAAAACATCGGCAAGTTTGCACCTTGATTGCTGCATCGGCTAGAACAGTGCGACAAGTCTGATGCAGCAATGCCTGTGGATAGCCATGTCTGCATAGCAGTTGTTTGTCTGAGTGAGGTGCCCTACCTGAGTCTGAAGCCCCTCAGCCTGAGTGGACGCTTGAATAGCCTTCTCATTGAACTCAGCGCTCTCAGCATGGGCCACAGCCAGCTGCTGCTTCAGGTCCCCTGCAGTCATCTTCAGCTGTTCCACCTACAGGTACACAAGTCTGTCATGAGCCATCATCATTTAGAATGACACTCCATGCCATTGGTTCCTTGGATTGGACTTGGCATGCTCAGCATGGGCCACAGCCTGCTGCTGCTTCAATGTCCTGGCAGTCATCTTCACCCACCTGCAATTTCAGCAGCCACCCCAGTTCTCATGACACCAGAATGGCTTTGTGGCCCTCTTGTAGTACGAAGAGTCAGTACACGATTACAGTTGTGCCATAGGGCGAATAGTTGACTAAAGGGTGCTCAGGGCTGCATATTGACCAAAGGTGCTCAGGGCATTTACAGCCTGTACACAAAAATACATTGCTCACACTTTGTTTGACAGGCTACAACTTGGGCAGAGGATCTGCAGTACATACGCTGTTCAAGATTTGTAACAACTCGGGTTGGATTTAGTTGCTGCTCTGCATGATCTTCTGATCCACATGTGCGGTTGACCATGTCAGTCAGCAGCTATAATAGCAAGACGAGCTCTGGTATGTCATCCTCTCAAGCATGTATGTATTCTAGATCTCTTAGCATGGCAGCATCATGTTCTGTATCAGCAGATCAACATTGAATCAGACCCGGATGCAAAAGGATCCAGGATCACCTCTTGCGCAGCTCTGTCCGCCCTGTCAGTCTCAGCTTTATGCAAGGCAGTCAACCTGGCGTACTCAGCACTCTGCTCAGCGATGTTTTGCCTGCTGCCTGCTAGCTCTGTTGCAGCCTGCGTATTGCAGAGAAGATCATCAAAAGTGCTTGCTGAACATAACTTCACACACAAGTATTTGTTTAGCTTGGTCTATGCTGTGTCCCAAAGCGATCTGTACATGCTGTGTTTGTGTGCAAGCAACAGATGCCAACACCAGCGCCTCCTCGTGCACCAGCGTGCAGGGACTTACGCAATGCGGCTAGCACAAAAGGATACATCAAGTGCATCTTGTACTGCGCGCCCTGTCATGTAGTCAGCCATTGGAATGTTGACAACTCGCAGGTCATATCAACACAGGTGCAGCTCTGGTGCTTAAGCATGCTGTTGGCAAACAAGCTTTCCCACATGGCCAGAGTTGATGGCTCTACCTTGGTGCTCTTTTCAGCCTCTGATTGCTTCTCTAAGGTCATGACATGCAGCTGCTGCTGCAGCACTGCAGATGACTCACGCAGCTGGCTCAGCTCACGAGATGCTGACTCGTTCTGTTTCAGTGCAGCATCCCTCTCTGCCACTGTGGGTACACAGAGCATTGTAGAGCAATCATGAAGCAAGAGCTTGATACGATAAAATGGCTTAATGAAGATAATAAGCTGGGTGATAACATGCAAGAAACTGAACGCAGTGAGGCGAGTGAATGTGAGGCATAGATATGTACGGCTGCCTACACAATGGTGCTCAACAATAGCAAATGCAAGTACATGCCGTGAGGTGTAACAGGGATGTCACAGTATCAATGTGTGCTTGGCTGAGTGCTGGCAATATGCTATCCTCACATTATGCAGCTGTCAAGCAATCACACAAAGAATATACTTAAATACTAAGAGGCTGCAGATGTTGGATGTCAGGACAAGCGGCAGCAGGTGTGATGAGCAAGAGCCTTCATCTAGTTGCATGAGTCTGTCCGCGGGCTGAGTCACCTGTTTGATAGTGTTGTTGCTGCAGCTGAGTCAGCCCTGCTTCATGTGCAGTAAGCTTCTCTTGCACCTGCTTGTGCTGCTCCCTGCTGTTGTCAAGCTGCACCTGACTCATACTCAGGTCTCGCTGCATCTGACTCAACTCAGCAGCGTGAGTCGTCCCTGCCTGAGTCAGCCTGTCTCGCTCAGCACTCACTGAGCTCAGCTCAGCCTGCTGACTTGCATGTCGAGTCTGCAGAGCATTGAGCTCAGAAGACGAGGCAGCAAGGCGTTGCTCAGCAGCTGCTTGAGCAGCAAGTGCTGAGTCATGCTGAGCCTTGAGCGCTGAGTACGCACTTTGAAGTGAGGCCAGATTGCTTTGAGCTGATGTGGCCTGCTGCTCTTGAACCTGGTATTTCTCCTGCAACAAGTCAATCACCGTCGTCAGCTACTGTGTGATGCAGAGTTTGTGCTGTTGAGCAGTTTGCTGATGGTAGTCAGACTGGAAAGAAAAAGAATGTTGCATGCTTGGTGTGAATATTGCTGCCTTGTGGCATGAGTGCAGACTTCCTGTTTTCACACGGGCAGATTAGGCGGGGATCTAGAACATGATTGCAAGCAATGCATGTAGGCATGCATGACACTCAAAAATGGCCTTGCTATCATGCAGCCGACAAGCGTAGCTCAAGCCAACAAGTGGGCTTTGCCAGATGTGCGTTGCACATATTGAACGCACAGTCATGTCTGGCATGCAATTTGTCTGTGACTACAAGGCTTGTAGTACAAGGTATGCAAGGAGCAATCAAACACACCTGAAGGCCTGCATGTTGCCTTGTCAAAGCCTCTTGATCCCCCTTCAGCATATTCATACTACTTACTGTCTCAGCATGCTGCCTCTGCAGCTCAGTACTCTGGGTCATCAGCGCTGCATGTTGAGTTTGAAGACTTCCATTTGCAGACTCATGGTCAGCAACGCATTTTGCATGTGCCTTGTCTAGTGTCTCATGCTGTGTCTGCAGCTCAGCATGCTGAGAAGTGAGCATTGAGTGCTGAGCCTGAAGGGCTGACAGGCCACTCAGGGCTGCTTGATGCTGCCCCTGCAGGTCTGCTACTGCCTGCTGTGAGGTAGAAAACTGCGCTTGAAGCTGAGCCAGCTGCTGAGACATGAGCTGGTTTTGTTGCTGCAGCTGGGTTACCATTTGTTGTTGTTCTTGGTCAACATTGCTTGCTGTGCCCTGAGCAAGCAGCACACAACAATGTTATTCTTCTCGCGCACAACAGCTCATCCTCAAAGCTGCCCCAATCTGACAGACATGAGTCTGACTAACATGGTCACTGCGATTGTGTGACAGTTCACCCACAGGGAGGAGGAGGAGGAGGAGGAGAAGGAGGAGGGGGAGGAGGAGGAGGGGGAGGAGGAGGAGGACAATCTGCATCTTTAGCCAATCAACTACATTGTACAGATGTATCTATACATGTGCAAAGCCTTGCTTTTCAGGAAGATGGGACCATGCTCAATGATGTTCTGGAGTTGCAGCTGAGAATTGCAGCAGTCATTTAGTAGTCAGTAAACATGCTCAATGATGTTGTGGCGTTGCAGTTGAGACTTGCAGCAGCACATTAGCAGTCAGTCATCAAGCGCGGGTGCAAGCATGCTTGCACGCGACAAAAGCCAGAGGCACAGTACTGTCAGCAGGCATACTGAATCACATCACAGGCACCTGCTCAGAAGCTTTGAGCATTTCTTGCAGAATGCGCAGCTGCTCCTGTGAACTTTGCAACTGCTGTTGAAGCTCTGCATTCCGCTGTTGCATGCTGCACAGTACAGCAAAGAGGCCGTCAGTGCAGGTAGCTTTTGTTGGGCAGCAGTGAGTGTAGCATACAGTCTCAGTTGTGCTAAGCTGCACAGCAGTTCAGAAATGTGCTGTTTGACACAATATAGACTAGTGAGATTCTGGGATTGGTGCTGTGCTTCATGACCATAAGTGCAATGATCCTGGAATCTGCGCACGAATGGGCAATAAATTGGCAGCAGACAGGTTCCACTTCTTTAGCTGACACAGGCATGTCTCTTTGCCTCTGGAACAGATATCTGAGTGAACACTACCTTTCACTGCCATTAGCAATGGCACCTGCTGCTGCCTGCTCAAGCTCACCCTTGAGATCCTCGTTCTCAGCACTCAACTCATGAATGATCTGCAAAACACATATCACAGATCAGATGCGTGTTGTGGACTCACCAAGCGTTGCTTGTTCGGCTGTTGACAACTAACACAAGGGGTGCGGCTTTGAGCTACAGTTTACACTGCTTGCTGCTAGCAGCAGTGCAACAAGAGCTGTCTATACAGCAGTATCATGAAGAGTTTGACAAGAGCTAGTCTAGCATTTAGATGCAGCTTACCTCTTCATACTCCTTGGTTGCCCCTTGAAACTTTATTTTCAAGGCTTAAGGGCACTTTCTGCTTGCACAGCCCTGACCGCAGGATCTGTGCTAGCGGAAAGCATGGAAGATTGACGCTGAAATGAACAGAGCCGATGTCAGTGTCCGCGAATTTCAGTAGTGACGTTTGCTGTCAACTATCAAGGGGGACAAAGTCAAGACAGACTCACCCTGTTCAAGCCTCCAGGGGCAGCCATCGAGTGGATTGCAGCCAACAACAAGCCTAGGCTTTCATGTTTCGGATCACCATGAGTGATAGCCTGCCCAACTTGCAGTGTGAGCGTTGGCGCATCGCGGCGTCACAGACGTCGCTAGTTAGCGTTGTATCGATATAACGGATCGGTGCATGTCTGAGGCGTCTCTTTTCACATGCTCAGGAGCACAAACGGCGTCAAAGCGCATGCGATCCCGCTGTCGCTGCTGAAGGATCCTGGTTGACTGTGTCGTGCTAGTACAATCAATCAATCAATATATTTAATGTCCTGGGGGGCAACTGGAACCCAACAGACAAGAAGTTCAGTTCAGTGAACTCATACAGACAAGATTTGCTTCCTACACGCAAAGCATTCCCTAAGGAAACCACCACATGCATTTGGTTCACACAAAGTCATAAAGTCTGCAATAGTACAACAGTGCTGCAGGAGGTCCCAATGCTGTGACCTGATGTGGCTGTACGCTGGGCAATCAAAAACAAAGTGCTGCTCGTCCTCCACATAATCCAATGACTTGCACACTAGACACAGCCTGTCTGTCCTATCTAGGTGAACACCGTCTGC
>JAABUP010010037.1_pt1 | contig 11348 bp, 15 predicted proteins | sample 5559201 | NCBI WGS metagenome assembly JAABUP01 (sample SAMN10711887, study PRJNA513373) | rock metagenome | isolation source: Antarctica rocks | place: Antarctica | reverse complement strand
ACTCACAGTGTGATCGAACCGGAAAGGCGTATTCTCGCGCCGCTGCATGGTGGAACCGATTCTTCCCATCACACAAAGCTCGGAAGAGCCACCAAAGCGGGTCAACTCCAGTGGATCAGGCTGCGATCCTCGCCTAGCGTCACATCCTTGACGTAGTGCAGCCCATTCTCGATCTGCCAATGCCCTCTTGTGAGCGCGCCCAACCGCGATGCGCCCACGACGCCGAGCGGTAAACTGGTGATGCCGTACCGCACTGCTCGTTTGGCTTCTCCTCGTTCCTGCCAGCAGCGCTCGACCATCACCAGCTGCGCCACCCCGGCCAATCGAGATAGTCGTTCAGTTCAGTCGAAGCAGGTCACCCGGCGCTGCTCGTGGCGTCTATGGGGTCTTGTTAGTTTTCTGACGAACTGATCTAATGTACCAGATAACGAATATTATCTGGTACGGTTGATATCGACCACACTCGGCTCGCCATCTCTTTCCTTGTCCCTGCGGGCTTTTCTCCGTGCGACACTCGGGCGCGGCGGCGACCCTTTCCTTCCGTTATCTGGTACGCGCAGCGCAATGCTGGCTCGTCGCCACTCTCCGCTCTTCGCGGCGCGTTCGGTAGCACGCCATGTTGCTCACCCGCAGATTCCCACGCCCACAAGGCGATCTTCATGGGGACTGGTCACATGAAGGCGTCAAGGCATCGCAGTTATCTGGTACATTAGATTGAATCGCCGGAATGCTAACAACAGCCCGTTTGCCACGCTGCGGCCCTCGGCCCGTTCTCCGGGATACGCTGGGAGATTCATTTCGCGCGCGACGGTCGACGGGTCGGTGGTGCGCAGGGTGAAGGAGGCGATCTTCCGATCCGAATCGGTGTCCGGCGCAAGATCGAGCATCTCCCAGATGTCCGTGCTCGGCGGTTTGACCTGCGGCACAGGCTCCTCGACCACCTGCAACGACTGCTCCCGCTCCGGCTCTTCCACGATCAACGGCACGGAAAGATCGAGCCCGCATCGGGAGCAGAACTTGGCGTCGTCATCGGCGATGGCATGGCACTTCGGGCTGTACATGGGTCGGAGTGTACCATCGGCCCGGCCGGGTGTGGAGGGGAATGAGGACGGATGGTGAACGAGGAGGAATGCGGGAGTATGAGGACGCGTGAGGCAGAGGATACGAAAGGGGCACTTGTGAATGCGGGCGTGGTGCGAAACGCTGTCACACCGGGGAAATCGTCGCCATCGGTGTACCATAAGGTTTAGACGCATCTTCTGGTACGGTTTCTCGGAGAGGATAGTGACCCTTTTGTGTGCATGAGCGCGAAGAGATGCGACGATATGTTCGATGGGCGGATGTGAACGAACAGGTTATTGCGGCAATCCAATCTCAGCCGTTATGCACTCGATGCGCGGCACCGCCACCTCGCTCAGGGGCCTCGCGCAGCCCCGACTCCTGCTCCAAGCAGGCGAAGAAATAGGCCATCCGCGATCCCTTGATCGCCGTGCGACGCTCTTTGGTCCTGATCCGTGCCTGATACATCCGGTCCTGGAAGATGACCGGGGATAGACCCGACTCTTTGTAGATGTTGAAGGCTCGCGAGACCGAGGATTTGAGCTGTGCCTGATCCTGGAACTCGCGAGCGAAATCGCCGATGAACGCCATAATCATTTCGCGCTCTTCACTCTCCTGCTTCGACGGTCTCCCCCGCCCCTTTTTCTTGAGGATTTCGCCGATCGCCTCCATCCCCCATTGCTTGACCGCTACCGATCCTGTGTCATCTTCACCGACAGAGATCGTGTCACTCGTTTTTGGTGCCGCGCTTCCCTCCCCAGCTGATCCATTGCGATGGGGTGTAACAGGGTGCGTTGCGGAGTTATCCACAGAAAAATCAGCGTGTGAACGCTTTCGAATATTCGAAAGATTGTTATCTGTTTCTTGTAATACTGTTTCTTGTGGGGTAGATTTCTTTACCACGGGGGGGTTGGGTTTTTTTACCACCCCCTGGTCAAATTTTTTTACCACGGGGTCCGCGCTCGATGCGTGCGCGTCGTCGCTTGTGAACTTCAACTGGTAGATCGTCGGCTCGTCACCCCGCTCCGTGCTGCGCTGGCGTGTAGTCTCGATGATGTTATTGATTTCTAGGCTCCGGAGCGCCTGCAGCAGCGTCGGTTTGGAGAGGCCCACACCACGATCGAGCCGGTTGCCCTCGCGTGTCGTGATGCCATGCATCATCTGCGAGAGGCTGATCGCGTCCGCGTCGCGCTTGAAGCCGAAGGTACGGCGGATGATGTAAAGGAGCACCTTGAGTTCGGCGCCCGACAACACCGACAGCAACTCATCGAAGAGTTCGTCGGGAACCTGCGTGTAGTTGGGGCTCCGGAAGCCTCGGAAGCGCGGTGCGCTCGGATCGCTCGGCATAAAATTACCTCCGGCGGCCTTGACGCTGCCCGGAGGTTCTGCTACCCTGCTCTTTCTGAAGGAGATGGCGGTTAGCGGCGACCTACGGGTTGTGTCAGTTGACCGTCTTTCTTTTTTCCTCCCCAAGAGCATAACAAACGGTGCGTATATCCCGTCAAGATGGGAGGAAGTACTGTACGATCACGATACTGCGATATTCCAGTATCGTCACTTCGTGGTGAGGCGCTGCGCGAGCTCCCGTTCGCCCGAGACACCGGCGAGATTCGGTGATTGCTCCATTGCGGCGCGGATGAGCGATCGGATCAGTGCGGAGCGCGTGATGGTGCGCCATCCCGCGCGGCGGACGACCTGACATTGCGAATCCAACCATTCAACTTCTTCGTCCGCGAGCCAGACCGCCGTCTGGCGGGTCAGCTTCTCCTCCGGCGCGATCCCCTGTACCGGGCGCTCCCCCGTGCCGCCGGTCCCCCGGAAGACGCTGTCGCGCACGATGGTGCGTTTCGTGTTAGCCATTGACGATCTCCTCTGCGATCTGTTGGTAGGCGAGCGCGCCCTCGATATCCGGTGCGGTCTCAAAGACCGTACTCCCCTGCCCGGCGGCCTCGGCGAAGCGCGTGCTGTCGTTGATCGGCGTCTCGAAGACGTGAATCTGCGCGCCGAGTTCTGACTTCGTGCGCGCCACGACCTCGCGGGCGTGGAGGGTGCGCTTGTGGTGGGTGTGGATGATTCCGAGCACCCGGAGATCGGGATTCGCTTCCCCCTTGATGGTGTGGATCGTCTTGATCAAAAGCGACACCCCGAGCATCGAGTAGAACTCCGAGGCCATCGGGATGACCACCTCACTCGCGGCGATCAGGGCGTTGACGGTGAGGAGCCCGAGACTCGGCGGACAATCGAGGAAGACGTAATCGTAGCGCCCGTGGATCGGTTCGAGGGCGCGCTTCAGCTTATACTCGCGGAAGCGGAGATTGACGAGCGTCAGCTCCATATCGGATAGGCGGATGTTGCTCGGCGCGAGGTCGAGGCGCGGGCGGATGTTCGGGATGATGATATCACCGATCCGCTTCGAGCCGTCCAACACGTCGGACATCTCCGCTTCGAGCTGGTCGGAGACGAGCCCGAACCCCTCCGCGAGGTGCCCCTGCGGGTCGAGATCGACCAAGAGAACGCGCTTGCCCATCGCTGCGATGGCCGCGCCGAGATGCAGCACAGTGGTCGTCTTGGCAACGCCCCCTTTTTGATTTGCGACTGCGATTACATGGGTCATAGCAACACCGCCACCTCTGCCGTTCCAAAGATGTACGTACAGTATCACAGTATCAGAGTATCGGAAGCGTTGTCAAGAGGGGGAGTGAGCCTCACATGATGACGGCGAGGGATCCGCCCGCAATATCACGGCATCGACGTATCAAAGTATCGCGATACTGTAGAAGGGCAGTATCGCGGCCGCGTATCCGGCGATATCATCTGGTTGAGAAAGGAAGTTACCAGTCGGCGAGTATCAGACATATCCCCAACATGGTTTTGACGAGGTCCGGTCGAGTGAATGCCCGGTGCCGCTACTGCATAAGACCCGCCTAGCTTTTGAGGGATTGCGCGCATCCGACGGCAACGGATGCGTTTGGAACGTCCAAAGATATGCACTCAACGGGAGAGCGGAAAAGGTCGATCTATGGCAGTATCACGGTATCGCAATCCTACAGTATCGTGATGTTGCGACACTGTAAAGGTTGCGCTTGAATCGGGGCGCTGTGCATCGCGCTTGTCGCGGTCTTTGGGAATGCCTTTGTCCAACCCCGCGAGCGACGCGGCTGAGCGTGTGTGGTGATCGGCGCAGAGAGGGTGCTTTCCTTGACAACCGGGTCGCCGCGTCGATAGTGTCATCGAATCTCTGAAGTGACAGGGGAGAGGGGAGAGCCCCTTGTGACGACAAAAGAACGGTGCTGAACGACGATCATGGCGCCGTGGGTGATCCCGGCGCGCGAACATACGTGATTGTCACCTCGCCTCCCTTGCGCGGACGCCCTTTGAGCAGTCCCGCCCCGGCCGTGAAGAGTCCCTTCGTGATCGCCCTCCCCATCGCGACCCGCTCCGGTGCCGTCGTCGTCTCCCGCACCACCCAGCCCTTCGCTGCCGCCTCGCGTCCCTCCCGCTCCGCCGGCTCCCTATCCTTATAGTGTGCGACGTGCGTTGTCTTCTTCTTGTCGTCGTACCAGGCCATCGGCTTTGCCTCCTCGTACACGCTATCAGGGATGCTGAGAAGGGTCGGTCGGGTCGCGCCGGACAAGACGCAGCCCCGTCGGAGCGGGGGAGGGCGGCCCGAACTGCGCCTCGTGGAGGATGGTCGCGAGCACGAAGAGCAACCCACGGTGCTCGGTCTGCACCCGCTCCCTTTCACCGTCGTCCTTCGCCGCTTCTAGTCGTGCATCCCGGAGTCCGTTCACGGCCTCCATCGCGGCAAGCGTCGCGCGGATCACAGGTGACGTTTTGGGGGTCCACGTCATCGTAGTGCTACTCCTACGTCAATGTGCGGTGCTAGTGGGATATGTTTTTCGAAGGTATCGCGCCGAGATACGGAGCGACGGCACGGATGGTGAGCGCGCGACAGGCGTCGACGGTCCGCCGCGTCGGCACCCCATCCCACCGGGTCGATCCCTGGCCACCCATCGTGTCGCCTCCCGCGTCGCACGCCTCCCCACCATTTTATCGAAATCATCAGGAAAAGTTGCAAGTAGTTTGGGGCTTTGCCCCACCGGAAAGCGGGAAACGAGGTGGACGCCGTTCACGACTGTGCGGAGCGCGGCCTCAGTGGAATGGATCGCTGCCACACGACTCCGTGTCATCCTGTCGCGCTAGCCCGCGGTGGGTGGTGCGGCATCGCTCATGCGCGCGTCCCCTTGCCACTCCGCTTCGAGCGCGGCGCGCAGTCGGTCGCATGCATCCACCAGCGCGCTCCGTGTCCCACCCCACTTCACCAGTTCCAGTACCTCCATCGCGAAGCCGTCAATCTGCGCGTGGAATCTGCGCATGCGGCGCGTCTGCGGGAACCGCCGCCCACCAGGTCCGCGATGCGCGGGCGAACGCGTCCCGAACCTGCCGAGGTGCACGCGCCGGTACTCCTCCAAGGCGTGCTCCGCGAAGATCATCCGGCGCGGGCTCAGTTTGTGCCCGCGCAGCACCCCCTTCGCGGCCTGCGCACGCACCGTCTTCGGCGAAAGCCCGAGGAACGCCGCCGCCGCTTCCGTGTCGTAATAGAGACCCATCGTCCTCCCCCACCCGCGCGATCGCGATCGATGACCGCATTATACTCATCGCTGATAGCCTACGACACTTTACATCGAAAGCCTTCCTTGATTGCCTCCATAGCTAAAGAATGAGACGCATGTTCCTCCTGTGCACTTGCGCTTCGACAGCGGGTCGCTTATGCTGAGTACAATGTGTGCGCACATGCAACCAGAAACGTGGGGCTATGCGGCAACCGCCACCAGGAAGACGGGACAGAGCAGATCGAACACATAGCGCCGGCACAGACCGACTGCGGAGGATTTTGCAAAAATGCGACACACTGCGACAAAAGCGGACACGACCGTCGCGATCGAGGAGGACGAGCCGCTGCAACCGGAGCAAGTGACCGTCCTCGAAGCGCTCTTGCAGGGGGAGACGGTCACCGACGCCGCCCGCGCCGCCGCCGTCTCCCCGCGCACCGTCCATCGCTGGCTCAAGGACGACTTCGTCTTCCAGGCGGCGTTCAACCGCGAGCGGCGTGCGCTGATGGAGGCGATGCAGCACCGCCTGTTCGCGCTGACGACCATCGCGCTGGACACGGTGGAGGGGGCGGTCAAAGGCGGGGATGTGAAGGCGGCGCTCGCGGTGATCAAGGCGGTCGGGGCCCTCGCCAGTGCCGGGCCGCCGATCGGGTCGGAGGATCCGACGATCCTGCGCGAGGAGCGGGAGAGCGCCGTCAAGGAAGCGGCGAATGCGCGGCGAATGCAGGACCTGCTCGCGCTGTCATGACTGCCAGTGCCGCATGAGACCGGCGAGGCATCCGGCATTGTTGCCATGCGCGCTGTCGCATGTGCCGGGTGCCGGAAGATCGCTGGTTGCGCCACGACGGATCAGGGGTCGATTGACGAAAGGGAAATTAAAGTACGCTAATGGTGCATCCGGCAAATTTGTTACACGTCCCTTGTCGTCAATCTGACCGCCCACGGGTGAAATGATGCTTGCCCAATGTGCGAAGAACTAACCGGATGCACCATTAGTGGTGCATCCGGGCTCCTATTAGCATTCCGACCATCCAATCTAATGTACCAGATAACTGTGCGGTGGATCTGCCAACAGGTGACCAGTCCGCACGCGAATCTCCCCGTGGGCGTGGAAATCTGCCGGCATATGAGATGATGTGCCACCGAACGCACCGCGATGGTCGATGCGGGGCGTCTAACGAGCGTTTCGCTGCGCGTACCAGATAACGGGCGGAAAGGGTCACTGCTGCGCCTGAGCGCCGAGTGGAGAAAAGCCAAGCAGGATCAGGAAAAAGATGGCGAGCCGAGCGCCCGTGCTGCCACTGCTGTACCAGATAAGATTAGTTATCTGGTACATTAGATCGGCTCGTCAGAAAACTAACAAAACCCCAATTCGCCCCTAATTGTCGTTCATCAAGAAAGAGCCTACCAGTCCCACCGCCGATCTTGCTACCGGCGGCGCAGGTGTGCGCGGTGCGCCTTGTGGGTGTACGCTGCGAGCTCGGCAATCGATGCACGCAGCGGAGGTGAGGCGGCATGAAAGAAGAACACAAGGCGGCGGAGGCCGCATACCGCGCCAAGGCGGAGGCGGCGCGGCACGCCCCGATCGTCGGCTTCCCGGTCCGGCTGCGGCTGCCGGGGGAGCGGGAGGCGGTAGACGGCCTGCGCATCGCGATGCAAGGAGAAACGCGCTACCTCGTGATCCCGGCACCGGACCGGTTTGTCGAGACGATCTTCCGGCCCGAGGAGGTGGAGGTCCTTGCGGATTCCCAGGAGCAGCAACCGGGCGACTCCGAGGAGTCCCCGGAAGATCTCATCGGTACAATCCGCCATAAGAGCGAAGCAGGAGGTCGCTGATGCCGACGAAGCAGGTTGATGAGAGCCCGGTCTATCGGCTCAAGGTGACCTTGAAGGACAGTTCGCCGCCGATCTGGCGGCGCATCGAGGTGCGCGGCAGCACCACCCTCGCCCGCCTCCACACCATCCTGCAGATCGCGATGGGCTGGACCGACTCCCACCTGCACGAGTTCGTCGTCGGCGATGTCCGCTACGGCATGCGCGATATCGAATGGGATCCGCTCGACCGACCCAAGGACGAACGCCGCGTCCGGCTGGGAACGATTGTCACCGGCGTCAACGATCGCCTCCGCTACGAATATGACCTCGGGGACGGCTGGGTGCATGAGCTGGTGGTCGAGAAGGTCTCCCCCGCCGAGGCGGGCATCCGCTATCCCCGCTGCGTCGGCGGCAAGCGGGCGTGCCCGCCGGAGGATGTGGGCGGTATCTGGGGGTATGGGGACTTCCTTGAGGCGCTAGGCGATCCCGCCCATGAGGAGCACGAGACGATGGTGGAATGGAGCGGCGGATCGTTCGACCCCGAGGCGTTCGACAGGGAGGCGATCAATCGCGAGTTGACACCGCGTTGAGAGGTGCCGCACCTTACCATGAGATGGTAACCGCACCTTACCATGAGCTGGTAACCGCCTTGCGGAGGTGCATGATCGATCTGGGAGTCGTAAATCTTTTCTTCGGCGACATCGTGATTCCTTTCCCCTCGCTTCTTCCCCTCCGGCGTATCAGTACCAGAGCGCATGGTGGTGTGATGAAAAAGGCTCTCTTATGCTTATGTGCGCTGTGGAAACGAGAGGTTATTGAGCTTCCGAATCGCCTCGGTAGTCTGCGGCGTCTCCACATACATCGCTGACCGCTTATCATAGGAATAGCGGCATAATCGCAGCAACTCTTTCGCCTGTTGGCGGGGAATCTGGGTGAGTATCGCCAACTCGGCAGGATTCCACATCCGCCGGGATACAAGCAGTGAGAAGATTGCGGCAGGCTGATGTGCGGCAGGTGACGCGGCCAATCTGCGCGCGCCACGGTGTATTCGCAACTGATCTCTGATGAAAAATGGAGCGGTTAGCATTGTGAAGGCGGACGAGAGCGCGGAAAGGATTTCTTGCCAATGGCTAATGATCTCGTGCAGTTCGCCGCCCCCGCGACCACTGATGCCGGTCCTGAGGAAGATTGTATTGTCTCGGATATCGAACGTGGCAAAGAAATCATCGAGCCTCGTGTCGTCATAGGAAGGCATCCAGACAACGACACCGTCACGAATAACGAACTGGATGCGGAAGTCATCGGTACCCAAGGAGCTGTTTTGCACCTTGTAATAGCGCTCTACTTCTACCCTGGTCAGGTACTCTGTCGGCAACAGATTGATGAGGTCGCTAATCGATGCGGTCTCATCGACTTCGACAGTATGCACGTCTTCCGTAGTGTTTCCTGCCCTGTACCGTGTGAGATGCGCGGTGACAAGCATCACTCGGCCTCTTTCTCCTCTACCGGGAAGTGAGTTGGCAACAGGATTCGGTGCGATTCTATGAATCAAAGTCCCCTTGTCCTTGAAACTGGTATGAGTCATTGCTGAATGGCCGCGCCTCTTGTGTAATGATGATCCGAAGCGTACGACCGTCGTTCAAGTGAAGCACTGGAAATGGCATATCTACCCTTGGCATATTCATCGGGTGAGGTGTTTCCCCGGCGATGCGAAAGGTGCCCTTGAGAGTCCCGAATGCTCCCGGAGCGCGCGCGTCGTGGATCGCATAGGTAACTTCTGCGATTCGCGTCTCACCCGAGTAAAGCGTCCCGGTGTCTCGTATCGTCGTCATGTCGGCTTTCCCCTTATTTGCTTCCCGCTCATTCTAAATCTCAGCGGTGCGTAGCGGATTTATGGCTTGCAGAACCCGCACCGGCTCAACTCGACGTGTCCTGAAAAGCGGTGATTTGCCCATCGTCGTAAATCGGCAACATCTACAGAGCAACTCTTCATGTAGTCGCGCGTCGTATGCAGGTGGCGTGAGTCCCGTGGCCGCAGATGGCTGCATGTCGCGCGGTGAAGCATCAGGTAGTTCGCGGAGGGGTTGCGATAGGTATTCAGCACGTATCCATCGGGATGGGTCTCCAACCAGGTAGCAAAACCGTTGTCGTCGTCAATGAACTCGCGCATAGGAATGTCCTTTCGTGCGGCTGAGTAGCGTTCTCAGCATCCCACCTTATAGTCACGGCTCACGCAGCGTACTTATTCGGTAGCACACTTAGCCAGAACATACCCATCGTCTATTTGCACTTGCGCGGCTCTCCCCGCAGTTTGGTGAACCTGCTGTCATGCGGCGAGGGCACGCAGCCGTAGCAGATCGAACTTCGCTCTCCCATACATCTGCCGCTTCAACAGCTTCAATCGTGTCACCTGCCCTTCCGTCTGGCCATTCGACCAACGCAGCGTGCATCCGGCGCGTACCGCCGCCTCGTCTTGCCGGACCTTGATCGCGAACTGCCCGATCTCCCGGATCCCGCTCCCTTGGGCGTCGGCGAGCCATGGCGACAGCTCCTCACCCCGTCGCTCCCGCACGATGGCCACGAACCGCTCGGTGAAGGTCATCGTCGTCGCAATATCGGCGTGGCACGCGCGCAGTTGCTCAATCGCTGCTCTCTCCGTGTCACTGCATCGCTCCGGTCGCCGCAGCAGGAGCATCGCCGCTGTGTGGGGTGTGAGGGACTCGCCCGTAGTGGTGGTCGGCGCTCCCGGCGTCCCGGCGCATTCCGCACGACGTAACTGGGCGACGAAGGTGGCGACGAGCGGGCGGGTGCCGCGAAAGCCGTGGGCGACGATCTCGCGGAGGAGTTGCTTGCCATTGCGACACCCTTCCGCCCAGCGGGCACGCAGGTAGGGTTCGTAGGGCGTGAGCAGCCGCTGGCGGGGCGGGTACGCCTTCGGCATCGGGCACTCGTCCGCGAGGGCATACTTGCGCGCCGTCTTATAGTTCAGTTTGAGGTCGCGCGCGATCGTCGTCAGGTATTCCCCCTTCGCATGTCGCTCGCGGATCAGCGTGTAGAGTGCCAGCCGCTCGGCTTGCACCCGTGCGCGCCGCTCCTCGGCATATTTGCGCTGTCGGTTCACGCTCTGCGGCGGGAGCGCCTTTACCGCCGGTTGCTTGGGCGGGAAGGGTTTCGGGATAGTCACCTGCTTGATGGCACTGCGGTAGCGGTTGAAGACGCGCTCGATTGCTTCGTGCCAGTTGGACAGCAAATGCCAGCGATCGGCGACTTGGACGGCATCAGGCGCACCCTGCCGCGCACCCGTCGCATAGGCGCCCCTGCGGTCCCGGGCGATGATCGCGATGTCGTTGTGGGCAGTGAGCCACTGCGCCAGGGTCTCCGCAGTTCGGTCCGGTAAGAGGTCGACGAGGTGATGACGTTCCAGGTCGACGAGCGCGGTGCCATAGCGGATGCCCTTCCGCTGCGCCCAGTCGTCCACGCCGAGGATCTTGGGAGAAGGGTAAACCGGGAGCGGCGCACGCCGGATCAGATTGATCAGGGTGGCGGGATGTACCGTCACGCCGATCTGCCGTGCGAGGCGCGCACCCGCCTCGCCGCCAAGGGCAAAAGCGATCGCGCGCAAGAGATCGGTGAGGCGGGATGTGGTGCGTGCCGAGGGAGCGATGACGCCCGGCAGTCGCTCGGTAAAGATGCGGCGGGGACAGGCAGGAGTGGGGCAGAAGAACTTGCGCACGCGCAGGAGCAAGCGGAGCGGCGTGCCGCCCCACGGGAGATCGGTCGGGCTGCGCTCGTAGTGACTATGGATGCGCGCCGATAGCTGCTGACAGCCGGGACAGACTGCGGTCGGGGCGGTGGAGCGTA